>WNGQ01011420.1_pt1 | contig 13735 bp, 6 predicted proteins | sample 5407661 | NCBI WGS metagenome assembly WNGQ01 (sample SAMN13153382, study PRJNA577476) | soil metagenome | isolation source: 60 cm soil or saprolite under Garry oak tree replicate 2 | place: USA:California | collected 2016-06-15
TGCCGAAACCACCATGGCGCAACGCGTCTCCATGGTGAATGGCGTGGCACAGGTGCAGGTATATGGTGCGCAGAAGTACGCGGTCCGCGTGCAGGTCGATCCGAGCGCTATGGCCACTCGCCAGATCGGCATCGATGATGTCAGCAATTCACTGAACCAGGGCAACACCAATCTCCCAACAGGAACGCTGTGGGCCAGCGGCAAAACGTTCACCATTCTCTCGAACGCAAAACTCCAGAACTCCGCCCAGTTCAGCCCGATGATCGTTGCCTATCGTAACGGGGCGCCAGTTCGCATTTCCGATATTGGTCGCGCCATCGATAGCGTACAGGATGATAAGTCTGCCAGCTGGTTCAACGGCAATCGCGCCATTGTGCTCGCCATCTTGCGCCAGCCCGGCACCAACACCGTTGAAGTCGTCGATAGCGTTAAGCAACTGCTGCCGCAGCTGGAAGGGCAGATCCCGGCTGCGGTCAATATCAACATCCTGTATGACCGTTCCGTCTCGATTCGTGCGTCGGTCAACGACGTGAAGTTCACCCTGTTGCTGACCGTCGGGCTGGTCGTGATGGTGATCTTCCTCTTTCTGCGCAACATCTCGGCCACGGTGATCCCCGCCCTCGCGTTGCCGATGTCCATCATCGGCACGTTCTCGGTGATGTACCTGCTCGGATACAGCCTCGACAACCTGTCGCTGATGGCACTAACGCTATCCGTAGGTTTTGTCGTGGACGATGCCATAGTGATGCTCGAGAACATCGTGCGACACATGGAGATGGGGAAGTCTCCGCTGCGGGCCGCCATCAAGGGCTCCGGCGAAATCGGTTTCACCATTCTTTCCATGACGCTGTCCCTCGCCGCAGTATTCATACCGCTGCTGTTCATGGGCGGCATCATAGGACGACTTCTGCACGAGTTTGCCGTCACCATCGGGGTTGCGATTCTCGTTTCCGGATTTGTCTCTCTGACCCTCACCCCGATGCTTTGCAGCCGCTTCCTCAAGCATACGGAGAGGCAGAAACATGGCCGTCTTTACAACGCCAGCGAAAAGGTATTCGATTCCTGGCTGAAGGGCTACGATTGGTCGCTGCAACGTGTCCTGCGCCACCGCTTTGTCACGCTGCTGATCTCGTTCGCGGTGGTCGGGCTTACATACTATCTGTTCACGATCTCAAAAACCGGCTTCATTCCCGACGAAGATCAGGGCCTGGTGTTCGCCTTTACCGAGGCGCAGCAGGGCATCGCATTTGGCGACATGATGAAGCTGCAACAGCAGGCAGCGGATGTCGTCCGCAACGATCCGAGCGTCTTGAATACCTTTTCTACGATCGGGCAGCCTACGAACCAGGGCCGCATCTTTTTCCGCCTGAAAGATAAAAAGGAACGAGTGAACCGGATGAGCGCGCAGGACATTATTCAGGAACTGCGTCCCAAACTGGCGAACATTCCTGGAATCAATGTGTACATGCAGATCCCGCCCACGATCCGAATCGGCGGCAGTCTGACCAAGTCGCAATACCAGTACACGATTCAGACCCCGGACACCGATAAACTCTATGTCCTCGCCCCCAAAGTGGAAGCCGCGCTCCGCCAATCTCCATTGCTGCAGGACGTTACCAGCGACCTGCAGGTACAGAACCCGCAACTCACGGTTGCCGTGGACCGCGACAAGGGTTATGCACTGGGAGTGTCGCCCGATCAGGTGGCCAACTCGTTGTACTCGGCCTACGGCACACGCCAGACCAGCCTCATCTACACGCCCAACAATGAGTATTACGTCATTCTGGAATTACTGCCGCAATTCCAACACGATCCCGCGGAGCTCTCGTATCTTTACGTTCACTCCAGCAGTGGCAAATTAGTTCCACTCGATACGCTCGCCAAACTGGTTCCATCCATCGGACCGCTCACGGTCAACCACTTCGGCCAGTTGCCTGGAGTCACTGTCAGCTTCAACTTGAAGCCCGGCGCGTCTCTCGGCGACGCCACCAGATTCGTCGAGGAGCAGGTCCGAAAGATCATGCCAGCTGATGTCACCGGAACTTTTCAGGGGACGGCGCAGGCATTCCAGAATTCATTCATCGGACTGGGCCTTTTGCTGGTCGCCGCGATCCTCGTCATCTACATCATTCTCGGCATTTTGTATGAGAGCTTCGTGCATCCCATCACGATTCTTTCTGGCTTGCCGTCTGCCGGTGTCGGGGCGCTGCTCACTCTGATGATCTTCCACCAGGAACTCAATCTCTATTCGTTCGTGGGCATCATCATGCTAATCGGCATCGTAAAAAAGAACGCCATCATGATGATCGATTTCGCGCTCGAATCCGAACGCAACGAGGGTAAGAGTCCGGAGGAGTCGATCTACCAGGGCGCTCTGGTTCGGTTCCGTCCCATCATGATGACCACCGCAGCGGCCTTGATGGGCACGTTGCCAATTGCACTGGGCGTCGGCGCTGGCGCGGAATCGCGGCGCGGCCTCGGCCTAGCGGTCGTGGGCGGATTGCTCTTCTCGCAAGTGGTGACGCTGTACATCACACCGGTGTACTACATTTATCTTGATCAGCTTCAGAAGAAGTACACGAATTGGAAGGAGCGGCGAAAAAGACCCGGGGTTCGTCTTACTGGTGAGCTCGACGAAATCGCCTACCTCGAACATCATGACTAGCCCGGAAGTCCGACCTGTAAAGTCCGCAACGCGGGCGTTTTCCTCTCCCATTGCCGCACGTTGAGATACGGCTGTAAGTTGGGCCGGCTGATCGGCCGTCAGTCCAACGTTGCACCACTACCGGCTTACGCAGACCTGTTAACTTCAATGACTGATTTCTTCGGCTGCGTCTTGCTGGTCGTAGAAACGGCCACTTCCGATCAAATCCGACTCCGGCACAGGTTGCCGTCAATATATGACCGTCTGCGTGCGAACCCCGAGGCGAAGGCAAAGGCCTGATCAGAATTTAGTTCAATTCGGAATCGCCCGCACAGCAACCAGCGAGCAATTACCTGGTACTGCGTTTTCCACGCTCGTGGTGAGCAGGGCTTGGAAGTACTGGGGAACTGTTCTGTGGTCGGATGAAAGATTGAGCAGAGCCTTGTGCAGTCCCGCCATCCGCTCGGGATTTCTTAAGTACTCAATTGCCGCTTGAGATCCTTGGGTGTAAACGCCATAGATCAAGAGGACACGATTGTCACTGCGCTCATTCGGGAGCATTAGCACAAGCGCGTAGTCTCGCCGGAGTTGATTCGTTAGTGGATCAAATTCCGGTTTGTACACAGGTTTCTCGCCCAGCTGAGGGTTTCGATTCAGAATTACGCCGCTCTGGAAATGAAACCCCTCCACGTTGAGGAAGACCCTGCCACTCCAGGATTGATTCCCTCCCAGTAGAATTGCGTTATTCGCTTTGATCTCTTCTAAGTTCACCAATCGTGACTGCTGAAGCCGGCATCCCTGCCCGACTTGGAAGAACATTTGGCACAAGCTCACGACTCCCATTGTCTCTCCGACCGAGGTAAAGTCTGTCAGAGACGGAACGAAGCGGAATCGCTTAAGCTCGCGAAAGTGTATCGTGTCGCGGAACTCCGGCAGCTCTGATTTAGGTATCTCGTGGCTGCTCGCCAGAGTTTCGGGGCTGTCCCCGTCATGGGCTGCACGCAAGAGAGGATGGTTCGGAACCACAATGAGGGGTGCCTCCGCCGGTGGGAGGAACGGACTCCAGAACCACTCAAGGCCTTCCGGCAATGCTCTGGCCTGCACAGATTGGACCACTTTCCTACTCTGCCAGCCACGTCCGATCAGAAGCAAGGCAAGGACGAAGCAGGCGGAGGCCAGCGTCAAAGTAAGCGCCAGGTGCAACCCGGCTCCCCGGCGGGATCCCGAAATGGCAGGTGTGCTGTGTAGTTCGGCCGCAGCCGCTCTCTCGGTCGCGGCCCTAGCGAAGACTGGGACATACGCGCCAGACGGCAACTCCAGTCGCATGACACTGTCTTTGCCTTCGTCGTCGTAGTACTTTTTCAATAAACGGCGGATTTCGTGCGCCTGAACGCGGACAATGGGATCTTTTTGGGAATCGAACTCTGGGCCGCGATCGTAAACTTCCACGCCGATCAGGTATTCGTTGAGCTTATCGCCGTTGCCGACGAAGGTTTGTTCCGAGACAAACTCGAGAAATCGGCTCTTCTTAGGTGAGCTGGCAAAGTGCTTGCTTTCGAGAATTCGGCGGAGTTCTTCCCTCTTCTCAAAAAGTGAGATGGGGAGGGCAACCGGGCTATGCAAGGAGGTCACGGCAGCTACTAACCCGAAAACGTGTTCTTTTGTGTAACCTGCCCGAGCTGCAGTTTTATGGTCGCACGATAGCACTCCAGGCCATTGACAGTCAATGTTTTGGCTGTGAAGTCTCGCATCCTTCCATTAACGGTTACTTACGTGGATAACCGACGTTATTTCTGCTCCAAATTTCGCCAGTAATCGTTATCACAAAAGCGATTACCCCGTACTCCGCGGCCAAAATCCAGCTGCCAGCACATCCAGAACAGACCTAAACAGCACTGCATGACCCTGACGCCGACATATTCGGGTGTCTCTCCTGCGTTCGGCATAAGGTTGAAACGCACTTCTGGCCTCCATAACTGCGCGCGTAACGGTTAGTGCCTTGAAAGATGACCATCGGGAGGGGTAGAACACGATCCAGATCAGGCGCCGTGCCCCCTTTACCTGTGAGCCCGCATCGCCAATTTTGCGAAACAGAACGAAACTTTCGGGGTAGGTTTGGCGGCACCTCAGCCTTCTGATTTTTACTTTCTCGGCTTGGCACTTTTCGACAGAATCTTGCTTCTTTTTGGAGGAGATTGTGAAACGCACCCAGATACTTTCGGCCATAGCGCTCATTCCTTTGTTTATTGCGCTGTCCGCGCTTCCTATCGCGGCGCAGCAGTTTTACGGAACCATCACCGGAACGGTTACCGATCCAAGCGGAGCCGTGGTCCCGAACGCGACCGTCAAAGTGACGAATGTAGACACAAACGTCACGGCCCCTTTAAGAACGAACAGCGCAGGAGTGTATGTCGCCAATAATCTGATTGTCGGCACATACCGCGTTGAAGCCGAGGCGGCGGGTTTCAAAAGGACGGTGGCCGACAAGATCACTCTAGAAGTGGGTGCAACCCCCAAAGTGGATTTGGCACTGTCGGTGGGTCAATCAAGCGAGAGCGTCACCGTAACGGAAAACAATGCCCCCATCCTGCAGACGCAGCAGACTGATCTCGGGCAAACCATGGACACAAGTCGCCTGCAACAACTGCCGACGTTCAGCGGCTCTGGCAGACGCCCTTACAACTTTCTCACGTTGGCTGCGGGTGTAACGCAGCAGACCGGTTGCACGGGTGCTGGGACTGGCGGAGGCGGACTTGGTTCCTGCGGAAACGATGGCAACGTTCGCATCAGCGGCAGTCGGCCTGGCACCTCAATTACGCCCTCCGTATTCGGCGGCCAGGATGTAGAGCCAAGCGTTGAAGCTATTCAGGAATTCCGGATTGAGCAGAACAGCATGTCAGCGGAATATGGCAAAGCCGGTGGCCTGATAGTCATTCAGGTCAGCAAGTCTGGAACCAATCATTTCCATGGATCGGCTTATGAATACAACCGCAATGAGAATTGGGATGCCAGAAATTATTTTGAAGACCCAAAGGTGCGCAAGAGTCCGTACAACTACAATGAATTTGGCGGCAGCATCGGTGGCCCGATCATTAAGGGCAAGCTCTTTTTCTTTACCGATTACGAAGCCATCCGTCAGCATGGGGCCACTGTCGGTCCTAGCACGTTAATCCCTAATTCCTTGTTCCGCAGCGGCGACTTGGGTACGTTATGTACTGGAAATGGAGGCACATTTGATGCGGCAGGTAATTGTAGCAATGCCAGCAATCAGATCCTCGATCCGGTCACAATAGCTGCGATTCCATTCAACAATGTCGCGAATGCCACGAGTCCGATCAGCCCAGTTTCTCAAGCCCTGCTCGCTGTTTTGCCTAGTGGTGGCTCCCCGGTTGGGATCGGTACGAACTCGATTACTATTAATCCTGCCTACAGTAGCACGACAAACAGGTTCAACCCGCGCGTGGACCTGAATCTCTCGCAGACCGACCACATGTTTGCAGCATTTCACACCGATTATGGGTCTGGTTTTAGCTATAACATCATCCTTGGCCCTGAGGGCAAGTCAATTTCGCGTGGCAACAATTATGCGGGTACCGTAGGTTGGACGCACACCTTTACTGCCACCACGCTGAACGATTTTCGTTTTGGCTGGGGCCGCCACAAGGGCCACCGGATGCCCTTTGGGGTGGGTGCCGTCTCCCCATCATCTTTTGGAATCCAGGGTATTCCCAATTGTCTCGCCAGCGTTCCAGACACAAAGAATGGAAGCGCGTGCGGCACACCGGGCGTTTCCGTCAATGGCTATAACGGCTTCAGCAACTCCGGAATGCTCTACGAGCCCTCGACTTCGCTCCATTTCAGTGATGTGCTCAGCAAGGCACTGGGCAAACATAGCCTGAAGATGGGAGGCCAGGCCGATCATTACTCGATCGATAACTATCAGCCCAATAATGTGGTCGGGAATTTTACTTTCACTGGGTCCAATACGGGTAATCCGTTCTCAGATTTCCTGTTTGGATACATGAACAAGGGACAGGTTCAAGTGCAACCGTTGTTTGTGTCATCGCGGGCTTGGTCGTACTCCTTCTTTTTTCAGGATGACATCAAGCTGACGCAGAAACTTACATTGAACGCGGGCCTACGGTGGCAGTACGACCAATCCTTCCACGAGCTGCATCACGGCGATGCATTCTTCGATCCCTGCGCAGCGTTGTACTCCGGGAAAGACCCGTCTTGCGTTCCGCATTGGGAGCAGTTTGGCGTAGGTGGCACCCCCGATACTACGCTTGATCCATCCAAGCATCAATTTGAGCCGCGAGTCGGCGTGGCGTGGAACCCAGTGAGTGGTTTCGTGGTTCGCGCCGGTTACGGCATTATGCATCCTGGTTACGTTGGGCATGGCCGCGCGGGAGATGGTCAGCCCGGGCCCAATCTGTTGCTGGGTTCGACTCTCAACAATGGAACATCGTGGGATAGCCCCCTGAGTGTGGCGATACCTCCGTCAGATCCTACTGCTCCGATACCAGTGAATTATTTGGTGAGTTTCGCTTCTTGGGCGCCACGCAAGCAATATCCGACTTACACTCAACTCTGGAACCTGACATTGCAAAAACAATTCGGCAATGACACTACTGCCCAGATTGGTTATGTCGGCAGCAAAGGCAACCACTTGCCCATCAACTATGCCTATAACATGTGCCAGCAAACGCCCGCGAGCACTGCACAGGAAGGCAATCCCTTCGATTTTGTCGGGCCCGTAAGTACCCCATACTGTCCGGCAGCTGCCGCAGCAGTGAACGCCAACTCCGGATTCACCGCAGTTTACTGTTGTCTGACAATTAATCCTGGGTGGTGGGGGCTTTCCAGCTCGATCTACCACTCTATGCAGGCGCAATTCGATCACCGGTTTTCGCACGGCTTCTCGATGCTGGCAAACTTCACCTGGAGCAAACTGATTGATGATTCGTCATCAGATTGGGGAGGCTTCTGGTCCCTCGATGCTTTAGGCCAGGACTTCTATAACCGTAAAGCGGAGCGATCGGTCAGTGCAGGTGACATACCTCTTCGCTTCACTGTCGCGCCGATTGTAGAACTGCCATTTGGCCGAGGCAAGAAATGGCTGAATTCTGGTGTCGCCAGCGAGGTGTTGGGTGGATGGCGGGTGAGCACAATTTATACCATCAGCGCCGGTTCGCCGTTTGGAATCACTGATAACTCCTACGGCTTCTGCAACGGCGCCGGTGTGCTGCAGGATCGCCCCATGCTCATAGGCAATCCAGCCTCAGTATCAGGCTCTCGTCGGAGCCCAAACCTCTGGTTCAACAATCAAGCAATGGACTTTGCTGGAACCTGTGCGGGACCCGGTTTGGTCAATTCGATGCAAAGCGGGGACTTCTGTTGTGATGTCACCAAAGCTTTCGGCAATGCTCCGCGTTTTTTTGCAAACGTCCGTAATCCTGGTGTTGACAACCTTGACTTGTCGCTCCAAAAGGAGTTCAAAATCCCTGCTGGTGAGCAGACGCACCTCACCTTCTCGGCGGATTTTTTCAATCTACCGAACCACGCTCAATTCGCGGAACCGGCAGGCGATCCCACGCTCGGGTACTTCCCCGCCGCTAATGGCAATCGTGCAGCCGGCTTTGGAGCGATCAGCGTCAAATCCTTCTACGGAAACCGCGTCATCCAGTTCGGACTTCACCTCTATTTCTGAGCGATTTTCTTGACGGGAGCACTCAAACTGAGTCGCTCCCGCTCCTCAATTACGCAAAGAGATGGAGTGCGCTGCTGGTAAAGCTCCAAAAGGAAGGGTGTTCATGCGCGAACTGTTCCGGAAGTCAAAAGTCTTAGCTGCAACGGTTCTCGTTCTCTCGGCAACCACAGTTGCCCTTGCCGAGGACGCGCGCTCCACATTCGCGCCCGACAAAATGGAGAGCATTCTTTACGGTGTCGCGTACTACCCCGAATACATGCCTAATGACCGTCTTGAGAAAGACATTGAATTAATGCAAAAGGCGGGAATTACTGTTGTTCGGGTTGGCGAATCCACCTGGAGCAGTTGGGAGCCGCGCGACGGCGATTTTCAGTTTGCGTGGATGCAACGAGTGCTGGATCGACTGCACCAAGCGGGGATCAAGGCAATTCTCGGCACACCGACTTATTCCGTACCAACGTGGCTTTACAAAGAACATCCTGAAATAGTCGTAACCCGCAACGGAACAGCGCCGCCTCTCAGTGATCCCTATGAGGCAACGTATCCATCGTCGTTGACGCCAGGGTACTACGGTCCGCGCCAAAATTACGATTTTCTCAATCCTTACTTTCGGCAACACGCCGAGCGCGTGATTCGAGAAATTGTCAGCCACTTCAAGGATCATCCGGCGGTAATCGGCTACCAGATCGACAACGAGACTGGGCCAACAGGAGTAACGACTCCTTACATGAACACTGCGTTTCTGGATCACTTGAAGCAGAAATATAGGACACCTGACACCATCAACAAGATTTGGGGACTCGTGTATTGGGGACAGTTAGTGGACAAGTGGGAAGATGTCCCACCCCCTGATGGAATTTTGAATCCTGGATACAAACTGGAATGGGAAAATTTCCAGCATGATGTGGTGACCGAATTCCTGGGATGGCAAGCCAAGATCGTTAAGGAATACAAACGTCCGGACCAGTTCATAACCCAGGATTTTAGCGGCGGAGTTCATACCGACATCGACCAGTGGGCGATCGCACGGGCGCTCGACATTGTGGCTGAGAATCCATATTTCGAGACGCAGGCGCGGCTGAATGGCCGGGGTATTTGGCTATCTGACGACCTCGGACGTTCCTTAAAGCATTCGAATTTCCTGGTCACGGAGACCAACGCTCAAACCATCGGATGGGATTCACGGACGCAATATCCGCAGTATCCCGGACAACTGCGGCTCGTGGTTTATGCGCATCTCGCCGCAGGAGCCAACATGGTGGAGTACTGGCACTGGCACTCGCTCCACTACGGCCAGGAGACTTACTGGAAAGGTGTTCTCTCGCACGATCTGGAACCAAACCGCACCTATGCTGAGGTGTCGCGTGTCGCCAGTGAATTAAAAAAGTTGGGACCGCAACTCGTGAATCTGAACAAGGACAATAAGGTTGCCATCCTGGTCAGCATAGATTCCGCCAACGCTCTCAGCTATATGCCGGTCAGCGACAATGTGAATTACATGAGCGTGCTCAGGCAAATGTACAACGCCCTCTACGACGTGAACGTGGAGCCTGATTTCGTTCAGGCGGGAGATCCAAATCTGTCACGTTACAAAGCGCTCCTGGTGCCACCGCTTTACAGCGCTTCTGACGCGATATCGCAGCAAATCTCAGATTATGTAAGAAATGGTGGGCATGTCGTAATGGCGTTCAAGAGCGGCTTTACGGATGAGCATTCCACTGTACGAGACGTAATGGCACCTGGACCGCTGCGTGCAGTTTGCGGGTTTCATTACCAAGAGTTTACAAATCTGCCCGGACCGCAACGGCTCACGCCCGATCCGTACCGGACTGGTGATCAGAACACAGGTTCCGTGTGGGAGGAATTCCTTGTACCTGATACCACCGAGGTGCTCGCATCTTTTGCCGATCGATACTGGCACTTCCCTGCAGTCACTCGCAACAAATTTGGCAGTGGCGAACTCACTTATGAAGGCACATTCCTGACGGACACACTGCAACGCGAGGTAATTCGCGATGTTTTGAAGCGGACAGGGCTAACGGGCTCCGATCAGGACCTCGCGCCGGCCGTGAGGGTCCGGCACGGGCGCAACCCGGCGGGAAATCTTCTGCACTATTACCTGAACTTTTCTGGGGAGCAGCAGGTGATCTCGTATCCGCATAGCAATGGTTCCGATCTTCTAACCGGTGCCTCTCTGAGGAGGGGACAAGCCTTGAAACTGCAGCCGTGGGACTTGGCAATCATTAGCGAGCAGTAGAAAAGGAGGAATAAGTGCAAAAGATGCCGTGCAGCGTGCATCCGCCTGGGCGATCACTCGCAATCGTCTCAATGATGTTATGTGTCCTGTCCATCACTGACGTATGGGGACAGGCCCCGACTACGCCTTCCGCCGCCGCTACAGATCCGTGGCAAGTTCCGGTAAGCCCGAGCCTCATGCCGCATTTCGAAGAGGCGAACGGGCGCCAGGTCCTGTATGTTGATGGGCTGCCATTCACAGTGCTTGCCGTGGAGATTCCCTGGTGGGACCTCATCTATGGAAAATACAAAGAGAGCGAAGGGGTTTATGACAGGCTCTACCCGGCGGCAGTAAACCTCAGGCTCAATGCGCTGAAAGTGCCGATCAGGTGGTCGATGGTCGAGCCCGAGAGGGGTGTTTACGACTTCTCCTACTTGGACCACGCAAAGAGCATGGCCGAAAAGAACCACCTGAAGCTCGTACTGAACTGGTTCGGCCACTATGCAAGTGGTGATGGCACCATTTATGGAAATCTCACGGGCGAGCTCTATGCGCCTATGTACATTGTTTCCGATGAGCAGACGTATCCTCGAGCAGTAGACGCCGACGGTGTTGCGCATCACAACGCTATCTCTTACGACTACGAACCAATCCTCGAGCGTGAAATCAGCGCATTTCGCGCTTTCATGCAGCACATAAAGGAGGTTGATTCGCGGAGTCACACCATCGTCATGATCCAGGTCGAGAATGAGATCGCAGTGTTTGGCGCAGACCGCCACAATCCCAAACGGTGGCGGGATCACTCACCCGCGTCCAACGTGAGGTTCTCTGAGCATGGTTTCACGGATGATCTTAAGTTCAGCGCGTGGGACCTGAGCTACAACTGGATTCGGCGACTCACCGATGCCGGTGCCGCTGTGTATCCTCTCCCCTTTTTTCACAATTACGTGGGTGGCAAGATGGCGGACGGGATGGTGGGAGGCGCTCCTGGTGAGGATGTTCAGACATATCTGGACAATTGCCGCAACATTTCCTTCATTGGCGTCAACTCATATTTCTGCGCAGAATGGAGGGCCGACAACAGCTGCGCCCGAGAATCTCAAGCCAGCGTCGAAGAGCTAAGAGAGCCGCTCACACGATATCGGGTGGGCCGGAATTTGCCGGCCATCACTGAGATAAATAGTGGCTCAACTCCGGTTACTTCCAGGCTGGCTTACATTGCAGTCGCTGAATTTGGTGCGCCGATTTTCTCTCCCTGGGCATTGACAGTTTCCTATCCCGAGCCCTATGAACCTTACATTCTGCGGGATGGCAACGAGGCGAATGGAGCGTCTGCATTACGCGAGACATATACGTCTTTAACTAAGGCGTTACCGCAGGTTTCCTACTACGCGGCCACGGAAAAACTCAAAGTGTCCATGTCGAATTCACCCGGGCAGCGATTTACCCAAAGTGGGGACATCAACGGATTCAAAGTTACGGTCAGTGGCGAGCACAATGGTCAGGTGATTGTTATTCATCCATCTGGCCATCAATTTTTGGCGATCGGTTATCGTGCCGAGGTGTCGTGGCAAGATCCGGCTTTCCGCTGGCCGGAAATGAAGAATATACGGGTGGAGAGAGTTGTTTGGGACCGGGACCACTGGAATGAGGAGGGAGAGCCTGCCTATGGTGTGGATCAGAGCAACAATATCCTCTCTGTAGATCTCGATTCTCCGCAAGCGGTTCTGGTGACCTGGTAAGTGGGTATGCGAGCAGCGGCTCTTGTTCCCGGAGGCGATCTTGTCTGTTGTGGTGGAAAACAGAAAAGAGGTGTCACTCATGCTCAGTCAAGCAACAACATCCCGTCCCATCGAAGGCGACGCCCTCCGCTCAGAGCAGCGCCATACCAAAATGAATATTCAGGAAATCGCGAAGCGCGCCAGGGTTTCGACAGCGACGGTGTCGCGCGCCGTCAATCGCATACCGACGGTAAATCCCCACTTGGCGAGACGTGTGTGGAAGGTAGTTGAGGAACTCGGCTATTACCCGAACACACAAGCGCGCGCTCTCGTTTCAGGACGCAGCCGGATTTTCGGGCTTATCGTTTCAGAAATCACAAATCCATTTTTCCCGGAAATCGTCCAGGCATTTGAGGACATCAGCGTCCAACACAATTACGAAATTCTGTTGAGTTCCACGGTTCACGATCCCAAGCGCATGAAGTTGGCTGTCCGGCGGATGATTGAACGCCGGGTTGAGGGTGTCGCAGTGCTGACATTTGGAATGGAAGAGTCGCTGGTCGAAGACTTTCGTTCGCGAAATGTCTCACTAGTGTTTGTCGACGTTGGTCCGCAAATTCCAGGCGCCAGCAATATCCGCATTGACTACCAACATGGTATTCGCCAGGGTGTGCAGCACCTGGCGGCTTTGCGCCATGTGCGGATTGCGTTTGTAGCGGGGCCGCTGCATCTCAAGTCGGCGCTGGCCCGAAAAGCCGCCTTTGAAGATTCGATGATGGAAATCGGATTGCGGATTCCTCCGGAATACATCGTGGTGGCGGATCACACAATGGCGGGAGGGATGCAGGCCGCGAGAGAACTCTTGCATTTGCCGAGCCGCCCCACTGCGGTTATGTGCTCCAATGACATGACCGCGATCGGAGTGCTGCGGGAAGCATATGACCGCGGAATTGGGACTCCGGCGGATTTGTCCGTTGTGGGCTTCGATGATATTCACCTCGCGCAATTCACGATCCCGCCTTTGACCACGGTGCAGATGTCCCAGGTTGACTTGGCGGAACTCGCGTTCAACGCACTGCTCCACTATACGGAGGGCAAGGGGTACACGCCGCCCAATAACGAATACGTGCTCACAACCAACTTGATATTGAGGCGTTCTACAGCCTTGGCGCCTGCGCAACCGCAGGTCGACGCAATTTCGGAAATCTAATCACTGGGCGAGAAAATCGAGCCAGATTGCCTGGATCACTTGAAGACGACGGGATAGTCGAGTCAAGGCGGCCGGCTGATCGGCATTTTACCGGCCAATCTTCGGTAGCGATGGCATTGAGAGTTATCCTTCTGTAGCTGAGATCGAGCAGGAAGGAGGAAGGCTCTCTTCTGAGCGCACATCCTAGCAAGATTCCGCTCGGTGAGAGAGCCTC
>WNGQ01008544.1_pt1 | contig 13729 bp, 13 predicted proteins | sample 5407661 | NCBI WGS metagenome assembly WNGQ01 (sample SAMN13153382, study PRJNA577476) | soil metagenome | isolation source: 60 cm soil or saprolite under Garry oak tree replicate 2 | place: USA:California | collected 2016-06-15
ATTGACCAGATAACCGTAGAGGTGTTCGCCGTTCTCGCCCAGATCGGCTGGTTTAGGTTCCCCATTCCATTCAATGCGCGCGCTGTCCGGGTCGATCAATTGTTTGTTGAGCCACTGCATCACTATCTCCTTGTAATTGGCGGGGTACGATCCGTAACGCGCCATGTCCGCTTGCGTTTCTGCAATTGCTTGCAGTGTTAGCGTAACGCCCATAGTAAACGCGAGAATGAACGGGCGAGCCGTTTTCATGGAAGCCATTCTGTGCCGTCAGAATTTTTTGTCCAGCCTAATGAGATGCGATCGATTTTCGGCGTGCTGTTAGTCAATCTTCAGTCCGTTTGTTCAGCCGTTCGAAAGTCCTGCGCGACTTTGGGTCGCCTCTCCCTGGCCAGCGAGAGGGGGAAGGTGAGGGTCTATCCAGCGCGACTGGCAGGTGGAGTTTCAAAACCCCTCACCTTAGGCCTCTCCCCTTCTCCGAGGGGAGAGGCGGAAAAGGCCAGGCAGGCCGAGTGTTGGCGCGAATCTCGTAAGCTTTGGAAAGTCACAATGAAAAGAAATGACTTCGGTCGTGTTGCGTAGAGCGCCTCCATTTTTCCTGATTTGGTTGAGCCTTTTGTTTTGTCTACGCTTACCCCGACTAGCGCTGAATGAACACTAGCATCCCCGCAAGCCGTTAAGAGGGCACTCGGATATTTACGCTGCTTTCCTTTTGAGCGCGGCTCCGTTATGCATGCAAACATGAGCAAGCATCGGGTTCTGCTAACGATAACCGTTTGCTTCGTCTTTGCGCTCGTTGCGGCATCGGCCAAAGAGAGTCCCATGCCCGTCGCCTCGGCCGGAACCCAACAAAATATGCAGACGCTCGATCCCGCCGCCGCCACGCAAGCGTGGTTAGCCACCGTGCCGAAAGATCACCGCGAAAAATCGGATGCCTATTTCGAGGGCGGCTACGCCACGCAAGCGTGGTTAGCCACCGTGCCGAAAGATCACCGCGAAAAATCGGATGCCTATTTCGAGGGCGGCTACTGGTTGATTTTGTGGAATTTTCTCCTCGCCTCAGCTATCTCGATTTTTCTGCTGGCTTCTCGAATTTCGGCCCGGCTGCGCGATTTCTCGCAACGACTAACCAAGTTCAAGACGCTGCAAGTAGCCTGCTACGCGCTAACGTATCTGGCGATCATTTACGTATTAAGTTTCCCTCTGAATCTCTACGAAAACTTTTTCCGCGAACATCAGTACGGCTTTGCGACCCAGAGTTTTCTGCCGTGGTTTCGGGAGCAGTTGATCGGTCTCGGCATCGCAATCATCGGCGCCACGATATTGTTGGTTGTGCTCTACGCCGTTTTCCGACGAGCGCCGCGAACATGGTGGATCTGGGGAACAGTCGTGGCGGTCATTTTCTCGTTCGTCCTAGTCTTTATCGCGCCTGTGTTCATCGAGCCGCTGTTCAATACCTACAAACCGTTAACCAAATCGGAAATCAAAGATCCAATTCTTGCCATGGCCCGAGCGAATCAAATTCCTGTAAAACAAGTTTTCGAGGTGGACGCTTCGCGTCAGACCACGCGCGTGAGTGCGAATGTCGCAGGAATGCTCGGCACCACACGCATCGCGCTCAATGACAATCTACTCAAGCAATGCACGCTCCCTGAAATCCGCGAAGTGATGGCGCACGAGATGGGCCATTACGTCCTAAACCACGGCGCAAAACTGCTGACTTACTTTGGAATTTTCATCCTAATCGGATTCGCGCTTACTCGCACGCTGTTCGACGCGGCTGTCATGCGCTGGGGCGAAAAATGGGGCGTCCGGGGCATTGCCGATCCCGCCGGACTCCCGTTGCTCGTCTTGATTTTGAGCGCACTGGTTTTCGTCGCCACCCCGTTTCTCAACACAGTGGTGCGCGTTACAGAGCGCGAAGCAGACGCTTTCGGAATCAACACTTCGCGCGAGCCCGATGGCATGGCGAAAGTGGCGCTCAAACTCGGCGCTTATCGCAAACTCGATCCGACGCCACTGGAGGAATTCATCTTTTTCGATCATCCCAGTGGTCGCGCGCGTATCCGCATGGCCATGGATTGGAAAGCGGGGCATTTGCCTTCGGGTGAACCGAGTCCGGCGGAAAGTACTTCGCCATCTCCATGAGCGGTTTGAATCGCTAACTGTAGCGGCAGCCAACCTATTTCACGGCCAGCGGTTTCTTCACTTCTTCAACGAGTTTCTCAAAACGCGGATTGCCGCGCAACGAGTCCCAGTCGGGATTAAGACGCAGGTCGCCATATGATGTCCCGAACCATGCGGATGCAAGTTTGCTCAGCAACTCCAACTGCTCTAAAGCAAGATTCTTCTCGCCGGTGAGCGCATAGATACGGGCGAGATTAGTCATTAGCCAGACGCCGTCCTGGAAATCCTTTGTAGGAGGAAGCATATCGCACGCGGTGCGTCCCTCGCGGATTGCTTTTTCTTTGTCTCCCAACTGCGCATCAATGAGTGCCAGCACGTCCAGCGGTCGTGCGTTTGCCGGTTGAGCATGCACGAGTTTCTCAGTTTCATCACGCGCCGCGCTGAAAGCGGAATGCGCGGCAGCTGCGTCTTGTCGTAGCTTAGCGAGTAATCCTTCATACCAGGCATGCGGGAAGGGAATGCCATTCATGTCGATTTTTCCTTCGCGGGGCATGTTGGCCAGCGCACGGCCCGCTGCGGCGGAGTCGCGTTCGTAAACAGCGAGCCGAAAAGAAAGATCAGCCACCTCGGTTGCGGACTGCGGGCTTTCGCTTTCGATCGTGTTTAGCACAGCTCGCAAAGACGCCATGTCCGCCCGCGCTTCGAGCCCGACAAATGCTCGACCGGCTCGCACGATGGGGCTTCGCGGCTCCAGCGCTTGCAGCCGATTGGCTAGGGCGTCTGCCTCTTCGTATTTGCGCAGGGCCATATACACCCAGCCCAAATCCATGATCGTGCTCGAATTCCGAGGATCGAGTTCCACCGCGCGCTCAAGATTTTGCCTCGCTTCCTCCCAGTGCCCCTCCCACCGGTTCATTGTACCGAAAAGCCGAAAGACGTCTGCGTTGTTAGGAAGTTCGCGTTGAGCTTTGACCAGTTCCTCGCGCGCCCGAGGATAATTCAAATACCCCCAAAAAAAGTGATCCGCCTGGGCTAGATGTGTCTCGCCCGCATCAGGCTGAAGACGAACCGCAGCGTCTACACTGCTTTGGGCTAAGGCCAGGCGAGCTTCAGTGTGATCATAATTAGAGAAATATATTTGATCGTTCGCGGAGGCGAGCTGGCAATGCGCAAGCAGAAACGTAGGGTCGCGCGCTACCGCTTGGTCAAGGAGCTCCACCGCTTTAAATAATCCTTTCTCTCGGCGAGCCGGATTAAAGCGAGCGTTGTACCTGAGTTCCTTTGCTTTTAAGTAAAGGTCGTACGCGGTTAAATCAGATGTCGGACGCCCCTCAATAGCCGCTCTCTCTTTTGGCGACAGCTTGGCCTGAAGCTGACTGGCAATTGCTTTGGCAATGTCGCTCTGGATTGCAAAGACGTCATCCAGTGGTCGATCGTAACTCTCGCCCCACAAATCTCTGTCAGTTTTTGCGTCGATTAGCTGCGCGCGGATCCGGACGCGATTTGCGTCGCGTTGCACACTTCCCTCGACCACATGCATAACGCCGAGCTCATTCGCTATCTGGCGCAGGTTGCGTTTCGCGTCGGCCTTGTATTGCATCACGGATGTCCTGCTGATGACTTTCAAGTCTGCGATTTTTGCCAAATCGTTAAGGATTTCGTCCTGCACGCCGTCGGTGAAGGACGCATTTCCCGGATCGGCTCCTAGATTTTCAAACGGAAGCACAGCAACGCCGGCCGGTAGCAGCGGGAGCGGGCGTGGTAATTCTTTCTCCCAGAACATCACACCAGCCAGCGCTCCCAAGGCGACCAATGATGCCACCAACGCTGCACTGGTTGGATTTCGTCGCACCCATTTTCGGCCCCGAGTGAACACTCCGCTGCGCCGGGCCTGAATCGGCTCGTGTCGCAACCAATGTTCAAGGTCGTCGGCGAGCGCTCCGGCGGATTTGTAGCGCGCGTCAGGATCACTCTCCAGACAGCGACCAACAATTGTCTCCAGATCGCGATCGAGCGATGGAGCGAGCGAACGCAACCGTGGCGCTGGGTTCGCGGCAGCTTGATGAATCACCCAAAGAACATTCGGACCTACGAACGGAGGCCGGCCAGTAAGAAGGTAAAATAGAATCGCACCCAGACTATAAACGTCTGCGGCAGAAGTAAGATCAGCGGCTCGACATTCGGCTTGCTCGGGCGCGATGTAACCCGGTGTGCCAAGTGTCTCCAGCGTTCTCGTTAGGTCACTACTTTGATCGAGCCATTTTGCCAGACCAAAGTCGCTCACCATTGGTTCGCCGTTTTCATCAAGAAGGATGTTTCCCGGCTGAAGATCGCGATGCAGAACTCCTTTGCCATGAGCGTAAGCCATCGCGCGTGCAACCTTGGCGATCAGTCGCACGCACTCGCGAGGCTTGGTGCGTAACGCTGGCGCTGCGGCGCGCAGGCTTCCACCCTCTGCGTATTTCATGCTGAAAAACGGCAGGCCTTCCTCACTTTCGCTGACCTCATAAATGGGAAGGATGTTTGGGTGATCGAAGCTGGCGACTGCTTCAGCTTCGCGCCGAAAGCGCACCAGTGCCTCGTGTGAGTTGACCTCATGAGCGAGGATGCGCTTCACCGCCACAATCCGACGAGAGTGCTGCTGGCGCGCGCGATAAATCACTCCCATGCCGCCGCGCCCGATCTCCTCCAGAATTTCGTAATGACCGAGACGCCACTGTGTGTCGGTCACGTTCGCTTCCGCGAGAATGCTTTCAAACGTCTCGCGCGACGCTTCACCTTTGGCTTCGAGTCCTTCGCGTAGAAGACAGTTGATGCAGGTTCCGTGATCGACCCGGGTTATCGCGCCACACTGCGGGCATTCCGTCGGATTCTCAATTACGTCGGTGACGGAACCAGATGGCGCGGCAACTTTATTCATCACGCTGCGGCGGCTAGTGCCGCGCACAAATGTCGGATCTCGTCGTCCACATCGGCTGGGTTCTCGACGGTGTGAGCAACTTCATCGCGCAGGAGCCACCGATAACGTTGGCGCAAATTATGTAGTTGTTTTTTTACGACTGTGTCTGCAACGCCCAACGCGGCAGCGAGATTGGCATACGAGATATCGGCGTGCTCTGCCGCGAGATAATCGCGCAATCCCTCAAAAAGCCGGAGACGTCCTTTGCCTTCGCACTCCTCTCGCAAACGCCGGAGCGCCTGCTCGACGACTGTCGCAGCCCAGCGAAGATCGAAAAGTCGCTCGGGGGCGAACGCGTCGAGCGCGCGATCCGGGATTGATATGTGCGAAGGCGCTTCTGCCATCCACGCATCCCACGAAACGAACTGAACGCTGCCGCCCCGCTTCAGCGTTTGCTTCTTGTCGGCAACGTTGTGAAGAAAATTCTGGAGCGACTTGAGCAGGAGCGAGCGGAAACGACCCCGACCCTGGTCTGCCTGCCGCAGCCAGTTAGTTTCCAGAATCATCAGGAAAAAATCCTGCGTAATGTCCTGCGCGTCCTCAGGAGAATAACCGCGGCGGCAGACGTAGGAAAAAATGGGCCGCCAGTAAGTCCGGCAAAGCTCTGCCAGCGCCTCAGCAGCCTTCTGCTGGTCGCCGTCGGAGTTCGCCCCAGCAAGGACGACGCTCCAGCGCGTGGTGGTGAACACCCGCGGCTCGGCTTCCACATTCACCAGCAAATAGAGTGATCTTTTTTTACTTCTTCTACAAGCTTAAAAAACCCGGTTCACCGAAGCTCATCTCACAACAGAAGCGGAGCATCCGTCTGAAACCTCCAAAAAATTCCGGGAACTTTGGCCGCCAGTTCCTTTAGAGGTTTGTATGAAAACTTATTATTGGTTAAATCAAAATCGTTTCTTATCACATCTGCGCACAGGTTTTTGTGCGCTCGCAATTGCCGGCGCGGCATTCACGTTGCCGAGTGCTGAAGCTGGCGGACCTCCGCTTCCTGCAAGCGGAGGTTTTTTTCCCTGCTTCAATTTCGCTGGTCCTCCTCGCCAAGTTGGTGATAACTTGATTATCACGTTCAACGTGAGTGGACCGGCTACTGGCACCTTCACTGGATCCTCCACAGGCACTGAGCTGGATGTAGTTCATCCCGACGGTTCCATATCGCTCCATGGCACCTTGCTCTTCACCGGTTCAATCAACGGACGGTCCGGGACGTTGCTCTTAAGTTATGAAGGCATAGGCAACGCTGTGACCGGCCACGAAACCCTGCGTTTTGTGGGCTCACAAGGCACTGGCGATCTCGCCGGCATATATGCAAACGTAACGGCTGAGGGTGACGTCGGCGCTCCCGAGCCGGGATGCGACCTCTCCGGCGCCGGGACTTATACCGGATATGTCATATTTGCTCGGTAAGTTTGCAAGTAAAACCGCCGTTAGCAATCAGCCGTCACGCTTCACCGCGTGACGGCTTGTTGCTTCACTCCAAAAAAATTCCGGAACTTTGGCGGCCAGTTCCTTTAGTGATCAGTATGAAAACTTACTGGTTTAATCAAAATCGTCTCTTATCACCTGTGCGGTTTGCAACCGCACTGCTCCTCGCCTGCTTTGGGGCAGTATTTATCTCCGTACCCACTCCGGCAGCAGCCGACACCCAGGTTCCGTTCAACGGAATCGTGTCGGGAAACATCATCTCAACTACGCCTCTGGACGAGTGCCATCTTCTTATTGACGTCGTCAACGGGGGAAATGCTACCCAGTTGGGACGCTTCACTGGAACGGCACAATTCATCCTGAATGTCTGTGACTTGAGCTACATTGGAACCTATGAGTTTACAGCCGCTAACGGCGACAGTATCTCCGGCTCTTTCATCGGGCAATTGACCCCAACGGGAACGCCGGGAGTCTTCGACAACGACGAAACCGCGTTCATAACCAGCGGCACGGGACGCTTTGCCGGCGCCACCGGCACGTTCCACCTAGGCGGGCAAATAGACACCAATACAGGAACTTTTGCTCTGCCTTGGCAAGGAACCATCTCAACAGTGGGCTCGAACAGGACGCCGTAGAGATTGTGCGCCTGATCTGCGCATCGCAACTCCGGCCAGTCCAGTTGCGATGCGCTATGTCCGCTTGGCTAGATGCCTCTTGGACACCAGCCCAGCGCGAAAACTCCAAGAAAATCTCGGACGTTTAGCTGCCAGTTCCTCTGGAGATTGATCATTCGCTATCCCGTTTCGCGCGGTTTTTGAGAAGGCGCGGCAGCCGTGAAGGCAAATTTGCGTTTCCTGATCAGCATCAAATTGCGAATGTAAATCATCGAGTTCGGCAGATACGCCAGAATGCCAACCGGATCGCGCCGGAAAACGAAGTAGAGGCACATCAGAGCGCTTCCGGCAATACTCCAATACCAGAACGATACTGGAATCACGCTTTCGCCCTGCCGCTCCGAGGCGAGCCATTGCACAAGGAAACGCATCGAGAAAAGAGCGTTCCCGATGAAGCCAAGAATCATGATATAACTCCAATCCAGACCGACGAACCGATATTCCTTCCCGACCCAGGTGATAGCGATAATGGTGAGCATATTCATAGGCAATCTACTTGTTTAGCGTTTCGTCTCTCCCTTCACAAGCGAGAGGGCGAGGTGAGGGTTAATTTTTGTCCGGGACGCAGGTTGAATCCCCTCACCTCCCGCCAACGTCGCGCTACGCCAGGGCAGGCAATCCTCTCCTCTTTGTAGGGGAGAGGCAGGAGAATTAAGGCAAATTTTCATCGGCTGTTAATTGATTCGGTGATTTCGTATCGGATTCTTCTCGATTTCATCCAGCTCACCGCGAGCAGGTCGCGGAACGATTTGAACAAGCGATTCCAGACACCGTAATGACTGGTGCCCGAGAATCGCGGATTTGTCGAGACCGGGACTTCGACGACGCGGAATCCTTCCATCTTGATCAAGGTAGGAAGGAAGCGATGCGCGCCGTTGAAAAATTTCACGCGAGCAATGCATTTGCGGTTGAACACGCGATAGGTGCAGCCGGCATCGCTGATGTTTTCGCCGGAGAGTTTGTTGCGCACCCAGTTCGCAATGCGCGATGAGGCAATGCGAATCCAGTTGTCGCCCCTGCCACGCGTTTCAGCGCGCGTCCCGCAAACGCAGTCCGCATTTTTGAGCGCCTCGAGCATCGCCGGCAAATCTTTCGGATCGTTTTGAAGGTCGGCATCCAGCGTGGCGATGTAGCGGCCGCGCGATGCCTGCATGCCTGCCCAGCTCGCGGCCGACTCACCGCAATTGAGTTTAAAACGCTGAATACGCAGGCGCGCATCGCTCACGGCAAGCTGTTTCAAGGCGCTCCAGGAATTGTCCGTGCTGCAATCGTCCGTAATCACGATTTCATAGTCCAACGCGAGCGGGTCGAGCACGGCATGAATTGCTGAGACCAACGGCTGCAAATTCTTTTCCTCGTTATGGCACGGAATGACGAGGCTCAATTCCGGCGCGTTCATTGCGAAACTGCTTCGCCTGAACTCATCCACCTCTCCCCTTCACAAGGGGAGAGGATTGCCTGCCGCGCCGTAGCGCGACGTAGGCGGGAGGTGAGGGGTTTGGCACCACCGCGCAAGTATTCAACCCTCGTGCTGCGCGGCGCCCTCAAAGGTTCGTGTTTATTCGTGTCCATTCGTGGTTAACGTTCACCGGCCAAAAAATTCCAAGATGGCGTCGCAAACATAATCGACGTCCTCCAGTGGCAATTCGCCGTAGATCGGCAACGAGAGAATTTCTTTCACTACGGTTTCGGTCTGAGGAAGCTTTGGCAAGTCCGGATAAAGTTTCGTGACTGCCGGCTGCTGGTGATTCGCCACTGGATAATGAATGCCGGTGCCGATTCCTTTGTTTTGCAAGTGCTTCGCCAACTCATCGCGTCGCTCAGTGCGGATGACGTACATGTGGTAAACGGCGTACGCCCATTCTTTCTCCGGAGGCGTCTTCACGACGCCACTGAGACGTTCGGTGTAGCAAGCTGCAACGCGCCGCCGATGCTCATTTAACTTGTCGATATTGCGCAGTTCCACGCGCCCAATTGCGGCCTGGATTTCGTTGAAGCGAAGATTGTAGCCAACAACCTCGTGGATGTATTTCGATTTGCGTCCGTGATTGCGCAACATGCGCAGATCGTCTGCGAGCGCGGTGTCGTTCGTGGTAATGCAGCCGCCGTCGCCCATCACGGTGAGATTTTTCGAAGGAAAAAACGAAAATGCGCCGGCCACGCCCATTGAGCCGACGCGCTTGTCCTTGAATCGCGCCCCGTGCGCTTGAGCGCAGTCTTCAATCACCCAGAGGTCCTGCTTGTGCGCGATGTCGAAAACCCGATCGAGATTTGCTGGATGCCCGTAGAGATGAACCGGCAGAATCCCCACGGTGCGCGGTGTAATTGACCCCTCGAGTAATTCGACATCGAGGCAGTAGGTTTCATCGATGTCGATGAAGACCGGTTTCGCGCCGAAGTGGATCATCGGTTCGATCGAAGGAAATGCGGTGTGCGACGGTACTAGAATCTCGTCGCCTGCTTTCAAGCTCATCGCGTGATGAAGTAGGAATCCGCCAGCCGTCCACGAGGAACAAAGCACGGCGTGTTTCGTGCCGATGTAGTTGGCGAGCTCCGCTTCGAAGGCTTCGCATTCTTTTCCAAGGATGTACGAGCCGGAGTTGAGCGCGCGCAACGCAGCGTCACGAACATCGTCGTTCACGAAAACACGCGACAGCGGAATTTTTTTCATCCTAGGATGGTGAAACATTCGCCTCTCCCTTTGATGAAGGGGAGAGGACTGAGGTGAGGGGTTGGGTCTTCTGCGCTGCGGACCATATCGAACCCTCACCCTACCCTCTCCCTCGGCAAGGGAGAGGCGGGCGACTCACTCCCGCTGCTTAAGAAATCGCAGCTTGATTCAGAAACGTCGATCCACGTCCCGGTTTGCGCGGACTCCAGTGCAGCCTCCACTACGCGGACCGCATGGAATCCCGCCCATCGATCGACGGGAGACGGCATCCGCTTCTCGATCGAATCAATGAAAGCTGCCAGTTCGGCACGAAGCGGTTCCTCCGGCGGAAATTCGAGTTGGTGCACCGCGCCTTCCTCAGCTTTTATCGTGTCGCCATCGGCAACGTGCCGATTCTCGAACTTCTTGATCTTGTACTGCGCTACATTGTAATCACACACCGCGGAAGAATCGGTTCCCACAATGGTTACTTCGCGCAACTTGCCAGGGGCATGGTATCCGGCTTCTACCGTCGCGAGTATCGGCGAACTTTTGCCTTGATCGTATTCCAAAACAATCAGCGATTCGTCGTCTAATCCGCGGCCGAAAAAATCACGCAGCACCGCATGAACACGCCGCGGCGGCGCGCCGAGGAGGAAGTTGAACAGATCGATAAAATGAATGCTGTCGGCAAAAGTCACGCCCGTATCGTGACGAGGACGCTTGAAGCCGCTGAATCTCGCCCGCAGCATCTTCAGTCGGCCAAATCGTCCCTCGGCAATGGCATCGCGCATCCATAGCGAAGCTCTTTTGCTTCGCTCGAAACCAACGTGATCGGTTTTTCCACGAACACATCTTTTCCCATCTCGAGCAATTCGCGGCACGTTTCGAAGTGCGCCGGCGCCGGCGTGACGACCACCGCAGCGTCGATCTTTGGGAAAAGTGAGCGTGCATCCGTGCTGCGATGACTTTCGGGAATGTCCGCCGAACTCAGCCGTTGCTCGTGATGATCGGCGACAAAAAGTTCGATCGGCATCGACTTGAGCACGCGCAAATGGTTCGCGCCCCAGCGCCCGATACCAATGAGAAGAATCCGTTTCATCTGTCCTTCAGCTCAAACTGCGAAACACTAACCCCGTAGCTACGATCGGGCTTTCAATTGAGCAATCAACGTATCGGCGATGGTGGCGGGCGTGTCGGCGATTGCGATTCCCGCAGCCTTTAGCGCTTCAATTTTCCCCGCCGCGGTCCCCTTTCCTCCAGAAACGATCGCGCCGGCGTGACCCATGCGTCGCCCCGGTGGGGCAGTCATGCCTGCGATAAAGGCTGCCACCGGCTTTTTGCAATTCGTTTTGATCCATGCGGCGGCTTCTTCTTCCGCCGAGCCGCCGATTTCGCCGATTAAGATCATCGCATCCGTCCGGGGATCTTCGTTGAACAGTTTCACGCAGTCGAGATGCGACAAGCCGTGAATCGGGTCGCCGCCGATGCCGATGCAGGTGGATTGTCCGTAACCGCGTGACGTTAATTGCCATACTGCTTCATACGTAAGCGTCCCAGAGCGCGAGATCACGCCGATATTGCCCAGCTTGTGAATGTAACCCGGCATGATGCCAATCTTGCACGCACCGGGAGTAATGATCCCCGGGCAATTCGGACCGATCAGACGCGATTGCTTTCCGCGGATTAGCGCTTTCACGCGCATCATGTCCATCACTGGAATTCCTTCCGTAATGCAAACGACCAGCTCGACTTCGGCATCGACTGATTCCAGAATCGAATCCGCAGCTGCAGGGGCAGGCACAAAGACCATCGAAGCGTTGCAGCCAGTTTTCTGCCGCGCTTCCCAGACAGTGTCGAATACCGGCACCTTGCTATCGAACATTTGGCCGCCTTTGCCCGGCGTCACGCCAGCGACGACGTTCGTGCCGTAGTCCATGCACTGCCGCGTGTGAAAGGCACCCGCGCTGCCGGTGATGCCCTGCACCACGAGCCGCGTGTTTTTATCGACGAGAACGGACATGAGCAAAATGACGAACGACGAATGACGAATGACGAAATAATGAAAGCTTAATGACGGAAACCCTAGAAAATGCGTTCGCTGTTGATTTCGGCTTCGTCATTTGATCGTTCCTTCGACATTCGTCATTCGGGCTTCGTCATTATTTTCTTTTATGAATCACCAGTTTGTTTCCATCCGGATCGCGGAATTGCGCCATCCAACAAACCGGCGTCTCGGTCTTTTCAATGTCGAACGTAACCCCGCGTTCTTTAAGCTTCGCGATGGCCGCATCGATATCATCGACTTCGAAAGCAACCGTTGTCCCATCACGCGACGGTTTCCAAGCCGGATGACAACCGACTCCGATCGTGGCCGGGCCAAGATCGTACTCGACCCACGCTCCATCCATCTGCGTGCGCGTAGGCGTCAGCTCCAGCGTCTCTTGATAGAATTTTCGTGCGCGTTCCTTATCAGAAACCGCAATGGCAATGAAGGCTACTTCGTTTGTGATCATTTGCAGACTCCTTTCTCGTTTTCAGGTTTAAGTTTGTGAATTATCAGTTTGTTGCCGTCAGGATCTTGCACGACGGCCATGTGACAACACGGCGTCTCAAACGGATCAGCGGCGAAACGCACTTGTTGATCTTTCAAATGTTTGACCGCGTCGTCGAAATCTTCCACTTCAAATGCAGCGCCAGTGCCTTGATCGGAAGGCGTCCACTGCTCGTCAACATTCGCGATGGCCAGCGTATCATCATCCACTGCGTACTCGATCCATCTTCCACCCATCATTTCGTCTGATACGCTCAATCCAAGTACCTCTTCGTAAAACTTCCGTGCTCGCGGAATATCCGTCACCGGAATTGCCACAAATCCGATCGCGTTAATCTTCATGAGTCACTCCTTCCTTCATCAGCCAGTCAGTTAGCAGCCCGATTACTTTTGGGTCGAACGGCGCTTCCTTGCCTTTGAAAGCAACGCATAGGTGGGCGCAGTCACGCGCGACCACGCAGCGGCGAGATTCAATTTTTGTAACTGCTGATAAAAAGCGAGTGGGCGTCCATACAAATGCGCGCGATCTTTTCGTTCTGGCCAAAGATCTGCCAGCTGCGGTTGCTCTTTGAGAATGTCGCCGACCGGGCGGCCTTTGATCAGCCATTCGTAATAAAGTGTTGCTGCTCGTTTCATCATCTCAGTGACTTCCGCCGGCATTTTCCCCATTAACGCGAAGCGCCTCCGTTCGATCTCGAGCATGTGCTCGAACCAGGTCTTGGCCCAGCCGCCGACCGAAATATAGCCGCGCACCTGTGCCTGTTCCGCGTCCAACTCCGGCACAAGCGGCGCAAAGCCACCGCCGTTGCTGATTCCAAGAATAAAAACGCGATTGCTATCGATGAACTCGTAATTTTTCAAAGCGCGAAAGGCAGCCCGATAACCGCCAAGCTCTGAGTCGAAATCTGTTTCCGCGCAAACGCCTTCGCTGTCGCCAACGCCCTGCTTATCCACACGAAACAGCGAGAATTGCGGCAATCGCGCGAGGCATTGAAAAACAATTCCGCTGGCGTCTTTTGTGCCCGTCGGCGCTTCGACCGAATCGCAGCTCAACCAGCCCGCCACGAAAATGACCGGGAGTTTTCCTTTCGCATTGCGCGGTTTGGTAATGATCGTGCGCAAGCGTTTGCCGTCAGGCGCCGTCACCGAGTCGTAGATCACATCGACGTTCGGATAACTTTCGCGAGGCGTCTTCGCCTTGCGCGGGAGGTCTTCTGCAGAAACGATCGCGCTGAGCGCGAGAGCAAATGCGATTGTCGATGTTAGTTTCATCTGGCTCTTGGAGAAGTTCCAAATCCCAATTTCCAAATCCCAAGCAAATGTCCAACAACCAAATTCCAAAAGGC
>WNGQ01004566.1_pt1 | contig 13726 bp, 5 predicted proteins | sample 5407661 | NCBI WGS metagenome assembly WNGQ01 (sample SAMN13153382, study PRJNA577476) | soil metagenome | isolation source: 60 cm soil or saprolite under Garry oak tree replicate 2 | place: USA:California | collected 2016-06-15
AGCGTGGTAGGCCCCTTCCACGCTCCCCGACACCTTCCTGGCCACGACGGGCGCCTCTTCACTCGCGTCCTTGGCCAACGTCGTCAGCGTGCGCTTGGTCGACGTAACCGTGGTGGTGACGTCGTGCACCACCGTCGTACCGGCATCCGCCGCGAACCGTGTCATCGAACTCACCGTCGTCCTGGCCGTGCTCACAAGGGCGGCGCGGCTCACGTCGAGGGCCGCCGCCCCCGCTTCCAGGCCCTTCTCGAGGTCCTTCTTCCCGTTGCTGAACTGCTGCTTGCCCCAGTTCAGGAAGCTGCTGAACGGGTTGCCGCCGCCGTCCGAGTCGTGGCTGGGCTGGGTCGGCGGCGGCGTCGACGGGGTGGGACTGGTCGCGGCCCCGCCGCCTCCGTCGGCCACCACCATGTGACCGTCCCACTCCTTGAAGCTGATCGGGTTGCCCCCGGCCAGGTCGTAGCGGTTGCCGGTGATCGGGTCGGTCGAGAGCGCCAGGTTGGAGAGCGAGCCGTAGAAGAAGTCTGGGGTCAGGAAGTGGGAGATGTCGGGGCCGAAGCGCCGGGCGCCCGTGTCCAGCGTGCCCGAGCCGGTGTCGAGCCGCTTGCCCGAGTACCTGAACGGGTTCAGCTGCGTCGTCTTGTCGGTGTCGCCCTGGCTCAGCTGGCTGTCGCTCTGCCCGTAGGGCGTGTAGCCGTAGCTCGCCGTCGTGTTGCCGTTGGGATCCACCAGCTGCGAGACCGAGCCGTGGGCGTCGTAGCCGTAGGTGTAGGTGGTGGGTGTCCCCGGTTGGCCGCTGGTGAACGGGGTGGAGGTCATGGCCAGGCGGTGGCCAAAGGCGTCGTAGGTGAAGTCCTTGACCGAGAGCGTGCTCCCGCTGCTCTTGGAGGACTGCTGCTCCTCCACGTCCAGGCTGCTCATGCCCAGGTAGCTGAACTGGGTGATGTGCGTGTCGCCGTTGAAGCTCGGATGCTGCTCCGACTCCTGGACCTGCCGGTTCTCCGCATCGTAGACGTAGTTCGCCTCGTCCGTCCGGCTGCCGGCCGAGAAGGCCCGATAGGTCTGCAGCCGGTCCAGGTAGTCGTAGCGGTTGTCGCTGACCAGGTCGGTGGAGGCGGTCGTGTTCTCCGAGGGATTGCAGTTGGCCTGGCTGCCGGCGCCGTCGGTCACGCACTGCTGCCGGCCCAGGTCGTCGTACCAGTACAGCAGGGTCTGGCCGCCGGTCACCGACTTCTGGAGCTGGTTGCCGCTGTAGGTGTTGTTGGTCGTGATCCCGCCCTTGGCCTGGGTCACGACGTTGCCCGGCCCGTCCAGCGCGTACGTGGTCACACCGCCGTGGCCGTCGTCGTTGCGGACCAGGCGGTCCTGGGGGTCGTAGCCGAAGGTCGCCGTGCAGTTGCCCGGATAGCAGGGCGAGCTGGCCGAGCCTCCCGGACGCAGGCTGTACATGTCCTGGATCCGGTTGCCGTCCACGTAGATGCCGCTCGAGTCCAGGTAGCTGACAGTGTGCGACTCCAGGTTGGTCCCGCTCCCGTTGACCGTGTTCAGGTGGTTCAGCTTGCCGTTGGCGAAGTAGTCCCACGTCGTGGTCTGCAGCGGGGTGTAGCCGCCAGCGCCGTTGCTCTTGTCGATCTCCCGCCGCGACTCCAGCCCGATCGGCGTGAACCTGTTCAGCACCCGCTGGTTGAGCGTGCTGTCGACCTGGTCGGTCAGCCAGTCGTTGCCGTCGTAGTCGCTGTGCAGCTTGTGTCCGTCCTTGACCAGGATCCCGGCCGGTGTCTGCTCCTGTCCGTTCTGGTCCTGGTCCGTGACGTTGCCGTTCAGGTCGTAGCCGAGGCTGCTGAAGGTCCAGTTGGCGTCGCTCGGCTTCTTCAGGTCGGAGCGCACCAGCCGGTCCAGGTCGTCGTAGAGGTTCCGGGTGTCGACCGCGGTCTGGCCGGAGTCGGTCAGCCCGCTCGCGTCATGGGAGCTGATCAGGCTCCCGTCGGCATCGTACTGGTAGCTGATCGGCTGGCCCTTCTGGTCGGTCCGGTTGGCCAGCAGCCCATTGGGCTGGTAGCTCCAGAAGACCTGGTTGGCCACGTCCAGGCCGCCGCTCCTGGTCTCCGGCTCCCGCAGCGTCTGCTGCCCCTTGCCGTTGTAGTCGAAGTGGAGGCGGGGATCCGTCCCCACCTGCTCGTTGGCGATCCAGGCGGTGTCGAAGTAGGAGTTCAGCGTCTTCAGCGCGGCCGGCACCAGGCTGGGATCGCTCTGGGTGGCCGGCAGCGACACGGAGGTCAGGTTGCCGTTGAAGTCGTAGGCGCGATGGATGTAGTAGGGCGTGGTGGACGTCGCGTCCACGGGCAGGTCCTGCCGGAACAGCCGGTTGAGCGGGTCGTAGTGGTTGGTGACGACGTAGTTGGTGAAGGTCTGCTTGTCGCTGGAGGCGTCGTAGGCTCGAGGGCTGATGCTCTGGACCACGTTGCCGGCCGCGTCGTAGACCGTGCGGCTGACGACCGGGTGGGGTGATGTGCCGGTGAGGAAGGGCTGGGACGTCTGCGTCAGACGGTTCTGGGCGTCGTAGGTGTTGGTGGTGACGTTGTTGTTGGCGTCGGTGACGCCGACGCGGTTGCCGTCGCGGTCGTAGGCGAACTGGGTCTTGTGGTTGAGACCATCCGCCGTCGTCGGATCGGTGACGCTGGTCAGCCGGTGCGCGGCGTCGTAGCCGTAGACGCTGGTGAAAGGCGTGGCGGTGGTGCCCGGGCACGTGATGGAGCCGAGCCCGGCCTTGGGCATGGTCACCGAGACCAGGTCGCCGACCGGGTTGTAGCAGGCCAGCGTGTTCAGCGCGCTCACGGTGCCGTCGGCGTTGACGTGGTTCTCGGTCTGGACGGTCGTCCGGTCCAGCCCGTCGTAGCCGTAGTTGACCGTGTGCGTGTTGCTCGGCGTCCCGTTCTGCACGCCCAGGGGCAGCGTCACCTTCGTCAGCCGGCCGGCCACGTCGTAGGCATAGGTGGTCCTGTTGCTCGACGGGTCGGTGACCTGGACCTTGCGGTCCATCACGTCGTAGACGGTCCTGGTCGTGTCGCCCTTGCCCACGTCGCTGCTGGCGGTCTCGTTGGTGCAGGCGCCGCGGGGCACGCAGTGCGGCGCCACCATGCTCACCACGTTGTCGTTCGGGTCGTAGGTGGTGTCAGACTCGACCAGGGTGCCCAGGCTGAGGCTGGTCGACTTGGGCGTCGTCTGGCGGCCCAGGCGGCCGAAGCTGTCGTAGAGGAGCTGGGTCTGGTAGTTGGCCGGGGTGCCGCCTGCGAAGGGGGCGTGGTTCTCGTCCTGTGTGAACGTCGTGCGGCCGGCCGCGTCGTAGCCGATCTGGAGCGGGTGCGTGGGCGCGGTCGGGCTGTCGGTCGCGTCCGCGATCTTCGTCGGCAGGCCGTTGGCGTCGTAGGTGAGGTATGTGGTCTGGTGGCCCAGGAAGTCGGTGCTGTTGGCCAGGGTCCCGTCGGCGTTGTAGTTGTAGGAGGCCGCGTTCGCGGAGAGCGGCTCGAACACCTGCTTCAGGTTGCCGTTGACGTCGTACTTGAAGGACCACTTGTCCCCGCTGCCTGCCGCCACCGCGTTGGGATCCTGCTTGGTGGCCGGCTGGCTCAGGTGCGGGATGGTCCGGCCGCTGCCGCTGGCGCCGCCGGCCGGGTTCCAGTGTGCGGAGACGTCACCGGCGTCGGCCGCCAGGTTCTCGTACGTCAGCACCGTGTGGTTGCCCATCTCGTCGAAGATGTCGAGCGGGTAGCCGTTGTCGTTGTAGGTGAATCTGCGCGTGGTGGTGTTGGGCTCGGTGATCAGGGTCACCGCGTTGTCCGGGCTCCACTGCAGGCTGGTGCTCTGGCCGGTGAGCAGGCCCACGGGGTCGGTCAACTGGGTGGGCCTGCCCTGCACGTCGTATGCGTACTTGTAGGTACGCGCCGTCTGGCCGCTCGGAGTGGGCTCGGCCACCGTGGTCACCAGGTTGACGTCGTCGTAGCTGAAGGTGGTGACGCCGCCCGCCCGGTCCTGCACCGAGGCCAGCTTCCAGCGGTCCTGGCTGGTCGTGGGGCCGTCGTAGGCAAAGGTCGTCTCGTGCCCGTCGTAGTCCCGGACGCTGTAGATCTTGGTCGACTCGTTGGGCGTCTTGGGGTCGGGGTTGACGCGCAGGGTGGGGTCGGTGATGGCCGCCCCCGAGCCGTCCGAGGTGGTGTAGGTGAAGACCACCTTGCGGCTGGGGAGGAAGCTGCCGTCGGCGTTGTGCCCGGCCCTCTCGCTGATGCTGAGCAGGTTGCCGTCGTCGTAGTAGGCGAAGTCGATCGCATGGCCCAGATGGTCGGTGATGGTGGACACCTTGCCCCGGATCTGCGGCTTCCGCGCCGTCGCCTTGGTGAAGTAGCTGACGTTGAAGCTTCGGTTGGGCGCCGGGGTGGTGCCCTGGCCGGCGGCATCGGTCACCTTGGTGACGTGGAACTTCGGCCCGCCCGGGTCGTCGGCCGGCTGCACCGCGCTCAGCGTGAACGACAGGGTGTTCCCGTTCCTGTCGGTGACGAAGGTCGGGAAGCCATCGTGGTTGTACCAGAACGTCACCCGGTCGGGCCGGGTCAGCGCCCAGAACTTCGGGTTCGTGGTGTCGGTGGTGACCGACCGGAGGTAGAGGTGGACGCCGGGCGGCTCCTCCCAGAACGTCGTCCCGTCCGCGGCGGTGACGCCCGTGAAGGTGTGGATGGTGCCGTCGCCGTCCACGAAGTTGATGAACTTGTTGGAGCGGCCGGCGATGGTGTCGGCATTGTTGGGGTGGACGTCCAGCGGGTCGCCGAAGCGGCTCAGCCCGGAGATGGCCAGCGACCAGTTGTTGCCCATGGGCGAGTCGGAGTGCTCCTCCCGGCTGTTGTAGGTCAGCTGCACGTCCGTGCTCAGGCCGCGCCCCGCCTCGCGGAACGGCGTCAGCATGAGGATGGAGTTGCCGTTGGCCACGTTGACCATGTGGTTGATGCCCGCGCCCACCGGCTGGCTCGTGTACTGCCAGTAGTGCTCCAGGCCCAGGTTGGTGCTGAGCACCTTGTTGACGATCACCGGGTTGTCGAGCGGCAGGTTGCCCTTGGCGGCGAAGAAGGTCGCCGGCGACACGCTGCTGTCGACCAGGTCGAAGCGCAGCACGAAGCGGGCGGCATCCATGCCGACCGGCAGGGCCGGCGGGGTGACGTTGACGCGCACGGTCTGCTTCACGCCGGGCGCGTTGCCCAGGCTGGCCACGTTGCCGCTGTCGCTGAAGGACGTGGTGGAGCCGGCCAGGAACCAGCGGTAGCGCAGGGTGGTGGTGGCCGAGCTCCAGGTCACAGCGCTGGTGTTGGTGATGCCCACGTCGACCGGGTAGACGAGCTGGCTGGCGGCGTTGGGGTCGTAGCTCATCGCCTGGGGCACCAGCGCGGGGTCGAACTTCGCCGCGTACCGGGTCCCGGCCGTGTTGCCCACGGTGACCGTGACCGTCGCCGAGCTGACGACGAGGCCGCTGGAGTCGTGGACCCGGCTGACCAGCGTGTGGCTGCCGTCGTAGGAGGGCAGGACGGGGTCCAGCGTGTTCCAGCTGAAGCTCCAGGGCGAGGCCGTCGAGGTGGCGTAGAGCGCGCCGTCCACGTACAGGTCGACCTTGCTCACGGCCAGCCCGGTGGCCGCCGTCTCCGAGGTGGCCACGCTCACAGTGCCCTTCAGCCCGGTGGCGTTGCTGGCCGGTGAGGTGATCGCGGTGGTGGGTGACGCGAAGTTGTTGAAGGTCACCGACACCCCGGCCGAGGTGGTGCTGTTGCCCGCGCTGTCGGTGGCCTGGGCGGTGATGGTGTGGCTGCCGTTGCCCACGGTGGCCGAGTTCCAGGTCACGCTCCAGGGGGACTGGGCGACCGAGCCCGCCGAGGCGCCGTCCACGAAGAACTGGACCTGCTGGAGGGGGCTGGCGCCGGAGGCGGCCGCCGACAGCGTCACCGAGCTGCCCCTGACCATGGCGCCAGGCGCGGGCGCCGAGACCGACACCGACGGCAGGCTGGCGTGGCTGCCGTCCATGTAGGTCACCTGCAGCTGGGGCCTGACCGCCGGCGTCGCACTGTAGTCGTTGCCGGCGAAGACGGCGAAGTTGAACGTGCCTCGAACCTCGCTGTCCGACTTCAGCAGGAAGCCCAGGTTGGGCGCCTGGCCGCTCACCCAGCGGGAGACGATGCTGGAGACGTCGAAGGAGTCCCAGTTCTCCGTCTCGTTGGCCGGTATCGACACCTGGCTGGACGCGGTGCTGGCGTCGAAGTCACCGCCCTGGGTGTTCCACTGGACGCCGCCGGTGCGCTCGTACCAGGTGGCGCCGTCGCCGGTGCATGCGGCCGGACTCCTGACCCCCGTTCCCTCCTCCCAGCTCGACGTCGCGGGATAGGCGTGGAACGTCATGTCGACGCTGTTCTCGAGGAAGTGGAGGACGCTCAGCCTGGCGCTGACGTTGGTGGCCGTGCTCGGGATCTGGGGCAGGTTGAACTGCAGCAGGCTGCGGTACGCGCCGGTGCTGTCGGCCCCCGCCGCCAGGAACTGGTCGCCCCCGTAGTTGGCGCAGTTGACGAACTTGTCGTAGAGGTACATGAACGTGGCCTTGTCCTGGCCCGGGCCGGGCTGCAGGCTGACCGAGGACTGGCCGTCGGCGGGCAGCGTGACCTTGACCTCGTTGGACTTGCTGCTGTTGGCGACCACCGCGTAGTAGAAGGTCCCGCCGGGCGCCGCGGTCGTGTCCCGGAACGTGGTCGTCGAGAGGTCCGCGATGCTGATCAGCTGGGTCCCCGCCGATGGCGTGAAGTTGGGCGTCAGCGAGCGGTGGACCTGGTACTGCTGGAACGGCGCTCCCGAGGGCCCGGTGTACTGAGCCCAGCTCAGCTCGGCTCCGTTCGCATGCAGGGTGCTGGGCTGGGCCAGCGAGACCGCGTCCCCGCTGTAGGTCACCGTCAGCACCGGCGCCAGCTGGCCGACCTGGAAGGTGTTGCCGGGCGGCGCCGGACCGCTCACCCCCTTGGTCTCGCTCGACAGCATCAGGAACAGGCCGTAGTTGGGCAGCGATCCCGAGACCCAGCCGCTGACCGCGCTGCTGACGTCCCAGTTCATCCATTCCTGGCCGGCGCCCGCGGGCAGGAGGAAGCTGGAGAGGACCGTGGGGTCGAACTGGATCGCCGAGCTGGTGCTCGCGGTCGTCCAGGCAGCGGTCATCCGGTGCACGTCGATCTGGTGGTTGACGCCCCCGCAGAACTGGCCCGGGACCGCGATGCAGGCCTGGTCGTAGAAGATGCCAAGGTTGGCGCCGGTCACGCTCACTCCCGACGGGACGGCGCTCAGGTCGAACTGGAGCGCCTCACGGTAGGTGTGGGGGACCGAGCTGACCCCGATGAGCATCCGGCCGCTGGCGTCCACGAAGCCGGCGCAGCCGGCGCAGTCGGCCGCGAACGTGGTGTCGAGCGCGTCGGGCTGGACCGAGATGGTCGGGTCCACGAAGACCGGGAAGCGCCGCCCGGGATCGTGGAGCCAGGGCTGGTCCACGCTCAGCGTGACCTGGAAGCCCTCGCCGCCCTCCTGGACGCTCATCTGGGCATGGGCCTGGCCGGGGTCCACGCCGCGCGCGCCCGAGTCGTAGGCATAGGGAGCCTTGAGCCAGAAGGAGCCGGGAGCGCGGCCGGGGAGGATGAAGACCCAGCTCCCGTCGCTCTGCTGGCTGGCGGTGGCGCCCTTCGGGGCCTTGAGGACGAACTGGTAGCTGGCCTGGGCGCTCGCGTCCCCCAGCTCCAGGACCTCCTCCAGGCCGTCGCCCAGGACGCTGTAGGTGGCGTTCACGTGGGGCAGCGCGCCCGGGTATCGAATGGTGGAGCCCCTGGTGGTGGCCGGGGCCCCAGAAGCCCCCTGCAGGCTCATGGTGACGGCCTGGCCGTCCTCCACCCAGCGCAGGTAGTCGTCGCCCAGCTGGCTCCTGAACTGAGCCTGGAAGCTGTTGGCGCGGTTCTGCCAGGCGTAGCCGCTCTCCGAGCTGGAGACCAGGGTGTTGTCGATGGGCTGCCACCCGCCCCTGGGCACGCGGTAGTTGACCGGGTGCACGGAGGTCGAGGTGGTGAAGGTGTGGTCGGCGTTGTAGCGCGTCGAGGAGAAGCGGGTGCGGAGGTCCGGCTGCTCGCCAACCGACAGCTTCCCGGGTTGCCTGGTGGCGGGCTCGCCCGAGGAGGCCGGCAGCTTGAGCGGCGCCGCCGCGTGGCTGGTTGGCTGGCGCACGGGGTTTGTCGCTGCGAAGACGCTGGACGGTCCCTGCAGGACTGAGGCGAGCAGCGCGCTCGTCATCCCGATCGCAAGCCACAGTCGCCTGACGCGCGGTGACGCGTATGTACTGCGCCGCATGGCTCCCCCTGTTCGACGCTACCAGCCCAACCGCACCACGGCGCACGCGCGAGCAACTGGTGGACGCGTACGCGCTCGACTGTCAGCAGAGACAGCGAGACTCCCCGCCGAGAGCGTCAGCTGACGGTGGTCAGCTCAGCTCGTCGAGGTCATGACGGCATGCGATAACAGTGTCACGTCGTTCGTCCCCTCTTCCACTCACGAGCGACTGTCGCGCCGCAGGAAAATGTACAGACAGTTGGAGCACGTGTCAACGACAAAATTGGCCAGCACCCTGACAATCACACACCTGAGATTCTCACAGCTTGCGAGCGTGGGTCAGCCTGGTGGCGGGGGTACCGGCGTGTTCGGAGGACCACGAACAGGCTGAGGGCCATGACTCCCGAGGAGCGCGCCTCCTCGCTCCGGCGGCTGTCCGATCAGCTGGCCGGCGAGGGCCGGACGGACCGGGCGCTGGCGTCGCTGGAGGAGGCGGTGGCGGTCCACCGCCAGCTCGCCTCAGTGCGGCCCTCCAGTACCACGTCGTACCCGGCTGCGACGGCCAACCGCGCCACGGTGCCGCCCAGGTATCCGCCGCCGATGAAGCCGATCGTCGTCATACCGCCGCTCAACCCCGATCCCCGCAGGCGAACTCCAGGCCAACGGCTCCGCCCCACGAGTGGCCGACCACCGCAGCGCGCTCCGCGCCCAGTGCCGCCATGGCTTCTCGCCCTCGTCGCGGCGGGGGTCGACAGCCGGTCCGAAGCACGAGGTTTGGGGTTCCGGTCTTCGTGACGTTCGTGCCCCTGCCCTCCTACGCCAGCGCGAGGTCGCGTCCGGCTCCCGCGTCCGTGGACATGAGCGCGCACCGTGGATAGAAGACGGCCGCTGCACTGTGGTCCACCGACGGACGAGCGACCGCGCAGCGCACGTGGGCACAGGTCACGATCGCGCCGTCCGGCCTGTCGACAACGACCAGCGGCTCGAACCTTGCGCATTCCGAGATGCTGGGCGGGACGATCTGATAGGGGCATCGGTTCCGGATGTCGCTTGCCAGTTCCATCGCCATTGACCTCCCAACCGCCCGGGCCCCGAAAAGGGGGACTCCCAGCCGATCATGGCCGCCTGCGGCGGATCACCACAAGTGCCGAGCGGCCCTCTTCGGGCGGGACCAGCCGGTCAGCGCGCTCGGCGGGACCAGCCAGGTGCAGACCGGCCACCTGGTCCGCCCGGACCACGACGACGCGCGCTGCGATGCACCGGCACGTCCGTTCCGGCCGGCGTCGGCTCATCCTGGTGACAGTCCCCGGAGGTTGCCACCGGCGCGCCGCCAGAGGTCGCCGGACCGGAGAGGGAGGGAGGTAGTGATGGTCTTTCATCAGGCGTATCAGCCGGTGGCCGGGAGCGTGCTCCTCTCGGCGCTGCTGGCCGCGCTGCCGCTGGTGCTGCTCTTCGTGATGCTGGCCGTGCTGCGCCTGCCCGCCTGGCTGTCGGCGCTGGCGGCCGTGCTGTCGGCGGGGCTGCTGGCCTGGCTGGTGTGGGGCATGCCGTTCGGCATCACGGTCGCGGCGACGACGCAGGGCAAGGCCTTCGGCCTCTGGCCGATCAGCTGGGTCGTGCTGAACGCCGTGTTCTTCCACAACCTGACCGTGGCCAGCGGCGACTTCGACGTCATCAGGCGCTCGCTGACGCGCCTGACCGGCGACCGCCGGATCCAGGCCCTCCTGGTCGCCTTCTGCTTCGGTGCGCTGATCGAGGGCATAGCCGGGTTCGGTGCGCCCGTGGCGATCTCGGCCTCGATCCTGGCCAGCCTCGGCTTCGAGCCGGTGACCGCGGCGGTGCTGTCGCTGCTGGCGAACACGGCGCCGGTCGCCTTCGGCTCGATCGGCATCCCGGTGACCACGCTGGGGGCGCTGGTCGCGCCGCTCGTCGGGCACGCCAAGGACCCGCAGACCACGGTCCTGGCGCTGTCCGCCATGGTCGGGCGGCAGCTGCCGCTCTTCTCGGTGCTGATCCCGGGCTACCTGATCGTGGTCCTCTGCGGATGGCGGCGGATGGCCCAGGTCTTCCCCGCGGTGGCGGTGGCCGGCGTCTCGTTCGCCGTGGTCCAGTTCACGGTCTCCAACTTCGTGGGCCCCGAGCTGACCGACGTCCTGGCGGCCCTCGTGTCCATGGGCTGCCTGGCGGCGCTGCTCCGGGTCTGGCGGCCCTCCCATGTCTTCCGCTTCGAGGAGGAGGGTGGGCCCGAGGCCCCGGCCATGAGACCGCGGCCGGTGGGGGGAGCGGCCAGCCCGGCGGTGCCGCTCTCGGAGCCCGCCGCGCCGCTGGAGCAGGGTGGCGTGTGGGCAGCGTTCTCGATGTACGCGATCCTGGTGGTCGTCATCCTGGTTGGCCAGATGGGGAACCTGCCCGGCCTCAACGGCGGCGGCAGGCCGGCCAGCGCGCTGCCCACGCCGTGGAACGTGACCAGCGACTTCAAGTGCGGGCAGCCGGCCTTCGCGCAGTGCCCGAAGCCCTGGATCGGGCCGGCGCCGGCGCGCGACCGCCAGGCGTTCAAGTTCCCGCTCTGGAACTTCTACTGGCCGGGCGGCTACCAGGTCGCAGGCGGCAAGCCGGTCTCGCTGATCGACCGCGAGCCGCCGGTCGCGGCGAAGTCGAGCGAGTACCCGCTGACCTTCCAGTGGGATTTCCTGGCCGCCGCCGGGTCCCTGGTGCTCTACGCGGCGATCGTCGCCTACCTGGTCATGCTGGCCCGTCGGCGCCTGCGCCCGGTCGACTTCCTCGTCGTGTACGGGCGGACGCTGCGGCAGCTCGCCCTGCCCATCGTCACCATCGCGCTGATCCTGGCGATCGCGTCGATCATGAACTACGGCGGGCTCACCGCCAGCATGGCGATCGCCCTCTCCAAGACGGGCGTCGTGTTCCCCTTCGTGTCCGCCTTCCTCGGCGCGCTGGGCGTGTTCCTGACCGGCAGCGACACCTCGTCGAACACGCTGTTCGGCCCGCTGCAGGCCCAGACCGCCAAGCTGCAGGGCCTGAACCCGATCCTGACCGCCGCGACCAACTCGTCCGGCGGCGTGATGGGCAAGATGATCAGTCCGCAGAACCTGTCGGTCGGCGCCGCCGGTGTCAACAAGGTGGGCTCCGAGGGCGACATCTTCCGCCGCACGATCGGGTACAGCCTGATCCTCACCAGCCTCATCGGAGTGGTGGCGATGATCGAGGCCTACGTCATCCCCGCCATCGTCCCGCCGCCCTGACGCCGGCGCGCCGGAACGGGTGGCGAGGTGAGTTGCGGCCCGGCCCTGAGGGCCGGGCCGCAACGATTCTTCGCACGCGAAGGCGCGGAGGCCATCCGGTTGCTCCACCGGTCGCCTCGGGCGCTCGAGGCATCTGGTTGTCCATCCGACGCCTTCCAGCGGCGCCAGTCCGGGAGAGTTCGGGACCAACGGCACATCTCGAAGGCGATGACCGCGGTCCCGACTCGGTGACCGGGCCCGTGGGCGGAGGGGGCGGCGGCCTGTTGACCTGGTGAAAGCGGCCGTGGCCGCCCGGTCGCCGGACGCCACGGCGTGCCCGGCGGGGCTCCCGTCCCGGTATCCCGTGGCGGCATCCGGAATGGGGGCCACATGACCCGTGCGCCGCCGGGCCCGCGCGGAGGCCGAGATGCCGTCGGTCCGAGAACGGCGGGCCACTGCTCCGACCGTCAGCCGATGTGCCGAGCCGAGCCCTCGATCGCGATGAGCTCGTCTCGGACCGCGGCGCCGATGGTGCCGGCCCGGCCCGTCGCCGGGTCCTCCAGCCGGACGACGTATGCAGCATCGAGCGTGCCGTGGCAGTCTCGGCCCAGGGGACGCAGCCGGACCATCAGCCTGAACGAGCTCGGGCCGACCTCCGTCGCGCTGGCGGTGACGACGATGGCCGCCGGCCGCCCCAGCGCCTCGATCCGCCGCGGCCCAGCCGTCCGGTGCCGCGGCTGGAGCCCGGATCGCGCCGCCACCGCCCGCAGCGCACCGCAGCTGTCGAGGTACTCCCCGCACGCGGAGGCAACCCAGCGCTCGAACGCCTCGGCGCGAACCGTTCCGTCGGGGCCGATGTCTGCCGCGGTGACCGTGTGCTCCTGCCGCACCGGCCAGCGCTTCGCGAACCCTCCGGTCACCGAGCGCTCACTGTAGGCCAGCCGCCTGGTGCCGGCCGCGGGGGCTGCCCACAATCGTCCAGCCACGGCCGGTACTCGTACTCGGCACGCACACCAGCGGCGCGTCGGCCGGCAGGTCGGCTCACCGGCCATGCCGCTATTGCCCGCCGCTCGAGAAGAGCTGGTCGAACGGCGACAGCGCGCGCTGACGCTGCAGGCCACACGCGAGCGGGGAACGCGCAACTCCCCTCACTATCCTATTCGCGACCCGCCCTCTTGCGGCAAGACCCCGCCCCTGTGGCAGGCTACGCGCCGGAGGTGAGCGCATGGAGCACGTGCTGTGGTTGGGCGGTGGATGCGGCTCTGGCAAGTCGACTATCGCGCGTACGCTCGCGCATCGGCTCGACCTGCAGCTGTACCCGGTGGACGCGCACGGCTGGAGGCACCACCGGCTGCTGGGCGCCGGAGAGCAGCGAAGCAACGACGAGATGTGGCTGCGGCCGGCACCGGAGGAGCTGGCCGAGCGATTCGTTCGATCGGCGGAGGAGCATCTGTCCCTCATCCTGGACGACCTCGACGCGATGCGCGGCGGGCCGCTCGTGCTCGCCGAGGGCCCGCTGCTGTTCCCGGCCCTGGTCGGCCCCCACATCGCGTCATCGGCAGACGGCGTCTGGCTCGTGCCGACGGAGGAGTTCCAGGAGTGGTGCCTCAGGAAGCGGGGCGGGATGGATTCTTCCACCTCGAACCCGGAGCGCGCGCTGCGCAACCGCCTCGGTCGCGACGCCATCCTGAACCGCCTGAACCGGCGTCAGGCGGCGGAGTTGGGCTTCACCGTGATCGAGGTGGACGGCAGCCGGACGCTGCCCGAGATGGAGGAGGTCGTGGCCGCGCACTTCGCGGAGCGCATCGCCGCCGGCCGCGGGCACGCGATGGCGTCGAGCGACGGCGTATCCGCCGGGCCGAGAACGCGGCGGTGCACTCCAATATCGCCGCCTTCGTGGAGGCCGAGAAGATCACCGAGCCGCGGCCCTTCCCCTTCGTCTGCGAGTGCACCACGCTCGGCTGCGACAAGAGGGTGCCGACCCCGATCGACGAGTACGGGAGGGTGCTGGAGCGTCCCTCCCGGTACCTTGTCGCCGAATCGCACCGGGTGGCGGCTATGACACTGCCCGGCTGATTGAGCGGGCCGCCGCGTCGACTACCCTGCCGGCG
>WNGQ01004568.1_pt1 | contig 13723 bp, 15 predicted proteins | sample 5407661 | NCBI WGS metagenome assembly WNGQ01 (sample SAMN13153382, study PRJNA577476) | soil metagenome | isolation source: 60 cm soil or saprolite under Garry oak tree replicate 2 | place: USA:California | collected 2016-06-15
AGGATGCAGACCCCTGCCGGGTTACCTGCAAAGAGCTCACCGGTGAATACATCAACGTGGTAATACGGAATTGCCATGTCGTGTTCCTCTAAGCTGCTGGATCCCTCTTAAGAAATGGGACATCACGATCGGTAATCATTGAAAACCTGCATGAATACAAGCTACATCGGAAACAGGTCGGCCTGCTGCTGAGGGTACCCCACCTTCGCGGCCTCGAGAACCTGGCGGTGCTGCAGGTCTTCGGAGTAGAGGGTCGCGCACCCGGCCTCTGGGGCAAAGGCCGCGATGAGCGCGTCATTAATTTGGGATTCGGGATTTCGTAGCCGTACTTTCGTAGGTACTTCGCCGCGATCGTCGAGCCTTAGCGCCGATTCATGCGTCTCGATCCCGATGGCTCATCGCGCCGGTTTACCCTTGTCACCGTAGTAGACATAGGTGTCTTTAGCTACGTAATCATCATCTTTATGTTTGCGGCGGATCTTGCGAATTCCTTGTTCAGCAGGAGCATGTTTAGCAGCAGCATGTTTAGCAGCAGCAGATGATCTGGCGGGGTGTTGCATAGCGGCTGCGCCGTTGGTATCGACTATAGAACTGCGACGAGGCTGCGATATGTCCTGCATCGCCGGAATAACCGGCGATGTGTTTCGACCGCGATGTTGCGGTGTATCGGGGGTATACGCATAATGGCGCACGCCGGAAATCACGCCGACCACCAGTACTGCCGAGAACGCGGCCACTCCCGTGGAAGTCCACAACCGTGAGGCAGTTCCGTCCCGGCTCTTTAATTTCGATCCCGCAAACTTCTTCTGCGCCGATTTCGCATGTTCACACAAATTGTGAACAGCAGCCGAACCACTGACTCGCGCTCCCGCGAGCCAATTGTCCAGGTTGCAACGGACTTCTTTCCAGTAATTGGGGATTTTCGATTCGCGTGACGTCCCTTGTGGCTGCGGCGGATGCAGCGGCGCAGCGAGGGTGGAAGGCCAAGGCAAAGGCAAAGGCGACGAGACTGCATTCACCTTGGCCGGAAAAGTGTCGTGCAAAGTCGGGTCACGCTGAGCTTGTTGTAGCGAGAGCTCGACCATTTGTGCAGAAAGCCTTGAAAACTTCGCGACTTTGGCCGTCTCGCTGTTACGTAAACCGACCTTTTCACATTCAACGGACTGCCAGGTTGGCACATGCGGAACTCGCCGCTCGTCCTCATCACGGTTCTGTTTACGCGGCAGAGACATAATGCCCGATGCCCAAAAAGGTAAGTAGATGTGGCGTTTGGATATGATAACTCAGGAAACGGCGCTGCCGATCAAAAATTCAGCCTGAACCACGCCTGCAACGGGGGCTGGCCGCACCTGTAGCCGTACGGCTCCGCGATCCAAGCACACAATATGACATCAGTTAATGCTATAATTAGTGCCTGGAGTCCCTATGAGAACCACCCTAGCGCTTGACGACGATCTCGTACGCATCGCCCAGGAGTTCACCGGGGTAGTGGAGAAAACGGCATTGGTTCGTGAAGCTCTGAAAGCCCTCATCGAGCGAGAGAGCGCTCGCAGATTGGCCTCTTTGGGAGGCACAATGCCGCAATTGAAGAATGTCCCACGCCGCAGAGTTCGGCCGAGCAGGGTACGGCCGAATTGATTCTCGCCGATACATCCGTTTGGATCGACCATCTCCGGTCCGGAAGCAAAGAAATGCGCAAGCACCTTAACGACGGGAATATTGTGATCCATCCGTTCGTCATTGCCGAACTTGCGCTCGGATCCCTGCAGGAGCGCGCTAAGACACTTGCACTGCTGGACCTTTTACCACAGGTGCGGGTGCCGCAAATGAGCGAGCTGCGGCTGACGATTGAAGCTCGACGCTTGTATAGCCAGGGCATCGGTCTCATCGACACAAGTCTAATAGCCTCTGTCCTTATCAATTCGTCCACGCTCCTCTGGACAAGAGATAAGCAACTCCGCAAAGTCGCCGAAGGCCTTGGCATCCACGCCAGCCTGGCCTGAGACGTTACATCTGAGCGCAGCTCGGCTATTGCAGCGCCACGATCTCGCCCAATTCACCCGTTATCTCGGCTATCATTCCTAGCACTATGCATCTGCAAGGCCAGGCCGCTCTAGTGACCGGAGCCAGCCGCGGAATCGGCAAGGAAATCGCGCTCGAACTGGCGCGCCGCGGTTGCCGCGTGGCGGTGAACTACTACAACGATCCGCAGACGATCGTGGACGCAACCATCGCCGAAATTCGGGCCGTCGCCAGTGAAGTCCGCGGCAGGGAAGTCCTCCCTGTGCAAACCGACATCCGATCCAGCAGCCAGGTCGCAGCCATGTTCGAGAAGGTCATCGCCACCTTCGGACGCCTCGATCTCCTCGTCAACAACGCCGGAGTCCAAACCTGGAAGCCGCTACTCGAGGTGACCGAGGAAGAATGGGACCTGGTGATCGACACCAACTTAAAAGCATGCTTCCTCTGCACCCAGCAGGCCGGCCGCTACATGAAAGACCACGGCGGAGGCGCGATCGTAAACCTGGGTTCGGGATGCAATAAGCTGGCGTTTCCTCATCTGGTGGCCTACACCGCGAGCAAAGGCGGAATAGAAATGTTCACCAAAGAGGCCGCCGTGGAGTTGGGACCTTATGGTATCCGTGTAAACTGCATCGCCCCGGGATCGATCGAATCCGAGCGCACCCGCGCCGAAGACCCCGACTACGCCGGAACCTGGTCCAGGCTGACTCCACTAGGCCGCGTCGGCACCGCCGCCGATATCGCCCCCACCGTAGCCTTTCTGGCCAGCAAAGACGCCGCTTTCATCAGCGGCCAAACCATCTGGATTGACGGCGCGCTATTCACCCAGGCCCAATGGCCGTACAAGAAGTGAGCGTGTGGGGTCGGACACGCTTGTCCGACGCTTTTGACTTTCCCCAGAATCACCACATACGGGGGTGCCCCATCCTTCGCGCTTTTCGAAGGGTCGGATTAGATGCCGTTTGCAGTGCCACTCGGTCGCCTTGAAAGGGCACGGCTTCAGCCGTGCCGCAGTGCAGAAAGCCGGAGCAGGCGGGCAAAGGGCGCCGGAGGCGCGCAGCGTATCAGGGATTTAGGCGACTTTACATAATACTTGTTATCGGACATTACTAAACGAGGCCAGGCAAAGGCCAATCCGAGTATCCCGCTGGATACGCTGGTCCCATGTCCTCCGCAACGTTTCCTTCCGACGCGAAGAATCCAGTGGAGCCCCGCGAAACTTTGGTCTAAGCTGGCAATGTTTTGTCGATGACGTTTGAAGTAAGGAGATTCACTCTATGCGCTCAGGACACTCACTGAATGCGCTCAGGACACTCACTGACTTTATTTATCGCAGTTCTGTCCGGCGTGCTATGCGACACTCGTACGGCATACGCGCCGTTTTTGGCATAAACGTCGACCCCGCCCAGCGGATTGCGCCCAAATTATGCCAACTGTGCCGAACCAGCCGAACTCGATGAACGCAAAAAAGTCGCGATCAACCTGGTGGATGCGCGGGCGTTTTCCTATGCCCAGACACCGATCACCAAGAGCGTTACCACCACCCCAGTCAGCGGCATTGGTGATGGCGCGGTTTACGCTACGCTCCCGGGCGTAACCCCGGCCTGGGTACGTCCCTGTATGTCAAGAAAGGGGATTCGTTCTTCACCGTTCATGTTTACGGCTTCCCGGCGAGGCCAAGGCCAGGGGAATGGAAAAGACCCTCACGCTCGAAGTTCTCGCCAAGCTGTGAGGGTAGCTGCTTAGCTGACAGTCAGCCGTCAGTCGGCACCATGGGCTGCTTTCAACTCCTCGCGCCAGTCGTAGTCAGGGACAGCGCTGCTGGGGCCATGTTTGGCCAGATCTTCAGCCGTAGGTGCGGATCTGAGGTTCTGCAGCAGGTTCTCCACAGAAACCGGCTGCGAGGTTCGCAAAGACACGCCAAGCAGTCTCCCGGGGTCATCGCCGAATGACAAAGAGTATTCAGTTTCGCCGAAGATCCTCTCGGAAAACGCCTGGAATTCCGCGCTCAGGGCTTCCCTTCTAGCCTCGTTATTCGGCGCCAGCAGCCGGTCATTGACAAAAATCTCGATGTCCTGACCATTAAAGTGAAACTTTCCATTTAGTCTTGTATCTTCATGAAGATGCTGGCATGCGGTAAGTGCAGCCAGCGCGGCTTGCGCAAGACGCTCCTGATTCCCACCGCCGAGCACGGCTTTGCGGTTATAGCGAACCCCCAGCCGGTTGTCGGTATTATCGATGCTGTAATCAGCTTCGTGTCCGATGAGCACAACGCCCGGGCCGCCGTAGACGTGGCGGTAATCGGCGACGTCGAGCAGCAGTTCGTCGCAGACCTGGCCCTGAATCCAGCTATGAAAGACTGGGATCAACGGATTAAGGTCGACGCCTTGAGAATCCTTCAACAAAAGCTTCACGTTAATGTGCTGCAGCTCGATGGAATGTGAGCTTTTCATTATGCGGTCACCAAAGTTCCCAGCCGGTTGTAGCAACTGTGCGCCGCGTCGATGAAAAGCTGGGCTTCATCCATTAGATGGCGGCTCGATTCTGACGTGTACGCCTGCCCCGCCCTGCGATGTGCGTCAAATAAGTAGTTAGCAAACTTCCCGCCTGCAAACGGATCAAAGAATTTCTGCGTGTCAAAATACCGCGCACGAAATTCGGATACGATCTCTTCCGGATCATTCGTCACATCGGAATACTCGACTTCAACCAGCGCCTTGGCGGCATGCAGCATGGCGTGGTACGCCTTCTCCCCAGCCTGCTCGACCTGGCCGCTCTCGTGTGCAAGTTGCGCTTCGAATAATTCCCTCTCCGCCGCAGCTAGTCCGAACTCTACCGACGACACAACTTCTCCCGCGCATTCGCCTACGCCCATGTCGCCGAGCGTGTATTCGCGCGGATCTCCCCAATCGCTGAAGTAAGACCGGTCCGTAGTCGGCGGCTTCGTTAGATCATCCAGCATTTTCTTCAATTCCGCCTTGCCCAATCGCTTGATGAAGTCCTTGAAACTCTCTCCGGGGTTTCGCCCCGCCACATACCGATCAGTCAGCCGCGTAACCACCTGCGGAATGCTCTTCGACGGAATCGCCACCACCGGCAGCCCGTAGGAGCCGGCGTTGTGGCTCCACTCTCCGCCGAGGACAACCTGGAAGTGCGGCACCGCATATCCGGCGATTTTGCGGCTGACTCCATAGAATCCCAGGTCGGCAACGTGATGCTGGCCGCAACTGTTGAAGCAGCCGCTGATCTTGATATGCAGATTCTGAACGGCCTCGTCTTGCTGAAAACTCTTCTCGCTGACTCGCTTGCGAAGTTCGGCCGCCAGGCCGCGCGACGACGAAATCCCCAGCTTGCAGGTGTCGGTACCGGGGCAAGAGGTGATGTCCACCAGCGCGCCCGCGCCCGGGTCGCCTAGGCCCACGGCGTGCAATGCGGTGAACAGTTCGCGCACATCGCTCTTGCTCACCCAGCGGATCACGAAATTCTGTTCAACGGTAGTGCGCACAGTCTCTTTAGTGAATCGCCGCACAATGTCCGACAGCGAGCGCAGCTGATTCGCGGTAATATCGCCCAGCGGCAATGCCACTACGACTGTGACGTATCCGGGCTGCTTCTGCGGTCGGGTATTAAACTTCAACCAACGCTTGAAGTTATCCGAATTCCCGTTCAATCCTTCGATCGCAAACAGCGACGGTAATTCCCCGCTCGGCTTCAGCGGCGATTCGGCGAATTCCGCTTGCGCTTCCTTTATGTACTCGGTGCAGCGCGGATCGAACGGCAGAATCTTGCGTTCTTCGAGGACCAGCTCCCTAAACTTCTCGATCCCCAAATCCTGGATCAAGAACTTAATGCGCGCCCGGTTGCGGTTTTTCTTCTCACCATGCCGCGCGAACACTCGTGCAATCGCCTGCGCCAGGGGCAGCAGCTCATCCGGCGGGACAAACGAATCGAACAACTTCGCCTGATACGGCACCGCGCCCAGTCCCCCGCCGACATACATCTCAAAACCAATCTCTTCCCTGCCGGTTTCAGCATTGACGCGTTTCGCCGCGATCAGGCCCAAGTCGTGCATGCTGGAGAGCCCGCAAGCATGTTGCGAGCACCCACTGAAAGCCGGCTTAAACTTCCGGCCAAAATTCTGGCAATCTGGATGCCCCAGCAAAAACTTCGACAGCGCCCGCGAATAAGGCGTGACATCGAATGCTTCATCCTGGCAGACTCCCGCATACGGACAAGCCGTAACGTTGCGGACGGAGTTCCCGCAAGCTTCGCGTGTAGTGATGCTCGCTGCTGCCAGACGCCGCATCAGGCTGGGAGTGTCATCAATATTGACGTAATGCAGCTGGAAGTCCTGGCGCGTGGTCACATGTGCGATGCCGTCGGAGTACTCCTCCGCCAGCTCCGCCATGGTCTCAAGCTGCGCTGCATTCAGCCCGCCCGCCGGAATCTTGATGCGCTGCATCCCCGGCGCGTCCCAAAGCGTATTTGGACCTTTGGTCAGTTCGCCGGAGGGAAAATTCAGGCGCTGAACTTTTCGGCCATCGCTGCGCTGGCCGTTGTCGTAACGCTGGCCGTAGGCGCCCCGGCGCAGGCGAGTCTCGGCGAAGAGGCGCTCGTCCAACCTGCCCTGCTTGCGAAGGGCGATGTCGGTTTCGAAGGCGTCAATTTCGCGGGACAAATTGTCTGCGATTTGCCCGGCGAGCTTTTCTTTCCAAAGTGTGTTCGAAGCTTTCATAACTAAGCTTTCAGCTTTCAGCCATCAGCTCTCAGCCAAATCTGCTTCGCCTTAACTGACAGCTGAAAGCTGATCGCTGAGAGCTTCCCCTAAAAACACAAAACCCACCTGCCAATTCCCTTCTGGCGGTGGGTGTGAGCTTAAGAACTTTGATTAAGACTGTTTAGCTCGATTGCACCCCGTCCCCAGAAGAGACACGACAGGTACAACAACAACACATGGCCGTCTTCTGGACCCAGGTATGGAGCATTACCTAGATAGTATCTACCATGGGGTGGGCTGGCGCAATTCATAATTTCGATTAGGATCTTTTGAAAAACCGATTCGGACGGTCCCTCTCCAGCATCTAACCTCCCGCCTCAATCCAGGCACCTCAGTTCAGGAAAGCAAGGAGCAAGACAATGCGAACTATCCCCTTCGTTCGTTGCTTCATATTCGCGGTCGCCGTCCTGACCATGCAGTGCATGCCCGCGTCATCGGCCGCACAAGTTGCGGTGGGCATCACGGTCGGGTTCGCGCCGCCTGATCTGCCCGTCTACGAGCAGCCCCTTTGTCCCGGCGAAGGTTACATCTGGACGCCCGGCTACTGGGCCTACGACCCCGACTTTGGCGATTACTACTGGGTGCCGGGAACATGGGTACTGGCGCCAGAAGTCGGTTTCCTGTGGACTCCGGCATACTGGGCTTGGGGCGGCAGCGGATTCATCTTCTATGAAGGCTTCTGGGGACCGGTAGTCGGCTTCTACGGCGGAGTCAACTATGGTTACGGCTATTTCGGCCACGGTTATGAAGGCGGGCGCTGGGACGGCGGACGCTTTTTCTACAATCGTTCGGTGAACAACGTGAACGTCACCGTGATTCACAACGTGTACAACACGCGTGTCAATGTTCGCAACGAGACGCGCATCAGCTACAACGGCGGAAACGGCGGCATCAACGCGCGCCCCAGGCCCGAAGAGGAACGGGCGGCTCACGAACGGCACCTTCCACCCGTCCCCGATCAAAGGCAGCACGTGCAGGCTGCCCGCTCCAATCAGGAGCTACGGGCTTCCGTAAACCGCGGCAAGCCGCCCATCGCTGCTACTCCCCGACCTGGAGCATTTAACGAGCGCGGAGTCGTGCGCGCCCGCGAGGGAGGCGCGATTCATAATGCGGGTCGAGAGAATATGAGTCGAGGGAATGCAGGTCCGGAGAACAACCCCTCGCGTCGCGCTGGCGCGGTTCACCCTAACGAGATTCCTCGCCCCGAGCGTCCATCTCCTCCAAATACGGGGAATCCGAAGCAAGACCGAAAATACCAGCAACAGCAGGAAAAGCTTCATACGCAGCAAGACAGAGAGCGGCAAAAACTTCAGCAGCAGCAGGAAAAAGAACATCAGCAACTCGCCAGACAGCATGCGGATGATAGCAGAAGGCAGCAGGTCGAGCAGCGGCACCAGCAACAGACGGAGCAATTGCAACAAAGACACTCCCAGCAGCAGCAGCGCTTGCAGGAAAGACAGCCAGCACCACGCCCCGCTCCGCCGAGAGAAAAGGAAAAGCACTAATCAGGATTCTTGGAAAAGAATTTCAGAACTTTTGGGGACAGTCGAGGGCGGCTGTCCCCACATTTATTTAGCACGTCAGCGCGATGCCGCTGCTAGTTAGGAAGCCCCAGGCACAGCTGCAAGCTCAACCCTCATTCCATATATACAAAAAGTTGACGTCGGTGGCGGTAGCGACGTTCCTTCCGGCTTTGCGAGTTGCGCGGTTCAACGCCGACCGCACTTTCTCCTTGCTTTCATCCAATGCGGCCAGGGGCACTTTGAGCGCTATTCCTTTTTCCACTTGATCGAGGTCGGAAAGGATTCTGGTAACAATCATTTTATGCTTGCCGTTCCGGCCTTGCGGAACGTCGGTCTGCACCATGGTTTTGAAGTTCATGGGAGCTCGGCTGGAGCGTGGGCTCATGGGACCTCCGAGTACGCACGATTCGCAAACGTTAAAATAACGTAACCTTAAACATCTGTCAAGATAAAATAATTCGACCGCTAAACTATTAACGGCGCAGACCTTTGTCACAGGAAGAGGAACGGACCTGCCGTACAACTGGGGCAATTTCGTCGCGTAAAGCCGGTTTCCGATTTCCAAAAGATATGACCCGTATCGTTGCTGGCCTGCTAGGGTGGATTCATCATTTGGAGGCGGTTTAAATGCGTCAATCTAAAACTCACTTCGAGCAGGTCCCGGTCGCAGTAATAAAAGAGAAAATCGTGGAGGGACTTGCTAAACAGGAAGACAAGGACAAAGAGGCCGGAATACATAACGTAAGCCATGGAGGGCCAGAGCAAAAAAACGAGCCCTACAGCGTAACCGTCGGTCTTAATTTGCAGGCGAGTTAATAGATGGAAGACAAAAACAGGGAGCGTTGGCGGACTCTGTGCGAACAAGCTGCTGTCGAGCAAGATCCGGAGCGGCTGATGCTGCTGATCCAGGAAATAGACCAATTGCTCAGTGAGAAACAAGCGCGGCTGCAGCAGCAAGGGTCGAAGTCACAAGATGCCGCCTAGAGCTTCGTCTAAAGTTTGCGATTTGGATTCGTTTGCGCCAAAACATTTCGTCCCAGGAGAACGTATGGATTACCAGGTAAAACCGCAACCCCACAAAGTTGACGAGGGCTCGCCCTATTGTGCCGATCCAAATTGCCCATCATGCAAAGAATTGCGGGAGATGCACGAAAAAGTCCGGACCGGCAAAGTCCCCGCTCGCCGATCTGCATAGGCGACAGCTTGCGGGCCATGGTCAGGCATGATTAGACTTCAGAGCTGGTAGACACTGAGTGAAATTCTAGGGGTAGTGCGGCGCAGCATCCTGGGATCATGAACTTCCCGCTCAAAGCTGGCGTTTTGTTCTCTCTCGGGACGACTTTCCTTTTCGTCGCCTCTGCGCAGGTCCCTGCCAACAAAGACGTGAAGCGGCCGCCGATTGTCGGGGTATCACACATCGCCCTCAACACCGACAACATGGACGCTGCCCGCAAGTTCTACACCGGGATGCTGGGATTTGAAGAAGCCTTCAGCATGAACAAACCTGACGGCAGCGTGATGCTCACTAACTTCAAAGTAAATGATCACCAGTTTATTCAGGTTTTCCCTGGGCTGAAGTCGCCGACCGAGGACCGGCTGAATCATATTTGTTTCGAGACTACCGACGCCGAACAGCTCCGAGCATACATGGCAAGCAAGGGTGTAGCAGGGGTGCCGGACAAACTCGGGCCCACAAAGAATGGAAGCCTCGCATTCGAAGTCCACGATCCAGACGGGCATCTGGTGGAGTTCGTCGAGTACCGGCCGGGGTCGCTCTACAGCAATGATTTTGGCAAGCACCTGGGCGCCCGGCGCATCTCGGACCGAATGATTCACGTAGGCGTGACCGTGAAAGACCGCGAAGCTGCTGACCATTTTTATAAAGACATTCTTGGATTCAAGCTGCAGTGGCACGGCGGAATGAAAGACACCGACACGGATTGGGTAGCGATGCGCGTGCCTGATGGCAAAGACTGGTTGGAGTACATGCTCAATGTGCACAATCCCGATCCGCAGTTGTTGGGAGTCATGCATCATCTATCGCTGGGGACACCGAGCGTGAAGGATTCGTATGCGGAAATTCTGAAGCGCGGAATGAAGGACGTGGAGAAACCACAGATTGGACGCGACGGAAAGTGGCAGCTCAATTTGTATGATCCGAACCTGACGCGAGTGGAGTTAATGGAGCCGAAACCAGTACAGAAGCCGTGCTGCTCGCCCATACTGCCGTAGATGCTCCGGATCCTCATACAAGCACAATTCTTGGATGAAACAACGTCCCGGCCACTCGGGTTGAGATCGCGATCAGGTCCCGCTGTCCGTAGAAAACCTTGACTTCGCGCGCGCGGGAAAGCTCTGGCAGATTCACCGGCCTGCCATGCCGAATTTTCGAGGCGATCTCGTCCGTTGCCGTCACCGAGGGTAGCGAAGGCAAAAGCTTGCGCGGGTGCACCAGCATGTTCTCCACTTCCCCGCTCTGAGCGGCCTGTGCGAGTTCTTCCAACGTGTGCGCGTCTTCCAATTCAAACTCGGCAACGGCCGTCCGGCGCAGCGATTCCAGATGTGCACCGCATCCCGCTCGCGCTCCCATTTCGTGGGCCACCGATCGCATGTAAGTGCCCGAGGCGACCCGCGCCACAAAATGCGCGCCTGTGTCCTCCAGGCGCAGGATTTCAAACTTTTTGATCTCCACCTGCACCGGCCTGAGCACAACTTCTTTTTGCTTCCGCGCCAGTTTGTAAGCGGGCACGCCCTGGATTTTCTTTGCCGAATATGGCGGCGGAATCTGCTTAATCTTGCCCAGGAAATTTCCAGCTAACTCCCGGACCTGTTCGAGAGTTAGCGACGGTTGCTGCGGCTCCCCGACAGGCTCCCCTTTCGCATCGTAGGTGTCGGTTGCGAAACCGAAGCGGATCACGCCTTCGTAGCTCTTCTCAGAAGCCAGGTAGAACTGCGCCAGCCGAGTCATATTGCCGAGAACCAACGGCAACACACCGGTAGCCAGCGGATCGAGCGTGCCCAAGTGCCCGACCGCCTTCTGCTTCAGAATGCGGCGCACACGATTGACCACGTCATGCGACGTCAGTCCCGAGGGCTTATCGACGATGAGCACACCATTCATGACCATTGAATCATTGGAGTATTGAATCATTCTAGAGGATTGAATTATTCACGGTCAGCTATTAGCCTTTAGCCCTTAGCCCTTAGCTTTTCGCGAAAACCTCTCTGGTTTGGCTAGAAGCTAAGAGCTAACAGCTAAGAGCTTTATGATTCCCATTCGCGACGACCAGCCAAGATTCAGCACGCCGTTCGTGAATTACTTCATCATCGGCCTGAACGTTGTTGTTTTCCTGTTCGAGCAATGGGTGGAAATTCAGAGTCCGCGTGCGTATCTGGCACTTATCTATCAGTTTGGGGTGGTGCCGCGCGATGTGACTCATGCACTCGCGGGACCGGGACACTTTAGTCTGTCGGCAGCATTTCTTCCCATCCTTACTTCCATGTTCGTGCATGGTGGATGGCTGCACGTGATTGGAAATATGTGGTTCCTCTGGATCTTCGGGGACAACATCGAAGATTATCTGGGTCATTTCTCCTATCTGCTTTTCTATCTCATCTGCGGGTTCGCCGCCGCCTTTACCCATATCGTGCTGAATGCGGCTTCAGTCGAACCAACCGTAGGGGCAAGCGGCGCGATCGCCGGAGTCATGGGTGCATACTTTCTCCTTTATCCGAAGGCGAGGGTCCTTACGCTTGTGCCGCTGATCGTCTTCTTCACATTTTGGTGGCTGCCGGCATGGGTCATGCTGGGCTACTGGTTTGTCATTCAGTTTTTTAGCGGGGCAGCGACCGCAGCAGCCTCCGCTCATCAGACTTCAGGCGGGATTGCCTTCTGGGCTCATGTGGGGGGATTTGTAGCCGGGATGATCCTGATCAAACTTTTTCCGCAACGCGTGCGCAGTCATAGATACGGAAGCTGGTGACGAGGCGTACGAATCTCGCGTCTATAATGGCATTGTGGCCTCCTTCGCCAAGCAACTAGCCTCGGCCGACTTCCCTACTCGTTGGGGACACTTCCGGATCTACGGCTTCAGGCTTGATTCCGCGCAAGATGGCAAGCCTGAAGATGCAGTGGCGCTGGTCATGGGTGACGTTCACGCTTCGCCGCCGCTCGTCCGCATTCATTCGCAGTGTCTGACTGGGGATGTATTTGGCTCTCTACGCTGCGACTGCCGGCAACAACTGGAACTGGCACTATCAATGATCGCCGGCGAAGGCGCCGGCATTCTGATTTACGAACAGCAGGAAGGTCGAGGGATTGGCCTGATGCCGAAGCTGCAGGCCTACGAGTTGCAGGATTCGGGACTCGACACCGTGGAGGCCAACCAGCGCCTAGGATTCAAGGCGGATCACCGCGAATTTGCTCTGCCGGCGGAGATATTGAAGTCACTCGGCGTGAGTGAAGTTCGGCTTCTCTCCAACAATCCCGAGAAAGTGGCAGCCTTAGAAAATGCAGGCATCAGCGTGGTTGAGCGGGTCCCTTGCGAGGTGGTACCCAGCACTCATGCCGAGGAGTATCTAAAGACAAAGCAACAAAAGCTCGGACATTTATTTACAAAGTCATCCTAACTTCCGGGCTACAATAACGGTTCTTCCAGCGGGCTCGGGAGATTGTCTGTGGAGGTCTAAATGAAGATCTTTTTCCCTCGCCTCATTGCCCTGTCCTTAATTTTCTTTGCACTACCCAATGCGCCAGTCGGTGCTCAGAATTCGACCGAGCAAGCACCTCCGGTTTTTAAGGCCGAGACCCGTCAGGTCCTGGTGGATGTGGTCGTCACCGACCACAACGGACATTTCGTTCCCGGACTGAAGCCTGCCGACTTCGCGGTGCTTGAGGACGGCAAACCCCAGAAAGTGGTCGCGTTCGCAATGCACGCCGCGCCTGCGGTTCCGCCGAAGCCAGCTGCGCCCATCAAACTTCCCCCGAACCAATATACGAATTACGCAATCGCGGATCCCGAGAGGCCGCTCACGATCGTGCTGATGGACGTACTGAATACTCAAGTCCAAGACCAGGCGTACACCCGCAAGCAGATGATCGGGTTTCTGAAAGAGCTGCCGCCGGGACAGCGGGTGGCGCTGTTTGCACTGGGAACACGGCTGAGAACGATCCAAGGCTTCACGGGAGATTCGGACACACTGGTGGCCGCAGCTAGAATGCTTTTGCGGGATACCTCGCCGCTGATAACTTCTGAGGCAAACCGACAAGAAGACGAGACTGTCGCGTCTAATCTGCAGGTAAATGCCGGCCCGGGATCGGTTGGTCCACCGGGTGGCACGCCCGGAGGCGGAGGGGCGGCGTCAAACCTGACCACGGTAAACACGGCATCCCTCGCGCCCG
>WNGQ01010879.1_pt1 | contig 13722 bp, 13 predicted proteins | sample 5407661 | NCBI WGS metagenome assembly WNGQ01 (sample SAMN13153382, study PRJNA577476) | soil metagenome | isolation source: 60 cm soil or saprolite under Garry oak tree replicate 2 | place: USA:California | collected 2016-06-15
GCGTCGCTCAGTCCGGGCGTGGCCATGAGGTGATCCACCGGCGTGTTCGTCCAGGGAAACGGAAAGTCGGTGCCCAGGCCGATATGGTCGGGGCCCACCACGGCCACCAGATGACGCAGTGCTTCGGGCGAAAACACCAGTGAGTCCACATAGATCTGTTTCAGGTACTCCGTGGGTTTTTTCTTCAACTTCCTGTTGCATTGATCGGGAAACGTCACGCATCCGTGATCCAGCCGATCGGCATAGGAGGGCAGGTAGCCGCCTCCGTGAGCTGCACAGATCTTCAGGTTCGGGAAACGATCGAGCGCTCCTTCCATGATCATGTGGGAGAGGAAGATCGTGGTTTCCAGCGGATTGCCGATCACGTTGCCCAGCACGCCATTTCCCTGCACTCGGTTCCAGACGCCGGTCCCCATGGCGCTGTTCTGCGGATGCATGAAGATCAGGGCCTGCATCTCCTCAGCCTTGGCCCAAAACGGATCGTATTTCGGTGAAGATAGCTCTTCGCCCTGCACACTTCCTCCAATGGCCGCGCCACGGAACCCCCAGCGCTTGATCCCTTCTTCCAATTGTTGTGCCGCCAGTTCCGGAAACTGCAGCGCCACGGAAGCAAACGCCACAAACCTCTCCGGATTTCCCGCCTTCACCATGGCCGCGAGCTTTTCATTCTGAAAAGCAATCAGCCGTGAGGCCAGGTCACGATCGGCCGAATACCAGAAGGCGTTGATGCTCACGGCTTGAACGTCTATGCCCATCTCATCCATTTTCTGCAGGCGCTCCGGTCCCAGGGGAACGTCAATATTGAAATCGCTCACGCCTTGCAGTTGCCTGCCGGCAGGCGCGGGACGATTGACGGCACTCTCCAAAGGTGTGCCCTTGAGAAAATCGGTCACCCCCGGCACATTCACGTGACAATGTACGTCCACGGTTTTGACGCGGCGCCCGGCGACCATCACCGGCGCGTGCTTGGCCACTTGCGGCCGCTGCTGGGCCAGGCCAGTGGCGCTGCGGCCCGGAAAGAAAGCTCCCGCGGATGCGCCCGCCAAAGCTTTTAAGAAGTATCTGCGACTCGGCATCACATCCTCCTGTTTCGAATCACGAAGCAACCGAAAGAAGTTTCCGATCCAGCCGAACTGGCCGTCGTAGCCATAGTCATAACACCATGCCACCACAGGCGGGTGATAAATTATAGGCCGAAGGAGCCGATGGAGAAATTTCGGGGAGTAGAGTAGCATTCACTCGATGCGTAAGATGGCACCGTCCTTGCCAGTGCTCTTATCTGTTCTTCTGGTTTGCACGCCGCTCTCCGCTTCCGCTTGCGACTTATCCTGCTGGTTAAACCAAACAGCCCCGGACTGCCACTCGGCGAGTTCGGCTACGGAAGCTGACCAGAGGATGATGTCTGCGTCCTCGGCGATGGATATGAGCTCTGAAGCGGAGACGAGCTCCCATGTTACCCAGAGCCATGCCGCTCCAGATCACAGCGTGAATGCCAGTACCCATCACTCGATGCCTCCGCAAATGGATATGGTCCGCGGCTCGCTTCAGGTCATTAAGAAATCTGACGTGAGCTCGAGCGCCACGTTCGATCCCTCAAAGACGCTCTCCCCTTGCAGTCATGAAACGTGCAGTCAAGCCTCAGCCTCTGCGTTGCCTCCCAGGGCGAGCGGGGATCAGCCTGCTTACCTCCACTGCGTAACCATTGACGGATTGAGTCCCGCTAATCTTTTGACGAGCTCTCCTCGGTTAGCTCCGGGAACATCTCCGCCTATACTTCTCGAAGTCGATCTTCTCTGCACACTCAGGATCTAGAAAAGCTTCCGCTCCATCAGCATCTCTAATCGCGACACGCTAAGTGTGTCGTGAACGGCGGCGTGCGCCCCCTCTAGCTCACCACCCAACAGAACCTGATGCGGGAGGTCTTGATGAAACTATTTCGTAGGTTATTGCTAGCGATTCTCTTTTCCCCCGCCATGGCCCTTGCGCAGCAGGGTAACCCGCAGCAAAGTCGGCCCTGCATGCCTGGAATGAGCATGCCGGAATGCGCGGGCACCGGCCTGATAACCATGCAGCCGCAGAATTTCTTGCAGAAGATTGTTGGTCACACGACCTCGGGCACAAGTGCGGAGCCAATCTCAACTCCGTCACCCATGCTTATGGGCAGGAAAGGCCGCTGGATGCTCATGTTCCACGCGAATGTATTCGTTCTCGATGAGCAGCAATCGAGCGTGCGAGGCGCGGACAGATTCTTCTCGACCAACTGGTTCATGCCCATGGCTCAACGGAAACTGGGTCCGGGCGTTCTTACGGGCCGCGTCATGTTGAGCCTTGAGCCTGCCACGGTCACGGATCGACGTTATCCGCTGCTTTTCCAGCAGGGCGAAGCCGCATTCGGCGTTCCGATTGTGGACGGCCAGCATCCGCATGATTTCATTATGGAGGTGGCGGCGCTCTACGATTTGCAGCTCACCCAGAAGAGCCTTCTCTCCTTCTATTTTGCCCCCGTGGGTGATCCAGCGATCGGCCCGACGGCCTACGCGCATCGCGCTTCTGCTTTCGAGGACCCGGTAGCGCCTCTGGGGCACCACCAGGAGGATTCGACGCATCTCGCCGACGACGTGATGACTCTTGGCCTCACCTATCGCGTGGTTAGAATTGAGGCCTCAGGATTTCACGGTCGCGAGCCGGACGAGTTTCGCTGGAACATCGACCAGGGGAAAATCGATTCCTGGTCAACACGCCTGACGATTGAACCGCGGAAGAATTGGAGCGGGCAATATTCCTACGCGCGCATAAAGAGTCCCGAAGCTCTCTTTCCGGGCGAAGATCAAGAGCGCATGACGGCGTCCGTCATGTACAACCGCTCTTTCCACGAAGGGAATTGGGCCAGCACAATTCTCTGGGGCCGCACCCGCTCGCTCGAAGACAATTCTCTTTTCAACAGCTATCTTTTCGAATCCACGATGCGTTTCCGCGCGCGGAATTACGTCTGGACTCGGATCGAAAGTGCCGAACGATCAAACGAACTGATGCTCGGCGAGAATCCTCTGCCACCCGGATTTCAGGAACAGCCGATCGGCCAGGTTCAGGCTTACACGGTTGGCTACGATCATGATATCCAGCTCGTGCCGCATCTCGCTTCGGCCATTGGAGCGCAGGCAACAACGTACGGCGTCGCAGATGCCTTGAAACCGATCTATGGCAAACATCCGGCAGGTATCGCCGTTTTTTTGCGATTGCGGCCGTCCGGCGAAGAAAAATAGAGATGAGAGCCGGCGGACCGGAGGGTATCCGTCGTCATCCCGCATTGCTATGGAAAGCCGAAAACGTCCGCCAGTATCTTTCGAAGCAAAAACTCTCCTAATAGCAAAAGGAGACTAAAACAGTGAAGCCGACCCACAAGATCGGCCATCGGCTTCATCGCGTCCCGCATGATCTTTCCGCGATGCGATCTCTGCTAATTCGTCAACAGCGGAGGAGAGATTTGCAACCGCATCCAAGACGAAAGGTAAAGAGCGAACGTCGTCTTCGTTGTACTCCAAGAGTTTTCGTTTAAGTGCCTTCCGGCGGACAGCGTTTTTCGCTCGGATATAGTTATGCTCGTAGAGGAGAGCGACTCCCAGACCATCCAGCCCTGGATGCCTGTATCGAAAACCTAGCATCTTTGCTACACCCTTGACGGACTCTGAGTCTATCGGGAGTGCTACGCTCTGTTGAAACGGTTGGCATATATTCACGATCTTCGAAGATGCGGACGTGCTGAGTCCGTGGAACGAAAGCCTCCTGTGGAGCGCACGCTCTTCCAATTTTGATGCAGAAAACGCGAGAAAATTCGCCGTCGGCTGACCTGCCGCGAACTCCAGCAACGCAGTCAGGATCTTGTGTTCGTCCGCAGGCGTTTCTGCAAAGAAAGGCTGATATGGCCCCTTTCTCCCAATGCAGAGTCCGATGAGCCAAACGTAGTTATAGCCACCGGCTGAATCAGTCTCTATATCGAGAAAGATTTCAGGGTTGGGCGGTAATCTCAAGGGAGTAATCAAAACAGGCCGCTTCTCAACTAACGCTCGCGCCCTGGCCTTGAGGACTTCAAGGGGCCTTGGCGGGGGATGCGGAAGGGCGGCGGCAAGCACAGACATCTCAGAGTCTGCAAACTCCTGCGCAGTCCTTATTCCGGCGGCCCGAAGGCGCGCCGAACAGCGATCTTTAATGCCAGGTATGCAAGCCACCTCAACCATCTCTCGCCACTCGATTTCAACATTCCTGCTCGGGCCGACCTCCGTACGGCGCGCGACCCAATTGACCGAGGTCTCCCGTCGAGAGAAAAGCGCACCGATTTGTCCAGACAGCCTTCGGGCGGGCAATGGCTAACCAAGATGAGATTCTTTTGATGCGCGAACTGTTTTTGCCGCGCCAAGTGGGAAGAGATTTCTTTCTCCGTGTGCAGCAGAAAGCCAGGCGCAGATGGCGCACCCTCGACGCCGAGTACCGCAAAGTCTCCCAATGTTACGGGCGATGCGTGAACATCGAACACCGAGCGACCTCTGATGTGTTTTTGATGGCCGGGCAAGTCATCGTTACCGGCCACCGCGCAAATCCCATGGTTGGAGCAGCGGGCTAGATGTTGAAAGAGATTTTTGCCCTCTTCTCTGAATCTTGATATGTCGTCACCCCCGTAAAGGATGAGATCGGGCTTTGTGGGGAGCTTTGAAATTTCTTCCGCCAGCAAGCTAATGTCTTGGACACGCCAATCAGAGAACGCAACAAGACGAAGAGGTCCTGAGTGCTCGCCGAGCTTTACTGCTTTGGACTGGGTTCGCGCAGCCATCGGACTCGTCTCCTAAGTTTTTGTGCAGACTGCAATCAGCCATACAGGCTGTGGCAGCCTGCCATAAGGTCACTAAAGTTCTATGTACTCCGAAGTGACGATCGGCGTATATTCGGGACTACGGGACGCGCTGCTGCGGAAACAGCAACGCGCCCCTGACCGCCGAGTCCGTGTTAGCGAGCCCGACGGCTAAGCGCATTGTATCGTACCGCACGTGTGCGTCCCGCTTAAGGAGACGCACGGTGCTAACCTTCCTCGACGTATTCCTCCTCGTTTGGCTGTTTTTTTGCTGGCTTTTAGTGGCACTCCCCTATCCCTGGTTCGTCGCGCTGATCGAGGCGGCGATCCCGTTCCTGCCGCGGAAGGACCACTCCGTGGGCCGTCTAGGACTAATGGCTGAAAACCGTCTGCCTGTAGATAGGAGTTGGTATATACTCGCGCGCGATAATGAAGCCAAAAGTAAGTATTGGAGACGTAATTCGTGCAGCTCGAAAGCAGAATGCCCTTAGCCAAAAGGAGCTTGCTGCAAAACTAGAGGTCACTCAGGGAACGATCAGTAATTGGGAGGTTGGAAAAGTAGAACCGGACGAGGCTCAGAAAGAAAAGCTCCAATCCGTTTTGGGAGCAGACATTTTTTCACAGAAGACAACAGGCCAGGCAGAGGAATCATCTGTCCTCGCTGCGTGGCTCTCGAAGGCAAGGCAAGAGGCTCACTTGACAGTCACCCAGCTTGCCGAACAGTCGCGCCTCAGCCTACCGACGATCTACAACATCGAGGCGGGGCGCGCACCTAATCCTCGTCGCCGGACAATCGAACTCCTAGAGAAGGCTGTTGGAAAGAAGTTTGAACAGGAGTTCCAGGAGGAGGTTAAAAAGGCCAGCACAGTCGAAGGTCTTGGTGAGTTTCAAGACTTTGACCCTCACGATAGAGCGGACTGGCCGACGGAAGGCGGAATCTATGTCTTCTACGATATCAGTGAGCGGCCCGTTTACGTAGGCATGGCGTCCGACATTGCTGACCGTATTCGGGGACACGAGGATAGGTTTTGGTTCAAGCGTCCAATCGTCGAGCGAGCATCATACATTCCCATAAAGGAAGTGAAGCTTCGCAAGCAGATTGAAACAATCTTAATTAAGTTTCTCAAATCGAATGCCATCATCAACAAGCAGGGCGTGGAACGCGAGAAGGAATAAGTCTTCACTTTTCTTTTTCGGCCCGCGCCGAGCGCCTCCGCGCCCTAGAGCCTCCTTCTTTCGAATCTCCATCCTATATAATAATCCCGCGATGACTCCCGTAGGGACACACAGACGGACACACAAGAAAACTCCTCGGGGAGGACCTCTCAAAAACCCGCGTATTTAGCGGCTTTTTAGCGATGGGCGTGTAGCTCAGTTGGCAGAGCACCTGCTTTGCAAGCAGGGGGTCGGGGGTTCGAGTCCCCCCACGTCCACCACAATTCCTTGTAAACTAGCGGTTTATTAAGGTGACGGCCCGGGCGGTCGGGCGGCCGGTTCCGATCGGTGCGACGGGGGCGCTCGGCGGCAGCGCGCGGAAGCGGCGGTCGGCCATCGCCTGGCGCAGCTTCCTGGTGCCGCGCGCCGAGTCCGTCGGCGTAGACGTCACGGCAACGTGCTGGCGGTTCGATGGCAATCAGATTCCCAGCAGGTTGGGACGGATCTTCTGATAACCGCGCTCCGCGGCCCAGAGGTCTAAGGGAATAAGAGCCAATTCGTCGACAACGGGGATGGCGTGTCCATTTTTTGTCAGATCGACCGTCTTGATATAGCAGTGGCAACTCTCACAGGCTTCCACACGGACATAGCTGAACTCGTTGGCGATGTATAGCGCCAGTTTCTGCGGATCCTCTTCGCCACACGCGGCGCACGCGATGCGCCCGTAATCCCACTCCATGGCGCATAGCGAGCAGATCAAGGAGCGCTTCCCGCCGTCGCCTTCCGGACGGAGGGCGCCAACCTGCGGTTTACTGCCACATAGCGGGCACGCCGATGCCATTTCGTTTCGAGGATTCCATTCGCTATGATCCGCGAGGTATTCGGCGTAAGGCTGCAGGAAGAGCCAGGAAACCAATTCTTCCTCGGGTTGCAGATTCGCAGCGGCCGGGCACTGCTCCCAGAATTCCAGCAGAATTTGCCGCCAGCGGCTGGCATCCTGCAAGCGCAACGCATGCGCCGCTCGTGCAAGCAGAGGCGGAGCGATCTCTTCGAGCACGGAAACGAAGGGCGCAAATCGCGGTAAGAGAACGAACAAATCACACTCGCCCCGCAGCGTGCCCGAGAGCCGCTTCTCGTTACCTATTCCGCATTCAGCTTCGATTTCCGCGTAGAGCGACTGCTGAAATCGAGCCAGGCGTTCATAGAAGCGGAGAGCTTGAGAGGCGAATGGGTGAGTGGAAGCCAAGTCGTTTGCGCGCTGGATGCGCGCATCCCACTTGCCCGTTCTCATTTTCTGGCTGCAGCATCTCGCGGCAAGTGCTCATACCAGACACGGTGATATCGTTTCGCCCAGCCGACCGAGACATCGCCGCGAATGACTGAGCCAAAGGCGCCGCGCTCCATGGCGGTGCCCATATAGACGTGAATGATGAACAAGCCAACTGTGAGCAAGGCGCAAATCGCATGGACGATCACCGCGAAGTAACGCAGGTAGCGAAGGTTCCAAGGAACCAGATGGGGAAACCACAGAATCAGGCCAGATAGCAGCAGTAGTATTCCACACCAGAAAAATCCCCAAAACAGCAGCTTCTGTCCGGCGTTGAAGCGACCGGCGGAAGGAACCGACTCGTCTTCGTTGCGAACGTAATGCCCGAGAGCGCGCCAGAATTCCTTGTCCGGCTCGGTCTCGTGCATTTGCCCGCCCCACATACCGTACATGAGGACTGTGGCGAATACGAAGATCAGTCCGATCCACGGATGCAACTCGCGCGAAACCGTAGGGCCGCCGAGCACGACTGCGATCCAGAACAGCCAAGGGGACCAGAATGCCAGTCCGGTCAACAGGAGATAAACGTACGAAAACCCTGCAAGCCAGTGCACCAGCCTTTCGTGAAACGAATAGCGAAGGACTCGCCCATTCGCGAGGAGTGGCGTTGAACTCATGGCTTGTTTCCTGGCTCACGTGTGGCCGGACGCGACGCGGCGCCTCCCGGCCGCGGTGTTTCGTCGTCTGCCGGCACAACCTTCGGTCCGAACCGCAAATAGTGGGCGAAGACGCCGAGCAGACCTCCGATCATGGCGATATTCCCGATCCACTTCAGCGGCCCTTTCCAAAAGCTGACCATCCAGGGAACGTGCGGGTCCTTCGGCAGGCCGCCGTAGAGTTCGGGGTTGCTGGCATCGTGGAGGACGTAGATAACGTGAGTCCCTCTAACTCCGGGTGGATCATAAACTCCAGCGTTCTCGAAGCCAGAATTTTCCCGAAGCTGCTTGGCACGCGTTTCGCCGAGTGCTTTCATCTCAGGCTTGGTGCCAAAATGCAGGCAGCCGGTCGGACAAGCTTTGATGCAAGCGGGTTCCAGCCCCTGGGTGACCCGGTCCACACAGAGTGTGCACTTGAAGACCTTGCGCGCCGTAGGGCTGAATTTCGGGATGTTAAATGGGCAGCCGGTGACGCAATATCCGCAGCCGATGCAATGCTCCTGCTGGAAATCGACGATGCCATTGACGTATTGCACGATGGCGCCATCCGCGGGACACGCGATCAGGCATCCCGGCTCCTCGCAGTGCATGCACTGATCCTTGCGCATCAGAAGCTGTAGAGTGCCGTCTTCGCGCTCGTGCTCGTTGAACTTGATCAGGTTCCAATAGTTCCACTGCGTTTCCGGCATGGTCTGGTAGGAATTGTTGAAGGTGGTCTCGCTGAAGGAGAGGCCGTTCCATTCCAGGCACGCAACCTCGCAGGCTTTGCAGCCGATACAGGTGGTAGTGTCAATCAGTTTGCAAACTTCAAACTCGCGCCTGACGCCGGCACCAGGGACGGAACCAGCGTGTCCTGAAATGGCGCGGATTTCCAGAGTTGCCTGGCTCATCGCCTGTCCCCGTTAGGCCTTTTCGACCTTGACCAGAAACCCCTTGAATTCAGGAGTGAATGCATTGGCGTCATATACCGTCGGAGTGAGCACATTCGCCGGCGTGCGCGCGTTTCTCTCGGCGTCTTCCTGGATGCCGCGAAAACCCTGGTGGATGGGCAAGCCGATCTGATAGACCTTCTTCCCATCAATCGTCATGGGCTTGATGCGGCGTGTGACAAATGCCTTGGCGACGTAGGTGCCGCGCGCGCTGCTTACTTTGATTTTTTCGCCGCCACGAATACCGATTTCATCCGCCAACTCCACGGGAATTTCGATAAACGGCTCGGGAATTAACTGGACATTGACCGGATTGTTCTTCGTCCAATAGTGGTAATGCTCCGTCAAGCGATAGGTTGTGCAGACCACGTTGAAGCCCTGTTCGGGGCTCCCAAATTTATCCGCCGGAGTGGTGAATTTCCTGACCACCGGGCTGCTGGATTGGTTCGGGTGTAGCGCATTTTGCACCGGGCTCTCGACCGGCTCATAGTGCTCCGGGAAAGGCCCATCCGCGAGCCCTGCAAGGGGCACAAAGATTCGCCCGACACCCTCGGGATTCATGATGAACGGCCCCATGTGATCCTTGGGATGCGAATCGGGCTTGAAGTCGGGAAATGTCGTTGCCGACCCACCTTTGCGCTTCTTCATTCCACCAAATTTGCAGCCGCTCGGGATCCCACGGCTTTCCCGAGGGGTCGCATGACGCGCGGTTATACATGACCCGCCGATTTGCCGGCCACGACCATGCCCAGTTGGGGTAGATTCCCAAACCTGATGGATCGTCCGTGCCGCGGCGCGCAAGTTGCGGCCCGGCTTCGGTCCAAGAGCCGGAGTAGATCCAATTCCCGCACGAAGTCGTTCCGTCGTCGCGTAACCAGGCGAAACCGGGCAGTTGCTGGCCGGCTTTGAGAGACTGCTGCGTGGCCGGGTCGGTGAGATCGGCAAGCGTCTTGCCATTAATTTCCATCGCGAGATCGGCGAGCGCGGGATGTTCGGGATCGGTGTACGGCCAAGTCAGATTCAGGATGGGGTCAGGAAATTTTCCGCCTTCCTTGCGATAGAGGTCTCGCACGCGCAAAAAAATCTGCGCCACAATATCCTGATCGAGACGAGCGTCGCCGGGCGGGGGCAGAGCGACATTCTTCCATTGCAGCCAGCGCGCCGAGTTCGTCATGCTGCCGTCCTTCTCAGCAAAACCCGCGCAGGGCAGGCGGTACACGGTCGTGTTGATCTTTTTCATCTCGTCAGCAGTAGTACCCGGAGCGCGCCAGAATTCGCTCGTCTCATCCGGATAGATTTCGCCAACGACCAGCCAATCCGCCTTTTTGAGCGCATCGATATTTTTTTGCTGATCCGGGCCGATCATCACGCCGTTCATCCCAAACGCGAACATGCCTTTCACCGAGCCGCGATACATGTTGTCCCAGATCTCGGTCCAGGAGTAATTGCGATCCACCTTGGGCAGATAGTGGAATGCGAAATCGTTTTGCTTGCGTGCGGCGTCGCCGTACATGGCCACCAGAAGTGAGACCATGAACTTCGGTGTATTGGACCAATAGTTGAATGATTGCCAAGGGCCGGGTTTCGAAGCCGTCGGCGTGGTGCGCTTCAGAAAAGCCGTCAAATCGGTATCTGTAGGGTTGGGCACCTTCAGATAACCGGGCAGGTTATCGAAGATACCCGCCATATCCGTTGCGCCCTGAATATTGGAATGGCCGCGCAGAGCATTCACGCCGCCTCCGGCGCGGCCGACGTTCCCAAGCAATAACTGGAGCATGGCCGCGGTGCGGATGATTTGCGTGCCATAGGTGTGTTGGGTCCAGCCGACGGCGTAGATGATCGTCGCCGCCTTGGTCGTGTCCCCGTTCTTGCGAATCGAAGTGAAAAGGTCCGCCGCCTTCAGAAACTGGTCCCGCGGAATACCGGTGATGCGCTCAACCATCTCGGGCGTGTAGCGGGAGTATTGCTTCTTCAAAAGCTGGAAGACGCAGCGAGGATGCTGGAGTGCAAGGTCATAGGCGGTGTTTGCCGGAAGCGCCGGCGGCGCTGCCGCGGGGGCAGCGGCCTTCTGCGCTGGCGGATCAGCAGCCGCGCTTTTCGACAGATCGCTACCCTCTTCATAGTTCCAGGTAGCTTTGTCATATGCCTTGGTGCTGGGATCAAACCCGGAAAACAGACCGTCTTCCGGCAGCTTGAAGCCTTCCTTCACCACGAAGGCGGCATTGGTGTAGTTGAGGAGATAATCCTTCGCGATGCGATTGTTCTCGATCGCGTAGCTGATCAATCCTCCCAGAAAGGCGATGTCTGTGCCGGCACGAATCTGCAGGAAGAGATCGGCAGTGGACGCCGTGCGCGTATAGCGCGGGTCCACCACGATCATTTTGGCATTGCGATTGCGCTTCGCTTCAATCGCCCACTTGAATCCGCACGGGTGGTTCTCGGCTGGATTCCCGCCCATGATCAACATCATGTCGGTATTCTTGATGTCGATCCAGCCATTGGTCATCGCCCCGCGCCCGAATGTAGGTCCCAAACTTGAGACCGTGGGGCCGTGTCAAACACGGGCCTGGTTTTCCAGGTAGCAGACCCCCAGGCTGCGCATGGTTTTGACGACCAGATAATTGAACTCGTTCGTATCCGTGCAGCCGCCGGTCCAAGCGATGCCTTCGCAACGATTAACGGTACGGCCCTGCGGATCTTTTTCGACAAATGTATCGTCGCGTGACTTTTTCACCCAGCGGGCAATCTCATTCAGCGCGTCGTCCCAAGAGATGTCCTGCCAGCCGCTCGTCCCGGGGCGGCGCACTTGCGGCTTCAGCAGGCGGCGGTCATTGAGGATGTCCTGCTCGAGCGAAGCGCCTTTCGGGCAGAGGGTCCCGCGATTGATGGGATGGTCAGCGTCGCCTTCGACGTGAATCACTTGAGGAGTGACATTCTTGGCTTTGTCGCCCAGCGTATAAATGATCACACCGCAGCTTACCGAGCAATAGGGACAAGTCGAGCGCGTTTCGGTGGCACGGGCGATTTTTAGTTCACGGAGCTGCGCGTAGGCAGGTGTCAGATCAAATCCGAAAACGGTTGCTGCCGCGCCTCCTAACGTAGCGACCTTCAGGAAGTCTCGCCGGCTGGTTTCCACAGGTCAGCCTCCTATGGCGATGATGAAGCGAGGGTCCTTATCGTTCGAGGGCGAATGCCCGCCATCACAATCGTGCAAGCGAACTGCTTTGTCAAGTCCCGCAAACGGAAAGTGTCAAAGCTCTTTTAAAATGTCCCCTCTCTTACCTCATTAAAAATGTCCCCTTTTTCGTTTTTGGTTTTGCTCTTTGTTGTCGTTGGCCTGGCCCGGAGCGCAGCCCTGCGGAGCCCGTAGGGCGGAGCGTTTAGGGCGAAGCGGAGGGCCAGGCCAACGGCGGCGCGGCCGCTCGCCGCTCTGCCTTATCCCTCCCTCGGCGGGCGGCTTCTCGCCAGGGGTGATTGGCCGGCGGCACCCACTTCCGCTTCGTGATCACCGGACTCAGCACAGCAGCCCGCTCGATCACTGGCCTACTGTGCGACACGCTCGGCTTGACCGGTGCGGGGATCTCCCGCCAGCGCAGCGCGCCATCGCGGTACTCGATCACGATGCTGCCGTGCCGTCCTTCGCACACTAACACCTGGTCCTGCGCGGGCGCATAGTGCCGACTCTGCGGCTCGAGCTGAAAAAATCGGTTCTGGTAGCGCACCACCCAGTCCTGGCTGATGGTGCGTTCAGTTTCCAACCGGAAAATGCGATCCAGTTCGGCGGCCCGCGGCGCCCGACGGTGATAATCCTCCAGCTTCGCCGCCGCTCGCCCAAACCGTTGGTTGTGTTCCGGCAGATAGTCCCTTTGCAGATATACGTTGGCTTGTTCGTGACTGCTGATTTGCTTGCGCCGCAGCTTTTTCACCAGCCGGTCTTGATGCGTCCCGTGGATCCGCTCCACGCGCCCCTTGGCCTGCGGCGAACTGGCCGCGATCAGCTCGATCCCCAGCTTCGCGCACATGCGCCCAAACTGCGTGATCGGCTCTTCTCCGCGCCGTCGCTCCTTCGGCGTGGCGGGCCGCTTATACAGGTTCTTCCAATCCACGTACAGCGCCAGCGGCACGCCGTAGCGCTCGATCCAGGCGCGCAACCCATCCGCTACCGCCCAGATGGTCTCTTGCTCGCCCAGTTGCGCCCAGGTCGTGTTGGTGGCGTCATCGACCATATCGATCAGGCAGCCCTCGGGACCGCGCTCCTCCAGCCAGGCGTGAAAGCTGCCATCCATCTGCACCATCTCGCCAAAGTGTTCCTTGCGCTCCCGCCGACGACGGTGTGCTCGCCGCTTCCGCTCTCGGCTCCACAACCCCTCCGCCAACATCCAGCGCCGCAGCGTTTCGGCATCCATCCGCAGTCCATCCTCCGAGGCCAAGTGCTCCGCCGCCAGCGTCGGACCGAAACGCTCGCCCACGGGCCCACCGTACTTCTCCCGCACCAGATGCAGCACCTTCCGCCGAAACTTCGCGTCGTGAGCACGATTCGAGATCCGTCCTGCGCTGCCATGCTTCAGACCCGCAGCCCCTTGTTCCCCATACCGCTTCCACAACCGCTTCGCTTGCCGGTAGCTCAGGCGCATCAGCCGCGCCGCATCCACCACCCGCAACTGCTGGCTGCGCACTCGGGCCAGCACCTCGACTCGCCCCAACTCCCTCTTGCTCATCTCTGTCCGCCTCAATCCGGCCTCCTTTCGGAGGTCGTATTAAGGGGACATTTCTATCGAGGACAAAAGGGGACATTATCATCGAGGTACAACA
>WNGQ01004571.1_pt1 | contig 13721 bp, 12 predicted proteins | sample 5407661 | NCBI WGS metagenome assembly WNGQ01 (sample SAMN13153382, study PRJNA577476) | soil metagenome | isolation source: 60 cm soil or saprolite under Garry oak tree replicate 2 | place: USA:California | collected 2016-06-15
AATCCATAGGAATGTGAAATCGGGATGACGCCGAAATTAAGATCGACATCGCTGATTCCCATCGTGTCGCAAATCTGATGACAATCGGCGAGGAGCTGCTCGCTCCGAAACCGGATGGCGCGCGGCGCCGCCGTTGTCCCGGACGTTAGCTTGAGTAGCGATGGCGAATGTTCACCCCAATCTGCTATCGCGTCGGCTGTCTTCAGCCGAAATAGCCCGGGGGAGTTTCCGCTGGGGACAGCGGACACTACAGCCCTTGCGCCACAGATTTCCAGCGCTGCGTCGCGCTGTTGATCGCTGATCGATTGTTCCAGCGGGAGGACAACCAACCGCTTGCGCAAACAAGCGATCAAAATCGACGGCCAATCTTCGTGGTTTCCGATCTGGATCGCAATCACGCTTCCGGCGTCGAACATTTCGATCTGCGCCTCGAAATCGCGCGCATGTTCTTCAATCTCCGAAAATTTTCGCACGGCCTGGCCGCACGCGTTGAAGATGGCGGGCGCATCTTTTGCGCGGCCGACGGTTTGCCTCCAGGCAGCAACCAATGCGTCAGTCGATTTCATCCCTTGCGCGAAATGGGGCGCGCGATTACATTCCACGCTCGTTTCCGAAAATGAAAGCGGGCATTCATCCAGAGTATTACGAGACCGACATCGTCTGCGCGTGCGGCGCGGTGTATCACACCCGCTCGACGCGCCGTGATATTAAGATCGGTATTTGTGCCGCTTGCCATCCATTTTTCACCGGCGAACAAAAGTTTGTCGATACTGCGGGACGCGTGGAAAAGTTCACCCGCCGCTACGGCAGTACTAAGGCGACGCGGGCCGACAAAAAAGCCTAGTGTTTCTATAGCCGGGGTTGCAGACCCTGGCCGCACCGCGGTCAGCGACCGCGGCTTAAGCTATGGACCTCAATCTACTGATCGAACGCAAACGCGAACGTTTCGAACAACTCGAACGTGAAATGGCGGATCCGCGTTTTTTTGAGAACCGCAAACGCGCCGGCGAAATCATGCGCGAGCACGCCAATATCAAGGAAATGATCGCGCGCTGGGATGAACTTGAATCCGCGCGGCGGCAGTTGGACGACAATCGCGAGCTCGCCACGTCGCGCGACGTCGAAATCGCGGCGATGGCGGACGACGAAATTCCCGACTTGGAGAAACGAGTTGCCGATCTTGAGCGCGATATTCAAGTCGGCATGCTTCCAGCAGATGAAAACGAAAATCGAGATGCGATTGTCGAGATCCGGGCCGGGACGGGCGGCAGCGAAGCCGCGATTTTTGCCGCCGATCTTTACCGCATGTACAATCGCTACGCGGAAGCGGCCGGATTGAAAACCGAGGACCTCGAATCGAGTCCGTCGGAACTTGGCGGACTAAAAGAAGTGATTTTTCGCGTTTCCGGCGAATCTGTTTTTCGAAAACTGCGTCATGAAAGTGGCGTTCATCGCGTCCAACGAGTTCCGGCCACTGAAGCACAAGGCCGCATTCATACATCAACAGCAACGGTGGCCGTTTTGCCGGAAGCAGAAGAGGTCGATGTCGATCTAAAACCGGAGGACTTACGCATCGAAGTTTCGCGGGCTGGTGGCCCGGGTGGACAAGGCGTGAATACTACGGACTCGGCCGTCCAAGTTCTGCACATTCCCTCCGGAACGATCGTGCGTTGCCAAGATGGAAGAAGCCAAATCAAAAATAAGGAACGAGCGCTAAGCATTCTGCGCGCGCGCTTGCTCGAGCGGAAGCAGCGCGAGGAAGCGGAGAAATATAGTGCGCAGCGCCGCGGCCAGATTGGCACCGGCGGACGCGAGGAAAAAATTCGCACCTACAATTTCCCGCAGAACCGCGTGACCGATCACCGCATCGGTCTGACGCTTTATAATTTGGATCGCGTGATGAACGGCGATCTCGGGGAGTTGATTCAAGCGCTGCAAGCTGCGGGCGTGAAGGAGCGGCTCGGAAACGTTGTGGAGGGGGCTGCATCCTCAACGCCTTGATTTGGAACGCGGATCGCCGCAGCGACCGCGTCCTCTTCTTATTAAGAGAATGACTGTCCTTGAGGTGCTGCATTCGACGACAGCGTATTTCAAGAAGCGCAGGATCGACAATCCCCGCTTGAACGCAGAGCACTTGCTCGCGCACGTTCTGGATCGCGGGCGCATTGAACTTTATTTGCAATTCGAACGCGCCTTGGGCGAGAACGAACTCGCGACTTTGCGCGAACTTGTCCGGCGCCGTGGTCAGGGCGAACCGCTCCAGCATTTGCTCGGCACAGTGGAATTTTGCGGACACCTATTCCTTTGCGATAAACGCGCGTTAGTACCGCGACCGGAAACTGAAGAGCTGGTAGGGTTCTTAACATCGAACGACGAACATCGAACATCGAACATCGTGGATGTTGGAACGGGCAGCGGCGTGATCGCGCTTTCTCTGGCGTCGAAATTTCCTGAGGCACAGATTGTGGCGGTCGATGTTTCCGAAGAGGCATTGTCGCTCGCTCGCGAAAATGCCGACCGGCTCGGGCTGAGCGAGCGCGTGCAGTTTTTGCAAAGTGATTTACTCGAAGCGGTTGATGGGAAATTCGATCTTATCGTCGCCAACCTTCCCTATATCGCGGCACAAGATCGAGATACTCTTTCGCGGGAAGTCTTGTACGATCCGGAAGTTGCGCTCTTTGCCGGCGCGCGGGGTGACGAGTTGGTGCACGAATTGATTGAGCAGGCTCCGGCGCGGCTTCGTCCGGGCGGACTGCTGGCCTTGGAAATCGGGCTTGGCCAGAGCCAAGGGCTTCTTTCTGCCTTGGCGGAAAAAAAATACCGCGACATTGATTCGAAAAACGATTATTCAGGTGTGATTCGATTCCTTTTCGCAAGATATGGATAAGATTCTCATTCACGGCGGGCATCCGCTATCCGGTTCGATCAAGGTCAGCGGTTCGAAGAATTCCGCGCTGCCGATTCTGGCCGCAACATTGCTCAGCCGGGAGCCGTGCGTCGTTCATGGCGTGCCTGACCTGAGCGACACGCATTATATGCTGCAAATTCTGGCGCATCTGGGTGCGCAAGTGGAACGGGCCAGCGGCACGGTAAGCGTCACGGCTGACAAGGTTCAATCGGTAGCGCCCTATGATGTCGTGCGCAAAATGCGCGCCTCTGTCTGTGTGCTTGGACCCCTGCTGGGCCGGTCCAAAGAAGCGACCGTCTCGCTGCCGGGTGGTTGCGTCATTGGGGATCGCCCAATTGATCTGCATCTGACAGGTTTCGAAGCGCTCGGGGCGGCGGTGCGCGTGGAGGGTGGCGATGTGAAAGTTTTTGCACCGAAGCTGACCGGCGCCGTAATCAATCTGCGGGGCAAATTCGGTCCGACCGTCCTGGGCACCGATAACGTGATGATGGCCGCCGTGCTCGCGGACGGCGTGACCGTAATCGAAGGGGCGGCACAGGAACCCGAAGTAGTGGATCTTGCCAATTTCCTAAACAAGATGGGCGCGAAGGTCGAAGGCGCCGGAACGCGGCGTATCATCATTGAAGGCGTGCCGGCGTTGCACGGAGCGGAACATACTGTTATCCCTGACCGAATTGAGACGGGGACATTTCTCGTGGCGGGCGCAATTTGCGGCGAAGCAGTTACCGTCAAGCGAGTTGAGCCGGAGCATGTTCGCTCGGTTACAGATGCGCTGGGCCGTTGCGGTTTTCCAATTAACATCGCTGACCACTCGATTTCGATCTCGCCGAACGGAGAAGCGAAGGCGTTGGAGTTAATCACCGAGCCATATCCGGGCTTTCCCACGGACATGCAGGCACAGATGTGCGCCTTACTCTCTACAAGCGACGGCATCAGCGTCGTGACGGAAAATATTTTTCCGCAACGCTACATGCACGTCGCGGAGCTAAAACGCATGGGAGCGCAAATGCAGCTGGAAGGCGCAACTGCGGTGATCCAAGGGGTCGATCGTCTTTTTGGCGCGCAGGTTATGGCGAGCGACCTCCGGGCATCCGCTGCACTAGTGCTTGCGGGATTAAAGGCGGACGGAATTACCGAAGTCAGCCGCGTCTACCACATCGATCGTGGCTACGAACACCTTGATGAAAAATTGAGCGAACTCGGCGCGCACATCGAGCGCGTAAAAGAAACGTAGGGCAAGCGCTTTTTCTTGCCCTCACCGGCGGCAAACGGCACAGTCGTTCTACACTGAGCGAAAGGCTAAATATGGAAACATCGGTACCTTCATCAAATGTTCGAACATGGAATGTGCTTTGCCACGCCAGCGCGTTGATCGGCTTCTTCGTACCATGGGCGGGGCACATACTTGGCCCGCTGATTGTTTGGCTGGCCAAGCGCGGCGATTCGCCGGAAATCGACGAGCATGGAAAAGAGTCGCTCAATTTTCAAATCTCCATGCTGATCTATAATTTGATCGCTGGTGTGCTTTGTCTGGTGCTGATCGGGTTTGTGATCCTTGGCATATTGCACATTTTGAATTTGGTCCTGGTGATCGTCGCCTCCATTCAAGCGAGCGAAGGGAAACTCTACCGCTATCCAATCACGATCCGTTTGATTAAGTAGTCGGAAAACGGACTCCCAGTCCTGCCGTGCCCGGCGAGCATCTTGTCCGCCAATCGGACGGACTCGTCCGGCGGCGAGCTTGTCGAGATGACTCACATGAGAAGACAGGGTTGAAGCCTGTTTGCCGAGTCAGGCGAAGGATGCCTAACTTCCGATCAAGCCGCGCAGCGTCTCCATATTTTCCACATCCTCAGCGAGATCTTTGCCCTTCGGGGTTTCCAAGACCTTTGGAACTTTGCGCAAACGGCGGTCGCGCATGATGAAGCGGAAGGCGTCGAGTCCGATTTTGCCCTTGCCGATGTGTTCATGTCGATCCACTCGCGAGCCGCGCGCAGTTTTGGAATCGTTGACATGAATCGCAACGAGACGATCGAGACCGATTATGCGGTCGAACTGGCGAAATGTTTTTCGAATTGCTGATTCACTGCCAATGTCATAACCGGTGGCGAAGACATGTGCGGTGTCGAGACAAACACACAACCGCTCCGGCTCGCGCACGCCACTGATGATGTAAGCGAGATGCTCGAATTTGTGTCCAAGACACGAGCCCTGGCCGGCCGTTGTTTCGAGAGCAATTCGCGTCTTCACTTTGGGAATGCCAGAGTGCACGCGATTAATCGATCCGATAATTTTCTCGAGCCCAGCTTCTTCACCTGTGCCAAGATGCGCGCCCGGATGCAACACGAGGAATGGCAATTCGAGCTGATCGGCGCGAGTCAGTTCTTCGGAAAGAGCGCGCAACGAGTTCGCATGAAACTGGGGATTGGTTGCGGCGAGGTTGATCAGATAATTCGCGTGCGCGAAAACCGACAATAATTCGCCGCGCTGGGTGTGATTGAGAAACGCGCCGATGTCCTGGCGCGCCAGGGGCTGGGCAAACCACCGCATATTGTTTTTCACGAAGATTTGCATGGCCGTGCACCCAATGGAACGAGCTCGCTGGATCGACATGTGCACGCCACCGCCAATCGACATATGGGCGCCCAAAAGAATTTTCGATTGCCGATTTTCGATTGGCGATTTGGGCTCGCGTGACGCTATTCGTTTCAATCGAAAATCGTAAATCGAAAATCTAAAATCTCTTGGGATGCCAATCCGGTTTCTTCAAACTTCCTTCGCCGGTATATTCGAAAAGCTTGTACACCGGGGTGAGCAGCACGCCAGGTCCCTTCATGTTCATCCGCAAATTGAAATCGAGTTTGTCATCAAGGAAATGAATGTCGCCATGGCCGAGCATGCTGAAGAGTGTCGCGGCAGCCTCGAAATCGCCGGTATGGATAACTCCATCATTAATCTTAAAGCTCGCGCTCGCTTTGCGCGCGATGCTGTAGCCGCTGCCGGGGACAATATGGTTCAGAATTCCTGAGAGCGGCCCGAAAATGGGAATAGCAAACACGTCGCCGTCGGTCACTTCCACTTTTCCGCGACCATTCATCTTGCGGGCGTCGCTCCCCAAACCGGCGAAATCATAGGTGCCGCTCAACTGCCCGTGCGCCGTCTTGTAGTTGTAGTACAAATCGGTCAAAAGCGGGAAATTAATTCCGTTCACGGAAATGTCGGCGCGATAACGGGGATCATGCGGCGTCAGTGAGATATCGGCATTTCCGCGCACCGTTCCGGAAAGAAGTCCACCGCGAAGATCGACAATTTGCAATCGATTGTTGGTAAAGAGCAATCGTCCGGAAACGCGATCGAACGGTAACGTCTTTCCGAGAAAGGTGTAATCCATTCCGTTCGCGCCGTTGATCGTGATCTCGAGGTGCGTGTTCTTGCCACCTCGGAATTGATATATGCCGTTGGCAACGACGCCGGGCGGGCGGCGAAACTTGTAAGGTGCAACGGTTTTCCAAATCTTGGGGTCGATCCAGAAAATCGCCTCGGCGGGATAGAGCGAACTTTTGATATTTGAGATGCGCACCTCGTGTTTTTTGAAATCGTAGGTGAAATTGCCGGTGCCGATTCCTTCATCGCGTACCACGCGAAAGTCATCGCAAACGATGGCGCCGTCTGCGAAGTGGATTTTGGTGCTTCCGCCATTCATCCAGACGCCGCGAAATCGGGTTCGATCCAACGCGATCGTTCCATCACCTCGCCAATTCTCTGGACGGTGATCCTGACCGCGAATGGCGAGGTGGATCGTGGGCGGACGCTGCCACTCCCATTCGCTCAAAAACTGACCCAGCTCAGGAGAGGCGAGGGCACGCATTGCGCTTGGACTCATTGTGCTGTCTACGGTCAAACGGAAATCGTTTGGGGCGTCGAAGAGGTCGGCCCTGAGCTGACCGGTCTGATGCCGAAGCCGCAGATCGCGAAGTAAGGCGCGGTCACCATCCCACGAAAAATCGGCGGTCAAATCGGAGAACGGCACCGTTTTGTAAGCGAACTGGCCCAGTGTGGCGTGACCGATGATCTTTAGTCGAAGACGATCTTCTCCGAAATTTGCCGAACCAGCGATTTCGACCAAAGGGGCGGAATAAAATCTCGCCTCTGCGAGCGGACCGCCGAGACCAAAAGCATCGAGAAAACCTTTTAGATCCAGACCACTGCGCACTTGAAAATTCGCGCGATTGTCCTGCCGGCTCCAATCAGCGCGGCCCGCAAAGCTGCCCCCGACATCATTCCATTCGCAGTGTGTAATGTTCAAACGTTGGTCGCTCCATTCGGCGGCGGCGGACAAGTCTCTCATTTCATATTTGCCTCGTTGTAACCGATCGCCGCTGAGGGTGGCCTCGACCCGTGCACTTTCCATTTCTGCGATGTCGCCGCTAAATTTCACCTGCAACGAGGGAGGCGCCGCCGGGAAAGTGAACTTTTGCAGTTGGTTCACAACACGTTGCAAAAGCGACAGTCGTCTTCGCCACTCTTCCTCTGAAATCGGGGGTGACGGCTGGTAATTCTGTCGCTTGATCAACTGACCCGTCGCAGAAATCCGAATTCCGCAAAAAACCCCCTCGGCTTGACTAACGTAAATTTGTTCGGGCGGAAAATAGACATGGGCGTGGAAATTATTGAGCTGGGCATTATCGATTTTTCCCTCTGCGCCTCTCAGGGGCAGGGTGATTTGCGCGTTGCGCACATCGAGCGCGTTGAGAAATGGCTCATGATGGATGAGCGCGGCATAATTGATATCCAGCGAGACTTCGCTGATCAGGGCGAGCGTCTTTTCACGGTTCTTGTAATCAAAGATGCGCACATTCCGTGCGATCAGGCCGCGGAACGGGTCCAGAGTTAACCGGCCGACGGACGCTTCGACACCGCGCTTGTGCAATTCCTCGACCACGCGATAGCGCCATTGCCGGCCGAAGCCTCGTTTGGCGAGATACCAGCCGCCGCTTAGACAGACCGAAATTACGATCAGGATCAGCAGACGGGGCACATTTACGGCGATGCGATGCGCCAAAGTCGATTGTCGATCTGGGATCGGCGCTACGGTTTTCGGCGATTCGAGAATGGGCGGCATCAAGTTATAGTGAGAGATGTTTGGGTTTCGCTCAACATGCCAAAGAAACCATGACTGTTTCCGATCTGCCGGCAATCAACGCGTCGCTTAATCTTGTCAGCACCGTTTTCATCTCAACGGGCTGGTACTTGATCCGGCACGGCGCGTGGCGCCGTCACATGGCATGCATGATTACTGCCGTGATTTCGTCCACAATTTTTTTGGTCGGGTACGTCATTTATCACGTGCACGTTGGCGAAAAATCGACGCATTTCGCTGCCCAGGGAATGGTACGTCCGCTCTATTTCGCGATGTTGATTTCGCACGTCCTGCTCGCCTTCACGACATTACCCTTGGTGATTTTAACGCTCATTCCAGTGTTTCGCCGCCGTTGGGATCGGCATCGGCGGATCGCGCGGTGGACGATTCCAATCTGGCTTTATGTTTCAATCACAGGTGTGCTGGTTTATCTGATGCTCTATAAATGGTTTCCTCCGCCAAATCTTGCACCCGGCCCCTAGTTGATGTTTGATCAGAGGACGCGCTGTCGCGCAGACAAAACAACTTTATGGTGACGATCGCGACGTTTAACGAACCGGCAAAAGCGAGGCAGCTCAAACGGCGCTTCCACGACGTAGGAGTGAAGGCCGATGTTCATAACGAGGCCCCTTTGCAGCAGGTCGCGTTCATGTCGCGGCCGCAAGCAAATGCGAAAGTCATGGTGGATGACAACGATTTCGAGAAGGCGCAAGGCCTCATGGTCGAATGGGAAGCGACCGATCCGGATATCGCTGCTGCCCTGATTCGTTGCCCGCAATGCGGCTCCTCAAACATCGAGTATCCGCAGATGACCCGTAAATTCATTACCCCGGCGCTCGTCGGCGTTCTTTGCGCGATGAAAATTATTCCGAAAGAATTTTATTGTCAGGATTGCCACTTTTCTTGGAGTAACGAAGAAGAGCGTACGCTGGGGCGTCTCTGGCACCGTTTCTTTCCGGGGCTGGAGTCCGGCAAAGAGGGTTCGTAGGAGAACCGCTCGGTTGACCGGCGCGATTGACTAGTCGGGCGCGATTTTTCTATTGATGGATTTTCGGTTGACTGAAACAGCTAGAGATTCCGGCTCGCCTCGGCTTTGCCTTACTCAGGGCAGGCCGCCGGTTTTGCTCAGACTCATAATTCCGCTCTGCCATCCATGAAGTGGCTCTTTGCATTACTGCTGGCGCTGGTCATTTTCGGGAGTGCCGCCTGGTTCGGTTACAACCTCTTCGTCAAAGAAGATATCGCAGTGAAAAAGGAGCAACGTGGAGAAGTTCCTCCGGCACCGACTCCAGACATCAGCCTTCCCGAGTTTCAGGCGGCGGCGAAACTGCGACAGGACGGGAAACTAACCGAAGCTCGCGACGCGCTTATCACCTTCATTCAAAAATATCCGGCCGGGCTGCACGTCGAAAGCGCCAAAGATTTACTCGGTGAGGTGAACATCGACATCTTCCTTTCGCGTTATCCTTCGCCGGAGAAGACCGAATATGTGGTGCAGTCTGGAGACGTGCTGGTGAAGATCGCAAGAAAACTGAAAACGACGCCCGAGCTCATTATGCGGATGAATAATCTGAGCGGCACGATGCTGCACATCGGCGAACATCTCCTCATTTCGCACCCGGATTTTTCAATTCTGATTCAACGAAAGCCGAAGCTGGTTGTGCTCCTTAATCATGGCGCCTTTTTTAAACAGTATCATGTGCTTGAAGAGAAATTGTCGCCGAAGCAGCCCCCGAAAATTACGACGAAGGTTGCGGAGATAATGGCGTGGAAAGACGGGAAGCGTGTTGGTCTCGGCAGCAAGGACTACATGAGCAGCACTCGCTGGATTCGGCTCAGCTCGGCGGCCTACACGCTCTATTCGACGGCCGATTCGGCGCATCCTAATCTCACTCAGCCACCGCCCCCAGTGGGACTCGGCTTGGCCGCTTCCGATGTCGAGGAGCTGAGCAGCCTTGTAAACAACCGGACGCCTGTCACCATTACGGATTAAATTCGTGGAAGGATTAAGAGATTGAAGCGTTAAGAGGTCAAACAGGCGATCACTTGACGCTTCAACTCTTGAACGCTTTAACGCCTTAATTTCGACACATGGAGTTGCAACCACTCGATTTTGAAAAGCCGATCTTTGAACTGCAACGACGTTTGCAGGATTTGAAGGATCATTCGGACGAGCACGATGTCGATCTTGAATCGGCGGTTAAGGCAATTGAGACAAAGCTCCGCGAAACCCGCCGCCAAGTTTACGGCAATTTAACGGCCTGGCAGCGTGTCCAGATCGCACGGCATGTCCAGCGGCCGTTCGCCCTCGATTACATTGAACGGTGCTTTACAAATTGGACGGAACTGCATGGAGATCGTCGTTACGCGGATGACAAAGCCATGCCAAGCGGGCTTGCCATGGTCGGCTCGCAACGGTGCGTCATTATCACGCACCAAAAAGGGCGCAACACCAAAGAAAACGTGATGCGCAATTTCGGCTGCGCCCACCCGGAGGGTTATCGCAAAGCGTTGCGTTTGATGCGGCTGGGCGAAAAATTTGGTATGCCCGTCATTTCATTGATCGATACGCCGGGCGCATTTCCCGGTATCGGCTCAGAGGAACGTCACATTTCGGAAGCGATTGCAGTAAATCTTCGAGAAATGATGAATCTGCGCGTGCCAATTATCGCGGCTGTAATTGGGGAGGGCGGATCCGGTGGCGCGCTTGGCATTGGCGTTGCAGATCGCGTCTTGATCCTCGAAAATGCTTACTATTCGGTCATCAGCCCCGAAGCGTGCTCCGCGATTCTGTGGAGAGATCGACGTCACGCCGCCGAAGCAGCCGAAGCGCTTAAATTGACTGCGCAGAATTTGTTGAAGCTCGAAGTGGTCGATGAAATTGTCCCAGAACCGGAAGGCGGTGCGCATCGAGATTATGATTCGATTGCCGGAAATCTCAGCACCGCTCTCCACCGCAATCTAGAACGCATTTCTGCGCTTCCAATCGACGAACTGCTAACGAAGCGCTACGAGAAATTTCGTCGTATCGGCAGCTTCGCCGAAACCAAAACCGCAACGGCTGCTGCGCGCTCTTCACGTGGTTCTGAGTAATTCGCGCACATCTGCGATGATCCGCCGATTCGGCGTTTTCGTTGCCCTCGCCTTTGTTTGGACCGGCGCTGCGGCGTCGGATTTCCGTTTCGACCGCGATACGGTCGGCTTCGCCAACGCAACCGTCTTCGAGTATCGCGAAGGCCATCCCCATTTGCGGCAAAGAGAGAAAGGAGAGCCGAAAAGATACACTCGCCGCTGTTTTGTCCTGTGCCGTACAACGATGCAGTTTCAGAAGTTCGCTCGTTTCGATCCACATGCCGCTCCCTTGGACGACAATGCGTTGGCCGCTCGCATTCGACATGTTACCCATCGGGCGGCTTGGGGAAAGCCGTTGCCGGCGGATCAGCGCGTCGTCTTCCCGGGCTACGCCAACTTGCGCGCAATGAGCAAGGCGCGCCGTGAAGTTGTGCGGGCAAACATCGGCCTCGGCTGGCCCACTTACTTTCGGTTCGGAAATTTCCGGATGCTTTTCCAGCACGACTCTAATTACCACAAGGAGACCCACGCCAACCTCAATGCAGCTTTGGCGCGCGGCGAGTTATTCGTCGGGTTTCTCACCACTTATCCTCGTCTCAGCATCAATCACGCGGTCCTGGTCTATAAACGAAAACCTGCCTCTCAGAATGGTGGAGTCGACCGTTACCTCGTTTACGACCCCAATCATCCAGAATCACCGCGTGAGCTCACTTGGTTCCCGCGTACTGGTGTTTTTGCTTATCAAAAGGATTGGGATTTCATCGGCGGCTTCGTTTGCGTTTATCAAATTTACGGCAAGTGGCTGCAGTGAAAACGATTCATTCAATGGAGACCACCAATGCCAGATAATCCATCGCCGCCTACGCCAACTCCGCCGAGACCGACGCCGCCTCCTGAACCTTTACCGCCCAATCCGCCGCCGGTCCCTCCAGTTGGCCGATAAACAGTTACAGCGCTTGCTTTAATATTTCGGGCGATTGAGGTCAATCGCCTACATGGGGACCACTGGCGGAAACAAAAACCGCAGCGCAGGATCGACACGCCCAGCCCACGCACCTTCGCTGTGATCTCCACCTTTGATCTCCTTGTAATTTAGATCGTTGTATAGTCGCCAGCCTTTCTCGACCAACGCGTCGCGCAGGATGCGGGCCCGTTCCCATCCTTCTTCTGCCGTTCCCGTATCGAGCCAGATTCTGAGCGGAAGTTTTTCGTCGAGGTCTTCGACCATCTTCACGATCACTTGATCGTCCCACCAAACTGAGGGCGATATAACGATCAGACGCCTAAACACATTTGGAAACCAAAGACCGAGTGAAAGTGCTAACAAAGCACCGACCGACGCGCCGCCGAGGCCGGTGAATTCCGCTTCGCCCTTCGTTCGATATTTCCTGTCGATGTACGGTTTGAGCTCCTCGATCAGAAATCGGCCGTAATTCCGAGCCAATCCTTTGCTGCGCTTTTTTCGCTTTGCCTTCGCATCGATCAGGCTACGCGTGGGCGCGTATTCATGAATGCGATCGTCACCCATGTTGGCAATCGCCACGATGATCGGCGGGTCGATGAGTTTTTTTTGAATCAATCGCTCGGCCGTTTCGTCCACGCCCCACTCGACGCCAGCAAACGAAGTCGCTGCGTCAAAAACATTTTGTCCATCTTGCAGGTACAACACCGGATAGCGCCGCCGCGAGAAACGCCGGTAGCCACGGGGCAGATAAACAAGAACGTCGCGCCGGTTGCCGAGAATTCTCGACCGAAATGCGCGATGCCGCTTGATGTTACCGGTTAATGTGTGTTTGGGCATGAATCGAGACGCATCGCTGAGGATGAAATGTAGCGCAAGCCTCCGGCTTGCGATTTAGCCGGGTCGCAAGCAAGATGGTCGCGCTACTTCCATGAACGAACGTTACATCAAATGGTGGACGCCATATTTGAGTCGCGAGTTTGAAATGCTTGCGTTCGGAAACGGCGGAGGCCTTCCGCTGATTCTTTTTCCGACTTCATTCGGCAGTTACTATCAAAACAAAGACTTCGGTCTCGTCGATGCCGTTGCCAGTTACGTCGACGCCGGCCGAGTCACGGTTTATTGCCCGGACGCGATCGATCTCGAAAGTTTCTATAACAAATCAATTCACCCCGCGGACCGGATGCGCACGCACAACGCCTACGAAAATGTGATCGTGCGCGATGTGTTCGATCTCGCACGGCGCGAATGCTCATATCCTCGCGTCGCTGTATGCGGCGCCAGTTTAGGCGCGTATCATGCGGCCAACATCGCTTTCCGCCACCCGGATTTGGTAAGTCATCTCATCAGCCTGAGCGGCTCGTTCGATATCAGCTCGTTCTTCGATGGTTATCACGACGACAACATTTACTTCAATAGCCCGTATGAATATCTGCCGAACACAACGGACCCGTGGAAATACAATCACATGGGCATTATTCTCGGCACCGGCGAATGGGACAACACCCGCCACGAATCGTATCAGCTCTCCGAAATTCTGAATTCAAAAGGCATCAAACATTGGCTCGATGACGGAAAATGGCGCGGCCACGAATGGAGTTATTGGCGCGACATGCTGCCGTACTATTTATCGACCTTGT
>WNGQ01020551.1_pt1 | contig 13721 bp, 14 predicted proteins | sample 5407661 | NCBI WGS metagenome assembly WNGQ01 (sample SAMN13153382, study PRJNA577476) | soil metagenome | isolation source: 60 cm soil or saprolite under Garry oak tree replicate 2 | place: USA:California | collected 2016-06-15
CTATGCCGACCGCGCGCGCCAGCCTTGTCGCAGGCCACTCGGGTGACAACGTATATGCCATTGGCGGAACAAATGGGGTTTCGGCATCGAATGCAAACGAGGTGTACGATGTCGCCCACAACTCCTGGTCTAACGCGTCCATGACTACGGCTCGGCAGGAGGCGGGTGTCAATTCCCACGGCGGCAGGATTTACGTTGTCGGCGGCGCCAACCCTGCATATGGCACCTCCACCGCTGCCAACGAGGTGTTCAAGCCCTAACCCACAGAGAATCAACGTTAGCTACCCAAGGGGAGCGGGGTCTTCCTCCTCCCCTTTTTATTGTCCGATTTACGACCTCTACGCGGTTATCTTCCTCAAGAATTAGGGGCTTAATTTACCTTCGAGCCGGTTTCTTTGCTGGCAACAGGCACACATACGCCAAACACCTGCTATGTCCTACAAATTTCGGTAGATTGGCCAAAGATATCTAACTCGCAGTGAGACCTCCCAGGCTTTTCTTAAATTCTTTGGTTTACATCTTTCGTTTTCTGGGTCTCTGAGTATAGGGGGGAGTTTTTCTTGATTACCCCTGGGCTTGGTGGAGCTGTCCCACTTCGGTCAGCCACTGAGCGTTATTGATTGCGCGCCGGTTCCGCTCTTGGGGCCGAGGAAGTGGCACCGATTGGCATACTCGGGCGAGCGTAAGGCAAAAGCTTCAGAACGTCCGCGAATCGGAATCCAGCTCCGATCACGCCATTGCTCAGAACCGCGACCGCTCACCCGACAGTTCCCCAGGCGTCCCCCGAGAGGACCGGCCGGCATCGCTTATTAAGGAGCGAGACCGCTTGTCTCACAGTCTTCCTAACGCGGTTACCCGACATGTACCTTCTAACTCCCCAGGAGTCCGGTTCACGGACATCACTACTATCTCCTCGAACCCCGTTTCTGAACCGCTTTCTTGATTGCTGGCGAAGCCTTGTTATCGACAGTTATTCGCGACCCGCTCTGTGCATGGCGGTAATATGCTGGTGGCAGGCTGGTCCTCTAACCAATGACCGTCAACAGTAATCTTGAAGATGCTTGGAAGTATCACAACACTACCAAGCATTCTTACGCCAGCGTCCATAACAACCCGCATTTCTTGGATTGGGCGAATCAACCATTGCCATTCAAGGCTTACACCACTCTAGAGCCGTTGCCGCTGCGCCGAGAGGTACGCCAAACTGGCATCGCTGCTCTTTCCGCGATCGCTGAGAGCATCCACCTGGAGGCTGAGGTTGTACCCGACCTGGAGGCGCTGGCCCAATTGCTGTATCTAAGTGCCGGCATCACTCGGCATCGGAAGCATCCTGGCGGCGATATTTATTTTCGCGCCGCAGCCTGCACCGGAGCACTCTACGAAGTTGAGGTCTACGTTGTGTGCGGAAATCTTATCGATTTGGAAGCAGGCGTGTACCACTTTGCTCCCGCCGAGTTCGCCCTACGCAAACTGCGGGATGGAGACTATCGCATTGGGCTGAGTGAGGCTACCGGGAATGAAACAGCAATTGTCCATGCCCCACTCACCATCATTTGTACCTGCACCTACTGGCGCAATGCCTGGAAATATCAGGCCCGTACTTATCGCCACTTTGGCTGGGATAATGGCACACTTCTAGCCAACTTGCTCGCGGTCGCCACCGCTCTTGGAATGCCTGCCAAGTTGATCTGCGGATTCCTCGACGCAGATGTGAACCGATTGCTGGATGTCGATCCCGAGCGTGAGGTTGCCTTTTCTCTCGTAGCCCTCGGCCATGTCGCAGCTTTGGCGCAGCGACCCCCTTCCAAGCTCTCTGCTCTCCATTTGGAAACCGTTCCGCTCTCTCGAAACGAAACTGTGTACCCAGCCATGCACGAGATTCACACTGCCTCTTCGCTTTATTCGCTCGAAGAGGTTGAGATTTGGCGTGGTAAAGCGCCATTGGCGAACCTGCCGTCACCAACGGGACCGGTCATTCAACTCTACCCTTATTCGGATACGGAAATGCCTCGGGATCCGATTGAGCAGGTCATCCTTCGACGGGGTTCCGCACGCAAGTTTGCCCAAGTACCAATCGAGCTGCGACAGCTCTCTACCATGCTGGATCGGGCTACTCGTGGTATCCCATCGGACTTCCTGAATCCCCAGGGGACTCAGCTGAACGAGGTCTACTTGATTGTGAATGCAGTCGAAGGTCTCGAGCCCGGGGCCTACGCATACCACCGTGACCGCCATGTGCTCGAATGCCTGAAGGCAGGAAACTTCCGCGCTCAGGCTGGTCATCTGGGGCTGGACCAGCAATTGCCGGTTGAAGCCGCCGCGGACATCTTCTTCCTGGCAGACTTGCAAATCATCTTGGGGCGCTTCGGCAATCGCGGATACCGCGCCATGCAGCTCGAAGCTGGCATCTTGAGCGGCAAGCTGTACCTTGCCTCTTACGCCCAACACTTAAGTGCCACGGGTTTGACGTTTTACGACGATGAAGTGATCCAGTTCTTTTCTCCTCACGCCCACGACAAGAGCGTGATTATGTTGGTAGCGGTAGGCAAAAACGCGAAATCAATGCTCCAAGGCTAGCGATTGGCAAATCCCCTTCCCACCAGCAAGACGCCCATGAGGTCCCGTTGGAGGAAATGCGGCGCTACGGATTACAATTCGCACTCCGATCTCCTCGGTGTCTGGGCTCTCATTTTGTGAACAAATACCTTTACTAGGTCCTGACGCGATCGGCCTTTGTATTCGCACTGTAACGATAGTCGCAACCTTCGACACCACAAAGCCAACGAACGTCCGCCTCCGCATCAATGTCCTTTCGGCGATACAACCAGCGGCCATGTATAGGACACCTAGCAATGTTTATGCCAGGCTCGTCGACCGCGTTCGCGTGGTCAGGCATTCCAATGAGCATGTAATATCCGTCGGTTGAACTGTATCGAACGCTGCAACCCGTGACGCCGCAATGGTACGACGCTCGGTCCCCGGTATTTGCCTTAGAGCCACCTGATTCGTACTTCATTACATGGTTGTCGCGGGAGCAAAGCGGTTTCAGGTGACTGCTCAAAGCATCCGCTGAAGTGACAATCACAAGAATTCTCCTGATGACATCCGTGGCATTCTGAAGCAGAAGCTGTGGCGTCGCTGCCGCCGCTTCACATTACCATCGGAGCCGCAGCGTAGCGGATTAGTTCGTTCCGATTCGTGAACCCCAGGAAATGCAATATCCAGGCTATGCAGGCCTGGACTTTGAGTTCGGTAAGGTCCAGTTTCGTTGCGATGTCACGATCACTGAAGCCCAACGCTCTCACCTGCTCCCAAAAGACACGCATGAGGTTAACCTCGAAATCAGATTCTTCGAACGCAGCCGCGGTACAAACAGACCACCGTTTAGTACATTCCTCCCATTCCACCGTGGCCTGCACCAGCCGCAGCCATCTTTTCCTCTCCCTTAAGTTCGGCGATCAGGACTTCAGTGGTAAGCATCAATGAGACGATGGACGCGGCGTTCTGGAGGGCGAGACGGGTAACTTTAGCTGGATCAATCACACCGGCTCTGACTAGGTCGCCGAACTCACCAGTCTCGGCGTTGAAGCCGAAGTTCTCATCTCTCGATTCGCGCACGCGTCCAACCACCACCGCGCCTTCATGCCCGGCGTTAACCGCGATCTGGCGTAAGGGCTCTTCGAGCGCACGCTTTACGATGTTTACGCCAATGGCTTCATCGTCGTGGAGTTTGAGTTTCTCTAAGGCAGGCAAGCAGCGCAAAAGAGCGGTGCCGCCGCCGGAGACAATGCCTTCCTCAACGGCAGCACGAGTGGCGTGCATGGCGTCCTCGACGCGAGCCTTCTTCTCCTTTAGCTCGGTCTCGGTCGCCGCGCCCACCTTGATGACCGCGACCCCGCCAACCAGTTTGGCCAGGCGTTCCTGGAGCTTTTCCTTATCGTAGTCCGAGGTGGTCTCTTCAACCTGTACACGGAGCTGCTTGATTCGGCCCTCGATCTCACTGGCCTTGCCGGCGCCCGCAACGATCGTAGTGTTGTCCTTGTCGATAGTCACCTTCTTGGCGCTGCCCAGCTCTTCGATTTTCACATTCTCGAGCTTGCTGCCTAGGTCCTCGGTGATGGCCTCCCCACCAGTAAGAATGGCAATGTCTTCAAGCATGGCCTTGCGGCGGTCGCCAAAGCCAGGGGCTTTTACCGCCGCGCACTGCAGTGTGCCGCGCAGCTTGTTCACCACCAGAGTCGCCAGGGCTTCGCCCTCAACATCCTCAGCGATGATCAGTAGCGGCTTGCTCAATTTGGCTGTTTGTTCGAGCAAAGGCAGCAAGTCCTTCATCGAGCTGATCTTCTTCTCGTGGATCAGGATACATACGTCCGCGAGTACGCATTCCATACGCTCCGGGTCGGTCACAAAGTAGGGCGAGAGGTATCCGCGGTCAAATTGCATGCCCTCGACTACTTCGAGGGTGGTCTCCATCGTTTTCGATTCTTCGACCGTAATAACGCCGTCCTTGCCGACCTTCTTCATCGCCTCGGCGATGATGCTGCCCACCTGCTTGTCGGTGTTGGCACTGATGGTGCCAACCTGCGCGATCATGTCGCCCTTCACCTCGCGGGAGAGCCTCTTGATCTCCCCGACGGCGACTTCCACGGCCTTATCAATGCCGCGTTTCAGCGCCATCGGGCTCGCGCCTGCGGCAACCGTTCGTACACCCTCACGGAAGATTGCTTGGGCCAGCACGGTCGCGGTCGTGGTGCCATCCCCAGCCACATCCGAGGTCTTAGACGCAACCTCGCGCACCATCTGTGCACCCATGTTCTCGAGCGGGTCTTGCAGCTCGATTTCCTTTGCCACCGTCACGCCGTCTTTTGTAATGATGGGCGCCCCGAACTTCTTCTCGATCACCGCATTACGCCCCTTCGGGCCGAGCGTGATCTTTACCGCGTCAGCCAGAATGTTGACTCCGCGCAGGATCGCTTGCCGTGAATTCTCGCCAGTTACAATTTGTTTTGCCATTTGACCTCACCCCTCCCGGGTGATTGAGCACTTCTTCCCCGTCCGAAATCCTCGGCTCGGGTGAAAACTACTTCTTGCCGGATACCGCCTTGGCCATTCCGCTCAGTTTCAACAAGATTTCCTCCTCGCGCAGGATCAAATACTCCTGGTCGTCGATGCTGATGTCATTGCCGGTGAATTTGCCCGGCTCCGATGGCCATTACTTCGCCCTCTTGGGGCTTTTCTTTAGCCGTATCGGGGATAATGATCCCGCCCTTCGCGGTTTCTTTCTCTTCCAGCCTTCGTACCAGAACGCGGTCATGTAACGGGGTAACACTTACACTCATTTTTCTAACCTCCACATAATCCATTTCTCTAACACGCCCAAAGATTGCCTTTTACAATCTACTCCGACGACTATGGGCGAAAACTCTTTTGATTCTTCTGCCGCGCCGCTTCGAGGTCGTCGGTTTGCTTTTTCTGACGCTCCTCTTCTCTTTGCGGCCCTTCTTGTTTGTCGAGTTTCACGGATTCGGCAGTGGCAAGTTCAGCTTCTGCATTCGCCCGCTTCGAATAGATCACGAGGCCGAAACCATCGGTAAAAGAAGACCGGACAAGATTGAAGGAATATTGTGAATCTTCCCACGTCGCAACAAGCCTTTGCTTCACATCATAAGAGTCCATCTTCGCGGAGTCGACCTCCGGCACAACATTTGTCGCCGGGCCATAGTTTGCCGAAATCGCACTCATCATATCCGGCGCAGTGAGTCCTTCTATGGAAGATCGATCGTAAGTCAAGGAAATCTTGTAAAGCTCGCCGTTGTAGAAGGAGAAAAGAATCTGTTCAACGGTATCCGCTTGGAATGAAGCCCCAGGAAGGTTCGGCGGCCACCAAGTCAGTTCCTGAATCAGCGCTGGGCGGCTGTGAATCACCTTTACGTCGGCCATCTTTTGGTCAGTACGCTCCAGCACTCTGGTCAAGCTCATCCCAAGAGTAAAGTGCCGATACTTGGAAAGATCCTGTGCACGCAGCAATGGTGCCAACAGGAGCAAGACAGCAAGACAAAGAATCGAACTGCGCATCGTTTTCATTTTCATACCTCCTACGAATTTCTAAGAACTTGAAATCAGAGCCACATGTTGCACTGTAGCGACTTCTCTGTTTGCAGCGACAAAGGGCATTGTCTGGACCAAATCCTTTGCAGGGACCAGGCCAACACAGCCTGACAAGCCAACAGCAGTCCTGAGTTTAGGCCGGACCCTCTAGTTTCCGTGTGGCACGACTCTTAGAGTTGTCGGGCGTAAACCCTTCTGCCGTTCACATAAGCGGCGAGCATAGTCACAAGCACTGCGCCAACCATTGCAACCAGCGCTGTAATGACCGTTCCACTGTTGCCAACGAAGCCCGCGGAGCGCATCAGCAATCCGCCTACCACGGCACCACCAACGCCCATGAGGATGTCCATAAACGGACCATACCCATTACCTTGAAAAACTCTTCCTGTTCCCCACCCAACAACTGCCCCAATGACAATCCATGCGAGTAAGTACATACATTCCCCTTTGCCGAGTCAGCGTCTTAAAACTGGGACAGACTTGGCTTGCCCCTCGGATCAACTAACAGGCTGGCCTTACGCGGCTGCAGCTAGCGTAGTCGCGCTCTTGTGAAAGGTTGAATTTAAGGTCTCGTAGGTATCGACGTTGGGAGTCCCTTCGATCAGCCCGGCCAGCTTTTTCAATACGGCGGGATACGTTTCACGGCTGTAGGTTTCCGCGTTCGATGCCTTGTCCCAAAGGCTGATACTTGTTACCGCGTCCTCGCTGGGCGCAAAGAATGTGATCACGTCCTGGAATCCGTTCTCCTTGCGGAGCGTGGGAATGACTTCTTCTTCCATCAACTGGCTGAATTTTGAAATGCTGTTCGGTTTTAGAAGTATGGTCGCTTTACGTACAAACATAGGACTATCCTCGGTTTCTTGGTCAGCTGTCAGGGGGAAGCAACTCTTCCAGGAGGCAGATGAGCAGAACGGCGAGATGACGGACACTCTTCTGCCCGCCTAGAGTTCCTGCCACGATCGCACTTGATCGCCGTCCACTGATAAATCCTATTCGTAGTGAAGACAAATAACTGTCCAAAATGAGACAGTCTGTGAGGAAGCTTCCTGGCAGGCCAGCGACAGCGCTGCAATTCCTCGATGCTACATGGTGCCGTCTGTTCTGGATTGAACAGGAGTGAAGGGAAACTCTCAAGACAGTTGACTGTTCTCTTTTGCACAGTTTTGTGCGTAACCTACTTGGTAAAATTAAAAGGGTTGTGGAGTGCCCGTGTAGAGGGGCGTTCCCACTTGAAAATGAAATCAAAAAAACTAAATAAGAATGGAAATGGAAAGGCCCACACTTTCGACCCGCAGGTTTTCCTCGACACCGCCGGCGTGGCGAGAAAAGTTGCAGAATTTCGGAGAAACGAATCGATCTACACGCAAGGCGAGGCTGCAAATAGCGTCATGTACGTCCAGAGGGGCGGCGTGAAATTCTCCGTTGTAAACGGATCTGGAAGAGAAGCGGTAGTCGCGATGTTTGGCCCAAGTGATTTTTTTGGCGAGGGCTGCATGGCGGGCCAGACGGTTCGGATGGGGACGGCTACAGCCATTACACCAACCACGCTTCTCGTGATTGAGAAAGACGAGCTGTTGCGCGTACTCCATGCAGAGCATGAGTTATCCGACCACTTCATCCGATACATGCTCGCGCACAACATCCAAGTCGAAGAGGATCTGATCGATCAACTGTTCAACTCCAGCGAAAAGCGCCTGGCGCGCACGCTTCTGCTTCTCGCACGTTATGGAAAACAAGCTCAGCCGGACCGCATACTTCCGAAAGTCTCGCAGGAGACCCTGGCGGGCATGATCGGTACCACGCGTTCGCGCGTAAACTTCTTCATGAACAAATTCAGGAAACTGGGCTTCATCGAATACAACGGCAAAATCAAGGTCAACTGTAGCAAAGCTCGTTCGCCAAAGCACATCCAATGCGGATAGCCTGTTGGTAGCAATGCGGTGGTTTCTCCCGCGCGTCACGGATTCACAGGAGGTCGAATGCCGCTGCCGAAAACAATACCGTTGACAGAAACCGTAGACCTAATGGACTCGGCCTCTCTCGTATTGGAAGAGAAGACAGTCGAGCTCACGCTTCCATCGCTGCGCCAGGTACTTCCAGGGAGAATCGCGGTCGTGGGGAACTACCTTCCGCGACATTGTGGCATTGCGACGTTCACTACAGATTTATGCGATGCCATCCATTCGGAATACGGTGCGGCGGAACTGCTGGCACTCCCGGTTAACGATACTGATGAGGGTTACGCCTATCCGGCCAGAGTGCGGTTCGAACTGTCGGAAGATAACCTCGCTTCCTACCGGCAGGCCGCTGACTTTCTGAATTTCAGCCGTATCGATTTGGTTTGCCTGCAGCACGAATATGGAATTTTTGGAGGACGAGCCGGCGGACACATCCTGGAGCTACTGCGGCGACTGCAAATGCCTGTCGCAACTACGTTGCACACGGTACTTCGCGATCCAAATCCCGACCAGCGGGCGGTGATGGAAGAGATTGCGGCCCTTTCGGACCGCATGATCGTCATGAGCAGGCACTCCGCAGAGATCTTACAGGAAGTGTTCCACGTTCCGAGCAACAAGATCGATCTGATTCCGCATGGCATCCCCGATTTGCCCTTCACCGATCCAAATTTCTACAAGGACGGCTTCGGAACGGAAGGAAAAGATGTTTTGCTCACGTTTGGCCTGCTGTCGCCCAATAAGGGGATAGAAAATGTTATCCAGGCTCTGCCAAAAATCCTCTCGCATCACAGCAATGTTGTTTACATGGTTTCCGGCGCAACTCACCCACATATCCTGCGGCGCGAAGGCGACAAATACCGGGTTTACCTGCAGAACCTGGCGAAGGGTCTCGGAGTTGAGTCCAATGTTATCTTTCGCAATCGCTTCGTGACTCCCCGAGAAATGGTTGAATTAATCGGCGCGGCGGACATTTACATCACGCCTTACAAACATAAAGCGCAAGTCGTTTCCGGCACGTTGGCGTACGCTTTGTGCGCGGGCAAGGCCATCATTTCGACGCCCTACCTGCATGCGATCGAACTCCTGGACGACGAGCGCGGCACGCTTGTCCCTTTTGATGATCCTGAAGCTATAGCCGCAAAAACAGTTGAACTTCTGGGCGACGATACCGCCAGGCACGCCATGCGGAAACGCGCTTATCTATACGCGAGAGACATGGTGTGGAATCGCGTAGCACAGAAATATATGAAGAGTTTTGAACGCATCTACAACGAGCGCTTGCGAAATCCACGCGCCACATTCTTGGCGCAAAACACAGAAAAGACTCTCGACCGGCTTCCCAGCATAAAGCTGGATCACCTGGTTCGAATGACGGACCAGACGGGAATCGTCGAGCATGCGGTTTTCGTGGTTCCGAACTATCCGGAAGGTTACACAACCGATGACAACGCACGCGCACTGATAGTAGCCATTCTTTTGGAAGAGTACGGAGCCGGGGCACCAACAGGCGCGGCCGACCTAGCTTCCCGATATCTAGCTTTCCTATGGCTTGCTTTTGATCCAACCACGAAACGGTTCAGAAACTGCCTGAGTTACGAACGCCAATGGCAGGAGCGGGAGGGCTCGGAAGATAGCCACGGGCGAGCCCTGTGGGGATTGGGGACTGTTCTCGGCAGATCCAAAAACGCAGGATGGAGAGGAGCTGCTGGGCGCATGTTTGAACTTGCCGTTCCCGCAGCCATCGAGTTTACGAGTCCCCGCGCCTGTGCTTTTGCCCTGCTGGGACTGCAGGAGTATCTCGATTCGTTCCCCGGAGATCGCGCGGCTCTCAGCGCGTCTGAGACCCTGGCAAATCGCTTGCTGAATTCATTTCGATCCTACCGATCCGATGACTGGAAGTGGTTTGAGGATGGACTGGCATACTCAAATGCGCGATTGCCGCAGGCTCTGATTCGAGCGGGAATGCGCTCCGGGAACGAAGAGATGGTTTCGGCGGGGCTCGAAGCTTTGGATTGGCTGGTCGCGATTCAGCGTTGTGAGGTAAAGGGCCATTTCGTGCCGATCGGATCGCAGGGCTTTTATTCCATGACGACCGAGAAGGCCCGCTTCGACCAACAACCTGTGGAAGCCTGTGCAGTCATCTCGGCGTGCTTGCAGGCCTATCGTGCTACCGGAAAAAGCCGGTGGCGCAAAGAGGCCTGGTCCGCCTTTAATTGGTTCCTGGGAGACAACGATCTTCAGATTGCGCTCTACGATCCGACTACCGGGGGTTGCCGAGACGGCTTGCATCCCGACCGAGCAAATGAGAATCAGGGCGCCGAGTCGACCTTGTCCTTTTTGATGGCGCTGCTGGAACTGCGTAAGTTGGAACAAGCCGACGGCACAGAAAACAAGCTGTGACGAGCAGGGCGGTCACTTTAGCCTGAACAGGATCTCGAGAGATCGATTCAATGAGTGTCGTGAAAACCTCTATGAAAGCAACGATGAATCAATACGAAACGCTATTCTGCCGGCACCCAGCGAATCCCCTCTTGACGGGAAAGGACTGGCCCTATTCCATCAACAGCGTTTTCAACGCCGGCGCAACACTTCTGGCTGATGGTTCAACCCTGCTGCTTTGCCGCGTGGAAGATCGCCGGGGGCTCTCTCACTTGTGCGCTGCCCGCTCGGCGAACGGCGTCGACGGATGGCAGGTCGATCGCGAGCCGACGCTCGTGCCTAATCCCGAGCAATACCCCGAGGAGATCTGGGGCATTGAGGATCCTCGCCTCACCTACGTGCCGGAACTCAAAAAATTTGCTGTGGCGTACACCTCCTATTCTCGCAGTGGTCCCGGCGTTTCTCTGGCTCTCACAGAGGATTTTCGAAGCTTCGAAAGATTTGGTGTCGTGATGCCGCCGGACGACAAGGACGCGGCACTGCTGCCTCGAAGAATCAATGGATTCTGGGCATTGATCCATCGACCTATGACAGCTCTCGGAGCTCATGTATGGATTTCCTACTCTCCGGATCTGCGTCACTGGGGGAGTCACAAGCTCATGTTGGAGGCCCGCCGTGGAGCCTGGTGGGACGCCAACAAGATTGGCATGTCGCCTCCGCCGATCGAAACGTCAAGGGGATGGTTGATGATCTATCACGGCGTGCGAAGAACGCCATCAAGCTCCATTTATCGGCTGGGTCTGGCGCTGTTCGACCTTCAACAGCCCGATAAGTGCTTGACCCGCGGGGATTCCTGGATGTTTGCGCCTGAGGCCGAGTACGAGCGTCATGGAGACGTCCAAGACGTCGTATTCCCCTGCGGTTACACCTTGGCAGCGGATGGGGACACCATCAATCTCTATTACGGCGCTGCCGATTCAAGTATCGCCTTGGCGCATGGAAGCATTCGCGCGCTCCTGGGCTGGCTGGATGCCAACGGCCATTCGGAACACAGTGGAGATCGACGTCACAAATGAGCTTTTGACAGGACTGCCACAACATCCTCGTTACATGCACTCACACATAGTTTTCTCGGTGGGCGAATCGTGTGTATTTGATGACCTGATAAGATTGGGGCCAAACTTCCATTTCGGCTTTGTGGCATATCCGATTGCACCATGGTTTTGAACTACACCGGTGTGGTTTTGGCTTGACCGCGCCCGCTGGAGATTGTTAGAAAGATAGTTGAAGAACAAATCCGGCAGGAAACAACGACCAAACAGGATCAAGGAACCAAGAAGAAACGTTGGCAATAGATCTCTTGTGGCAGCAAGAAGATTCTATGGCTAGGTCTAGCACATCTTCTCAGATGGAAGTGTGGAAGCAATCGTGAATCACCGCAAAAAAAAATCCAAGAATATCCCTCGGGGAACACACGGATTTGATGCCCAAGCCTTTCTCGATTCGGCCGGCGTGACGAGAAAAGTCAGAAAGTTTAAAAGAGCGGAGCTCGTCTACTCTCAAGGTGATGCTGCTAAGAGCGTAATGTACATACAAGAAGGCGGCGTCAGGCTCTCCGTGGTTAGTGAAGGCGGCAAAGAGGCCGTCGTCGCGATGCTGGGATCGGGCGACTTCTTTGGTGAAGGGTGTCTGGCAGGTCAGTCCGTCCGTATGGGGACGGCTACCGCGATTACGCCCAGCACTGTGCTCGTCATTGAGAAGAGCGAAATGTTCAAGGTGCTTCATGAACAGCACGCCCTTTCCGACCGGTTCATCACTTTCATGCTGGCGCGGAACATTCGAATCGAGGAGGACCTTGTCGATCAGCTATTCAACTCCAGCGAGAAGCGCCTGGCCCGCACGCTTTTGTTGCTTGCCCGTTACGGCAGAGAAGACCAACCCCACGGAGTGCTTCCCAAAGTATCGCAAGAAACGCTGGCGGAGATGATCGGCACAACACGTTCACGGGTCAATTTTTTCATGAACAAATTCAGGAGATTGGGCTTCATCAGGTATAACGGCGGTCTTCAGATCAACACTTCCCTCTTGAGCGTTGTGCTGCACGAATGACGCAAGCCACCACGCCCACCATCGGGTGTCTGAAACTTACGTTTGGTAATTTCCGACTGCAGTCCGAATTTGTGCGCTTAAAGACTAGTTCACGGAAACTGGCCAATTCCCACGCAGGCCACAATTGCCTTGACGGTCTGCCTCAATGCCAAGCTTGATCGCAATTGCGGCCAGGCACTTTGCCCGTTCAATCAATTGAAATTCGCTGGCAGACGGGCTCCGTGGAACGCTACAGTACATCTCCAGAGATCCGAGCAGTTCGTCATTCTCCGCAACCACGCGTTCAGAACAGAAAGGATACAGACCAAAAAACGTTGCGTTCATGGCAGTTGCAGCAAGATCGCTTGCATCGTCCCCTGGCAGGGAGATGAGCGAAACTACGTTGCCAATCTGACAATCGAGAGCACTGCAGATTCCATTCAGCACTTCCGCGAGGGGCGCACGCGCGGAAATCGATTGAAGGAGTTGTTCTTCCGCTCCCAATAAATATTGGGGCTTGTCGTCAAAATTGCGATGCGGTTTGTGTTTTTGCGTTCTATCGCGTGATCCGGAATCATATTCGTTCATCTGCGCCTCCCCCTCAGGTCGTGCTCAAATCAAGTGAGCGTAGTGCCGGATACTGGGAGCGGTCTATTCATGACGCGCTCCCTCGGCCGATGCATGCAGCTTTCTTTTCACCCGTGTACCTTCTGGCTAACGCCCGTCGTGATCGTGGTCCGGATGACGGTGACGCCACTTCCAATACGCCCTTTGCTCCTTCTCTCTCATTTCCGCAAACGGCCGATACTCTCTGTGTCTCTCCCCCAGGTACAGACGATAGGAGTGGTCTTCGTTGTCATTCCAATTGTGATAATCCCTGTGGTCACGGTCATAGAACCGGTTACGGTCATTGTCGTCCCGACGGTGTTCTTCTTGGCGCCCATTGTCCTGCGGCCTGGTCGCAGCCATCATTGCCGTTGGAGCGGCAATGGCTGCAGTAAGCAAAATGGAACTGAAGAGATATCGATGGCTACGGTGCATCTTGTCTTCCTCCTGGCTTGAGATTTCCGTCTCGGAAACCTCGGCACGCAAAGAGTGTGCATTTGGAATCTCGCAGAAGCTGTTCGACACTGCACATCTGCCTAAGTCATTCGAATTCACTCCCGATCACTGCTACCTCTGGATTCG
>WNGQ01005267.1_pt1 | contig 13716 bp, 7 predicted proteins | sample 5407661 | NCBI WGS metagenome assembly WNGQ01 (sample SAMN13153382, study PRJNA577476) | soil metagenome | isolation source: 60 cm soil or saprolite under Garry oak tree replicate 2 | place: USA:California | collected 2016-06-15
TCGAAGGAGACGTCGATCGTAGAGTCACCCGCAAGACCGGACGCAAGCTAACCGCTTTAATTGTAATCCTCGCGGCCGTGGCTGCCGGAGTGACGGTCTTTCGGTTTTTACATTCGCAGCAAGGCATCGAGGCCGCGAAACAACCGCCCCTCGCAGTTGCCATCGAAAGTAAATCGATCGCCGTCCTGCCGTTTGAGAATTTAAGCGAGCAAAAGGCCAATGCCTATTTCGCTGATGGCATGCAGGATGAAATCCTCATCAACCTCGCCAGAATCGCGGATCTGAAAGTGATCAGCCGCACTTCCGTCATGCAGTATAAGACTGATGCGCAGCGCAATCTGCGCGAGATTGGCCAGCAACTTGGCGTCGCGTTTTTGTTAGAAGGGCGCGTGCAACGTGCGGCCAATCGCGTGCGGGTGAATGCGCAGCTGATCGACTCGCGCAATGGCGCGAATGTTTGGGCGCAGACCTATGATCGTGACCTGGCCGATGTCTTCGCGATCCAAAGCGAGATCGCCAAAACCATTGCCGGGCAGTTGCAGGCGAAGCTTTCGCCTAACGAGAAGAAAGCCATCGAGCAACCGCCCACCACTGATCTGGCGGCATTCGACCTTTACAGCCGGGCAAAGTCACTTCTGCTCAAGGCAACTTTCAGCGCGACTTATGAGCCAGACCTGCGCAAGGCAATCGAACTTCTCGATGAAGCAGTGAAGCGCGATCCCTCATTTTTCGACGCTTACTGCCAGCTCGCCTATGCGCACGAATACCTTTATGGACAAACGGGGTCTGATCACACTCCCGCGCGGTTGGCCCTGGCTGAAGCCGCAGTGCAAGCCGCGACCCGGCTGCGACCGGATGCTGTCGAAACTCATTTGGCGCGCGCACAATATCTCTACTACGGCCTGCGCGACTATGCCGGCGCCCTCGCGCAATTGGAGATCGCGCGACGAGGGTTACCCAATGATCCGCGTCTCTTCGAAATCACTGGCTACATTCTGCGGCGGCGCGGCCAGTCGGAGGAAGGGTTGCAGAATCTGGCGCGCGCGGCGGAGCTGGATCCGCGCAACTTTGATATTCTGCAACAGATCGCGCTCAGTTACCAATTCCTGGGGCGCTATGCCGACTCAATCGCGGCGATGGATCGCGCGTTAACGATCGTGCCCGACAGCGTCGAAACGCAGGACGTTCGTGGACTATTTTATTTCTTCTGGAAAGCGGACACCCGGCCGGCGCTCCAGACCATTGATGCAATTCTCGCACAAGAGCCGAGTGCCATCGCCGTTGCCGCGGATACCTGGTTCCTTTGCGCTCTGGCCGAACGCGATCCGGCTGCGGCCGAACGAGCACTCGTCGCCGTGGGCGACAATGCATGCTGGTCCGAAGGGATGATTGCTCTGAGCCGCAGCTTTGGTGAAGGGCTGCTGGCGCGTATGACCAAAGACGAGGCAAGAGCGCGCACTGCGTTTGAAGCGGCTCGCGCACAGCAGGAGAAGATCGTGCAGGCGCAGCCGGACTACGGTCCGGCCCTCTGCGTCCTCGGTTTAATCGACGCTGCTCTTGGGAAGAAAGACCTGGCCTTGAACGAAGGCCGTCGAGCGATCGCCCTCACGCCACTGGAAAACGATGTCGTCAACGGTAGCCGCGTCCTTCAGTATTTCGCCATCACAGCAGCGTGGGCGGGCGACAAGGAGTTTGCCTTGCAGCAACTGGAAGCTGGGCTGCGTGCTCCCGCCGCATCACAAATGCTGAGCTACGGCGCCTTAAAACTGCTCCCCTTCTGGGACCCGCTCCGCGGCGATCCGCGTTTCGAGCAAATCGTGGAGTCGCTTGCGCCCAAAGGGAACGCCGCGAGTTCAAAGAAGTGAACTTCAAGAGTTTCTTCGCCGAGCTAAAGCGGCGCAACGTTTACAAACTCGCGATCGCGTATGCGGTCGTTTCCTGGCTCCTTATTCAGGCGGCGTCGATTTTCCTGCCGGCTTTCGACGCGCCGCCTTGGGTGATGAAGATATTTATCATCGTCGTCATCTTCGGTTTTCCGGTGACGCTGATTTTTTCGTGGGCGTTTGAGATTACGCCGGAAGGAATCAAACTCGAATCCGAGATCGAGCCTAGCAAATCGCTCAAGCGAAGGACCGGGCGAAAGATTGCTGCTGTAACGATCGCTCTGGCTGTCCTCGCGGCCGGTCTGTTCGTGTTTCAAATGGTAGGACGCGACCGCCGGGCGCGCCGCTCTAATGCAGACACCGCGCAAAGCGGACGCCCCGGAGGTGCATCCCTAGCTGCCGACCAGAAGTCGATCGCGGTCCTGCCATTTGTGAACATGAGCGCGGACAAAAACGACGAGTATTTGAGTGACGGCATGACCGAGGAATTGATCAATGTGTTGGCCAAGGTCCCGGGATTGCGCGTGCCAGGACGAACATCCTGTTTTGCGTTCAAGGGCAAAAACGAAGAGGACATCTTTCGTAAAGTCGGCGATCAGCTGCACGTGGGCACGGTGTTGGAAGGAAGCGTGCGCAAAGCCGGCGATAAGCTGCGCGTCACCGCTCAGCTCATCAATGTGAGCGACGGTTATCATCTCTGGTCGAAGGATTACGACGGTGACGTAAAGGACATTCTCAATTTTCAGAGCAACGTGGCCGAGCAAGTCGTGCAAGCCTTGCGAGTACAGCTTGGCACCGAAGCGGCGCGCGCACTATCAAAGAAGCCGACCGAGAATGCGGAAGCTTACCGGCTCTATCTGCTAGGCCGTTATCATTTCGCCAAATTCACGCGAGTCGGTTGGACCAATGCGATCCATTACTTTGAACAGGCATTGCAAATCGATCCCGGCTACACACTAGCTTATTGCGGACTGGCTGATACCTACGGTTGGGCTGGAGGCCAGACTCTGCCGGGGCGCGAAGCGTGGGCCAAGGAAATGGAATTTGCGCGGAAGGCGCTCGCGCTCGATCCGAATCTGGCCGAAGCGCATCTAGCCATGGGGACAGCTCTCTATAGCGTGCTCGGTCCATACGCCTCCGAGAAGCAACTCGACCGCGCCGCGGAATTAAATCCCAACCTGCCGCTGACTTATGATCAATACGGTTGGACCTTCTCGGAAATGGGCCGGTTCGACGACGCGATCGCAGCAGAAAAGAAGGCGCTGGAACTCGATCCGCTAAACACTTTTCTTAATACGGACCTCGCCTTTTTTCTTTACTGGGCGCGCCGTTATGAGGAGGCGATTACGCAGATCCGCAAGACTTTGGAATTGGATCCGAACAATGCTTTCGCCCACTCGATCCTGGGCTGGTGCTTGATTTGGAAAGGTAGCAAGACTGAAGCAAGGGCGGAATTTCAAAGAGCTACGACGCTGGATGACCTGCCATGGTATGTCGGCTCTCTCGGCTACGCCTGCGCTGTCTCGGGTGATCGCGCGAAAGCCGAGCAGATCCTGCGCGAGTTGGAAGATCTAGCGAAGCAGCGATATGTCTCACCCGCGAACCGGGCGTCAGTTTATTTAGGGCTCGGCGAAAACGAGAAGGCTTTGGATTGGCTGGAAAAAGCGTATGAAGACCGCGATCCCATCTTTTGGTGGATTAATGGCGATCAGCTTTATGACAGTGTGCGCCAGGCCCCGCGATTCGAAGCGCTGGTACAGAAGGTTGTTAGAACTAAAGCAGAGTCAAAGGAGTGAAGATCGACAATGGAACCGGCCGGAGCGAGAGACATCGACGGGGTAGGCCGGGATCACAACCCGGGCGGAGTGCTGTTGACGAGCGGGGGCGCGCCATTCAACTTCTTCGCCGAGCGGAAACGGCGCGACGTTTACAAGGTTGCGGTCGTTTGACGGGAACGTTTTGAATCGAATGGGCTCGTTCAACCGCGACTTTTGAGATAGTAAAAAAATCTCATGCCGCCCGAATCTGCCTCAGACGTGAAGTTTGAGATCGGGCACGTCTTGTTCATCGACATTGTCGGCTACTCGAAGTTGCTCATCCACGAGCAGAGCGAACAAATTCAAAAGTTGAAAGAGATCGTGCGCGGAACAGGGCAATTTCGTCTCGCGGAAGCAGAAGGGAAACTGCTGCGGCTGCCGACTGGCGACGGCGGCGCGCTGGTTTTTCGTACGAGTCCCGAAGCGCCGGTTCTGTGTGCGCTGGAAATTAGCAAAGCGCTCAAGAATCATCCCGAATTGCATGTGCGCATGGGAATCCACAGCGGCCCGGTCAATGAAGTCACTGATATCAACGAACAAGCCAACATTGCCGGGGCTGGCATCAACATCGCTCAGCGGGTGATGGATTGCGCTGACGCCGGCCACATTTTGCTGTCGCGGCATGTGGCCGACGATCTCAAACATTACAGCCGCTGGCGGCCTTACCTGCATGAGATCGGCGAATGCAAGGTCAAACACGGCGAAATCATTGCGCTGGTCAATTTCTACACGGAGGAGCTGGGTAACCCGCATCGGCCCCAAAACATCAGGGGCGCTGCGCCAGCCAAATCCGTCGCGGTGCTCCCGTTCGTCAACATGAGCGCAGACAAACACGACGAGTATTTAAGCGACGGGATGACCGAGGAACTAATTATCGCGCTGGCCAAGGTACCAGGATTGCGCGTGCCGGGACGGACATCTTGTTTCGCGTTTAAGGGCAAAAACGAAGCGGATATTTTCCGGAGAGTCGGTGATCAGCTGCATGTCAATACAGTGTTGGAAGGAAGCGTTCGCAAAGCCGGGGAGAAGCTGCGCGTCACCGCTCAGCTCGTGAACGTGGCTGACGGTTATCATCTTTGGTCTGAAGATTACGATGGCGACTTCAAGGACATATTTGCGTTTCAGAGCAACGTGGCCCAGCGCGTTGTCGAAGCCCTGCAAATCAAGTTAGGTGTCGAAGCGGCACGCGCTTTGACGAAGAAGTCGACTGAGAATCCGGAAGCTCATCGGCTCTATTTGTTAGGCCGCTACGAGTTTGGCAAATACAGCAAAGTCGGCTGGACCAGCTCGATCCGCTATTACGAGCAGGCGTTGAAACTCGACCCCAACTATGCTTTGGCCTATTGCGGCCTCGCCGACACCTACGCCTACATGGGAGGAGTGGTGATGCCAAGCAAAGAAGCGGTAGTTAAAGAGAAAGAATTCGCGCAAAAAGCGATTGAGCTCGATTCGGAACTGCCGGAAGCGCACCTTTCCCTAGCTTGCGCTCTTGGCGGTGCTTTCGATTGGCGGAACGCCCAGATTGAATTCGATCGCGCGCTTGAACTAAATCCTAATTTGGCCTGGGCCTATGAAATATATGCATGGTTCCTGGGCGGGCTTGGTCGATTAGACGAGGCGATTGCGAAAGACAAAAAAGCGATCGAACTCGATCCGCTGAATTCGTTCTTTCAATCTGCTTTGGCGTACTTCCTGTATTACGCGCGTCGATATGACGATGCAATTGTCCAAATCAAAAAGACGCTGGAACTGGATCCCGCTTCGACGCTCGGCCGCCATTTGTTAGGCTGCTGCCTCCTATGGAAACGTGACACAGCGGGAGCAATCGCGGAATTTCAGCGAAGTAAAATAATGGTGACTGGTGCGTGGTATCAAGGACTCCTCGGCTACGCTCATGCCATTTCTGGAGATCGACCGAAAGCCGAGCAGATATTGCGCGAACTCGAAGAGATGGCAAAACGGCAATACGTCAATTCGTCGGCGTTCGCTGCGATCTACCTCGGACTCGGCGAAAAGGAAAAAGCCTTGGATTGGCTAGACAAAGCTTATGAGAACCAGGAAAGCGCCTGTTGGTTGCTAAAGGTCGATCCGATTTACGATGGCATACGCAACGAGCCGCGCTTTCAGGCGCTGGTCCAAAAAGTTTTTCGCGAAACACCGTGAAGGTAGACAACTTTTTCGCCGAGCTGAAGCGGCGTAACGTTTACAAAGTCGCAGTCGCCTACATTGTCGCCGGTTGGGCGCTCTCGCAGGGAATCGCGCAAGTCTTTCCGGTGTTCGACATTCCGAATTGGGCCATTCGATTGATCGTTCTGCTGATCATCATCGGTTTGCCGATTGCGCTGATTTTGGCGTGGATGTTCGAGCTAACGCCGCAGGGAATTAAACGGACTGAAGATGTCGATCTTGCAGTGGCGGCACAACAACCAAAGAAGCGCACATGGATTTTTGTGGTCATCATCGGCGCGCTTCTATCAATCGGATTATTTTTTCTGGGGCGTTACAGCGCGGGAAACAAAACGGCATCGCCCACCGGAATTTCGAATAAATCGATCGCCGTTCTTCCATTCGTCGATCTTAGTCAGGCGCACGATCAGGAATATTTTTGCGACGGCATCAGCGAAGAAATTCTCGACGCGCTCGCGAAGGTCGAGGGATTGCGCGTCGTCGCGCGCACTTCGTCATTTTCATTCAAAGGAAAAAACGCGGATGTGGCCGAGATCGCGCAGAAACTGAACGTGCAAAATGTGCTGGAAGGCAGTTTACGCCGTGAAGGCAACCGGATTCGGATCACTGCGCAGTTAGTCAACGCACGCGACGGTTTTCACGTTTGGTCTGAAACGTTCGAGCGCGAATTGCAGGGTGTGTTTGCGGTTCAGGATGAGATCACGCGCTCAATCGTGGATGCGCTCAAGATCAAGCTTGCAGTCGCGCCGTCGGCCCGGGGACAGCAAAACACCGAAGCGTACGATCTTTATCTGCAAGGTCTATACTTCTCGAATAAGAGCGACGAGGAATCCCTGCGAAAAAGTCTGAGTCTGTTTGAGCGCGCGCTGGAGAAGGAACCGAATCTCTCGCGAGCCTGGACCGGAATCGCGAAGGACTGGGAGTACTTGGCGGACGCGTACGTAAGACCACTCGAGGCTTATCCGAAGGTGAGGGAAGCCGCGTCAAAAGCGCTTGCTTTGGATGAACGCGATGCGGAGGCACACTGCTATCTCGGCGAAGCCAAGCGTGTGCTCGATAGGGATGTCGCAGGCGAAGAGACTGAGGTCAACCGCGCCCTACAGCTCGATTCTAACTCAGCCGTAGCTCATCTGTTTCTCGCCTTCGGCGTGCACGCTGTGCGGGGAGAGTTAGGCAAGGCGGTCGGGGAGATACAGGAAGCGATAAAGCTCGATCCGTTGTCGCCAGCTATCAGCACCTGGGCCGCGGTGATGTACCTCGTAAACGGCCAAATTGATGAGGCTATCACCGCGGCAGAGCGCACTCTCCAGCTCGATCCAAATTACATCTATCGGGACCCCATTCTAGCCACTGCATATCGGGAGAAAGGCGATTACGCACGGGCGATCGCCCTCTACAAAAAGGCGGAGGAAGCAACTGGCGCTTCGCAGCCGGGACTGGCCATTACCTACGCGAAAATGGGTCGTCAAACCGATGCCCGCCGGATCCTCGATGAGCTCAAAGAAATTTCAGCGACGAAATATGTTGCCGGGGATGTCATCGCGAGTATCTGCGTCGCTCTCGGCGAAATAGATGAAGCATTTCGCTGGCTGGAGCATGGTTTCGAACAACACGCTCCAATGGGTCTTTTTGGCCCTGAGCTTCGACCGCTCCGCTCTGATCCGCGCTTCGCTGATCTTCTCCGGCGGATCGGAGTTGATCCGGCGAGAGCACTTGCCCGGCAAAGTAAAAAGTGAACCTGACAAAATTCTTCGCCGAACTAAAGCGGCGCGATGTTTACAAAGTTGCGGCGGCCTACGCGGTTGTGGCCTGGCTGCTGATTCAGGCGGCCTCGATCTTGTTCCCGACCTTCGACGCGCCTGCTTGGGTCATGAAAATTTTCGTAATCGTTATCGTTCTTTGTTTCCCCGTCGCGTTGGTTTTCTCCTGGGCTTTCGAGATCACTCCGGAAGGAATCAAACGGGAATCGGATATCGACCACGGCAAATCGAGTACCACCCGAACCGGCCGAAGAATCGTTAGCGTAACCGCGGTGCTCGCCGTGATTGCCGCCGCGTTATTCATTTTTCAACTATTCCGCTCTAAAGTCCTAACCACGACGACGAGCTCCGTCGCATCGATTGCCTCCACCATTTCTGCCAAAAGTGTCGCGGTCCTTCCATTGGTTAACACCAGCGGCGATCCCTCCAATGAATATTTTTCCGATGGTCTTTCCGAAGAGCTGATTGCAGTGCTTGCCAAAATTCCCGATCTCAAAGTCATCGGACGCAGTTCGTCTTTTCTATTCAAGGGAAAATCGGGTGACAGCGGCGCAATCGGGCAAAAACTAGGCGTCGCCAATCTGATTGAGGGCAGCGTTCGGAAACAGGGCGAGCGCGTCCGCATTGTCGCGGAGTTAATCAATGCGGCCGACGGACGTTCGATCTGGTCGGAAACCTACGACCGCGAATTAAAGGACGTGTTTGCTGTCCAGGAAGAGATCGCGAAGGCGGTTGCAGAGCAAATGAAGGTAAGACTGTTAGGGGAGAAAACCCGCTCGGATGCCGTGCCGTCGAATCAAAATCCAGCCGCACATAACGCCGTCCTGCAATCTGATTTTTATTTTCAACAGCAGACGGCCGAGAGCATTCAAAAGGCCATCAGCTTCGCGCAGGAAGCAGTGCGCCTGGATCCTAACTATGCTCTCGCCTATGCAAAACTGTCTCAGGCATGGCGCCAATACGGTGCAAGCTTCGCAGTCGACAATGCCGAAAAGGCGTACCAGGAAGCTCGCGTCGCCGCTGAAAAAGCTGCCTCCCTCGCACCCGACCTGATCGAAGTGCGCAAGGCGATAGGATGGATATCAATGACCCCAGGGCTTGATTTCCGCGCTGCGGAAAAGGAATTCCGACGCGCGTTGGAATTGTCTCCTGGCGACGCTGGCGCAAAAAACGCATTGAGTTATTCACTCATGGCCCAGGGCCGGTTGGCCGAAGCGGAGCAAACTTGCCGGGAGGCGATTTCGTTAGACCCGCTTGTGATCATCCTTTGGTATAACCTGGGCAGACTGGCCGTTGCTGCCGGTCGGTACCAAGACGCAGAGGAAAGTTTCCGCAAAGGACTAGAAATCCAGCCGCACGCGGCGCGTTTTCACAATTACCTGGCCACGCTTGATATCTTGCAGAAGAATCTGACAGCTGCCTTGCAGCAGGCCCAACTCGAGCCAGATGATTTTTGGCGCGAATACGCGCTAACTCTAGTTCAGCAAACGCAACCCGATCGCGCCGCGGCTGACACCGCGCTCAAGAATTTTTTCTCCAAATACGCGAGCAACGGCGCCTACCAAATTGCCGTTATCCACGCTCTTCGCAAAGAACCAGATGAAATGTTCCGCTGGCTCGACAATGCTTACGCCACCCACGATTCTGGTCTGACCCAGCTGGTGATAACACCTTTTGTTTTCGAATACCGCGACGACCCGCGGTTCGTCGCCTTGTGCCAAAAACTCGGCGTCCAATTGCCGGCCCCTCGGGAACGATGAACGAGAAACCTTCTTTCCTCGCCGAGCTGAAACGGCGCAATGTTTACCGCGCAGCAGTCGCTTACGGGGTGGTCGCATGGTTCCTCACCCAGCTCACAACGCAGGTCTTCCCGTTTTTTGAAATTCCGAATTTCGCAGTGCGTTTTGTTGTCATTGCGCTCGCGATCGGATTTCCAATCGCGATGCTACTCTCCTGGCTCTACGAATTGACCCCCGAAGGAATAGTGCGGACTGAAGATCTCCATCCGGCACAGGCGAGGTCGGTTCAACGCGCCACCGGCCGGATCCTCGACTTCATCATCATCGGGGCTCTGTTGCTAGTTATCGCAATGCTGATCGTTGGGCGACTCCCGTTTTACAGGCAGACAGGCGAGTCGATTTCTCAGAAGAGCATCGCGGTACTCCCCTTCGAGAATCTGAGCGAAGATAAAGCGAACGCCTATTTCGCCGACGGCACTCAGAATGAAATCCTGACCAAACTCGCCGGCATCGGCGACCTGAAAGTTATCTCGCGGACTTCGTCCGCCAAATACAAAAGCAAGCCGGAAAACTTGAAGAGAGTGGCCCGCGAACTCGGCGTGGCCACCGTACTCGAAGGCAGCGTGCAAAAGACCGGAGACAAGGTGCGGGTGAATGTGCAACTCCTCGATGCGCGCAGCGATACGCACCTTTGGGCGAAGAGTTACGATCGCGATCTAAAGGATATTTTTGCAGTCGAGAGCGATGTTTCGCAGGAGATTGCCGACACGTTACGAACGAAGCTGTCTCCAAGCCAGGCGAAGGCCCTGGCCGCAGTGCCCACGCGTGACACGGAAGCTTATGATCTGTTCTTGAGAGGTGAATACCAGGAACGCCAGGCTGAGAGTGCAGAAAACGTGGAATTGTTCGATCGCGCCGAAACTTTTTATCGGCAAGCGGTGGCGCGGGATCTGAGTTTCTCCCTTGCGTACGCGCGACTCGCTTACAACCGTTTATTTCGGCACTGGTTTGGCAAACGCCTGACTCCCGCAGAATTGGAGGAAGTAAAGTCCAACATCGACCGCGCGCTAGCGCTTGCTCCCGATTTGCCGGAGGCATATTTGGCGCTGGGCATATTTTATTACTGGGGCCACCGTGACTTTGATTCCGCGTTAAGAGAACTCGACCGGGCCATCGAACTCCAGCCAAGTAACTCCGATAGCCGGACATTTCGCGGGGCTATTTACCGCCGCCGCGGCGAGTGGCGACGCTCGCTTGCTGAATACGAGCGAGCGTTGGAGCTCGATCCGCGTGAGAGTTCGATTCCTACTGAGATCGGCAATTCATACCTTTGCCTTCGTCGTTGGAGTGACGCTGAACGTGCCTTTACTCGCGCCTTAGCGCTCGATCCGCATAACATAAATGCCGGCTACCACCTCGCCCAAACCTACACGAATAGCACCGGCGACATTCGGCGTGCCAGGCAGGCATGGGAGGGAATATCCGAACAAAGAGCAAACCTCGGCCCGCGTAACATTGTGATTTCCGAGATGATTGGTGAGGTGGAATATCTCGACGTGCTCGAGAGGCGTTTCCCAGATGCTCTTAAAGCGTGGGAGACGGTACCCACTAATACTCCTGAGGCGCGTTTACGCCGGTTAGAGGCGCGGGTCGGAATTCAACTGCTTGCGGGTCAGAATGCAGCAGCAAAACCGGAGTGCGAGCAAGCGCGCGTCTTACTCGAAGCGCGCCTAGCCAAGCGGCCTCCAGAAGACCACATCACGGCAGCGGAGTTATCCTGGGTTTACGTATGCCTTAGACGTAACGCGGATGCGCTTCGCATCGTGCGAGAAGCGGTAGAGGCGGAGCCAATAGAAAAAGATATGTTTGTTGGCACGGATTTTCTTGTCGGACTGGCCCAGATCGAAGCGCACGCTGGCCATTCCGAAGAGGCGGTAAAAACACTTCGGCAGCTGCTCACAATCCCTGCCGGAGAATTCATTTCTGTTACGCGTCTAAAGATCGATCCGGTTTGGGACCCAATCCGCAACGATCCAGGGTTTCAAAAACTCCTTTCTGAACCCGAGTCGGCAACCGTTTACAAGTGACTTGCCGTGAACCTTCCAAATTTCTTCTCCGAGCTAAAGCGGCGCCACGTTGATAAGGTTGCGCTCGTTTATGTGGTCGTCTCGTGGCTGCTGATCGAAGTCGCGTGGATTGTGTTGCCAACGCTCGACGCGCCTGAGTGGATGCTGCCGGCTTTCGTCGTATTGCTCGTGCTCGGTTTCATTCTTGCGCTAATCATCTCGTGGTCCTTTGAAATGACGCCCGAGGGCTTGAAACGAACAGCGGACGTTACGCCGGGCGACGTCCTTCCCTATTGGAGCAAACGAAAGTTTGCCACGTTTGTTATCGGCACAGCTGTTATTGCCTTTGGCCTGCTTGCCTACCAATTGTTGCGACCCGAAGGCGGGCGCCTCTCGTCGAAACAACGCACTGACAAAATACTTATTCAGGGGAACTCGGCTGGCACACAGACCATTGAGATCCAGCCTGACGGCACAGTGCGCGCTGAATATTCCTATAACGATCGCGGCCGCGGCGATCACATCACTGCGAGTTGGAAACTCGATAACGCCGGCCTGCCGATCGAATACGACGGTCATGGCAATGATTACATGAAGGCGCCGGTCGAAGAACATTTCAAAATAAAGGACGGTCGGGCGAGCTGGAAAAATCGCAGCGAACAAGGCGAGCAAGCAATCTCCGGTGAAGCCTTCTATCTGCCCATGAACGCGCCTCCGGAATTTTTCGGCGTGCTGGCGCGCGCGTTGTTGAAGGCTCCGAACCACAAACTGCCGCTGCTGCCTGCTGGCGAGGCAACAATTGAACGAGCAGGTAAAATAACTTCCGGTAATACCGAGTTCACCCAATACCGCATCACAGGCCTGGGGTTCTCGCCGCAACCGATCTGGTTGGACCATAACGGCACGTCCGCGTCGGTGTCGTCCTGGTTTTCGGTCATTCCGGATGGATCCGAGTCTTCCATTTCGCGATTGCGCGACGCGCAACAAAAAACCGATGTCGCGTGGTCGGAGCGCATTGCTCGCGCGCTCGCGCACGTTCCGCGTGGCGATCTGGTCATTCGCAACGCGCGGTTGTTCGATCCACGCGATCTCAGCGTCACGCCTGCAACCAGCGTCGTTGTAAGCGGCGACCGCATTGTCCGCGTGGCCTCGGACGCCGACGTTAAACCATCTGCGAACGCCGAGGTGATCGATGCAAAGGGGCGCTTCCTGATGCCGGGGTTATGGGACAATCACCAGCACTTTAGCGATAACATATGGCGAACGATACCGATACGTTTCTTGAACGCGTCGCGCGATTCGACAACGGCAGCGAGCTCGGGCCGCGTGTTATCAAAGCGGGCATTATCGATGGCACCGGAGAATTTGCGGGTCCTACCAAGATGCGAGTGGACACCGCTGAGCAAGCTCTTGAGGACGTCGATTGGTATGCCGATCACGGCTACGCCCAAATCAAGATCTATTCTTCAATCAAACCGGAGCTGGTTCCGATCATTGCCGATCACGCGCATGCCCGCGGCCTCCGCGTAAGCGGACACGTGCCCGCGTTTATGTCAGCGCGACAATTCGTCGAAGGCGGCGCTGACGAAATTCAGCATCTCAATTTTATCGTGCTCAACTTCCTGTTTCCCGAAGTGAAAGAGACACGTAACCGAGATCGCTTTATCAAAGTCGCCGAACATGCCGGCGAATTTACTCCGGACAAACCCGAAGTCCGCGACTTCATCAATTTTCTCGGCCAGCATCACACCGTGCTCGATCCGACGATAAGCGTCTTCGAAGGTCTCTTTTGCGGCAATCCAAGCGCGATCACGCCTGGGCTGGAAGAAATTGTGCCTCGTTTTCCGCCGCAGGTGCGGCGTGCGATGCGGAGCGGCGCGCTGGAAGTTCCGCAAGACAAACAGGCATCCTATCACGAAGCTTTCCCGGCAATGTTGCGTTTACTCAAGGCAATTCATGATGCGGGCGTGACCATTATCCCCGGAACCGATGCGCTGGCCGGTTATACGCTCCATCATGAGCTTGAACTTTATGCGCGCGCTGGTATCGCGCCGTCTGACGTTCTGCGCATGGCAACATGGACGCCTGTTCTGGTAATGGGTGTGGACAAAGACCGCGGTGTCATTGCTCCGGGAAAACTGGCTGACATGATTCTAGTGGATGGCGATCCGACCAAGAACATCCAGGACATCAATAAGATCACCACGGTAATCAAAGGCGGGAAAGTGTACGACCCTGCGGCGATTGAAAAAGCGCTCGGCATC
>WNGQ01007404.1_pt1 | contig 13710 bp, 11 predicted proteins | sample 5407661 | NCBI WGS metagenome assembly WNGQ01 (sample SAMN13153382, study PRJNA577476) | soil metagenome | isolation source: 60 cm soil or saprolite under Garry oak tree replicate 2 | place: USA:California | collected 2016-06-15
GCCGCTTTACCGCTTGCTCGGCGGCGGGCGCTCAGAAATCGGTGCCTATGCCTCGAGCCAGATGCTGGAGAGCCGCGATGCCTATGCCGCGGAGGCCGCCCGCGTCAAGGCCGAGGGATGGAAGGCCTACAAGATTCACCCGCCGCATGGTCCGGACGAAGACATCAAGGTGTGCGAAGCCGTGCGCACGGCGGTGGGCGAGGATTTCACGCTGATGCTGGATTCCACCTGGAGCTATCGCTATCCCGACGCGCTGCGCGTCGGCCGCGCCATCGAGCGCCTCGGCTTTCTCTGGTACGAGGACCCACTCAACGAGGAGGACATCTATTCCTACGTGCAGCTGCGGCAAAAACTCGACATCCCGATCATCGCCACGGAATATCCCTTGGGCGACATCGGCACCTACGCGATCTGGCTCACCGAGCGCGCGACCGACGCGCTGCGCGGCGACATCGCGGTCAAGGGCGGGCTCACCACCATGCTCAAAACCGCGCACCTCGCCGAAGCCTTCCACATGAACTACGAGGTCCACCACGGCGGCAACTCGCTCAACAATTTGGCGCAGCTGCACTTCGCCTGCGCGGTCCGCAACACCACTTATTTCGAGGTGCTGCTGCCGCACGGCGCGCACAAATACGGACTTCTCGAGGACATCGACATCGGCAAGGACGGGCTCGCCCGCTGCCCGCAGCTGCCTGGCATCGGCGGAAAAATCGATTTCGATCGCATCGAGCGCAAGCGGCTGGCGCACCTGAGCTGACGCGGCCGATCTCCCAGATCAACGGAACGCTCGAGATCCCCCAGGACCGGACGCAAGTCGACCATATTGTTTCCCAGGTCCGGAGGAATCGGCCGCATCGGTATCTGATGTCGCATTGACGCGACGCGCGCGAGGAAACTGCCGTCATTGCCGTCGAAACTCCGGTGCGAACCGCACAGGCGGAGAGGCCGGGAGTTTCGGTTGCAGAAGGTTTTCTCTACACGCGAGGCTGCCGCGCAAGGCCGTGAATCGCCTATATCGATCCCTCCGGCGCCGCCTGTCGGTGCGGAAGGCGGGCCGAAACTGCGAATTTCGGTTGGAAAAACTGAAGCGCCGATCCGGCAGGAGTTTGGCACGAGGCCCGAGAGGACAGGGCCAAGCCATTGCGTTTACGTGGGAATTCAAGCTCTCTCGCGAGGATCAGGCCGGCCGCGCCGGTTCCGCGCCACCCCTCTTGCGTATTGACCCCGGCCGCATTTGGTCGTTAGGACGGCAATGCCCATGGATCACATTGGCATGGCGGGCCCGAATCTCGTATGGATCTTGGCCGCGATCTGCGGCGTCGGACGCCAATCTCTCACACCTCTTTGCAAGCCTCTCGAACAGGAGTCGATCGACAATGGCAGCCAAGAAATCGGGGAAGCCCCAACCGACCGTCACCCTCAAGCATCTCGCGGCGGAGCTTGCCGAGACCCATGAGATCGCGAAAAAGCAGGCCGAGGCGATCCTCGGCGAGTTGGTAGGAAGTATCATCAAGCACTTGAAGAAGGGCAACCGCCTCCGCCTCGGCGGGCTCGGCATCCTGCAGGTGCGCCACCGCGCCGCTCGGATGGGACGCAATCCGGCGACCGGCGAGCCGATCAAGATCAAGGCCAGCAAGAAAGTCGCGTTCCGCGCGGCCAAGGAGCTCAAGGAAGCGGTCTGAGCGCTGCCGCGCGGGACCAGTTTCCAGTCGGCGGGTGGCCGTGCGGAGCACGGCCGTCCGCGCTTTTCCAACGAAGCGAAACCCTGGATGCGCGGCTCGGGCCGCGCATCGACAACGGCTCGCGTGCGCCTCCTCGCGCGTCGTTCAGCTGCCGCCGACCTCGCCGGTCATCACCGGGCCGAACAGCTCCCAGGTCTCGCCCTTGAAGCGCATCATCTGCATCTGCTTGATCGGTGCATAATCGTCCGGGCCGGTGTTGATGGTGATGCCGGGCAGCAGCATTCCGAGCTCCAGGCTCTTCAGGTTCGCGGCCTGCCGCATGATGTTCTCGCGCGTGAGATCGTCGCCGCACTGCTTCAATACCTGAACCATCGTCTGTGCGGCCGAGTAGCTGGTGACCGTGTTGCTGTTGGTCTTGTCGCCGTCGGGGTAATAATGGTCCATGAATGCGGACCATTGCCGGAATGCCGGATCGTCCTTCCAAGTCGCATCCGTCGCGTCCTTGGTGTAGCCGTCCGTCAGAATTCCCTGCGCGTTCTGGAACCCCGCGGGTTTGAGGACCGCCCCGATCGAGCGGGATACGCTGTTGAGCAGATGAACCGGTTGCCAGCCGATCTCCGCCACCTTCTTGATCGCCTGGGCGGCGAACTTCGGGGTCGCCACGTCGAAGAAGATGTCGGCACCCGAGGCTTTCAGCGTGACGATCTGCGAATCCGGGGTCGAATCCGTCACCTCGTACGGGGTTTCGGATACGATCTTTAGCTTGCCGGCGAGGCCGTCTTTGAGGCCCTTGACGTAATCCTTTCCGTAATCGTCATTCTGGTAGAGGATGGCGACCTTTCCGTTCGGATGATTGCGAATGAGATATTGCGCGTAGACGCGCCCCTCGCTCTGGTAGCTCGGCTGCCATCCCATGGTCCAGGGAAAGTGCTTCGGGTCGTTCCACTTGGTGGCGCCGGTCGCCACGAACAGCTGCGGCACCTTTTTGGCATTCATGTATTTCTGGATCGCGGTGTTCGGCGCCGTCCCGAGGCTGTAGAAAATCAGCAGGACCTCGTCACTTTCGACGAGCTTGCGCGCCTGCTCTACCGTCTTGGGCGGGCTGTAGCCGTCGTCATAGGAGATGAACCGGATGTTGCGGCCGTTGATGCCGCCCTCGGCGTTGACCTTGTTGAAATACGCCGTAACCGTCTTGCCGTTGACGCCGTAGGCCGAGGCCGGCCCGCTGTAGGGTATGATGTTCCCGACCTTGATCTCGGTGTCGCTGGCGCCCGGGTCGTAGCGCTTCTGCGCGTCGGCGGGATTCGTTGCGGCTGCGATCGCGATCGCGAGAACGGCGACAATCCTTGCGAATCCCATTGCTTCCTCCCCTCGGACGAGCGATCTCGCCACCAGCGGCCGCCGTCTTGAACGCATCGTACTACTTTCCAGCTTGCGGAACCATGGATGGGCCGATCGCCGCGCTGGCGGCTTCGGCGCACAACGGGGCGATTGCCCCGCTAGCGCCGCAGGCGCTTGGCGACCTCCTCGAGCATGACCTCGGTGGCGCCGCCGCCGATCGAGTGCACGCGCGCGTCGCGCGCCATGCGCTCGATCGTGCTTTCGCGCATGTAGCCCATGCCGCCGTGAAACTGCACGCAGGCGTACATCACTTCGTTGACGAGCTCGCAGGCGGCGTGATAAACGAGCTGACGGCCGGCTTCGACCTGGGCGGCCAGCATCGCCAGGCGCTGACGGACCACCTGCTTCTCGTAGAGCGTGCTGCCGAACGCCTTTCGGGTCGTGACGTAGTCGAGGGTCAGTTCGAGCGCCTCCTGCGCCTCCCCCATCGCCATGGCGCCGAGCACGAGCCGCTCGTTCTGAAAATTGCGCATGATGGCGTAGAATCCGCCGCCTTCCCGGCCGAGCAGATGATCGGCCGGGACCCGGCAATCCTCGAACGCAAGCTCGGCGGTGTCGGACGAGCGCCAGCCGTGCTTGTCGAGCGCGCGCGATATTTTCAGCCCCGGCGTGCCCTTCTCGACGAGCAACATCGAGATCGACTGAGAAGCGCGGGATTCCGGCGCGGTCTTGGCCGCGACGCAGTAGAGGTCGGCGTAGACGCCGTTGGTGATGAACATTTTTGCGCCGTTCACCACGAAGCTGTCGCCCTCGCGCCGCGCATTGGTGCGGATGCTCTTCACGTCGGAGCCGGCGTCGGGCTCGGTCACCGCCAGCGCCGTGATGGTACGGCCGGCGATGATGTCGGGCATGAAGCGCGCCTTCTGCTCCGCCGACCCGAAGTTCGCGATGTGGACCGATGCCATCTCGGAATGGACGAGCGCCGTCACCGCGACCCCGCCGAAGGTCGAGCGGCCGAGCTCTTCCGCGAGCACGACCGAGCCCATGGCGTCGAGCTCGCTGCCGCCGTATTGCGCCGGATAGCGAATGCCGAAAAATCCCAATTCGCCCATCCGGCGCAGTACCTCGCGCGGAACGCTGCCCTGCTCCTCCCACGCGCTCGCGAACGGCTTGACCTCCGTCTCCACGAAACGCCGGACCTGGCGGCGCAACAGTTCGTGCTCCTCGCGGAAATACGGGGAGGGAAGGGACTCGGGCGCGGCCGTGACGGTGCGGTTCATGGGCTCAGCCGAATCTTTCCCGGGCGAGCGCGGCGCCGCGACCGAGCGCCGCCAGTTTGGCGAGCGCGGTCTCGCGGTGCATGGGCGCCATGCCGCAGTTGGTGCAGGGAAAAATCCGTTCGGCGGGCACGTAGCGCATCGCCTGCTCGATCGTCGCGACGACCTCCTCGGGCGTCTCGATTTGATCGCTGGCAACGTCGATCACGCCGAGCAGCACGTCCTTGCCGTCGAGCAGGCCCAACAGGCTGATCGGCACTCGGGAATTCCTGCATTCGATCGAGACCTGCTGGATGTGGCTTGCGGCGAGTGCCGGAAAGATCGCCTCGTACTGGCGCCATTCGCCGCCGAGCGACGCCTTCCATTCGAGGTTCGCCGCGATGCCGTAACCGTAGCAGATGTGCACGGCCGTGACGCAGGGGAGGCCCTCGATGGCGCGGTGCAAGGCCGGGATGCCCCAATCCGTCACTTCGTCCATGAAGACGTTGAAAGCGGGCTCGTCGAACTGAATGACGTCGATGCCGTCGGCGGCGAGGGCGCGGGCCTCCTGGTTCAGCAAGCCGGCGAACGCCATCGCGAGCTCGGCCTTGTCCCGGTAATAGTCGTTGGCGATCGTGTCCACGATGGTCATCGGGCCCGGAAGCGTGAATTTCAGCCGGCGTTTGGTGTGGGTGCGGGCGAGCCGCGCTTCGGTCGCGTGCACGCGACCTTTGAGCCCCAGCGGGCCGACCACGGTTGGCACCATGGCCTTGTAGCGGTCCTTGCGGATGCCCATTTCAACCCGCCGCGTAAAATCGATGCCCTCGACGTATTCGAGAAAGCCGTGGACGAAATGCTGACGCGACTGCTCGCCGTCGGTCACGATGTCGATTCCCGCATCCTCCTGCTCCTTGATGACGAGCAACGTAGCATCGCGTTTGGCCGCCGCGAGCTCCGGACCGGCGAGCCGCCACGCCGGCCAAAGCTTGTCCGGCTCGGCGAGCCAGGACGGCTTGGGCAGGCTGCCGGCGATCGTAGCTTCGAACATCGGATCTCCTCGGGCTCAGTCCGGGCGCCAATCATAGAGCCAGTCGTAACGCGTGAGCAGCTTTTCGCCGCTCAGGCGTTTCAATGCGATGTTGCGAGCCAGCGCCGCCGGACCGGAGAGATGATAGACCCAGCCATTGTTGCGGGATTCGCGGGCAACGCGCAGAGTGCGCGACCGACGCATCCCTTCATAGGTTTCGAACGCCAGCGGCGGCTGGTCGGGCGACCGGGCCAAGCAATCGGCCAGTACGGCGGCGTCCTCGATCGCCATCGCCCCGCCCTGCGCCAGGAACGGCAGGATCGGGTGCGCGGCATCGCCGAGCAGCGTCACCGGGCCCGCGCTCCACGTGCGCGACGCAGGCCGGTCGAACAACGCCCATTTCGCCCAGGAATCCGCGGTCGCCATCAGCGCGCGCGGCTCGGCCGCCCAGCCGGAAAACCGCGCCAGGATGTCGGCGCTCCCTCCCGGCTCGCTCCATCCGGGGCTTTGCCAATCGTCGCGGATGATGGCGACGATATTGACCGCGGCGCCCGCCCGGACCGGATAGTGCACGAGATGCGCCTCGCGCCCGAGCCACAGCCACGTGATCGGTTCGCGGAACTCGACGGGAACCAGATCGGCGGAGACGGTCGCGCGCCAGGCGGTCCGGCCGCAAAATTTCGCCGGGGTGTCGTCTCCGAGCCGGCCGCGGATCCTCGACCACAGGCCATCGGCGCCGATCAGGGCGATGCCGTGCTCGTCGCGAGTTCCCACCGGCGTCCGGGTCTCGACCGTCACGCCATGGGCATGGACCGCAAAATCCTCGACCCGGCGGCCGAGATGAAGGGCGCCATCGGGGCTCGCCTGCAGCCGCTCGAGAAGGGCGGCCTGCAGATCGCCGCGGTGCACGACCCAATACGGGGCGCCATAACGGAAGGCGGCGCCGGGACCGATGGTCGCGCGGACGATCTCGCGGGCATTATGGCTGCGAAGCACGCGAATTTCCTGCGGCGCCACCACGGCGGGAGCCAGGCGTTCGGCCAGTCCCAGATCGATCAGGATGCGGGTCGCGTTGGGGGAGAGCTGGATGCCGGCTCCGACCGGCTCGAGCGCTTCCGCCTGTTCGAGCACCGCGGCTCGGAACCCGCGGCGGATCAGCGCGAGCGCGCAGGCGAGCCCGCCGATCCCGGCTCCGGCGATCATTACGGTCCGTGAGCGCGCCACCGCGGATTCCGCCTCGCGTCGTGTGGGAGCATCAAGTACTGGAGTCGCGGGCCCGGCATCGTTGTGCCGAACCCGAGCCGGGAATGCAGAATACCGCGAAGGAGTTGCGGCGGCTCAGAGCTCGGCAGGCTCGCGCCACGCGCATTCGGGCGGACGCGATTGATAGCCGTGCAGCGAAGGATCGTAACGATACAGCGTCGAGCAATAGGGGCAGATCGCCTCGCTGTCGTCGCCCATATCAATGAAAACATGCGGGTGATCGAACGGCGGCGTCGCTCCGATGCACATGAATTCCCTGGCGCCGATCTCGATCGCCGCCACCCCGGGATCGTTGTGAAAATGCGGGACAATCTTATCCGCCATGGCTTGCCTGCGTCCTCGTGCAGCATCGGTCCTGAGCGAGGCACCATAGCGTCGACGCACGGCAAAGCCTAGATTGGCCGGTCATTTTGGTCGGACACTCCCAACGCCTGGCGCGGGATTTTGCCCAGGCGTACGGATGCTGTTGCCAGCCTGCGGAAGTAGGCGAGCTGCGAGACGGGAAAATCAGGGAGCCAAATGAGCAGATTCGGCCTGGCATTCTCCGCCCTCGTCATGGTCGCCCTGGCGTCGGCAGCCTATCCGGTGCTCTCGCGCGGGGTGAATGCCGGCCGTATGCTTGCGGCCCAGGACGATCCGGCGCAGCTGACCGAGCTCGGGCTCGACGATCATTTCGATGCGGCGCGCGCCGCGCGGGAGATCGACGCGGCGCTTGCGGTGAACGACCCCGATCTCGCCGATAGCTTCGTCGAGCTGGCGCGCGAACGCGCAATCGCGATCGATCCGGACCGCGTCGCCAAGGTGGAATCCGCCAAGGAGGCCGCGGCCTCCGCCGCGAGCACCGCGAAGAGCTTTGCTCGGGGCCTGGTATTCGGCGAGACCGACAGTATCGCGGCGTTCGGCGGCACCGCGCTGGGCGATCTGTTCGTGTTCGGCGACCTGCGCGACGCGACGCGGCAAGGAATTCAGTTTGCTCGCGGCGAGGCCGTGGACAAGGCCGTCCTGAGCCTGTCCCTGGCCGGGATTGCGCTCACGGCCGGCACCTATGTGAGCCTGGGTGCAATGGCCCCGGCTCGCGTCGGCCTCTCGGTGATCAAGGCGGGGGCAAAGACCGGCCGGATCGGCGCGCGCTTCCTGCGCGCCGCGCGGCTCGAGCGTGTGGAAAACCTGGTCCGCGCAGCCGGCGACGTCGGCCGGGTGCAGAGGAAGGCCGGCAGCCGCGCCGCCATCGAGGGACTGAAGCTCGCGGAGCAGCCGAAGGACTTGAGCCGGCTGGCGCAGCTTGCCGCCGCCAAGGGCGGCAAGACGCGCGCGGTCCTCAAATTGCTCGGGCGCGGGGCGATTGCGCTGACTACCGGTTTGTTCGATCTCGCGCTGTGGGTGTTTTGGGCGATCACTAATCTTCTCGGGTTTTGCGTCACGCTCAAGCGCATCGCCGAGCGCATCACGCTTTGGGCGATCCGGCGGCGCAGGCGAAAGCGCGAGCGCCTCTTGGCGTGGGCGCGGGCGGGCAGCTATGGTCGCGGCCGAGCCCGGCTGATTGCAACGCTTTGGGGCCGCAGGATCACGACGGTTCGACGTGGCGTGGCGGCAGCTTAGAAAAAGCCGCGGGCGAAGCGCCGCGGGCAGGGAGGAATGGACATGCCAACAGGCCCCGCAGGGTCGCGCCGGGATATCCTGAAAGGCGGATCGGCGGTTGTCCTCTCTGTGGCGATGGGCGCGGCCATCTTTCCCCGCCATGCGGCTGCGGCCGCGCAAATGACCGCGCATGAACGGGAGCTCTACGAGGCGGCGAAGCAGGAAGGCGAGCTCACCTGGTACACGGCGCATTCCGACGACGTGACCGCCCAAGCGCTGGGCCGCGGCTTCGAAGCCAATTATCCCGGCATCAGGGTCAGCGTGGTGCGTACCACCGCGCAAGTGGCGTTCCAGCGCGTCTCCCAGGAGCTCAGGGCGGGCGCCATGCAGGTCGACGTGCTCAGCTCGACCGATATCGGACACTACGTGTATTTGAAGGAGAAGCAGCTGCTCGAGCAGTTCGTGCCGGAGAACGCCGGCAAGGTGCTGGAGATCTATCAGCATTACGATCCGGATGGATATTATTTCGTCACCTCGGCCGGCCTGATCGGGATGGTCTACAACACGGAGAAGCTCAATCAGGATGCGCCGACGAACTGGACCGATCTCACCGATGCGAAATGGAAGGACAAGATCGCGCTCGGCCATCCCGGGTTCAGCGGCTACGTCGGCACCTGGACCGTGATGATGCGCAAGCTCTACGGGTGGAAATTCTTCGAAGAACTGGCGAAAAACAATCCGCAGATCGGCCGCTCCATCAACGATACCGTCACCATGCTCAATGCGGGCGAGCGCGTGGTCGCCGGCACCGGCCCGTTCGGAACCGCCGGCGAGAGCGCGCAGAAGGGCAATCCCCTGGGGATGATCTACCCGGCCGACGGCTGCGTGCTGATCCTGGCGCCTTCCGGCATCATGAAGGGGGTGAAGCATCCCAACGCGGCGCGACTGTTCATGGAATATCTGATGAGCGTCGACGCCTCGAAGGTCTGGGTCGACCATTTCGGCGAGCCGATGCGGCCCGAGGTGTCACCCCCGAGCGGCGTGAAATCCGCCAAGGACCTGAAGACCATCCGGCCGAGCGTCGAGGAAATCTTCAAAGGCATCCCCGAGGTGATCAAGCAATGGCGCGAGACCTTCGGGGTATGAGCGGCCCTGCCTTCCGATCTCGAGGGAGTCGCGTTTGGCTCCGAGCCGGCCGCAATCTCCGTTCACCTCCCCCTGCAAGGGGGAGATCGACCGCGCAGCGGTCGGGAGGGGGTCGCGATCCCCACCCCATCCCTCCCCTTTTCAAGGGGAGGGAGGAGATTGCAGCCCGCTCGGAGCCAAGCACTGTCGCCCTGTTCTTCTTCAGGGGGAGGTGTTTCGAGCCAGCCGCCAAGCATAAGCCATTGCCTTGCTCTCGATGGCGAGCATGAGCCGGGTCGAGACGCTGTCGCGGCCCGAGCCGGCCGGCGCACTGGCGCGTCGGCTCAGCCGGTTCGAGCCGAGCATGCTGCTGTGGCTCGCCATGATCGCCGTGCTGGTGTTCCTGGTCGCGAGCCCGATGGTCCGACTGGTGGTCTCGAGCTTCCAGGAGGCTGAGACCGGCCGGCTCACGCTGGCCAATTATTCCGAGGCCTATGGCAACCTGCGCCAGCTGCAGGCGCTGTTGAACTCGCTCGAGCTCGGCATCGGGGTCGCCCTGCTCGCCGGCGTGTTCGGGGTTCCCATCGCATGGGCGATCTCGCGCACCGACATGCCGGCGAAAGCCTTCGTGCGCCTCATGGTATTCGGCGCCTTCATCACGCCGCCCTATCTCGGCGCGATCGGCTGGATCCTGCTGGCGGGGCCGAATTCCGGTTGGCTCAACAAAGCGTGGATGGCGCTCTCGGGCGCGGAGCATGGAATCTTCAACGTCTATTCCATGACGGGTCTCATCGTCGTGGTCGCCGTCACCTCGTTTCCCTACGTGTTCGTATTCACCGGCTCGGCACTCGATCTGGTGTCCTCCGAGATGGAGGACGCGGCGAACATTCTCGGCGCCGGAATCCTGCGCACCACCTTCCGGGTGACGCTGCCGCTGGTGCTGCCGGCGATCCTCGGCGGCCTCATCATCAGCTTTCTGGAAGCGATCGCGCTGTTCGGCGCCCCGGCTCTGATCGCGCTGCCGGCCCGCTTCCACGTGGTCTCGACCCAGCTGTGGCAATTCTTCGAATATCCGGTCCGGGTCGAGGAGGCGGCCGCCTATTCGATCCCGCTGCTGCTGATTACCATCCTGATGTTCTGGCTGCAGCGCTCGCTGGTCGGGCGTAAGGGTTTTGCCGCGGTCACCGGCAAGGGCGGTGAGCGGCGCCCGATCCGGCTCGGCGCCTGGCGCTGGCCGATGCTCTTCTATGCGCTGTTCGTGGGCTCGCTGTCGGTGCTGCTGCCGATGCTGGTGCTGCTGCAGGCGGCTTTCGCCAAGGCTTGGGGCAGGGGCTTTTCGCTCGATAATCTCACGCTGCGTAATTTCGAATACGTGCTGTTCGAGCAGACCCAGGCGCAGCAGGCGATCCTCAACACCTTCCTGTACGCCGGTGCCGCCGCATTTGCGGCGATCGGGCTCGCGCTGGCGATCGCCTATGTGGTGAGCCGCAGGCTGGTGCCGGGGACGAACGTGCTGGCCTTCCTGTGCATGGCGCCGTTCGTCATTCCCGGCATCGTGCTGGCGATCGGGTTCTACGCCGCCTATGCGCCGCCGCCGCTGGCGCTCTACGGCACGGCGCTGATGATGATCCTCGCCTTCACCACGCGCTTTCTGCCGATCGCCTATACGTCGGCCGCCGCCGGAATGCGCAGCATCAATCCGGAAATGGAGGAGGCGGTGCGCATTCTCGGCGGCGGCCGGCTGCTGGCGATCCGCAAGGTGCTCGCCCCGCTGCTGAAGAAGAGTCTCGCCGGCGCCTGGATCCTGGTATTCATTCCGGCGGCGCGGGAGCTCTCCTCCGCGATCTTCCTGGTCGGGCCCAACACGCGGGTGATCTCGGTGATGTTGTTCGACCTCTCCGAGGAGGGCAATTTCGAGGTGCTGGCGGCGCTCGGCGCGATCCTGCTAGTGGTGAGCGTCCTCATCGCCGGGCTGGGCTTCCGCGTTATCGGTCGCGATTTCATGCTGCGGAGAAACCAGTGAGCAAGCTCGTGCTGCGCGGCGTGGAGAAGCGCTTCGGCGACACAATCGCCGTCGGCGGCGTGGATCTGGCGCTCGAGGAAGGCGAGTTCGTGTCGTTGCTGGGACCCTCGGGCTGCGGCAAGACCACGACGCTGCGCATGATCGCCGGCTTCATCGACCCGAGCGCCGGGACCATCGAGATGGACGGCAAGGTGCTGTCCACGCCCGCGGGCTCGGTGCCGCCGGAGCGGCGGCAGATGTCGATGATCTTCCAGAGTTACGCGGTGTGGCCGAACATGACGGTGGAGCAGAACGTCGCGTTTGGGCTCAAACTGCGCCGGCTTCCCGGCGAGGAGCTGCGCAAGCGCGTCGCCGAGATGCTCGACGTGGTGCAGATGCGGCATTTGGCGCAGCGCTATCCGGCGGAGTTGAGCGGCGGGCAGCAGCAACGCGTCGCGCTGGCGCGCGCCATCGTCATCAAGCCGGCGGTGCTGCTGCTCGACGAGCCGCTTTCCAATCTCGACGCCAACCTGCGCGAGGAAATGCGCTTCGAAATCCGGCGCCTGCACGAGGAGTTCCGGATCACCACGGTCTACGTCACGCACGACCAGTCGGAAGCGATGGTGACGTCGGACCGGATCGCGGTGATGAACCAGGGCCGCATCGAGCAGGTCGATGATCCGCACACGCTCTACACCAAGCCGAGGACGCGGTTCGTCGCCGGGTTCATCGGCCGCACCAATTTCATCGAGGGCGCCGCGAACGGCAGCGACATCGTGTTCGACCGCTTCAGCGTCCGGCGCGACGCGCTGGAAAACGGGGCGGCGCTCACCGGAACCATCACCTTCTCGGTCCGGCCGCAGAGCATGCGGTTGTCCCGCGCGCCGTCCGGGGGCGCCGGCAAGGGGCCGCAGGTGGAAGTCAAGGTGATCGAACGGGCCTATCTCGGCGAATATTGGGACTACGTCGTGACGCCGGCCCATGGCTCGACGCGGCTGCGAGTCACCGCGCCGCCGCTCGAAGTCTACGGGGTCGGCGAATCCGCCTGGCTCGAGCTCGACCCCAGCCAGATGGCGCCGATCGTATGAATCGCCTTGCGCGTTCGGCCATTCCCCAGGAGCAGACCATGTCCCGCCTTCCCGCCAGCGAAGCGCTTGCCCGCTTCAAAGTGCTGGATCTGACCCGCGTCCGTGCCGGACCTACTTGCGTGCGCCAGCTCGCGGACTGGGGCGCCGACGTCATCAAGATCGAATTACCCGAGGGCGCCCAGGGCGGCGACATGGGCGGGCCGCGCCACGGACCGGATTTTCAGAATCTGCACCGCAACAAGCGCAGCATCACCCTCGATCTCAAGCAGCCGGAAGGCGCCGAGATTTTTCGCAGAATGGTCAGGACCGCGGACGTTGTCGTCGAGAACTATCGTCCCGACGTGAAATTCCGGCTCGGCATCGATTACGAGCGCCTCAAGCCGCTCAACCGCCGGCTGGTCTACGCCAGCATCTCGGGCTTCGGCCAGGACGGGCCCTATCGGGAGCGGCCGGGGTTCGATCAGGTGGCGCAGGGAATGGGCGGGCTGATGTGGATCACCGGCCTGCCCGGCCAGGGACCGGTGCGCGCGGGCGTGCCCATTGCCGACCTCGGGGCCGGAATTTTTTGCGCGTTCGGCATCCTGGTGGCGCTGCTCGAACGCGAGGTCTCCGGCGAGGGCCAATGGGTGCGCTCCTCGCTGCTCCAGGCGCAGATCGCGTTGACGGATTTCCAATCGGCCCGCTGGCTCATCGCCAAGGAGGTGCCGGGCCAGGCCGGCAACGATCACCCGACCAGCATCCCGACCGGCGTGTTTGCGACCAGCGACGGGCACATCAACATCGCCGCCTCCGGCCAGCACATTTTTCAGCGGTTCTGTGCCGCGATCGGCGCGGAGCAATTGGTGAGCGATCCGCAGTTCGGCACCGACAAGCTCCGGTCCAAGAACCGCGTCGCGCTCAATGCCGCCATCGCCGAGAAGATCCGCGTTCGATCCAGCCGCGAATGGATCGATATCCTCAACGCGGCCGGCGTGCCGTGCGGCCCCATCTACAAGATGAACGAGGTATTCGAGGATCCGCAGGTTCGCCATCTCGGCATGGCGGCCGACGTCCATCATCCCCAGCTCGGCGATATCCAGGTCGTCAACCAGCCGGTCGAGCTCAGCCGCACGCCGAGCCACATCCGCTACGCGACGCCGGAGCGCGGCGAGCACACCGACGAAGTGCTGCGCGCGCTCGGCTACGACGACCAGGCGATTGCCGGCCTGCGCGCGCGGAAAATCGTGTAACAGCTTAGCTGCACGCACGCCGGGAAACCGATGGAGAATGCGATGGAGACCGGTACCCAACGGATGCTCGCCCGCAAGGACGGCGCAATCGGCTGGATGACCTTCAACAATCCGGC
>WNGQ01005120.1_pt1 | contig 13708 bp, 10 predicted proteins | sample 5407661 | NCBI WGS metagenome assembly WNGQ01 (sample SAMN13153382, study PRJNA577476) | soil metagenome | isolation source: 60 cm soil or saprolite under Garry oak tree replicate 2 | place: USA:California | collected 2016-06-15
GCGCCGGCGACACCACGATATACTCTTTCATCTGTCGTCCCGGCATCGGTTCGAACGGCAGGCTGCCCGGCTCGGCCAGCAGCTCCGCCCGTCGGTCCTCGGGCAGTCGGACGATGAGCTGCTCCTTGAACAGGCCGGTCGCCATGTTGCCACCCATGAAGGCCGCCGGGTATCCGAACATCTGTCTGCGCTCGAGGCTGGCATCCGCGGGCAGCGCCGCATCGAACGCTTCGACCAGCCAAACCGGAGACTTTGTCCATTCGATCATCAGGGAACCTCCCACCGGCGACACGATACGCCCGTTTCGCCCCGAGAGCTCTGCGCCGAGCTATCTCCGCATTTTGCGCACCGCCGTTTGCGGGCGGGCAGGCGCGGAACGAGAAAAGCGAGCGACGCCCGCCTCTCTCGACTTCTAACTTATGCCAGAGACACCGGATTGCGGCAAGTCCCGGGTCATGTCGCACAGTCGCCGCCATGACGAAGCACAGCACACAGCATGCAGTCGTGATCGTTGGCGGAGGTCCGACGGGGATGATGCTGGCGGGCGAGCTCGCGTTGGCGCGGGTCGACGTTGCCGTTGTCGAGCGGCGCGCCAACCAGGACGTCCAGGGCTCGCGCGCGGGCGGTTTGCATTCACGCACCATCGAGGTGCTCGATCAGCGTGGAATCGCGGAGCGCTTCCTTTCGCAAGGGAAGACCGTGCAGGTCGCGGGCTTCGCGCTGATCCCGCTCGACATCAGCGACTTCCCGACGCGCCACAACTACGGGCTCGCGCTGTGGCAGAACCACATCGAGCGCATACTCGCCGCGTGGGTCGACGAGCTGCCGGTATCGACCTATCGCGGACGCGAGGTGACGGGCTTTACCCAGGACGACACCGGCGTCGACGTCGAGCTGTCCGACGGTCGCTGGTTGCGGGCGACGTACCTCGTCGGATGCGACGGCGGGCGCAGCCTGATCCGCAAGCAAGCCGGGATCGACTTCGCGGGCTGGGATCCGTCCGTCAGCTACTTGATTGCCGAGGTCGAGATGACCGGCGAGCCGGCGTTGGGCGTCCGCCTTGGTGAAAAGGGCGTCAACGGCCTGGGCAGACTCGAGGACGGCAAGCGCGTGCGCGCCGTGTTGGTCGAGCCGCGCGTCGTGCAAGGCGACGAGCCGACGCCGACATTGGACGACCTTCGCGAGGCGCTGATCGCCGTTTACGGGACCGACTACGGTGTTCACAACGTCACGTTTCTCTCGAGGTTCACCGATACGACTCGGCAGGCGGCGTCCTACCGGGACAGACGGGTGCTCCTGGCCGGCGACGCGGCGCACGTGCATGCCCCGGCGGGCGGACAAGGACTCAACATCGGGGTCCAGGACGCCGTGAACCTGGGATGGAAGCTGGCCCAGGTGGTCGACGGCACATCGCCGGAGAGCCTGCTCGATAGCTACCAGGCCGAGCGGCACCCGATCGGTGCGCGCGTGCTCAAGCTCACCATGGCGCAAACCGCGCTCATGCGCGGCGACGAACGGACGAAGGCCTTGCACGAGAACGTCTCCGCGCTGCTCAAGATGGACGAGCCGCGCAAGCGATACGCCGCGATGATGTCCGGTCTGGACGTTCGCTACGACCTCGGCACGGGACACCCGCTGGTCGGGCGCCGCATGCCCGATCTCGATGTGGTGACCGACAGCGGTCCGCGGCGCGTGTTCACGCTGCTGCACGATGCGCGACCGGTGCTGCTCAATCTCGGCGCGCCCGGGGCCCTCGACATCACTCCATGGGCGGATCGCGTGCAACGGATCGACGCTCGATACGCTGGCGTGTGGGAGCTCCCCGTCCTCGGCGCGGTCGCGGCTCCCACGGCGGTGTTGATTCGCCCCGACGGACACGTCGCGTGGGTCGGCGACGGCACGGACCAGGGCCTACGTGACGCCTTGACCACCTGGTTCGGTCCACGCAATCACGGCCAGCAGCCCGTGGTGGCGGCCGGGTGCCGCGTCCCGAAGCGTGCGACTACTCGGTGACGAGCCCGACGGCCTCGATGCGCCGGTTCTGCTGCCGGCCCTCTGCGGTGTCGTTCGAGGCCAAGGGCCGCTCGTCGCCCAAGCCGATGGCCGTGAGGCGGGCGCCGTCGATTCCCTTCGCGATGATGTAGCTGCGGCACGCTTGCGCGCGCTTCTCGGACAGGGTCTTGTTGGCCTTCTTGTTGCCAACGTTGTCGGTGTGGCCGGAGATCTCCACGCGCGCGCTCTTCTTGTACTTCATGAACTCGTAGACGATGTCGAGCTGCGCGGACGACTCGGGGCGAATGAAAGCCTTGGCCGTGTCGAACGTGACCCCCTTGAGCACGAACGGCGGCGGCGGCGGCCGGCGCTTGTAGCGCAAGGTCAGCTTGACGCTCTGCTTCGGCTCCTTGGTCACCGTGACGGTCGCGGCGACGTCCTTGCGGCCGAGGCTCAGGTACGTGAGCTCGTATTTCGACCCTGCAGGGACGAGCGTCTCCGCGTATCCGTCCGCGTCCGTCTCGTCGGTGAAGTACTTGCCGCCGGTCTCCGAGGTCAGCGCGATCACGACGCCCTTGACCGGGCCCTTTTCCTTGTCGATGACGATGAACTTCATCGCAGCGTCGCTCGTCGTGGGCGCAATCTTCGTTACCTTCGCGCCGTGCGCCTCCTTCGCGCCGCCCTGTGAGTCGTGGAGCACGAAGGTTCCCGCGTCCTGCGACGCGCGAGCGGTCAGGGCGAACGCGACGATCGCGAGCGTGAGTAAGTGGCGCATCGATGCCTCCACCGTCTAGAGACGGCCGCCTTCACGGTATCACGGTTGCGCTGTCGCAACGCCGCAAGTCGCAAATGGCGGGGCCAGCGGCGCGCGGCTCTGACGAGTGCGACGTTCGAGAGAAAATGATATGGATTGGGCTTCTCACCAAAGAAATTCATGGAGGAAAAGTTCGAGATCAACGCGGAAGACGTGGAGCTGGAGTCGGCCACGTTCGCGGAGTCGGCGCGGCGCAGCCAGGCCCTGTGGGAGGACTTGCCGCGCAATCCCTCGAGGTATCGTGTTCTCACCGGCGAGCGTCCGACCGGTCCCCTGCACGTCGGCCACCTGTTCGGCACCGTGGCCAACCGGGTGCGCATCCAGAACCTGGGCGCGACCACGTTCATCGTGATCGCGGACTACCAGGTGCTCACCGACCGGGACACCGCCGACGCGGTCGGCGCCAACGTGCACGAGGCGATCCTGGACTACCTGGCATCGGGGCTCGACCCGGAGAACGGTCGTACGTTCTTCTTCAGCCCCAGCCATGTCCCCGAGCTGAACCAGCTCCTGCTGCCGTTCATGTCGCTGGTGACCACCGCCGAGCTCGACCGCAATCCGACGGTGAAAGAGGAGATCAGGGCCGCGGGCCTGCGCCAGGTGAACGCGCTCATGTACACGTACCCGATCCATCAGGCGGCCGACATCCTGTTCTGCAAGGGCAACGTCGTCCCTGTTGGTCGCGATCAGCTCCCGCACCTCGAGCTCACCCGCAAGATCGCACGGCGCTTCAACGAGCGCTTCTCTCCGAAGGCGCCCGTCTTCCCCGTGCCCGACGCGCTGCTCAGCGATCTGCCGGTCGTGCTGGGCACGGACGGCCAGAAGATGAGCAAGAGCCGCGGGAACACCATCATGCTGAAGATGACCGCCGAGGAGACGGCGAGGGCCATCAAGGGCGCGAAGACCGACGCGGACCGCCACATCGCGTACGACCCGAAGAACCGGCCCGAGGTCGCGAACCTCCTGCGCCTGGTCGCGATCTGCACAGGCGAGTCTCCCGAGTCCATCGCACAGCGCATCGGCGACGGCGGCGGTGGCAAGCTCAAGGCCCTGCTCACCGAGGCGCTCAACGTCACCCTGGCTCCCATCCGGGAACGCCGCGCGCGCTACGCCGCGGACGCCGCGTACGTGCGGAACGTGTTGCGCAGGGGCGTGGAGCGGGCCCGGGAAGAGGGCATCGGCACGCTCAAGCAGGTGCGCAACGCCATGAACATGGATCACGGGCTCGACTAGACGCCGGTGACGCTGACGCCGACCAACACGGTCCCGCCGGGGCTCGCGCTGATTCTGAGGTAGTCGGTCCGGATTCCTGCGACGGTCGGCGTGAGCGTGAATGAAACCGAGCAAGACGATCCGGCGCCCAGCGCGGTGACGCACCCGTTACTCACGATGACGAGCTGGTTGGGAGTTCCGTTGCTGGCCAGCGACACCGTGGGCACGCCGGTCGCGCTGGTGCCCATGTTCGTGAACGAGACGCTGCCCATGCCCGCCGTCCCGATCGGGACATTGCCTAGATCAACCGCGGTCGACGACGGCGTGAACGAGGGCGCAATGGTTCCCGTCGCGGAGAGCAAGAGCGAGGCCATGGCGCCCATCGACGCGCTGGCGCCGAGCGTGGCGGCGGCGCCCCCGGTGCTGGTCGGCGTGAAGCGAACCTCGATGTTGCAACTGGCGCCGGGCGCCAGCGTGGTCACCCCGGAAGCACAATCGCCGAGCGAGGGGCCCGCGATGCTGAAGCCCGAGCCCCCCAAGACGGTCAAGGTCAGGCTGATTGCGCTCGACGCCAGCTGTCCGCTGTTGGTCAAGGTGAAGTCCTCGGGCGTCGACTGTCCGATGTTCTGTGACCCGAAGTTGGCCGACGATCCGGCGGCGGGCGCCAGCGTCAGCACGGCGGGCCCGAGCGCGTTTCCGGTCACCGATGCGACCGCCGTGCCGCCCGGGTCGGCGCTGACGGTGACCGTGGCGTTCTTCTTGCCGCCGCTGGCCGGTTTGAATGCGACCGAGAAGCCGCAGCTTGACCCAGCGTTGAAGCCGCCCAGCCCGGCGCAGCTGTTGGCGGCGATCGTGAAGTCGTTCGGGTTGTCTCCACCCAGCACCACGGCCAGCGGACTGGTGGTGCCGGCGGGAGAGCCGCCGTCGTTGGTCACGAAGAACGCCTGCGACGCGCTGGTTGCGTCTTGCGGCGTATCGTCGAACGTGTGAGTGGCGGGCGAGACCATGAGCGCGCCCGCGGTGCTGGTGGCGTCCCCGTCGCTCCCGCCGTCGCGGTGAGAGCCGCCCGTGCCACCCGTGCCGCCTGCCCCACTGGTACCGCCTTTCCCGCCCGTAGCGGTCATGCCAGCCGCGCCGCCGCCCGCCCCACGGGAGCCGCCCTGACCGGCGTCGGCGCGGTCGGCGGCCCCGCCATCGCCGGGGTCGGCCACGAGCTGCCGCCCCTCGCGACATCCGATCGCCCCCAGGCCGAATACGATGACGAACGGGATGGCGAGCGTGATCACGACCGCCCCCCCGAACGACGACCTCCACATGCTTGCGAGATAAGCATCGGCCGCCAAGGTCGTCAACGGCCGGGTCACGAGCCAGCCTATCCGCGGCGCGATCAGTCGCGTAAAGTGCGGCTCCTCCACGCTGCACTTGGTGGCGCGCATCGGCATGGATTTCCATTTCGACGAGACGGACTGAACAGGCGGCCGGGCAACTCGTCGCCGGGCCCGTCTCGGCTGACACACAAGGGCTGGGCAGCCGCGCCAGCGGCGGCAACGACATTGCCCTCGACCATGTGGACGCCGCGGTTGCCGAACAGGGCCAGCCCCTGGGTATTTTCGCCGGCCGCTCCATCCACGACGACCCCCAGCTCGCTGGCGCTGCCGTCGTTGAACAGCACGGTCGTGTTGCGACTGCCCGGCGCGACGTCCGGCGTGCCGGAACGGGAGTTCGATATGAGAACGCCTTCACCGGCCGCCACCGAGGTGGGATTGTCCGCGATGCGAATTCGGTTCTCGCGCACGACGTTCCCGTCGCCCGCGAACACGAAGATCCCCACCATCGAGAAAGCAGCAAAGCCGTCGGGAATCGTGCCGTCGATTTCTTTCGCGAATACCAGGTTCCCCTCCGGACGATTGGCGGGGTTGGTGGGCCCACCCGGCGCCGCCAGGTCGCCGCCGGCCGACTGAATGACGATGCCATCCCCGCCGGCGCACCGCGCCGCCGTGCAGTCGAAAAGCGTGAGCTCGTGGATCTCGTTGTGCGCGATGACCCAGCGATCTCCCCCCGTGTTGGTGACGGCCTGCACGGTGCCGAGGAAACGGTTTCCCGAGATCTGCACGTCATCGGCGAAGCGCGCGAACACGCCGAAGGCCAGCGGCTCGAGGTCGCTGGCCGCCACGCCACGACCGTCGAACACGAAACCCACGATGCGTGTCCCGCCGGCCTGACTCGTGCCGGCGACGCCGGGCAGGACGAAGCCGGCGCGCAGGCCATCGAACAGCTCGGGCCCCGCCGCACAACCCACGATCGTCGCCTGCCCGCGACCGTCGAGCGTCAGCGGCTTGTCGACCACCGCGCCGCAATGCCGGCCGGGCGCCACGCTGACCTCGTCACCGGGGTCGGCCGCGTCGACCGCCTCCTGGATCGTCGCATAGCGTCCCGGAACGCTGCGAATCGTCGCCGCCGTCGCGGAGCTGGCCAGCACCGCGGCCGCCCCGACCGCCACCCATAGGCTCACCATCCATCTCAGGATCCTGCGCTCGCCGTGCATGAGGGCACCCCGTCCGAAAGCTGCGTCAACAGTATGAGGGTGACCCCGTCGGGTCAACCCGCGCTGACGGCATCATCAGGCAGTTCCCCAAGAGGTTCGCAAAGTAGGCCGGGCACCCGACGACATCGCGGGCCACGCTACGTCCAGACCGCCGCCGTGTTAGATCGTCTGGCAAGGCAACATGAACGTCACGCTTTATGTGTGGAAGCTTCGCCCGGACAATCCGGGCCACGTGTCGCTGCAGATGGGCAGCGCGTATGCCAGCTACTGGCCGTCGGACGCCGCCGGCAAGAAGGACGTCAAGATCGGGCAGAGCCACGAGGCCGCGTTCCCCAGTTCGTACGCGGTCGACTCGCGCCTGGAACGCAAGCCATGCGAGGAGCAGCGCACGCTGGCGGGTCTCGACGTCTCGGCGATGATCGAGGCTTGGAGTCAGTTCCGCGCCACGCCCAGGCGGTACAACATGGTCGAGCACAATTGCTCGACAGTTATCGCGTCGCTGCTGGAGATGGGATCGGGGGTCAAGCCATCCTTCGTGTCCAGTGTCGCCATCGACGACCACGCGACGAGCGTCGCACAGCGTCTGTTCCTGCGCGTGCGCTTCTTCTCGAGCTCGATCCGCATGTGGACGCCGGACGCCGTGCTCCGCTACGCCGACGAGATAAAGCGGCAGGTCCGGCCCCGTTGAAGCCGGCGCTGGTCTACTCGCCCGCCTACGATCTCAAGCTGTTTGGCCTCGAGAAGCTGCACCCGTTCGACGGGCGCAAATTCAGCCGAGCGTGGGCGTTGGTCGAGCGGCGCCTGGGCCGCGAGCTCGCGAGCGTCGCGCGGCGGCCGGACGCCGAGGTCTCTGACCAGGACCTGTTGCGAGTTCACACGCCGGCGTACTTGGAATCGCTACGCTCGTCGTCGGCGGTCGCCGCGCGCGCCCTCGAGATGCGGGGCTTGCGTCTGTTGCCCCGCGGCCTGGTCGCGCGGCGCATCCTGTCGCCCATGCGCCTCGCGGTGGCGGGTACTATCCTGGCCGTGCAGCAGGCGCTGTCGGGCGACGGCGCCGTCGCGATGAACCTGGGCGGTGGTTTCCATCACGCCTTCCGCGATCACGGCGAGGGCTTCTGCATCTACGCCGACGTCGCGGTCGCCATCGCGGTGGCGCGTGCGCGCGGCCTGCTGGCGGCCGCCGACGCGGTCGCGGTCATCGACCTGGACGCGCACCGGGGCAACGGGTTCTGGGACGCCTGCGGTGACGACCCCGCCGTGCACGTGTTCGACCTCTACAACTTCCAGGCTTACCCCGGCCTGTTCCCCGGTGACGCCGACGCCCATCCCTTCCAGATTCCGCTCAAGGCGGGGACGGGTGACCGCGCTTACCTGGACACCGTGCGCGAGGAGCTTCCGAAGTTCTTCGCGGCGATTCCGCGCCCGCGCGTAGCCGTCTACAACGCCGGCACCGACATCGTGGAGGGCGATCGGGTGGGGCGGCTGGCGGTCAGCGCCGACGGCGTGCGTGAGCGCGATCGCCTGGTGCTGGCGGCGCTGATCGAGCGTGGCATTCCGGCAGTGATCGTCACAAGCGGCGGCTACAGCCAGCACTCCCACAAGCTGATCGCCGATCTCGCGGTCGCGCTCGTCGAGCGCCTGCGCTCGTGAGTCAGGAACCGCGGAGCTGCTGGATCAGCCCGGCGGTGTCTTGCTCGCCCCAGTGCTCGACGAAGCGACCGCCGGCGATGCGAACGATGGAGATGCCGGTGGCGGTGATGCTCTTGCCGGTCGCGGCGATGCCGTACAAGGGGCCGGTGTGGCGGGCGCGCACGGTCCAGCGCCAGACGACCTTGTCGCCTTCGGCGATGACGTCGTCGATGGAGTGGGTCTGGTCCGAGAAGGCCGCCCACAGTCCTTTGAAAAACACCTTCACGCCGTCGCGGCCCGGAGCGGCGTGCCCGGAGTGCTGGACGTAGTCGGGGGCGAGGTAGCGGTCGATCGCGCCGAGATCGCGCTTCCCCCATACATCCTCTAGATAGGCCCTGACCAGGGACTTGTTCTCGGCCTCGCTCATGGGAGAAAACCTAGGGCCGGGGCCGCGATTTGGCAACGGCGCGGAACGCCGGCGGCCGGCGGGTCGAGTAGAACTGCTCGCCCCAGTCACCCTCCGTCCTAAAAGGTGAGCGTTGCGCCGCCGAGGGCGACGCGGCTCTGCGGATCGAAGCCCATCTGAATCTGAAACCGGCCGGTGGTCAGGTGATTATGCTTGTTTACGAAGGCAATGATGTCGGCGTCGCGGGGCGTGACCGCGCTCGCTGCGATCAATCCTCCCAGCACCGCTACCATCCCGATGACGCCGAAAGCTTGGAACCTCGCGGTATTGGCTTCGGTGCACGCGGTCCAGTCGTTCGTCACGCTGACGAAGCTCGGGTCCTGCACCGACGGCTGGTGGCAGCTCTCCCGGGTGGCGACGCCGGCGATGAACGACGCCACACCAAGGGCCACCCCTGCCATGCTGAAGCCGGTCGCGCTCGCGGACTTCGCTCGCAGCCGTTCCAGGTCCGGCGCGAGCTGCTGGTAGAGCGCGCTGTTGGTCGACCTGATCGTCTCCAGGTAGGAGCCGAGGCCGGCGATACTGTATGGGTAGTATTCGTCGCCGATCCTGAAATGGCCCGGGTTCGCGCCGTGATGGTACGGCGACACCTGGATTAGCGGGGGCGGGGGAGGCGCGGGCGGCGGAGGCGCGGGTGGCGGTGCGATCGCCGGCGGCAGCGTGGTAATCGGTTGCGCGAGCGCTTGCGACGGGCGCGTCCACGTGGCGCCGCACAGGCCGGCGATGAGCAGAACCGTCGCGATTCCCGGCGGCGATGAGCGCACCCGCGACGACGTCCAGCGATTTCCCATGACGACCTCCCCGGCAGGTTGTGACCGGAGAGACAGCAAGGGGCATTCCAGCCCGCTCGTCGGGGAATCTCAGCGCTGGGCACGCGAGCCCCGCGGCGCCTCGCCGGGGCTAGTTGCCCCGCCGGGGCCGGCTGCCCCGCCTTCTCGGGGCCACGAATCGCGCGCATCCCCTGCGCTTCCCACCCGCTATGCATGAGCATATCATCCAAGCGCGCATCTCGCGCGCTGTCGAGACGACATGCCCTACTCACCGAAAGACCTCGCGTCGCCGCCCGATCTCCAGCGCGAACACCGGACCGGCCCGCAGCGGATGCAGCGTCCGCTTTATCAGGACATCCTGCCGCCCTGCAATCACGCCTGCCCCGCGGGCGAGGACATCCAGGGTTGGCTGGCGCTGGCGCAGGCGGGTCAGCTGCACGAAGCCTGGCAGAGGCTGATGCGTGACAACCCATTCCCGGCCGTGCACGGCCGCGTCTGCTACCACCCGTGCGAGAGCGCCTGCAATCGCGCCCAGCTCGACTCGACGGTGAGCATCCACGCGGTCGAGCGGTTCCTCGGTGATCGCGCGCGCGAAGAGCGCTGGACGCCCGAGGTCGCGCCGCCGAGCGGCCGGCGTGTGCTGGTGGTGGGCGCGGGCCCGAGCGGGCTGTCCGCCGCCTACCACCTGGCGCGGCTCGGTCACGCGGTGGTGATTCACGAGGCTGGACCGATGGCGGGCGGCATGATGGTGTTCGGGATCCCCGCCTATCGTCTGCCGCGCGACGTGCTGGCCGACGAGGTCGCGCGCATCCGGCACATGGGCGTCGAGATCGTGCTGAACCACAAGGTCGAGGACGTGCTGGCCGAAAAGGAGGCTGGCCGCTTCGACGCCGTGTTTCTGGCGATCGGCGCGCACCTGGCCAAGCGCACCGACATCCCCACGCGCGACGCCGGCAAGATGCTCGACGCCGTGTCCTTCCTGCGTGACGCCAGCATGGGCGAGGCGCCGCGGCTGGGGCGGCGAGTCGCCGTGTACGGGGCCGGTAACACCGCGATGGACGCCGCGCGCGTCGCGCGCCGCCTGGGCCACGAGCCGCTGATCATCTATCGGCGCGATCGGGCGCACATGCCGGCGCACGCATTCGAGGCCGACGAGGCGCTGGCCGAAGGGGTCAAGATCCACTGGCTGCGCTCGATCACCGCCGCGGGTGACGGGACGCTGACCGTCGAAGCGATGACCCTCGACGCCGACGGGCGTCCGCACCCGACCGGCCAGGTCGAGACCCTTGAGGCTGATTCGCTGATCCTCGCGCTGGGACAGGACGTCGACACGGGATTCCTGAAGCGCGTGCCCGATGTCGAGATCAAGGCCGATGGCACGGTGAGCGTCGACCAAAATCTCATGACCGGACACGCGGGCGTGTTCGCCGGTGGCGACATGGTGCCGGCCGAGCGCACGGTCACCGTGGCCGTGGGCCACGGCAAGAAGGTCGCGCGCTCGATCGACGCCTACCTGCGCACCGCCGCGCCCGCCGCGGGCGTGAAGAAGCCGCTGGCCACGTTCGACAAGCTCCACGTCTGGTTCTTCACCGACGCGGGCCAGCGTCCCCAGCCGCAGCTCGATCACGAGCGCCGCGTGGGCAGCTTCGACGAGGTCGTGGGCGGCCTGACCGAGGCGCAGGCGGTGTTCGAAGCCAAGCGCTGCCTGTCGTGCGGCAACTGCTTCGAGTGCGACGGTTGCTTCGGCGCCTGTCCGGAGGACGCCATCATCAAGCTGGGCAAGGGGGCGCGCTATCGCTACGACTACGACCGCTGCACCGGGTGCGCGATCTGCTTCCAGCAGTGTCCGAGCCACGCCATCGAGATGATCCCGGAGCCGTCGTGAGCAGCGAGACGCGCGTCGCGACCATCGACGGCAACGAGGCGGCGGTCTCGGTCGCCTATCGCCTGAGCGAGGTGTGCGCGATCTATCCCATCACGCCGTCGTCGACGATGGCCGAGCTCGCCGACCAGTGGTCGGCGGAGTCGCGCCCCAACATCTGGGGCAGCATCCCCGAAGTCATCGAGATGCAGAGCGAGGCGGGCGCGGCGGGGACGCTGCACGGATCGCTGCAAGCGGGCGCGCTGACGACGACGTTCACCGCGTCGCAAGGCCTGCTGCTGATGATCCCCAACATGTACAAGATCGCGGGCGAGCTGACCCCCGCGGTGTTCCACGTGGCGGCGCGCGCGATCGCGACCCAGGCGCTGAGCATCTTCGGCGACCACTCGGACGTCATGGCGGTACGCGCGACCGGGTTCGCGCTGCTGTCCTCGAGCTCCGTCCAGGAAGCGCACGACATGGCGGCCATCGCCCACGCGGCCACGCTGGCGTCGCGCTTGCCGTTCCTGCACTTCTTCGACGGCTTCCGGACGTCGCACGAGGTGAGCAAGATCGCGACCCTGTCCGACGATGATCTGCGCGCGCTGGTCGACGACGAGCTGGTGCTGGCTCATCGCCAGCGCGCGCTCAGTCCGGATCATCCCTTCATCCGCGGGACGGCGCAGAATCCCGACGTCTACTTCCAGTCGCGCGAGACCGTGAACCCGTTCTACGCGCGCGCCCCGCGCGTGGTCGCCGGCGTCATGGACCGCTTCGCCCAGATCGGGGGAACGACCGGAGGACGCGTCTATCGCCCGTTCGAGTATTACGGCGATCCGCGCGCCGAGCGGGTCGTGATGCTCATGGGCTCGGGCGTCGAGACCGCGCGCGAGACGGTCGACCACCTGAACAGCCGCGGCGGCGAGCGGGTAGGGGTGTTGCAGGTCCGGCTCTATCGTCCGTTCTCCGTCGAGCACTTGCTGGCCGTGCTGCCGGCGTCGCTCAAGGCGCTGGCGGTGCTGGACCGGACCAAGGAACCCGGCGCGCCCGGCGAGCCGCTGTACCTCGACACGCTGACCGCGCTCGCCGAGGCGGCCGGCGCCGGCCGCCTGGCGCACATGCCGCGGCTGATCGGTGGGCGCTACGGGCTCGGATCGAAGGAGCTGACGCCCGCCATGGTCAAGGCGGTGCTGGACGAGCTCGGCCGGCCCGCGCCGCGCAACCACTTCACGATCGGCATCAACGACGACGTGGCGCAGACCAGCTTGCCGTACGACCCGGGCTTCGTCATCGAGTCCGACCGGGTCGTGCGCGCCATGTTCTTCGGCCTCGGCGCCGACGGCACGGTGGGCGCCAACAAGAACAGCATCAAGATCATCGGCGAGGATCCGGCGTTCTACGCCCAGGGCTACTTCGTCTACGACTCGAAGAAGTCGGGCTCGCAGACGGTGTCGCACCTGCGCTTCGGGCCCGAGCCGATCCGCTCGGCCTACCTGGTGCAGTCGGCGAACTTCATCGGCTGCCATCAGTTCTCGTTCCTCGAGCGCCTGGACGTCCTGCGCTACGCCGCGCCCGGCGCGACCCTGCTGCTCGACGCCTGGTGCATCGACGCCCGGAAGGTCGCGCGCGAAGTGGGCATGGACGGCCGCACCAACACGATCATGCAGACCTGCTTCTTCGCGATCTCGGGCGTGCTGCCGCGCGAACGCGCCATCGACAAGATCAAGGCGGCGATCAAGAAGACCTACGGCGCCAAGGGCGCCGAGGTCGTGCGCAAGAACTTCGAGGCGGTCGACCAGACGCTGGCGCGCCTGTCGCAGATCCGCGTGCCACAAGAGGGCGACGGTGGCGGTGACGGGGCGAGGCTCGGCGGCCGGCGCCGGCTGCCGATCGTGTCCGATCGCGCGCCCGCGTTCGTGCGCGAGGTCACCGCCCAGATGATGGCGGGCAGGGGAGACGACATCCCGGTCAGCGCGCTACCGATCGATGGCACGTACCCGAGCGGCACGGCGAAGTGGGAGAAGCGCAACATCTCGGACATCGTCGCGAGCTGGGACCCGGAGATCTGCATCCAGTGCGGCAACCGCGGCCTCATCTGCCCGCACGCCGTCATCCGCTCGAAGCTCTACCCGCAGGAGCGCCTGGCCGACGCGCCCGCGACCTTCCAGAGCGCGCCCATCGACGCGCGCGGACTGCCCGACGTGCGCTACACCCTCCAGATCTACGTCGAGGATTGCACCGGCTGCGGACTGTGCGTCGAGGTCTGTCCGGTGACCGCGAAAGAGGCCGCCGGCAAGCGCGCGATCAACATGGCGCCCAAGCCGGCGCTCGAGCCCGAGCGCGACAACATCGCGTTCTTCGCGACCTTGCCCGAGATCGACCGCGCGCGCGTCGACTTCTCGACGGTGCGGGGCGCGCA
>WNGQ01004577.1_pt1 | contig 13704 bp, 10 predicted proteins | sample 5407661 | NCBI WGS metagenome assembly WNGQ01 (sample SAMN13153382, study PRJNA577476) | soil metagenome | isolation source: 60 cm soil or saprolite under Garry oak tree replicate 2 | place: USA:California | collected 2016-06-15
AGAGCCTGGTATTACAAAAGAATCTCCACCAATCTCACCTTACAAAGAGATAAATTCGCCGGTGTAGCTTAACGTTAGAGCGACTGAATCGTAATCAGTAGATGGAGTGTTCGATTCCTCCCGCCGGCTCCCCACCGCTCTGAGAGTCGAGAATATTTCCTTAATCGTAGGCTGAATCACCCGAAAAAGTATGCTTCAATCAATTATCTGCGTCAATGAGGACCGGGAGGCATGGGAGCCTTCGCTCAGGGTGGTCTTGACCAGCCTGAGTGTTTACTGTCCCAGCATGGCGATCAGCCTGTTCTATCCTTTTGCCAACCGCGCATTTCGTCGATGGCTAAGTGCGTACCCGCAAGTACGGCTACAGGCGAATCGACTGAAGAATGGTTACGGCTGGAACGTAAAGCCACAGGCCATTATGCAATTGCTCGATGCTGGCTACGACGAAGTCATCTGGATCGATTCGGACGTGTTTGTAACCAGGGACATTCGCCCATTGTTCCATGCCCTCGACGAAGCAGTCTTTGTGGCCACAGAGGCCGCGGGTAAGCTAGGTCGCTACGATCGCGATGGAGCCGAGCGTCGCGCGCAGTTATGGCAGTTCTCGGTCGGTCGTGTTCGCCCGCCTTCTCTCAATTCTGGCGTCCTCCGGGTGACCAGACGGCACTATCCCTTGCTCAAACGATGGTGGGAGTTGCTACAATCCGATGCATACCAAAGGTGCCAGCAAAAGGAGAAGAATATGGGGAAAAGACCCATTCACATGCGGGGCGATCAGGATGTATTGACCGCACTCTTGACTTCTACCGAATTCGCCCATATCCCGCTAAAAACGCTTCGCAGGAGTAAACATATCGTCCAGTTTGATGGCGTATGGGGCTATACAGCTGCTGAGCGGCTGCGGAATTTGCTTGGCGATGGACCAACGTTCATTCATTCTATGGGGCGTAAGCCGTGGGTGGCGCGTTGGGAATCGGAGCGACGCAAAGGCCTGGTAGAGTATTTGAAGATGGTATATCTCGACGTGTCACCGTACACTTTGGCTTCTGCCAAATTCAAGGAGGATTTGGGATGTGACACGAACTGGATGCGTGCACATTACAAGTTCAGTGCAATCCTTCGATCGTTAGCGATGCAGCACCCAGCGCTCACCGGCCTGCCGATGGCCGCCTTTCTCGATATTGCTCGGCTTATAAAACGTGTGCACGAGTCGCTGTTTCGACAAAGATTTGGTACCAAATGATCTGCTATGTTTTACAACGGTCTTGGGCAAGTATTAGCGGTCAAGCAGTGGTAATCATATCAAGCAGTCTTCTACGATATGAGCCCCTACTACGATATGGGAACCGGGCATCCTGCCGCCTGGCAATAGCTGCGAATCGATTATGCTGCGTATTTTGCTGTTAGCCCCAGGTAGTAACCCGAATGGAATTACCGGGCCTCTTATTGGCTATTCCCATGGTGATGCCTTGGCGCGACTCCACGCCGTAACGCTAGTCATTGGTCGTGGCAACGAGGAAGCCGTGCGCCGCAAGCAGGGTCCATTTCATGCTATCGAGGTCATTAGCCTGCCTCGGCTCGATCGATTCTACGCCTGTTGCTTTCGTTATATTTTTAAGAATAATTATCGGAGCCAAGTCCTGACAGCTTTCAACTATGTCTTTTGTCTGGCCTTTGAATGGCGTGCTTGGCGGCAGACGCGAAGTCGAATCAGGGCGGGTGAATTCGACGTGGTCCTGCGCCTCTTGCCTATTTCGTCGGTATTGCCGAGTCCTTTCGCTTTCTTTCTCCGGCGAGGTCCCATCCCGTTTGTAATTGGACCGATCAACGGTGGTTTGCCATGGCCGGCAGGTTTCAGGCAAGCCGATAAGCAAAAGGAATGGATCTCCAACCTGAGGAGTTTTTACCGCTTTCTGCCCTTCGCTCGCTCAACCTATCGCGATGCGGCGGCCATCATCGTAGGCTCCTCACACACCTATAACGAGTTCGCAGCTTACCGCGAGAAACTCTTTTTAGTTCCGGGAGAGAACGGCATCAATCCTTCACTTTGCGCGAGTGCTCCACGCAGCTCGGTACGTAGCGATAGGCTTGAATTGATCTTCGTCGGCGGCCTCGTCCCATACAAGGCTTGTGACCTCGCTCTGCGAGCAGCCGCTTCGCTCCTGCAAACGAACCGAGCCCGTTTCACCATTGTCGGCGATGGCCCCGAGCAGGCCGGCCTTGAGCAACTCACCAAATCCCTGGGGATCGACAAATTTGTCGCGTTCTGTGGGAGCTTACCCCATGATGAAGTGCTACGGCGCCTCGGAGCGGCCGATGTGCTGGTCTTTCCTTCGATTCACGAGTTTGGAGGCGGTGTGGTGTTTGAGGCTCTTGCGATGGGCGCAGTACCAGTGGTCGTGGATTTCGGTGGACCCGGTGACATTGTTAATCCCGAGGTCGGCTTTAAAGTGCCTCTCACGAACGAAGACGACGTGGTGTTGCAGATCGAAAAAGTTCTAACTACACTTGCTGGCGATCCGTTTCTTGTCCACCGGTTGCGACAACAAGGAATGCGCTATGCCCGGGAACGTTTGAGCTGGGACGGTAAGGCGCGAATCATGACACAAGTCTTAAGCTGGGTAGTAGGCCAAGGGCCGAAGCCGGATCTTCGTTATTCCAAAAGAACTGCGCCCCTACCAGGAAAACAACTGAATGACACACGGAGCGCCGCGAATATGGTGCCGAACTTCGCGCGGGCTGAGTAAAATGTAATTTTAGGACAGGTGGCTGAGTGGCTTAAGGAAGCAGCCCGCAAGGTTGTTATACGGCACAAGTCGTATCGGAGGTTCGAATCCTTCCCCTGTCCGCCACTCCCGCATGACCACCTGACTCCTGACTACCGACCTCTGAGCACTGTAAGCCTGGCATCGTTGGAATTTAGCTGGCTTTAAGAGCAACCTCACGAAACACGAGAGAGAAAAGATGGGCAACTTAATGCATAAGATCTACGGCGGTGAGAGCGTTCGCTACCCACTGTGACGCAATCATAGACCACTGTTAACGTCGTTCAGTATGCGCGGTTTTTCCCGAAGAGCCATCAACAAGCTCGTCCGTCGGCTGGGTCCGTCGGCAGAGCGGGTGTGGCGACGGGCCTACTTTTCGCCGAAGACGAGGCCCATGTGGCGCATGATGAGTCCCGATTCCCCACCCCGGGTCATTTACTTTTACCATCTTCCCAAGTGCGCCGGCACGTACATGAATGCCCTGCTCTGCGACATCGCAATCGACCGGGGCGCTGACTATGCGCACTTTCGTCGGATGGACAACACTCGAACTCGGGAGTCAGATCGCGAGTTGATTCGTTTTCTGGAGACGGTCCACCACGGTGGTCTCACGATTGTCTATCACCACCACGGACACATGGGGATGGACGAGCTCTTCGAGCCCCTGGCCGCGGCGCGGGAGCGCGTCCGTCAGGCGGGGGGCACGCTTTATGCCTTCACGTGTCTGCGCGACCCCGTCAGTCACTTCATTTCGCACGTCAATTTCATGAGGCTCGATCTGAACAAGGCAATTCTCGATGAGCGTAACCACAACTTCCTTTACAAGTATTATCTCTACAACCATCCCTGGAATCACAAAGAAATTCGCTACGACAAGGAGTTCTTCCGCTCGCGGCTCGCCGCGATGGACGACATCTTCTTCCAAGAGGACCTGGATCCAGCCATTCGGACTCTGAACCAGCAGGCCGGGACTGACCGCTTGTTGACTATCGACAAACGCATCAAGCCGCCTCCGCCACCGAGTGTTTCCTCAAACGAAACGGAGTACCGAGTGCGACCCAACGACGAGCAGCGACGCCTCATCAAGGAGCTCAATCCCTGGGACCAGTGGTTTTACGCCGAGGTTGCCGGGGGCAACTGGCGGTCGCCGGCATGATGCCTGTCCATGCCGCCGCGGCCTAGCTCCCACAACGAGCCATCTTCGCAGCGCGCTACCGTCCCATGGCCCCTGTCCTTCTGGAGCGCGGCGGTCACGGTCACCACCATGGATGTGGCAAGTGGGAGGCGCCGATGTCAAGCTCCCTGTTTTAGCCTCCTAAGAGGGGGCCGTTTGGGGAGGACTAGTCTCTCTTATAACACGTTCCAAAAACTCCTCGGCGCTTCGCGCCAATAGGACTCAAAATTCTTGGGAAAATCACAATTTACTGGCCACTGGGCGTAGGAAATTGCAGTATGAGGGAGATCAAATTACTCAAAAGCTGGGCTCAAGCGTCAAGGGTGCTAGAAAAACACATTAGGCAAAAAGCAACTGATGGCGTGCCGTTGCACATACTAGAGGCTGGATGCGGACAAAATTGGCCTTTAGATCTTAAAGACATTCAGTTCACCCTTACAGGTAACGACATTGATAGAGATATGTTGCTTGTTAGAAAAGCCAAACACAATGATCTCGATGAAATGATAGTTGGAGATCTACGGTTTCTTGATCTCCAGAAACATAGCTATGATCTAATATATAATTCGTATGTCCTCGAGCATATAGACGGCGCGGAGGGTGTACTGGAAAAATTTTCCAATTGGTTAAAACCAGGGGGACTTTTAATACTAAGAATCCCTGATCGCAATTCTGTGCGAGGTGTTGTTGCTCTAAACACGCCGTTTTGGTGTCATATGTTTTATGTTAAATATATATTTGGCTCCAAGAATGCGGGGACAACCGGCGAGGGCCCATTTCGTGCCTTCTATGATCCCATCGTTTCCAGAGCCGGTATCCACGAGTTCTGCCGAAAGAGCCGCTTCACCATCAAAGAGGAATATGGACATGGATCCCACCTTAAGCGTAAGTCAATTCGGGACATTGTAATATATCTGTTGGTCCGAACTGTTAGCCTTTTGTCTCTTGGAAAACTGGCATGGGATCACACCGACATCACTTACGTCCTCGAGAAAGAATATGGAGCCAATTCACCAGCACACAGCTCAGCGAAACGCGAAGAGTTGTTTTAAATGAGCCCAAGCAAGAGGAATCAGCCTGGCCCCGCTGTAAAGCCGTTCGCAGCGACCGGATTTCATTTAGTGGCTCCTGTTAGTCTTTGCCGCAGGCAGCAATACCAGCGGATTGGTGTAGGTAGTTACATTAACGTGGGGATATTATGCCTGGCCTCGTTGGAATAGTCAGCCAGAGACCATCAGAAGAGTCCTATGCTCTTGTTAAGTCTATGGTTAAGTGCCTGATGCATGAGCCGTTTTACGCGGCTGGCACGTATGTCAATGAGGAACTCGGCCTCTGGAGTGGATGGACCTGCCACAAGGGGACGTTTGCGGATTGCCTTCCTATCTGGAATGAGAAGAAAGATATCTGTATCCTGTTTTCGGGCGAGGATTTCGCCGACCAAGCTGACATCGACGCCCTGAAAATGCGCGGGCACGAATTTGGGTCAGATGACGCCAGTTATCTCGTCCACTTGTACGAAGAACTGGGTTGCGCGTTCCTCGAAAAACTCAACGGCTGGTTCAGCGGGGTGTTAGTAGATCTTCGTGAGCACAAGATGGTTCTATTTAATGACCGGTTTGGAGTAAATCGAATCTATTATCACGAAGACGCGAGTGGATTCTATTTTGCTTCTGAAGCGAAGGCTCTGCTAAAAATTCTGCCCGATACTCGGCGAGTAAATCTGCGTAGTTTGGGCGAGCTTCTCAGTTGCGACGCCGTTCTAGAAAACAGGAGTCTTTTCTCCGGGATCTCGCTGCTTCCGCCAGGTTCAGCGTGGCTGTTTTCGCGTGGCGAACCGGTAAAGAAGAAGACTTATTTTAAACAGGAAACGTGGGAAGGTCAGCCGGAGCTCAGTGAATCTGAGTTCTATGAGCAGTTGAAAGCAACTTGGGGACGGATTCTTCCCAGGTATTTCTCTGGGAAACACTCCATTGGGTTGTCTTTGACCGGCGGGGTGGATAGTCGGATGATCCTGGCTTGGGCGCCTTGTCCTCCAGGCAAACTTCCGTGCTATACATGGGGCGGCACATATCGTGATTGCGCGGACGTCAAGATTGCGCGGAAAGCGGCGAAACTTTGTCAGCAACCTCACAATACGATTCCGGTAGGCACCGAGTTTTTGTCGCAGTTTCACGACCTGGCCGAAAAAGCCGATTACATCAGCGACGGTACCATGGATGTAACCGGGTCGATTGACGTGTACGTCCAGAGACTTGCCCGCCAGATTGCCCCAGTCCGAGTAAGTGGCGTCTGCGGCGGCGAAATCTTGAGGCGTCTTGTCATGTTTAAGCCGGATCCTCCACAACAAGGCATTTTCGACCCGGACTTGGAAAGCTCCTTTTGGGATGCCGCTGAGACCTATGCTAATGAGCTTCAATCCCATAGGCTTTCCTTCACTTCCTTCAAGCAAGCCCCGTGGTTTATGGCGAGCAAATTCAGCGTAGAACGATCGCAACTCACATATCGAACGCCTTATTTTGATAATGATCTGGTTGCTCTGGCGTACCAAACGCCCCCCACGCTGCTGAACAATGGGGCAGCGCTTCGCCTCATTGCTGATGGCAATCCAGCGTTGGGAAAGATTGGAACGGATCGTGGTCTGGCGTTTCGATCAATTCCCGGTGTTAATCGGGTGTTGCACTGGTACCAGGAGTTCACCTTTAAAGCAGAATACGCCTACGATTATCGCATGCCTCAGTGGCTGGCCAGGCTCGACCACGCCTTGGCACCACTTCACCTCGAAAGATTGTTTCTCGGCAGGCACAAGTTCCATCACTTCCGTGTCTGGTACCGCGACGAACTCTCGGGATGGTTAAGGGAGATGCTCCTCGACCTGGACGCGCGCAGTAGACCGTACCTTCGTGCGAATTCTTTGGAAAAGATCCTCAAAGCTCATAGCAGTGGGCAGCGAAATTATGCCTTTGAGATACACAAGATTTTGACGCTGGAATTTATCCAAAAAAACCTGATTGAGCTGAATTAGAATACGCCACCGAGCAACGGGTCGCTGTAGCCACGGCCCTGTGGGCCGTCTCCTTAATGTGAAAAGGAGTACTAAAGAGTGGACCGGCCACAGGCCGGTGGCTACAACAATTATGAAATCGCTCTTGTAATGAACGTCTTGATCGTTAAACTTGGCGCTACCGGCGACGTTGTGCGCACGACGCCGCTATTGCGCCGATTGAGCGGTTCGGTCACTTGGATCACCGCGGCGAAGAATGCCGTGTTTGTGGACGGCCTGGCAGATAATCTGCGTCATTTCCCTTGGGAAGCGCGCGCACGAGCGTTAGATATTCCCTATGACCTGGCCATAAACCTGGAAGACACTCTCGAGGTTGCCCTTTTTCTAAAGAGTGTCGGGCCGGCCGAGATCTTCGGTGCCTACGCCGACTCGTCCAATTGCTTGCGTTACACCGACAACGCGAAGTGCTGGTTTGATCTCAGCCTAATCAGTTCCCATGGCCGGCAGGAAGCTGATCGGCTTAAGCTCCTCAATCGGCAGACATATCAGGAGCTGATTTTTAGGGGACTTGGGTTCGATTTTGCCGGTGAGACGTATTTGTTGCCGCGACCGACCGAAACCGGCCTATCAGGCGATGTCGCTATAGCAGCCGATGCCGGGCCGATCTGGCCGATGAAGAAGTGGGCTTACTACGGCCAATTGAAACGGCACCTGGAAGATAGCGGGTTGATCGTCAATGTCCTTCCGGAAAGATCATCGCTGCTCGAGCATCTGGCCGATGTCCGAAACCACTGCTGCGTGGTTGGCGGTGATAGTCTCCCGATGCATTTGGCGCTAGGGACAGGTACGCGGTGCGTGACTCTTTTTACGTGCACGAGTCCGTGGGAAATTTACGACTATGGGCTTCTGAAAAAGATCGTTTCGCCTCTCCTGGAAGAATTCTTCTACAAGCGAGGATACGATGAACGTGCAACAAGGGCTATAAGTGTGGAGGAAGTCGAAACAGCTGTGCTGACGCAACTGGAAGTACCAGAGCCCGCCGCCAGCCGCGCAGCGGTCAGATGACACAGCTAAAGGAGTTGAAAACAAAGGACAGCCACCTTCGCCAAGGCTATGGCCGAGCGAACGAAGCTAGAGTTCAGAAGTCAGCGGCCGGGTATCAGACGTCCGAAAAGGCAGTGAATCAGTCTTCGGTCGTCCATCATCCGGTGCTGAGCGTCGCTTTGCTGACTGGAGGCGACGATAGACCTTATGTGCTGGGTCTGGTGGAGGCGTTCACTTCGGCAGGTGTGATCTTTGATGTTATTGGAAGCGACGACCTAAGTTTGCCTGAGCTGCTAAATAATCGTCTGATTAATTTCCTGAACCTGCGGGGCGATCAGTGTCCAAAAGCAAGCTTACCGCAAAAAGCGGCGAGAGTCTCAAGGTACTATTGGCACTTGATTCGTTATGCTGCCAGCGCCCGACCGAAAATCTTTCATATCCTCTGGAACAATAAATTTGAATTCTTCGATCGAACGCTGCTAATTCTCTACTACAAGCTGCTCCGGAAAAAGATTGTATTCACCGCTCACAACGTAAATGCTCGCAAACGCGATGGCAGCGATTCTTTGTTTAACCGTTTCTCGCTGAAAATCCAGTACCGGCTGGTGGACCGCATTTTCGTTCACACTAAGAAAATGAAAACTGAGTTGATCGCCGATTTCGGTATCAGCGAGAAAAAAGTAACGGTGATTCCTTTTGGAATTAACAATACAGTTCCAAATACGAGTCTGAGCTCGGGCGAGGCAAAGCGGCGCCTGGGAATCTCGAGCGATGATAAAACACTGCTTTGTTATGGACAAATTGCGCCTTACAAGGGACTGGAATACCTCGTTGCGGCTTTTGCTGAACTTCTGAAGCGGGACGGAAGCTATCGTTTAATTATCGCGGGCAAGCCGAAATGGAATCAGGACTATTGGAATCAAATCGCTCAACTAATAACCGATAGAGGCGTTCAGGGTCGAGTAGTTGAGAGAATTGAGCATGTTCCAGACAAGGAGACAGAATTATATTTCAAAGCTGCTGACGTCCTTGTTCTCTCATACACGGAAGTATTCCAAAGTGGAGTGATCTTTCTTGGATACAGCTTTGGATTACCGGCTATTGTGGCAGATGTCGGATCTCTGAAGGAGGAAATCATCGAAGGCAAAACTGGTTTTGTATTCACGCCGCGAGATTCGTCTGACCTAGCCTGCAAGATCGAGGAGTACTTCCATAGCGAGTTATTCCGCAACCTGGAAACTAATCGGTTTCAAATCAAAGAGTATGCAAATGAGCGATACTCCTGGCGCACAGTCGCCGCGTTAACCACGGCTGTGTATTCGGATCTTCTGTTCTCTGACCTCTGACCTCTGAACTCCGACCTCTGATCTCCGATCTTTGACTCATGAAACCGCTAGTCTCGATTCTTATCGCTGCATATAATGCTGAAAATACGATAGCCCAGACGCTTGAATCCGCGATTGCCCAAACGTGGCAACGCAAAGAAATCATCGTGGTGGACGATGGATCTACGGATCGGACTGCTGAAGTGGTGCGGCAATTCAAAGATGTCATGTTAGTATCCACAACGAACCAGGGTATGTCAGCGGCTATAAACCATGGCTTGCCGCTCACCCAAGGCGATTACATCCAATATCTGGACGCGGACGATATTCTCTTGCCGGACAAAATCGAGATGCAGCTCGCCGCCCTGCGCGGATCTGACAGCAGACGAATATTGCTTTCCTCACCGTGGGCGCCCTTCTACCATCGAACCCGCCCTGGCCGCTTCGTTCGCAACTCACTGTGCCAAGATCTCTCTCCCGTTGAGTGGCTTTTAAGGAAGATGCGCGAAGGCATCCACATGCAAAACGCAACCTGGTTGGTCAGCCGGGAACTGGCGAAGATGGCGGGGCCCTGGGACACCCGCCTTCATTTCGACCAAGACGGCGAATATTTTTGCCGTCTTCTCCTGGCATCCGAAGGTACCCGCTTCGTACCTGGGACCGGCATTTACTACCGAATGAGCGGCACCCACTCGGTAAGTTACATTGGCGATTCAGATAAGAAGAAGGATTCACTTCTTCTTTCGATGAAATTGAACGTTCAGTACCTTCGCTCGCTTGAAGATAGCGAGCGTGTCCGAAAGGCTTGCCTTGCATACATTCAGATGTGGTCAGCCAAATTCTACACCGGGCGCCCTGACTTGATGCAGGAAGCACAACAACTTGCCGCCAGTCTGGGAGGTCAGCTGTCCGTTCCCAAGTTATCGTGGAAGTATTCTTGGATTGAAAAGCTTTTTGGCTGGGCCGTGGCCAGACAGGTCTGCCGGCGCTGGAACGAGTGCAAATCGTATATAATCAGGTCTTGCGATAAAGTCCTATTTCGCTTGGAACGCGTGCACGCATTTAGGAAAGATAGACGCTTTCAGGGAACTCCGCAGTGCCAGGGTCCTCGTTGAATGCTTCTAAGACGCGTCCGCAGGCAACCAACCTGGAAGGCCGTGCAAAACCTGCCCGGTGAACGCCAAGCCAAAGCCACCGCGCCCTCGCGCGAGGATCGATGGAACATCCCAGCCATGCTGCAACGCAACTCAGCAGGACGCTGACTAGTATGTTAACTGACCAGACAGGTTTAATTACTGGTAAGGCAGCAGTTCGCTCGATTAAGATAGAGCAAGAGGAACGCAACGAGCAACATTTCAAAACCGACCATCTTTTACCGAATCTTAAACGGCATACGATTTCGAGCGGGGCTGTTACCATATCGGCCCAGGGAGCAAAGTTTCTCCTAAACGTGGCCTCCACAATGATTTTGGCGCGGCTTCTTTTGCCACGGGATTTTGGGCTTGTGGCAATGGTGACGACGGTTACAGGCTTTTTGCGCGTCTTTAAAGATGCTGGGCTTTCCGTCGCCACAGTGCAGCGGGAGAAAATCACGCACGCACAAGTTTCCAATCTCTTTTGGATAAATGTCGCTGTAAGCCTTTTGAGCAGTTTGATTGTAGCAGTCTCGGCGCCGGTAATCGCCTGGTTTTATCGTGACCCGCGTTTGATAAGCATCACGCTGCTGCTGTCCATCACTTTCATCGTCAGCGGTGCCACAGTCCAACACCGGGCCTTGCTTAACCGGCAAATGCGCTTTAAAGCGCTGGCGTTGATTGAAGTGGGATCCATGGCAGTCGGCGTGTTGGTTGGTGTGGCGATGGCCTTGGAGGGGTGCCGTTACTGGTCGTTAGTAGGTTCGAACCTCTCGATGGAGATTGCCGGACTTTTGCTTACCTGGTCGCTTTCTCGCTGGCGCCCACAGTTGCCCACTCGTGGCAGCGGAATAGGCCCGTTAGTGACTTTTGGAGCCCATCGGACCGCGGCTGGTTTGATAATGTCTCTGGCTCGAGGAAGTGACAATCTTTTGATCGGCCGCTTTTACGGTGCTGCTTCGGTGGGTCTATATTCGAGAGCAAGTGCCATACTCATGGCTCCAATGGATCAGTTGCTTTACCCGATTAATACTGTGTTCATACCGACGCTGTCGCGGTTGCAATCTTACCCCCAACGTTATCGATCCACATTCTTGAGGCTTTTCGACGCGACCGCGTTAACAAGCTTCGCGTTTACGGGTTTGTTTCTTGCCCTGGCTCGCCCAATAACTCTAGTGTTCCTGGGACCAAAGTGGGAACAGGCAGCTGTCATCTTTGGTGGGCTTACCGTTGCGGCGCTTTGTGTTCCGCTGGGCAATGTTTGCACCTGGTTGTTCTTCAGTCAGGGACGTGGTCGCGACACGTTGATCGCGTTCTCACTTAATGCTTGTGTGATGATATTATCGTTTATCGCTGGTTTGCCGTACGGTCCTGTAGGTGTAGCGATCGCGTTCTCTGCTTCAAGTCTCCTGATTCGGCTGCCAATCTTGTATAGTATCCTTGGACGGCGCGGGCCTGTAAGAACAGCAGATTTATGGAGGGTGTTCTTTCGGCACTTGCCTGTTTGGGTGGTCGTATTTGTCGCGACTTGGTTGATGCGTTCCATGGTCGCTGACCTGCACCCATTAACTCAACTGCTCATCTGCGCGCCAGTCGGGGCCCTTATCGGTGGCGCCTTTATTTGCGCTTTCAGGCCGCAGCGACAGGTAGCAATTCATCTTCTTGATACGCTGCGAGAGTTGAAGAAAAAGCGGTGACCGATGTTACGAATCGACCGAGTTCTGATCAAACTGGCTACAGGTACGTTTCTGTTTGGTCGTCTGATAAATGAGGAAGACCCTACGAGCATTTAGCATAGCAGCATTGTTCGCTTTACGCTTTGATTACACATTGTGCCTGACGTCGCGGGTCGGCAATGGGTTGTATTACCTGCTTGCCCAATTCACGAGGTTTAAGGAGCGTGCGCCTTGCTCTGCGCCATTGGACACATCGCTTCTATCCTCAACCAGTTGGTGGCAACTTCTCTGCGGGACCTTTATAGGCCAATTAAATAAGAGCTGATGATGGAAAGCATGGTTGCTCGAAACAGTGACCACGGTCGCGTCAAGTACGTCTTCGTCTGTGGTCTGCCGCGAAGTGGCACCAGCCTACTCGGTCGGAACATTGCCCGACTGGAGAGCTGTACCGGCTTGCGCGACACCGGCGTGCTAGAGGACGAGGGGGTGTTCCTGCAAACTGTATATCCGACTGAAGATATGCATGGTGGACCAGGCAGGTTTGGATTCCATCCTCGCGCTCACCTGACAGAAACGTCAGCGTTGTTAACCCCGGACAACGTGGCCAAGCTTCGGGAGAGTTGGCATCCTTACTGGGACAATAGCAAGACTATCTTCGTGGAAAAGACACCGGCTAACCTGCTGATGACACGGTTTCTCCAAGCAGCCTTTCCAAACTCGTATTTCGTCGTCATTAAGCGCCATCCGGTCGCAGTCGGATTGGCTGGGCAAAAATGGAAGGTAAACGTGACGTCGCTGTACAACATGTTTGAACATTGGTTGTACTGCCATGCGCTCTATGAGCAGGACAAAGAATATTTAAAACATGTATACGAATTAAAGTACGAAGATTATGTCGAAAATCCGGACAAGTACCACGCGGAACTTGCAGCGTTTATCGGTACATGGGTACCAGAACCGCCCAGACACGATCAGTCGAGAATAGTGCTACAATCGCCTGAGCCACGTGTTGTACTAGTTCCAGAACGCACAATGGAAGAGACAAGCGCACATTATAATAAGAAATATTTGGACCGCTGGTATCGTCTCCTGACAAACTCGCCTTTCAAGGGTTATTACTGGTATATTGCACGGAAGTATGAGCCAAAGTTTGATAAGTATGGATACTCTTTGACAGAAGGATTTCAGCTAAGTGAGGCGGCGCTTCACCGCCGGGGTAAACTGTGGGATGCCATTGGCGCGTTTTACTGTCACGCGGCGGATGCTTGTGCCTTCACCCGGCGCCTCTCGGCTCGCCTTCCCCAACAAGTTCGAATGTCAGCCAAGGCGGTTTTACCTGCAGTTGTGGTTACGAAAATCAGACAGGCGCGGGAAAAAAACGAGATGTCAGAAGCCAGAACTCAGAAGCCAGAGACATAGGGCGGAGGTCAGAGCTCAGAGGATGGAGGCAAGGGACCCGTAAAGGCTACGCCCGAAACCTTTCGCGAGCGGGGGCGGCTGGGCAAGGCAGCGCATAGGACGGAAGATAGATGTTAGAGGAGAGAGGAATTAAGCCAGCGCCACGGACAATTGCGCAAGATCGTCTG
>WNGQ01006764.1_pt1 | contig 13699 bp, 15 predicted proteins | sample 5407661 | NCBI WGS metagenome assembly WNGQ01 (sample SAMN13153382, study PRJNA577476) | soil metagenome | isolation source: 60 cm soil or saprolite under Garry oak tree replicate 2 | place: USA:California | collected 2016-06-15
CCCAGGCGAGGGACCGGACCGGCTGGCTGAGGTGATCAAACAGCTGCGGGCCGAGGACAGGCGCTTCCACATGGAAGGGGGCAGCTGGACCAACACCATCTCCTGGGTCCAGGGCTACGACACGGTGCTCGTGCCCATGGAGAGGGCCAGCTCCCTGTTTCACGAGCGGATCACAGCCTCGGGCATCCACAGCTCCGATCCCCGGTACCGCAACGCGCTGTTCCACCTGCTGACCGCGGAGACGAGTTGCTACCGCTACTGGGGTGCGGGAATGTGGACTGACTACGGCACCGAGCTCTCCCGGCGGGTCAGTGATATCGTAACCTACGACCAGTAGCCACCAGAGGAGCCCCACCGATGGCCAACGTGTCCTTTGCCCTGGTTCTCAACTTGCACCAGCCCGCCTGGAACCTCGAGGATCTCCTCCAGCAGCGGGAGTGTAAATGTTTCAATTGCAAGCCTCATGTCCAGATTTGATGCACAGAGGTCGCTTGCTAAGCTCTCTGTTTGGAAAGGTCGAGAAGAGCAAGCAAACAGTATGCCCCAAGAATGGACAAGAGGGGTTGAATTTTCGTATTAAAACTCAGCCTTCACGATGAGCGCATCAGGTAAACTTTGTTTTTCGTCCATCTACTACGGAAAGGCCATTGAGCGATATGAAGGCCTACGTCTGCGTTTACCGTCACCCGATCCCGAGTCGTCGAGACAGGCGCCTTACGGAGTCAGTCGGAGCTTCCAACCCCACACTCCGCCGATTTCTGGATGTGTACGATGACCAAAACTGCTTCTACGACTGGGGCGACGATCCCAGCTTCTTCGCTGCGAGCGAAATGCTCGGAGATGTGCGCGACGCCACATGGGGAGTTTGCCGACGCGATGTCCGAAGTGCTCTGAATGCTGGAGACTACGTCGCGTTCTTTTGTGCCAGGTCGGCCGGCGGACCAGTTTGGGAATACTTCTATATCGGCGTCGGAACCGTCTCCCTTGGCCTCACTCGCCAAACCATCTGGTCGCATGATCGATATGCAAGGTACCGAGACTTCTTCAACATACTGGCGCGTTCATCTGATGGTGTACTTGAGCAGCACGAGACTTTTCACAGGTACCACGACGATTGGCAGAGGCGATGCGAGGCGCCCTACTGGTTGTTTGCTCGCGAACAGTCACAGTTCAACATGGTCAATCCACTCCACGTTGCAACGTACACCGGGATCAAGGGAGCTGTTGAGACCTGGCACTCATCGCGGGACCGGCAAGTTGCTCGCCTCGAAGCCATCTTGTTTCCGCAGTCGGCCTCCGCACGTCGCCTTCGTACCACCCACCCCCAGATCCCACACAGACAGATAGATCTACTGGCACATCTCGGCCAGCACGCCGATTTGAACGCGCTTCGTTCACACTTGTTGGAACTCGCCACTGGCTCCTCGTGAGCTGAGCATGAGGTTCCCCTAAGATCCTGGCGAAAATGTGCATTGGAGAAGCTTTGTTCTAAATGCGTTTACTCTCCAATCTTTTCAGCTCACAGTTTTTGGCGGTCATTCTCTTGTTTGAGTATATGATGTGAGCACAAAGGCGATCTGCTGGAGCACGGAACTGTGAACTGAATTGTAAAAATCTGTACCGCAATAGAGGCATTCCACAACGTAACAATCGTACGAAAGGCAACGTTGTAGAACGTTCACGTTAAAACGTTCTACAATGTGTCATCGCGCTCTACGCCACGTTTCACGTTGCTTCGTTTCCTACGTCGTTTACGTTGAAGAATTGAAGAAACGTTCTACGATGTTTCAAGCCGCTTCCAGCCTACTTTGCCATAAATGTGGTACAGATTTAAGAGATTCAGTTCACAGTTCCAGCATGATTTTGCTCTCTACACCTTTTCACAAATTTGTTCATAGTTCATGCTGATTATTTTTTCCTTCTTTGCTTCCCCCCTTTCCTTCTTTGCTGTTCTCCTGGGTGATGTTCCCCGATCGTGTGCGCTGCCCTGACCACCCAATTGCTTCCCAGATTCCGATCTGACCAGTCGCTACTCCGATCAGCACCATAAAGGCTACCAGATCTCGCATGGTCCAGAAAGAATACACTGCTACGGCCAAACAGATTATGCTAGCCAGGTAACGGATTATGTGATCTTTACTTTCGGTTCGGTTGCTATTATCTTGATCCACAGTAAACTCCTGCATGAACGCTATTTCATGATGCAGGTGTATTCAGATAATCCGCTTCCCACTTCTTTTTGCTCATTTTCAGGACAAATAGCCAAAAAAGATGGTCAGCGAGTCTAAAGAAACCACGCAACATGAAGCAAGGATTACTCCCAAACCTGCTTCATATCCGCTATTCCCTAGTCTCGCTGACCGTCTCGGTCTTTGAGGCGCGTCTCGCGATTGCCTAAGCCCGTCTCGGGCTTCTCTCATGGTTGCGTCTCGCTTCCACCAGATACTTTTTTTCGGCAATGGAACGCCTGATATGTATGCTTGTTTTTCGGGCCTCATGCGAGCTAAAAACGACGGAGTGAAACAAGTTCTGTTTCATATCGTCATTTCCCGTATCTCGCTGACCGCCTGGGTCGTTGAGGCACCGCCTGGATGATTGCGTCAGACCGCCTGGGTCTTTCGGCAATGGAACATTTGATATGTCTCGGCTTATTATACATCGGGTTCACTAACTCGTCAATTGTTCTAGAAGCTGAAGGCAATGGAACATTTGATATGTCTCGGCTTATTATACATCGGGTTCACTAACTCGTCAATTGTTCTAGAAGCTGAATACTCTGTCGCTGCAGCATCCTGGCTCTACTGCTCTTATCGGTAGGCACAGAGTCAGACGATCTTCCAAGCAGCAACGCATTCAAGTAGCTTCCTCGTTGCCTAGCCCCATATTTTTAGAACCAAATTGTGCTACTGCACAATTTGGTCAGGATCTTAGGCCAACCTCAGCTTGAAAAAACGCAGGTTCATTCTTTCTTCCCCCTCTCAACCTGGAATGCAGCCTTGAAGTTTTGAAAACCCGTCTGACCGACTAGGTTCAAAACAGACAGCGGCTTGCGGAGGGTTCTTGTTGTCAAAGGTCACGCATCTGCATGCCATGCCGCATTGCACCGAATTTCCCGCAAAAACCACCCCCCTGAAACGAAGAAAAACCAGTCGACACACACCGACAGGGCTGTGCCAATGCGACCTCTTTTCGCTCCCACCTTTCCCTATGCTTGCTTCTGGGGGTATGGGTCCTCGTTCGCGCCGTCTCCACACAAACGAGAGGCGAACGCCCACATGCCAGCCGGAGGCTGTTGGCCTTACACGCCATAGAGTGGGTTCCCGCACCTTCCAACAATCGAGTTGCTTATTGGCAGTCAGATCACCGGGCTGCACTATGCAAATGAGAGGAGAACGCCATGGAACGCTGGAGACTGCGCGTATTTCAACGACCACACAGCAGGGCTGCCCTGGCGGTCAGACTCATCCTGGGAGGCGTTGTCGTCGTAGCGGTACTGTGCGCTGGGTTCATTGCCCTCAGGACTACCACCCACGTCTCAGCCGATGGTTCTGTATCGAGCATGCCGCAGCGTGTGATTTGTTCGACGACCCTCTGGGTCGAAAAACAATCAACCGACGATTACCAGCAGGATGGAAACGGGACCTATCACCTGCAAAACCAACTCTGGGCGCAGGTGGATTCCTTTTACACCTGGGATTACTGCGGCAGCGAGAAAGCTGTGGCGCTGCTCTGGGTGCCGATAGGTGGCAGTATCAGCGATTGGTGTATAGCCCTGTCAGGCACCAGTAGCACGAGCAAGTGTTCCGCCGGCGGACTCTCCGGAGGTGGACCCTATACTCTTCAAACCGATCCGCTGAACCTGGGCTGTGGCTATGCGGGAGGGGGCAGCAGTAACGATTACGACCCCTGGGTGCTGGCCACGACGACAGGGACCTATCCGTGCTAGCCGTTAATAGGGCAATGCGCCAGGCGAGGCTTCCCGCGCGGCATCCTTAGCGCGGACAAGCTGCTCTGTAACGCCTGGTGACGAAAGCATCAGCCAGAATGGGAACGGGACCTGGCGCTCAGCAGGAGGAAGCACGGAACCGAGGAGCCGCTGCACATCGGCGAGGGATTGCCGAAGGTGCGCCTCCTCGGCAGTTGTCTGCGCGCCGCTGCCCAGAGTAAAGCGCTCGCAGGCCTGGGAGAGGAGCGCAAATGCCTGGAGATCCCCGGTCACGACGGCCAATCCCTGCTCGAGCAGGGTGCTCACTGCGGGATCTCGAAAGTAAATGGCATAGAACAGATCCTGGGCTGTGTGTATCCGCTTTCTGGGAAGCGCTGGAACCGCAGCGCTCACCCGCTCCCACAAGGCATCCAGGGCCGCGGCGATGTCGTTGACGAGCCAGTGGGAGTAGCCGAGGGGCATGATGACCCCCTGCCAGTGCAGGAGAGCGGGCCCTTCGGAGATTCGGAGCATGATCCAGTCAGCGATCGCCTCGTTCATTGCCCAATGCTGGAACAGGCGGCCAGGACGATGAGCATGCGCCTGGGCGTGGGCCGGATCGAAGCGCTCGACGCCTTTCTGTCTGTACCAGCCCCAACGCCTGCCACCAAAGCGCCGCTTTCGCCTGGTCCACGCGTGCAGCAGTTCGTGGATCAGCAGCTGGTGCATGCGCTCCCACAGCACTGCCCTGAGCTGGGAGAACGTTTCGTGGAAGTTCCGCACCTCACCGAGAACGGGATCGTCCTGCCACCTCAGGAATGCTTCCTGAAGCGCCTGCTCGAATCGTGACAATTCCTGGTCGAGGCCCTGCAGGTGGTCGAAAGCCACGTCCCGGTAGCGGGCTTTGAGACGTTCGACGTCCGCCAGCAAGGTCTGCATCTGCCCCCGCCACGCACCCGCTTCTCCACGAGCCGTTTCGGAGAGGGTGAGCAGGTTCGCGAGGCCGAGCGTGTAGAGGTCCACGAGCTGCAAGAAGTACTGTTCTTTTTTGTGGATCCACACCTCGTGCCGAACCTCATGATACAAGATATCATTCTGCATAGCCACGCAGATGCAGCGAGGGGCCGGTATCCAGGGATTTCGCCACGAAGTCAGGGCAGACCGAACCTCGCGTATCGCCTGCTGGTAGAGCTGGTCCAGCGCGGTGTACGACTGCTCAGGATGGAGTGAGTCCTCCTTCTGTAGAGGGAAGTAGCGCATCGCGAACCAGTGGTCGAGGTGGTGCAGGAGCCCCGGCAGTGCGCCGGAGAGCGCCTGTCGCAGAGGGACATCATGTGCTCCTGGAAACAATTGCCCCTGCCTGGTTGTCTTCGTTGCCATGATCGTCCCTCAGTGATTTCAAGGTATATCCTGCTCTCTCTCATAGAAAGAACGCCGATCGCAGACGTTTCTCCTGTCGAGGGGATGGGTACCTGCCTGTGAATCCTTCTCATTCCTCCGCGGAGGTATGTGTGGCCTGATACTGCGCGGCCTGCTGAACGATCGTCTCCCACTGGGGCTGTATCGTTGTCGCTTGCCATATACTGCTCCGCTCGTGTGTGTCATCCCAAAACTGGAGCGAAATGTTGTAGAGATGACTCTGTGCGAACTGGGCGGAGGTGACGACGATCTTGTTCAAGATCAGCAGGCAGCCTTCAGGTGGCGGACACGAGGAAAATGCGCCTCCAGGCGGGAACGGAACGCCCCCAGGTGGGCAGGTCAAGCTGTGATGATGAACTCGAATGGCGATGCGTGCGCCCTGGCATAAGGCATCGTTGACGCGCTGAATGCCCTCCAGGTATTCGTTTGGTACCTGCACAGGGTGGGTGATTTGTGCCTGCTTGAGCCGTTGGATATTCGCGGTGATCTCCTCGAAGGACAGATCAAAACCAGGATAGTTCACTGGTGGCTCCTCCATCATCGAATTGAGCCGCGTTCTTGCTGTGCTTTCTCTGCAAGCGAGCATGCATGACCATACTGTCGGTAAAGAGGCGTAGATGGGGCTGGCAGCGTGCCTATGCGGGCCAGAAATGCCTCGCTTTCCTCGATACGTGTGAGTGTGCCGTCTTCCCACCAGAAACACAGCCCAGCTTCAGCTGCTCCCCGGTATCTCGCCTCAAGTCGCGCAAATGTGACCGGGTTGATCGCCGAAAGAATGGCGGTCCCCTGGGGGGAAATGAGCAAGACGTAGGTAGCGGCACTGACCTGATCGAGGGCGTGGCAGATCCCATCGAGAGTGATGGTCAAATGCATGGCACTCCAGCATTTTTGACCCTCCAAACTCTCCACCCATGCCCGAAACTGCTCACTGCAGGTTGCCCGCGCACCTTGCGCTCTCGCGCATGGCTGTGCTGCTGTGACCGAAATGCTCATACGCTCCTCTCTTCATTCTTTTCTGCCTTCCGGGACGATCCTCCTCTCTTCATTCTTTTTTCGACCTACCAGAACGGAACTCCTCGTATTCGGAGGAGGTCGTTTGCTTTGACCGCGGTCCGAGCCCATTCGCAGTACCCGTGCTCTTGCCTCTGACACGCCTCCCAGCGTTGCAAATCGACTTCGGAGGATGCAGACAACAGATTCTAGCACGTAGACTGTTTGTTTTTTAGCTCTCATTCCCTCCCTGTTCACCTACCGGCATCTCGCCACGAGGATAGGCAAACCAGCGGCAGCTCTGGAGGTCGATCCCCTCTCGCTCGATGAACGTAGAGGGCGACCATTGATTGCGCGCCTTTTCCGATCTCGGTGGCCACCCCTCCCAGAGCGCGTACCAGAATGATGATGCATCTTTTTTCAGACTACTGAGCGTCCACGTCCCATCCGAGAGATAGCCTCGACGTAAGTTGTCGTAGAGGTCACCTGGCGCTCGCTTCCCCCAGGGGATACCATCGGCGAAAGCCACTGCACCTCCCTGCCTGCGCTGACGCTCTTCAGTCACGCCGATGAGATCCGCGGCCATTCTCTGGTCGGTACATGTTTGTACCATCTTTTCCTTAGTCCATAGGGGAATGGAAACCCCGTAGCGCGTGGCCAATTCCTGGATCTCGGCACGCTGGAAGTTCCGCAGCCGCTCCTGCATGAGAATTACCGCGTGCGCCTCGCAATACTGATAATACGCCTCGGCGCGCTGCGCCTTGAGGTGTTGCACCTGGTCCTGGACAGAGTGAAATCGCTCCTCGTCCCAGCCAAGCAACCGCAAAAGCGCCTCGCGATCCGAAAGCCGCAGGCAGTGGAGTAACGCGTCTGCGGGATGCATCCAGGAGCGTGAGTCTCGCCAGAGGTCGGTGTGAGCGCCTCGGCTGGAGCCGCACAGAGCTCGCTTACATGCGCTTGCAGCCAGGCTTCAGGTGGTACTGCCGCAAAAGCTCGACAAGCGTTTCAGAAGAGGGCTGCGGAGACATGGAGCTGACCATAGCCGGGGCAACGCTCTGGCAATACTGTTGCAGGTAGGCATCCGCCTGGACGACCAGGTAAATGACCGCTTCATTCCCCATCGTCACCGTATACGGAAGCGGAATCGCATGGGCGGCTGGAGCCATAAAATCGAATGGCGCTCCGATGACTGTGTGATGCGGAGCGCCAAACCAGTGCCTCTTCTCCTGATCGTGGAAATGGGCGGCTCCGTTGTCGAATGAGTGAACGAGCGAGAGCGCCTGCACGCTGAAGTTCCGAAAGTGCATGTCCATGAGTACACGAAGGATACGCTGGTCCGGCGCGGCGTAGCAGCGACTATCGCTGCTACTTTGGAGAGGAGTATAGCTCGTCCGAGGAACCTTTCCAGAAGGCAGTGCAGCCTGCGTGAGCTGATCGAATAGGGGCCGCCCGAGATAGGTTTGAAGGTCTAAGACGATGTGGGTAGGCCACCAGTGCGAAAGTCTCAGCGCCGAGGCCGGTAGGCGTGGTAAAACTTCTACCATAGCCGCGATATGCTCTTCATATTCAGACTGCCAAATCGAGGCTTCGAGTTGCTCACGCTGTGCTTTGCTCAGCTCCGTCAGATCGTAGAGTGTCAGGATGTGCTCCTGGGACTGCCGCGTTGCCCAGGCGCGCACGTCCGGGAGGGAGCTGCGCTTAAAACACCAGAGGGGGTTTTGCCAGGCGCGATCATCCTGTCGCTGAAACAGTGCCTTAAAGCCCTCGACGAGGGCTCTCGGAAAAGAGATGGCAAAGGCGTATCCTTTGCCGCGCGCTGGACAGATCACGATAGTATCCTTCATCACAGCATCTCGCTTTCATGCTTCCGGCATGTTTTCGCGCCTTCGAGCGCTCACCCGTTCACCAGTTCCTGGGCCAGGTCAGAGGCCGATGCTCGCTTCCAGCTCCAGGAGGCAGGTTTCACTGGCGCAAACCCGCTGTTCGAGTTCGCTTGCCTCCTGCCGAAGTGCGGCCAGGCGTCGGCGCACCTCGTCGCTCTTGCGTCTGACCGATCCTGTACAGTCCAGCATCTCCGTGACCCACGCTTGCCACACCTCAACGACTTTGGAATCAACAGCAATGACAGCGCGGTGGAAACAGATAGAGCAGACACCAGGCTCCCTCGGGTCATAGCGGTAGCACTCGCACTCCTCGCCGATGGCGAGAGCGTAGAGCGACACCGCTAGCTCTAACAGCGCGGCATATTCCGGTCGGACATCGACCAGGAGAGCTGACGCTTCCTTCGGTATCCCGACGAGCAGGCCTCGCGGCTGCCCGTCGAAGCGCAGCAGCGTCACTGCTCTGTCGTGGCCCGCCTGAAGTCTGGCCGTGCATTCCGCTTCGGTTGTGCCGGCTTTGGTGGTCAACAGCACTCCCCGATAGCCTTCAATCCGGTAAAGCATCTCGTGGGGAAGATAATCGATGAGCAGCCTGCGCGCCTCTCGCAGTGTCATTGCGCCCCTGCGGGTGAGCGGGTCGATTTCGACCGCGCAGGCTTCGAGACGTTTCCGAACGAGTGCCAGCGCGTATTTCCCCTTTTCGTAACTGGCCACAATCGCTCTTTGTTCAAATTGACCGTTGCTGTAGTCCTTCATCTGCTTTCTCTTGTACACGCGTCTTCCCGGGACCCCCTCCCTACCAGAGGCGTGGTTCGTTTTTCTGTGCCTCGCCATCACCCCGGCAGCCGATTAACGTCCCTTTTGTGCGAGTCGACTCGCTTGCATTGTAGGGTTTCTTCAAAGCGTCGTCAAGCGCGGGATCGCACGGTGAAGGAGTGGAGTGAGGATAAAAAGCGGAGCTAAACTATATGAAAAATGATGAGCTTACCATCTGCAAAGCGCACGTTTTAGTGAGTGTGGAAGGGATCTGGCGTCGGTGTTCAAGGTCGAGAAAAGCCATCGGGAGCCAGGCTCCGCTCAACTCGCGCCTTTTCCAGGTGGCGCACTGCGGTGGCTGCGCGTCAGGGACGGCGCAGGAAGAACAGACGAACGGCAGTGAGGATGAGGTAGGCAAGGATCGCGAGTCCGAGGGGGATGAGTCCAGCCAGTGCGATGAACGAGAACCACCCATCTCCACCAGGTGACGCTGGGGTGCCGGACACCTGCGCAAGGAGACGATGGATCTGCAGTGCGCCCAGAACCGCTATGACGGCGAAACATCCAATATTGAGCAGCGGAAAGAGCGGATAGGTTTGGAAATAGAAGTGGTGGAAACGTGGAAACCACTGAAACAGGTGGTCTCTGATACGAGAAGAGGAGGTGACGACGAGATGGACGCCCATCTCGGCCACATAGGGGGATGCCTCCGGCTCGAGTGTTCCAAGCTGCGCGACGGTTCTTCCACCATCGGGCGTCGTGCTGGTTAAGACCGCCAGGACATCACTGGCGGAAACGGAGGTACCCTCCGAGCGGAGAATCTGCTGGAGGACCGCACCCGTGAGCAAGCCGGCCAGTGGTGCGCGCAGCGTAAAGGCCAGTCCCGTATGGTGGTGGCGAAGGGTGACCAGCGGGGCCGAGCCCTGCACTCGTTCACCCTCTTTGACAAACCAGTGTGCTACGTGTGTCTCCTCGATCCCTGCAGTGAGGTGGAGCATCGCGGTGAATCGTCTCTGTCCCATGCGGAAGACTTCCCCTTCTCACAAAAGCAGGAGGGCGGAAGAGCCTGCCTGCTCCCGTTGTCCTATCCATCGAGCCTCGCTCTTTCTACCCTATCAGCAGCAGTGTACCCGAAAATGCAACGCATAGGTATCAGAATTCACCCAAAACCTTGCGGGAATTTCCAGTGAAGCGAAAATAGCACCCATTCGGGAGGGAAATGAGGAGGTGTCCGAGGGGTGGCCATGCCGCGCTTGTCAAAGGAGACGGGAAATAAGGGTGATGGATTGTTCTCTTTCTCCTGAAAGGACGTTCTCGATGGATCAGCATCTTGACCCGGCCGCGCAGAGAGCGGCCCACCATCCCTTCTTTGTCACGTATCGACTCGCGCTATCAGCGGGAGCAAGGCATCAACGATGCCCTACTTGCTGCCGTTGCTGTCCTGCGAGACGGGAGACCTCACCCGGCTACGGTCATGTCGTATGCCTCTGGCTGTCAGTTTTCAGAAGGATATCCGGCGGATCGCTGAAGTGTGTGCAGGCGTGCCCGGATGCGCCTGGCGAGAATCCTCTGCTCGCCGCCATCCTGAGCGCCCTCCTATCGCATGCGCGCCGCGGCCTAAAGGGCGCTCTGAACATCCGTACAACGGATCCACTTCGGCTGGATCGTCTCGATGGGCCGGTCAAACAAGCCGGCCTGGCCGTCCAGTCGGAAGATCTGGGCGTAATCTTCCGGCTCGAAGGCTTTGCGTAATCGCGCGGAGTATGACCCGGCCAGTTGCTGGAGATAATACTCAACATCGTAATCGCGCCGGTCGTCCAGCGTCTCCCGGTGCGCGTGGGCAGCAGCGTACGGGAGCGGAGCGCCCTGTTCTTCCATCTCATCCTCCGCGTCAAGGGCTTCTGACGCTTCTTCCTCCTCAGGCAGCCAGACGGAGGCTCCGGAGCGGTCGCGGTAGAAACGAACCCGCTCGCCCGGTTCCCAGGAGGTACGGCCAGCGGCCAGAAGCGCTTCGTACTGGGGCTCCTGGTGCCTCTGGCGAACTGCCATGTAGGCCTTGGGGGTTTTTGAGAGACGCACACGCGTGGCCAGGTCGGATGCCGGCAGGCTGCGACTGCGCAGCGCCTCCACCGTTTCGAGAAAAGCATTGCGCGCCCCGATCACGTCGCCGGTCATGACACAGAAGAGTGCCTTGCGAAGAAAGCGATCGCCATAGGGCTCTGCCCGGCTCGAGCGGAGAGCTGCCCCCCGCATGATCAACTGCCCCGAATAGGTGATCGCGGCATAATTTTTAATCTCGTGGGAGAGAAAGCTGCGTAGCCGTGTTTCATACTCGAGCTTTATACCCGCCGGTAACTCAGTAGCAACTTCGGCAACCACGGCACGTTCCTGCTCTTCGCCGAACCCCTCTGGGCACGTGAAGTACACACCATCCGTGTCAGCCTCGATGAGTCTCATGCCGCGCCTGCGCAGCCCATCTACCACCTGTGCGAGAATGTCCCGTCCCCGCCTCGTGACTTCCGCCGCAGCGCTGGTATCGGCAAAGAGCGCGATTTGCCCGGCGCCCATGTACCCGTAGGCCGCGTTGATCAGGACTTTCATCGCGCTGCTGGTCGCTTCGTGGTGGCTGGCCTCCATCGAGCCGGGAAGCTCGGCCTTCGCGGCAGCCTTGTGCGCTAGGCGCAGGTCCGTCAGCCTCCCCAAAATAGAGAGGAGGACACCTAACCTGTCCGACGCCGGCGCTATGTTTCCAGCTCTCATGATCGAGGGGTACAGAGAGGCGACATCGCATTTGACCACGTGTTCTGCCACGCCCTCGGCGAACAAGAAAACGGCACCGCCTTCGATGAGCTCCTGTCCGTTGCCCTGTCCGGATGTAGGGCCTGGAAGCGCCTCGCCCGCATGCAGGTATGCTCTCACCAGAATTGGTTCGAGGACCCCTGTGGCAGGCCCTGCGGAGGCCAGGCGCTCGTAGCGGCGCGGGGCCATACCGGCAAGTGCGAATGGCGCTCCCATGAGCCGCTGCGAGAGGCCATCCACCTCAATGACGTCATCGAGGGCGTAGCGGCGAACCAGGTCGGGGTCGCGCCGGTACGTCTCGAAGATCTTCGCACCTTCGAGGTAGACGCGCTCTGGCGGTGCAATGCCGAAGTACCGTGCTACGTCCTTGAGGCGGTAGCTGGGGAGGGCGCGGATCGAGAAATCGTACCGCCGAACAGCATCGAGCGTGTCGATGATCTCGCGACCGGCTACGCTGTAGCGCACCCGCCGGCGGTCCTCGCGACCATAGCCCACCCTCTCCTCGTAGCGTTCCAGAAGAGCGGGTCCCCCCTTTCTACCCAGGGCCAGCGGGACACCGTGGGCGGCTGCCCGGGCTTCAAGGAAAGGGAGGTCAAATTGCGAGATATTGTGATTTTCCAGGACGTCAGGATCGCGCTCGCGTATGGTAGCACACAGGTCGATGATCAGTTGTTTCTCATCGGCGGGCGTCGGAGCTTCAAGGGTCGTTGCAAAGCCACGGGAATCACGAATCGCGACCAGGAAGATGCGTCCTCGTTGTGGATTCAGGCTTGAGGTCTCCAGATCGAACTGAAGTCGGTGAAGGCTCTCGTAGGTAAGCCCCCGGAAATAGACGCGGCCACTCTGCATCAGGTACTGCTCGACAGGGCTGACGCGGTAATAGTCGCCCTGGAGATCGTTCAAGCTGGTTATCTGGCGGCCCAGCCGCCTGGAGGCACCCTCAAGCAGGAGACGCTCCAGTTTGCGCCCGTCACTTGCCGTGAGCAGATAGCGAAAAGACCCTTCTGGTCCGTTGAGCACGCGGTACTTCACCAGCGCAGTGCTGCTGTTAGAGGCCGCCTCTGGAAGCACGCTTGCCTTGACATGCGCCAGGTCAGCCAGGGAAGCGGCGTATAACCAGGGCCGAAAGCGCACACGCTCATAGAGGATGCTCTCACCTTCCCGTCTCCAGACAAGCGCGATCCCCTCTCGATTGGCGTAGATTGAAACAATCCCGCGCGTTTGATCAGACCCGAACAGCCATGCATCTTCGATGCTGGTCGTTGGGTCACTCGGAACCTGTAGAGTCTTTGTTTCCATAACTCCTGCTACTGATCTTCCCAGACCTTATGGCTGCTCCATACAGGCGCGAAGGTCCACCTGGTGTCTTCCTCACCTGCCCGCAGGCTCGCCTTTCGTTGCTTGACAGTATAGTGCAAGATGGAGGCGTTTGGAAGATCGGTTCAACCAGAGACCGGCAGCCTGGCCGGGGTGACGAAAGAGTGATGCGGTAAGAACGCGCCTCTTTGTAAAGCATACCAGAATTCAGCGCGCATAGCTGTTAGATTCCACCTCACATGTTGCGGGAAATCCGACTGCACGGGTCGCTCTCTTCCAAAATCAGAGAGCGACCCTGATGGTGGGAACCTGCACAGGCATCGTGTTTTGTGTGTACGAAACCGCCCACTGCTTCCTTCAGTTGCGTGACTGAACCAGAGGCTGGCTTTCCGCCTGCCTCACTCCCCCCAATGCCCAAGCAGCCTCGCGATATCCTCCGCGATGCGCTCTTCAAGCACGTGCGCCTCGCCTCCGCCGCTCTTTGAAAGCGCCCTCGCGAGGGCGCTCTGTGAAATCCATAAAGCGGTGAGGCGCAAAGCTCCCTTCAGCCTCACGGATCGCCTGCAGTGTCGTGACCATGTACCGCCTGGCCATGCATCGTCCTCTCCGTACC
>WNGQ01024589.1_pt1 | contig 13699 bp, 13 predicted proteins | sample 5407661 | NCBI WGS metagenome assembly WNGQ01 (sample SAMN13153382, study PRJNA577476) | soil metagenome | isolation source: 60 cm soil or saprolite under Garry oak tree replicate 2 | place: USA:California | collected 2016-06-15
CTACACCTGGATGTTCGTGATTTTCGAGATGATGCCGTAGCCGATCGCGATCGAGACGAGGCCCATACCGATCAGGACGTAACCCAGCCATTCGTGGAAGAGCGGCGTGATGTAGGTCGGCGAGATGAAGGTCAGGATCAGCGCGAGCGCGAAGGGCAGACCCGTGATGATGTAGCCCGAGGCGCGAGCCTGCGCGGTCAGGGTACGGATCTCGCCCTGGATGCGGATCCGTTCCCGGATGGTGAAGGCGATGGTGTCGAGGATCTCGGCCAGGTTGCCACCGACCACGCGGTGGATCTGGACCGCCGTGACCATCAGGTCGAAGTCTTCGGATTCGATGCGCTTGACCATGTGCTGCAAGGCGTCATCGACCGAGACGCCCAGGTTCATCTCGCGGACCGCCCGGCTGAACTCGTCCGCCATCGGCGGTGACGAGCTCTTGGCGATGGTGGCCATCGCCTGGGCGAAGGAATAACCGGCCTTGAGGGCATTGGAGAGCAGGACGACGGTATCGCCCAGCTGGTTGTTGAACGCCTTGAGCCGGCGGCGCTGCCGGAACTTGAGGAAGAACCCCGGGGCGAAGTAGCCGACCGGGATGCCGATCAGGGCGAGAATCGGGCTGTGGAAGCGGAGGAACAGGATGGCGCTGAGCAGGACGATCAGGCCGACGATGACCATGACGTATTCCGAGACGCGGAGCTTGAGGTCGGCCTTGGCCAGCTCATCCGTGAGCTTCGAGCTGCGCCCACCCTTGTTGCGGGTGAGGCTCTTGTTGAAGCGGTCCATGAACCCCTCGACGAAGCCACCCTTCTTGCCGGCTGCCTCGGGGTTGTAGCTATCCATGTGCAGCTCTTCGGCCGGCTGCCGGTTGTTGGACATCAGCGCCATGACCACGATCAGCGCCGCGATGGCTGCCATGGCCGCGAAGACAAGCTGGATTGACACTTAGTGGCCTCCTTGTCCGGCAGGATCGGGCACCGGCGTGAAGAGGTCCTTCGCCACGCCCTCGCCTGACGACTGCAGGTGGTCGAAATATTTCGGAATGATGCCGGTGGCCGTGAAGTAGCCCTGCACCTTACCGTCTTCGCTGACGCCTGTCTGCTTGAACACGAATATGTCCTGCACCTTTACCTGGTCGCCGTGCAGTCCGAGCACCTCGCTGACGGCGATGATCTTCCGCGACCCGTCCCGCAAGCGGCTCTGCTGCACGATGACGTTTATGGCGGACGAGATCTGTTCCCGGATCGCCCGGGAGGGCAGTTCTGCACCCGCCATCAACACCAACGTTTCCAGGCGGTTCAAACTGTCACGCGGCGAGTTGGCGTGAATAGTCGTCAACGATCCGTCATGGCCTGTATTCATCGCCTGGAGCATGTCCAGGGCCTCGCCGCCGCGGCACTCGCCGACCACGATCCGATCGGGGCGCATGCGCAGCGCGTTGACAACCAGGTCCCGGATCGCGATCCGGCCGCGCCCTTCGACGGTCGCCGGTCGTGACTCAAGCGTTACAACGTGCTCCTGGTTGAGCTGCAGCTCGGCGGCGTCTTCCACCGTCACCACCCGCTCCTCCTCCGGGATGAAGCTGGAAAGGACATTGAGGGTCGTCGTCTTCCCCGAACCGGTGCCGCCCGAGACGAGCATGTTCAGCCGGGAGCGGACACAGGCCCGCACGAACTGGGCCATGGGGTCGGTGATGGTACCGAACTTGATCAGGTCGGTGATCTTGTAGGGGTCTTTCGAGAACTTTCGGATGGTCAGGATGGGCCCGTTCAGCGCCAGGGGCGGGATGATGACGTTGACGCGGGAGCCGTCCTTGAGCCGGGCATCCACCATCGGCGACCCCTCGTCGATGCGCCGCCCGATCGTCGAGACGATCCGGTCGATGACCCGCCGCAGTTGGTCCTCGCTTTCGAACTGGACGTTGGAGAGGGTCAGCTTGCCCTTGTGCTCGACGAAAATCTGGTCGGGCCCATTGACCATGATCTCCGTGATCGTGGGGTCGCTGATGAGGGCCTCAATTGGACCGAGCCCGAGGAAGTCGTTGAGGACCGAGTCGAGCAGCCGCTGCTTCTCCGGCTTGGCCAGGGAGAGGCCCATCTCCGCGATCACGGCGGTGAGGGCGTCGGTGATCTTGGCGGCCCGCTGCTCCCGGTCCTCGTCGCCGGAGTCGTCGGCCGACTGCTCGATCAGGCGCGCCTGGAGGCGGTTCTTGATCCGCTCGGCCTGGAGCTCGGACGGCGTGCGGCTGCGCGTCGCGGCCGCCAGGGACTGGCGCGGGCTCTGACCGGCCTGCGGAACGTAGGCCCCGTCGAGGGGCGCGCTGGAGTCGGGACCCTGCTGTTTCTGGACGCGGTCGAGGAGCGACATGCCTCAGGCCGTCCCTCGAGCCACCACAAATGGGAGCGACTCGATTACGCAGCGTGGCACGGCAGGGTAGGCAGCGGCCCGCGAGGTCATCTCAACCTTTCTAACGCCGGGCGAACAGACCCTTGCGGGGTTTCTTCTCGGCGGACTCCGCCGGGGCGGTGGCCGCCGGGACCACCGGCATCAGCTTGGCCACCAGCTCGCGAATGCGCTGGCTGATCTCCGACTCCGGGTGGGTGGTCACGAAGGGATTCCCACGGTTGATCGAGTTGATGACCAGCTTGGGATCGTTGGGGATCTGTCCGGCGATCGGGAAGCGCAGGTTCGCTTCCACGCTCTCCTTGTTGAATTCCGAGTGGGCGTCGGACTTGTTGAGCAAGAGGACGACGCGGTCCGGGGGGATGGAGAGCGAGTCGAAGATCTTCAACGCCAGCTTGGTGTTCTTGATCGCCGGGATACTGAGCGAGGTGACGACCACCACGCGGTCGGCATGGTCCAGCACCTCGAGGTTGATCTCGCCCAGGTGCGCGGAGCTGTCGACGATGATGTAGTCGAACATCTTGCGTAGCTCGCTGAAGATGCGCCGGACGTGGTCGACCGTGACCAGGTCGGCGAGCTCGGGACTGATCGGTGGGAGGAGCACCTTGATGCCGAAGGGTCCGTCCACCATGATCTCGCGGATGAACTCGGGATCCATGTGGTCGATGTTCTCGATCAGGTCGGTGATCCCCTGCGAGTGGTCGAGGTTGAGGAGCACCCCGATGTCACCGAACTGCAGGTCCAGGTCGACGAGCGCGACCTTGCCCTTGGTTTCGTTCGCCATCGAGACCGCCAGGTTGGCCGCGACCAGGGACTTCCCGACACCGCCCTTGCCCGAGTAGAAGAAGAAGACCTGGCCGTGCTCGCCCCGGCGCGGGGTCTCGCCGTCCGCCGGCGGGGCGGGCGCCTTCTCCGTCCCAGCCGTCGTCTTGGCCAGGAACGACTCTTTCTTCTGCTCCAGCTGGTATACCCGCCGGATGCTGGCGATCAGCTCATCCCCGCTGAAGGGCTTGATCAGGAACTCGCGAGCCCCCGACTGCATCGCCCGCCGGAGATAGTCACGCTCACCCTGAACGGACATGATGATGACGGGTGAGTTGGGCACCTCCTGGGCCAGGGTTTCCGTGGCCTGGATGCCGTCCATGATCGGCATGTTGACGTCCATCAGCACGATGTCCGGAGCCAGCTTCTTCGCCTGCTCGATGCCTTCCTTGCCGTTCATGGCCGTGCCGACGACCTGGATGTCCGGCTCGAACGAGAGCAGCTTCTGGAGGTTATCCAGGGTGCTGGCGATGTCGTCCACGATCAGGACATTGATTGGCTCGCTCATCTGATCATCTCGTTAAAGAAAGCACCCCGCGAAATCTTCCGATTTCGCGGGGAGCCTGTCAACGTTTTTCCGTATGTGGGTCCTAGCGGATGCGATACGTACTGGTGAAGCTGTCCATCGTGGTCGCGCTGGTGTCTGGGTCGGGGACATCGTAGTCCTTGACCGACTTGAGCAGGAATTTGTAGTTGGTGTTGTCCAGCGCCCACTTCAGGTCCTCGGCCTGCTTGAGAGTTACGATGACGGTCAGGCTGGAGCTGATCCCACGGGTGTTGGCACCGCCGGCCGGGCCAACACGGATCACGTGGAGGTTGGTAAAGCTGGTCTTCGTCACTGCCTGCGGGGCACCCTTTGGCTGATAGCTGACGAGGACGTCGATTCGGTCGTCGGGCTGGATGTACCCGCCCACGCCGACGAGCTCACCGGTCGGGATCTGTACGGCGACCATCCCGGCGGGGATAGGCAGGAACGCCTGCTTCGCCGGCTGCACGCCGCTGACGTCGCTGACGACGTCGTAGTCGATAATCGCCGTGCCCGTATGGATCGGGATCGCAGCGAACTTGCCGACGACAAGGTCCTTGGCCCGGAACGCGTAGGGCGGCGCCTGGTCCGCTGAGAACTGCTGCACGGTGACCATGTCCGCCGTGATCTGCGTCGATGCCGGGATGTCCTTCAACGCCACGACCGCCGGCACGTTCTTCGATCCTCCAACCGCGATATTGCCGCCCGAGGTTCTGCCAACGAGCAAGGCCCCTCCAAACGCCACAATGGCAAGGAAAACACCGAAGATCAAGAGGATGCGGTTGCTCTTCGGCTTAACCTCCGTCGCCAATCGACTCACCTCCTGAAAACTCGGCGCCCTCGCTCCAAGGCGTGACGCTCCTTCGGGTCATGTATCTATCGGCGAGCGCCCTTCCTTGCGCAAGCCATGTTGCAGAAGACGTTCTTGACCTGGTTGCCGAGGATGATCAGGACTACGATCACGACCACCGCGATCAAGACGAGGATAAGGGCGTACTCGACCATACCCTGCCCTTCCTCACGGTTGAGCAGAGCGCGAAGCTTGAGATAAAGGTTGGTCAACATGCTAGTTTCACCTCCTTGTGGAGCAGATCGAACAGAACCCAGTTTCACACCGGTCCGCGATCAAATCAACGAATCCTGGGCAGAGGAACGGCTAAGAACTTTTGACGACTCCGTAACAGGAATCGCCTAGGTTGCGAACGCTGTTACCGCGAGCCCCGCAGGGCGAGGCCTAGCGCTTGGGCAGCGCGATTTCGACCTTTACCTCGGTTCCGCGGCCCGGTTGCGAGCGAATCTCGAGCGTCCCCTTCTCCAGTTCGGCGCGCTCGCGCATAGAGAGCAGTCCCAGGTTCTTGTTCTTGTGCAGGTTGGCCTCGGTGCGGGCGACATCGAATCCCTGACCGTCATCCTTGACCGTCACCGAGACGCGGGACGGTTGCAGGTTCATGGTGACCTCCGCCATCTTCGCGCGCGCGTGCTTGTGGACGTTGGTGAGGGCCTCCTGAATGATGCGAAAGAGGACGCCCTCGGTGTTGCCCGGCAAGCGGCGCTCCTGGCCGACCACGTTGAAGCGGGTGGCCAGACCGTAGCGATCGCCGTACTCCTTGATGAACTTTCGCAAGGTCGGGACCAGGCCGAGGTCGTCGAGCGTCATCGGCCGGAGGTCGAAGATCAGCTGGCGGGTTTCCTCGAGGGCGTTGCGGACGCTGTTCTTGAATTCCGCCAGCTCGGTCACCAGCTGCTTGGGGTTGCGGTCGAGCAGCCGCTCCAGGATCTCCGCCTGGAGCACGAGGTTGGCCATCGACTGGGCCGGCCCGTCGTGCATGTCGCGAGCGATGCGCATCCGCTCCTCTTCGATGATTTGGAACACCTGGCGCGACGCGTCGCGAAACTGCTTGTCGCCTTCGGCGGCCGTCGGCGGACTGCCATTTTCGCCATACATCCGCTGGAGGTCGGCCAGGATCTGGCTGGCGGACCGCAGGAACTGCCCCTGGTCTTTGAGCTCGGCGCGGCGGGCGGTGAGGAACTCGTACTCCAGCTGGACTCGCTCCACGCGCAGCTGCGTCTCGCGAATGTTGGCGAAGGTCTCCTGGACCTCCGACGGCGAGAACTGCTTGAGGTTGTTGAGCAGGTGCTTTTCCACAACCCGTGACTCCTCGGCCTGGTCCCGGACCTGCTCCAGAGACGCCTCCAGCTCCCGCGATTTCGTCTCAGCCATCTCCAGCTCAACCTCGACAATCTGGAGGCGGGCGGTGACCGACTGGTGAATCAACACGAATGGATCGAAGGTCTCATCCGTGGCCTGGATCGCACTCATATAGGACTACTAGGACTATGGAAAAGGCTGACGCTTTCTGGCTGGAGCCCCGTTTGGCGGCCCAATGATAGCAGGAAAATCGGCGAATTCACGCTGAATCTCCATACCAGATGAATGACAGGGCGTCCTTCATCATCGGACGGGCGCTGCCCATCGGCGTCTTTGGCTTCCTGGTGGCGATTCAGGCGGAGCTGGCCTTCGCCGGCGTCCAGAACGCCTCCCAGGGCGGCCTTGACCGGACGCAGGTGATGTACCTGCTCAACCGTCTCCTCACCGTCGCCTTCTTCGCGTTCCTGGTGGTCATCTACGCGATCCGCAGCAAGGCCATCGCCCGCGATCACAACCCGGTGGCGATCGCCGCGGCGCTGGTCGGCAGCTTCGTCCTCTACGGGCTCTTCCTGATTCCGGGCCAGGGCCGCAGCAGCGACATCTGGGTGCTGGCGGGCAGCGACATGTGCCTCGCGTGTGGCATCACCTGGGCTCTGTACTCGTTGAGCTATCTCGGCCGGCGGTTCAGCATCGTCCCCGAGGCGCGGGGCCTGGTGACCAGCGGTCCTTACCGGCTGGCTCGGCACCCGATCTACCTGGGAGAGATCCTCGCCGGCTTCGGCCTCGTGTTGCCGACCGTTGTCAGCCTGCACGCGGTGGTGTTCGCCGTGTTTCTCGGCGCGCAGCTGGCCCGCACCTATTTCGAGGAGCGGGTCCTGCGCAGCACGTACCCGCAGTACGAGGCCTATGCCCGGCGCACCCGCCGGCTCATCCCCTTCGTCCTGTAGATTGGCAACCCTGGCCCGTTCCAAAGCCCCGTCCCCACTCCAGCCGGGCCCCGACCGGTGGCTGAGCCGAGCCATCCGCTGGCTCGACCTCCCGCACTTCTTCACCATCGCCATCTTCCTGACCATGCTGATCGCCGCCATTCAGCCGGTCACCGACCCGGATTTCTGGTGGCATCTCACGACCGGAAACTGGATCCTGAGCCACCACGCGGTGCCCCACCAGGATCTCTTCACCTTTACCGTCCACGATCACCGCTGGATCACCCACGAATGGCTGAGTGAGGTCCTGATGTCGGCCCTCTACGCGATCGGGCGCTTACCGCTGGTGAGCCTGTTCTTCGGCGCCGTCACCGCCACGGGCTTCCTCCTCGTCTATCGGGCGATCGACCGGCGGGTGAACTTCGTGATCGCCGGGCTCGCGCTCGCCCTCGGCGTGGCGGCCGCGAATCCCATCTGGGGCCCCCGCATCCAGATGATCACCTTCGCGCTGACAGCGCTGACCTATCTGTGGGTCAAGCGGTTTTGCGAGGGCCGCAGCCGCGCGCTTTACCTGCTGCCCGCCATCATGCTGCTCTGGGTCAATCTGCACGCCGGCTTCGTGCTCGGCTATGCGATCCTTGGGATGGCGCTGTTCGTGGAAGGCGTGCGCTACCTGGTGCGGCGTCGCGGGGCGATGCCGCTCGCTCGCCTGCGGGCCATGGCCGCCATCCTCGCCGCCTCGGTCGCGGTCGCCATCGTCAATCCCAACGGTTGGGACATCTATCTGTATCCATTCCAGACCGGTGGTAGCCCCGAGCAGCAGCGCCTGATCGTCGAGTGGTTCTCGCCGAACTTCCAGATGTCCCAGATCTGGGCGTTCGAGGCCATGATCTTCCTGATCATCGGGGGGCTGGCGCTCGCCCGCCGCATCGAACCGCGGCAGTTCCTTCTGCTGTTGGTCGGCCTCGGCCTGGCCCTGCACTCGGTGCGCAACCTGTCATTCTTCATGCTGGTCAGCGTCCCGGCGCTGGCCGACTACACCCAGCAGGCACGGGAGCGCATCTCGCTCCGCTGGCCGCGGCGCGTGCCGAAGACCACGCCGGTGACCTTCGCCCTCAATGTCCTCATGATCGCTCTCGTCCTCGCGATCGTGGCCGCCGCCAGCGTACCGAGCCTGGTGCAGCGCGTCGATGGCAAGCTGATGGCCCGCGACTTCCCCATCAAGGCGGCGGACTTCCTCGTGCAGCACCCGCCTCCCGGCCACATGCTCAACGTCTACGGCTGGGGTGGCTACCTGATTTTCCGCCTGGACGCGCGGCGCACCACGCAGCCGGTTTTCATCTTCGGCGACGCGGCTCTCGACGGCGACCAGTTGTTGCGCGATTACGATCATCTGCAGTCGCTCGGCACGGACCAGGCTCACCTCTTCGAGCGCTACCAGATCAACTGGGTGATCTTCCACTCCAACGATCCGATCATCACCGAGCTACGGCAGATCCACAACGCGCCTGGAGTGACCGGCTGGTTTGAACTCAAGACGTTTGACAAGGCGACCATCATGATGCGCGACACTCCGGCGAACCGAGCCTACGCCGCTGCCGCACGTGAATGACGGCCGTGGAGCGCGGCATGCGGCGCCGGCAGCGGCTGTTCGTGGTCTTCACGGCGGTGCTGGTGCTGGCGTACGCCCGCCAGCTCGTCGTCGCACCGACCGCAGGGCAGGACTTTCGCGCGTTCTTCGCGGCGGCCACGCTGGCGGCGCAGCATGGCGCGAGCCACTGACGGGCCTGTCGTGGCACACCGTCTACCCCATCTTTGCCGCCCTGATGCTGCTGGCGATCGCGACTGGCAGCTGGCTCATCCTGGCGCGCCTGGGCTGGCCCTCGACGCGCCGGCGCATCGCGGTCCTGGTTGCGACCCTCTCCCCCATCGCCTTCTTCAATATCTTCCAGGGCCAGGTCACGGCGCTGGTGTTCCTCGGCTTCGCCGCCGCCTGGTACCTCGCCTGGCGTGGGCAGCCGGTGGCCGGTGGATTGGCGCTGACGCTGGTCTGGATCAAGCCGAACCTCGGCGTGGCCCTTCCCCTGGTGGTGGCGCTGCTCGAGCCGGCTGCCGCGCGCCGGCTGCTGATCACGTTTGCGTTGGGCAGCATGCTGGCCTTCGGCACCGCGGCCCTGGCACTCCCGGGCGTTCTGATTCACTGGCCGGCGGAGATCCTCTCGCACTGGCGGGCGGCACAGGGGTCGCAGCCGGACATCGCGTCGATCCATAGCTTCTACTACCCGGCGCTCAGTGGCCCGCTCAAGACCATTGCCCTCCTGTTCGTGGTTCTCGTCGGGTGCGCCTACGCCGCCTGGGCGCTCCGTCGGGTCCGGGTCCCCCTGGCCAGGGGATTGACCTTCCTCCTGCTCTGGTTCGCACTCCTGCCCTATGTCCACTCCTTCGACGCCATCCTGCTGCTCCCGGTGCTCGCCGTCCTCGTCGCTGCGGACCAGCGCGGTTGGGGGGATGCCACGACCGAGGCGACCATCTGGGCCTTCGCCATCATCCCCTTCGCATATTTCGTGGGTTGGCACGTCTTCTTCTTCAACGGCTTTACGGCGATCCCGATGGCGATGCTCCTGCTCGCCTGGCACCGCCGGGTGATGATGCGCAGTCCGGACGAGATCGCGCAGGCGCGGGCCGCGTGAAACGCTGGTACGGCGTCCGGCGCTTGTACGAGGCATCGTTTCGCGATCGGGTGCTGCTCGTGCTCGTGCTCAGCATCGGCGCCTATTACCTCACGTGGTCGGTCGTCCAGTGGCTGACCCTGACGCCGGAGAGCCTGCGCTTCGATTTCGTCAACTATTTCGGCGGCGCCCAGGCCGCCGCGCACGGCACGGACATCTACGCCGACTTCAAGCACTCCTGGGGGACCCAGGCATGGGTGGTCGCCTACATCTACCCACCCTTCTTCGCGCTGGTGCTCGCGCCCCTCACCGCCTTCGGCCTGCTGGCCGCGGCGCGCATCTGGCTGCTCGCGGTGCACGTCGCCTTCTTCGGATCGCTGCTGCTCATCGTGCGGATCCATCCGGAACTCACGCGTAGCGGCCGGCGCCTACTCTGGCTCGCCAGCCTCGGCTTCATGCCGGTGTACCTCAACCTCAAATTCCAGCAGGTCGCCACCGTCTGGTTGCTGTTGATCACCGCGACGCTGTGGGCGGCGCTACGCCGCCGCACCGGTTTGGCCGGTGCCTTCATCGCGGCGGCCGCATCCCTCAAGGTCTCGCCCATCTTTCTGATCCCGCTGTTCGCGAGGCTGGCCCGCTGGCGCATCGCCGTCATCGCCGGCGTGACGCTCGTCGCTCTGACGGTCGTCACCATGCTGGCGGCGCCGGGCAGCTGGCAATTTTTCACCGTCGTGCTCCCCCGCATCGGACTGGGGACCGCCAACTGGGACAACGGATCGATCGACGGCCTGGTGAGTCGCATCTCGGAGCTCGCACCCAATCTCTTTGGCAACGCGACCCAGACGGTGGCCAAGGTGATCATCGCCGCCGCCGCGATCGCGCTCATCGGCGTCACGCTCTGGTTCGCGCGCCACGGGGCCCAAGAGACATGGACCCTTCGCCTCAGCGTGTCGGCGCTGGTCACCGCGCTGCTGATCGTGAGCAGCGTCACCTGGCAGCACCACCTGGTGACCCTCTTGCTCCCGCTCGCCACCGGGATCGCCTGGATCACCGTCCGCCGGCCCGGCGCGCGCTACGGCTGGTGGCTGCTTGCCGCGTATGCGATGTGCTGGGTGGACCGCCGCGCCTTCCCCCTGCCGGCCGATATGCAGATCCACTCCTGGACCGACGCGGCGCTGGTGCTGGCCGGCACCTCCGTCAAGCTGGTGGGGCTGCTCCTCTTGTGGACCCTGCTGCTGCAGATGCTCCGCGTCGAGGCCCGGCGGGCGTCGGTCAGGCCGCTCGACCAATCGGTGGCCGGCGCTGCTGCGCAGCCCGCTGCCTGAACTGCCAGCCGTACCAGGCGACGACCGCCGTCATGACGATGGGGCCCAGCGGGATATCGATACCGCGCAGGTCGATCAGGACCGCGAGGTCGATCGCGAGCAACGCGGGCAATGGATTGGGCAACGCGCCCTGGCGGTATAGCACGATGGCGAGCCACGCCGGCACCACCAGGATCAAGAGATCGTGGGGCAGCGCGTGGGGTGAGGCAAGCACCGCGAGCGCGCCGGCAAGTGCGGCGAAGCCAATCACGGAAGGGGGGTGGCGCCAGGCCAGCCAGCAGAGCGCCATCAGCACCGCCAGGTAGAGCGCAATTGCCACCAGGGTCGCCAGGCGGGGGGGCAGCGCCGCGCCGATCACGCCGATCCAGGACTCGTTGAGCCGGATGGCAACGGCCTGGTTGGCGCTGAGCGCGTTGTGGACCATCGCGCTCAAGCCGCCGGCGCCGCCGGCCAGCGGGCTCAGCAGGATGATGGCGCCGCCCGTGGCCGCGGCCCCCAGTGATCGCCAGCGTCGGGCCGCGAAGAGGATGGCGAGATAGACGGGCAGGTATTGCGGTTTGACGGCGAGCAACATCCCCGCGCCGGCGGCGAGCGCGGGCGTATCCGAGCGCAGCGCCAGCACGATCATGGTGGCGCCGAGCAAGAGCCACGCGGTCGGCTGCCCCTCCGTGAACGCGCCCCAGGTGGGAACGGCGGCCAGCACACCGAGCACCGCGAGGCTTATGTATTTCGCTCCCCCGCTTGCCGGGCCCGTCGGCCCACGCGAGCGGCGCTTTAGTGCCATGCGAGGGTTTGAGACGTTCGGGGAGGGCAGGGTGGGGGCTCCGCGCTGCAAGAGCAGGAGCGCGATCAGCATGAGGGCGGCGCTGAGGAGCTGGCAGAGGCGAAAGGCGACCTCGAACGGCAGGAGCGACAGGACGGCGTAGGGCAGCGCGGCCGCCAGTGGCAGGCTGAATGGCAGGCGAGGGTCGATGGCCCCATCGGGCGCGACCCCGCGCATGATCGCGCCCAGCTTCGCCTGGTCGTAGGGAGCCGCGAGATCGCCCTGCCGTACCAGCACACCCGCGCTGTAGTTGATGGTGAAGTCGGAGCTCAGCCTCGACGCGGGCGACTGGGTGAGGATGACGACCAATCCGGCGGCGGCCAGGGCCACGGCCACCGCGAGCATCGCTCGATCCATCGGCCGTCTCACGGGCGCACCCGAAAGAGCGCGGCCGTATCCTCGAGATCGATCATCTCCAGAGCGGGATCCGGGGCGAGCCGCGCGGCGAAGCCCGCGTCAGTGGTGAGCACGTAGTCGATGCCGTTTGCGTGCAGGAACGTCGCCCGACGGCTGGCGCCCCAGGTGGTGAAGAAGGCAAGCGCGTCGTCCGACTTGCGGCGGGCGTCGATCGTCATCTCCGGATGGCCATTGAACGCGCGCGCATCCGTCTGCGCCGGGACGAAGATCCCGTCGAGATAGGTGGTCAGCACCACATCATGCGCCGACACGTGGGGAGCGAGGCGCGCGAGCAGGGCGGCCTCGGCATGGCTCTCGTACTCGGCATATGGATCGAGACGGAACGCCGCGATCCAGTACGGCTGCGCCAGGCTGACGATGCCATACAGGCTCGATGCCGCGAGCGTGAGCGCGAGCACCCGGCGGCGCCAACGGACATCACGCACGCGGCGAAGCACGACGAGAAGGCCGGGGGCGGCGCACAGGCCAAAGGGCACCGAGCTCGCCATGAAGCTGCGACCGAGGGTGCCGCTCAGGCCGGGGAGAAACATGAAGACCGTCATTGCCACGATCCAAAGCGCGGGAAGCACGAGATCACCGCGCAACCGCCGGCTCACGAAGGCGATGATGATCAGTCCGCTGGCGACGAGGTGCGAGAGCACCAGGAAACCAAACGGGTCCCCGACATCCAGTGACGTACGGACGACGCGCACAGCATCCGGGGTCGTCGCCCAGACCCAGAACAGGTAACCCAGGTAGGGCAGCTGCACGACCGCCGCCGGGACAATGAAGGCGACGGCTCGCCGCTGATGGCGCAGCAGCGCCCAGCCGGCGACGGTCACGAGAGCCAGCAGCGCGAGCTGCGGATAGATCAGTTGCAGGCCGACGACCGCCAGCACGCCGCTCGCCACAAGGTGTGGGTCGCGGCGATGACGCAGCCGCAGGGCGACCACCATCGTCCAGCAGAGCAACGCCAGCGCCCAGGGCAGGTGCGGCGCCATGGAGACCAGGTCGGCGACGCTGCTCCCCGGCGAACTCATCTCGGTCGCGTGGGTCGTGAGCGGGCCGAGGTGGATGTCGCGCGGCAGCACGGTGCCGATGCCCCCGCCCAAGGCGCAGAGCACGAAAGCCCAACGACGCAGGAGGTGAGGCCGGAAGATTTCCTTGATCAACAGGTAAACGGCGGTCAGCAGGGCCGCGGCGGCGAGCAGTCGTGCCGCGTGATAGAGCCAGGGCCCCGATGCCCAGCCGACGAGATGGGCCGGCCAGAGATACCAGGGGTAGAGCAGGATCCCCGGCAACGTCTCTGCGGTGAATGCCGGGTGGAAGAGCCAGGCACCGCGCCAGCCCGCGCGCCACATCGATTGGTACACGTAGGCATCGCGCGCGATCACCACGTAGCCGGGGAACACGCTGCCAGACGGGACGCGAAGCGCGGCGAGCAGGATCGGCGGCATCGTCAGCAGCCCGACGCCGGCAGTGAATACAAGGGACCGGCGCCAGGCGAACCGCGGCAACCGTCGCCGCGGCGAAATGCGTTCCGCCTCCCATTGCCGAGGCGCGACGGCCATCAGGCAGAGAGTCGCTCGGCCTCGACGGCCGGCGCCGGCGCGAGGCTCAGGTCACCGAGCGGCAAGACCAAGAGGAACAGCGTGATGAC
>WNGQ01015522.1_pt1 | contig 13693 bp, 12 predicted proteins | sample 5407661 | NCBI WGS metagenome assembly WNGQ01 (sample SAMN13153382, study PRJNA577476) | soil metagenome | isolation source: 60 cm soil or saprolite under Garry oak tree replicate 2 | place: USA:California | collected 2016-06-15
GGCGATGACCCCTGTCGCGTGGATGCGCACCAGTACCTCCCCTGGGCCAGGATGTGGTTGTGGTGCGTCTTCATACACGAGGTGATCTGGACCGCCACGGCCATGGATACGGATCGCTTTCATTTCTTACTTTCCTCTCGACTTCGAGATGAATCCAGTCCACCGCCAGAGTGCGGTGATCAGGTGAATAGCCTCGGCTGTGGATCAGCCGAAGGTGAACACAAAGGTTATGTTGCAAAAATGCACGGGGGGGATATGATGGGCGTGAAGCCTCACTTCCTGTTCAGCTTAGGCAGCCACTCCAAACAGGCAGGCGATGAACGCAACTTGCCCCAGAATGTCTCCTTTTTCCACACCACGCATTTGCCCTTTCCTCACCATGTTCATGATCTCATATCGATGTCCCGTGTTCCAAGCGGTCTCAAAGGAAAAAAAGCCCAGCCCGGGTTTGACGCGTCGCTTGATGAAGCGATGGTCTTGTTCGACGATGTTGTTGAGGTACTTGACCTGCCTCAGTTCGACTGACTCAGGAAGTGTTCCGCTGGCTTTAAGCTGGACAACGGCTTTGGGAGAGGCCGCATTCTTATCGACATTGATGACGCGGGGAGCTGACGGAGTGGGGGTGGAATCGGCCGTAGGAGTTGGCTGGGCCACCTGCTCTTCAGTCGGACGCGTTTGAGGAACTGAATCCGCCGTGGAGTGCAGCGCTTTGACAAAGAAGCGTTTGGCGGCTTCGGCATCGCGCGTGGGACTCAAGAGAAACTCGAGCGTGTTCCCAAAGGCATCGACCGCCCGGTACAGGTACGTCCATGCTCCTTTGATCTTGATGTAGGTTTCATCGACGCGCCAGGAATCTGTGGTGGCTTTGAGGTGTGGCCTGCAGCGTTTCTCCAGTTCAGGGGCGTAGCACTGCACCCAGCGGTAGATCGTGGTGTGGTCAACCTGCAACCCGCGTTCGAGCATCATTTCCTCCAGATCACGGTAGCTGAGAGAGTAGCGCAGGTACCACCGGACACACAGCAGAATGATCTCGGCTTCGAAATGACGCCATTTGAACGGACTCGGGTTCTTCATGAAGGAAACTCCTTTTTTGTTCTCGAATAGAAGCCGAGTTTACCAGAGTATCCACTTTTTTGCAACACAACCATCCCACATGCCACAGTTTCGGCCAGACGGATGATGGATGTTCTCATCAAGGGGCCCCACGAGTGCTCAGATCAGCCGATGAACCGACTCCAGAGGCAGCACGAGAGTGAGTGAGGGGGTGGTCTGCACACGGAGTATACCATGCCTTCAAAGCATTGGTCGTGTATATTTTTTTCTGGGAACGTGTTATGATAGTGAGATGAGAGCCAGGAAGGTGAACATCTCCCAGGAAGAGTCGTGCGTGCTTTTCTCGCCTTGTAGCGCCTGAGGCGCAGTTTGAAGAGGGCAACCATGAGCACACCTCTCAACGATGCAGTTGTCCCCGGACAGGCAACGAGGAGGTCCGATCGATCGGGAGCGCCAGAGACGCGCTTACGTGGGCGCAGACTCCTCCTTGCGCGAGTCGCATGGGGAGCAGCGGTCACCCTGCTCGTGGTGTCCTTTCTTGCCAAGCTCCTGGCATACTCTGCCCTCCTTCAGACCATCTGCACAGGCGCGGCGTGTGGTCTCGAGCAACCTACCCCTGACTCCGCACAGGCCCTCCAGAAGCTCGGCCTCTCCGTCAGCACCTATGCTACCTTCACCCTCGCGCTCACGCTCGCCTTGGCGTTCCTCTGCTTCACTCTCGCTGCCGTGATTTTCTGGCGTAAGTCTGATGACTGGATGGCGCTGCTGGTTGCGCTAGCAGTGGTGGCGACAGTCACCTTGAATGGAAATGCCGTCTTTGGCAGCCACTCGACATGGGGAGTGCTGACCAACGTGGTGGCTGTGCTTGGAAGTGGCGTGTATGTGCTGGTCCTGGCCCTCTTTCCTGATGGGCGCTTTGTGCCCAGCTTCACGCGCTGGCTTCTGCTGTGCTGGGCTTTCTCAGGGATGGTTGTCCCCTTCTTCCCGGATGCCTTTTTCGGCTGGCCGCTCTATAATCTGCTCTGGCGTGCCGAGTTGGTCGTGCTCATGATCGCCCAAGTCTCTCGCTCTCGCACGGCTTCCAGTCCCCTGCAGCGCCAGCAGACCAAGTGGCTGCTCTACGGTGGAAGTGTGGCCGTTCTCCTCATCCTCGGGTTCACGGTGCCAACGCTTCTCTTCCCTTCGCTTGGGCAAGCGGGCTCGTTCTATCGGCTTGTCATTACACCGGCCTATGTCGTTATCTCCTTCACCCTCCCACTGTGCATTGGCCTGGCCATTCTGCGCTACCGCTTATGGGAGATTGATGTGCTCATTCGTCGCACGCTCGTCTATACGACCCTGACGGTGATGCTGGCCCTGCTCTACGTGGGCCTGGTGTTCGTCTTTGGTTCCCTGCTGCGCGCTTTCCTGGGTCAGCAGCAGAACCCCCTGGTCATTGTCGCCTCGACCCTGGTGATCGCTGCCCTCTTCCAGCCGCTGCGCCATGGCGTGCAGCGAGTCATTGATCGCCGCTTCTACCGCCGCAAGTACGATGCCGCTAAGACGTTGGAAGCCTTCAGCGCCACCTTGCGCCATGAGGTGGACTTGGAGCAGTTGAGAGAGGAATTGGTCGCCGTGGTCACCCAGACCATGCAGCCCACCCATGTCTGGCTCTGGTTGCCTCCAGCCAACCCAGCCAGCAAACAGCCGACGACTTGGAGCAGCCCTCCTCCTGCTCCCGAAGCGTGGCGAAACAGCTGAGCTGGCATGCAGCCCACGCCGTCGCAGCAGATCAACATGAGCCCTGCCAACCATCAGCCGGGTGTGCTGGCTCCTTCCTTCGTAAGTCCATGAAAGCTCTTCAATTTGGCTCTCTGGCTCCCTGAGACTTTCATCCTCTTCTCTGCCTGGCAGAGGCATCGCGCTTGGGACATGCGTTGAGAATAAGGGACTTTGAGAAGCGAGAGACCAAGGAGAAAAGGGAAGTGCATGTCAAGCGGGAAGAGCATGGTTCTTGGGGGAAGGATGCCATGTTTTAGGCGCAAGTGCTCGTGGTCTTGTCTGCGAGGTGCTCGACACGGAAACAGGGTGTGAGCAGGCACGGAGCACGTTTCTGACACACGCAGCCGGGAGCCTTCTGTGTGAAGGGTGGCGACTCGTCTTTCCCAGATCTCTCCGTACAATCTGTACTATTTATTACCTATTCTATAAATAGGCTCACCGGAACCGACGGGTTTCGGCTCCTCTGTCACCAATTTGCTCCCTCTTCCTTTCCCCCTCCGGCAAGCTCTACCAGAAGCTCCAAATCCTTCTTGCAGAAGATGAGAAAGCCCAAACCCCTCTTGTTCTTGAGACGCAGCGCCAACCAGGCCCAAAAGATATTCCTTATGGTATACCTCCCGATCAGTGGCCGACTGTGCTTCAGCGTGTAGTAGAAAATCATGAGTCCTACCACAGTGTAGCTGATGACTACGGCGTCTCACGAGAAACAATACGCCGTGTAGTACGAGCCTCAAAAAAGGCTGGCTAGTTACTTCACTGGTTTTGGAAATGCTTGAGCGAGGCTTGAGATGGCACGGTTTACCCCTGCTACCACCTGGTATATCTGTTTCGTCCTATTGATTAGCGTGAGGATTTCATCGGACAAGTCAGTCTGTTTCGGACTTTTCTCACGTGCTCGCTCAAGAAAGGCATAAGTACTCAATGACCCTGAATATGCTGGGAGTTTCCCTCCATGTTTGCTCACCCATTGAGCACGAATCTTGCTTATCGAGCAAACATGGAGGGAAAAAAACCCCGGGAACATTTACCCGCAAGTTTGCTCGAACATACAAACTCGCTGCTTCAAAGCTGGAGATGAGAAACATAAACAGAGAGTTTCTCATGGAAGCAGTGAAAACATATGAACATGATCTACATGGCTCTGTTAATGCTCCTTCTTTTTCTGAGCGACACAGGCTTGAATGGCTTTCACTGCTTGCTCTACGCCATTTTCCTGCCTGAGTTCTGCGCCCACTTCTTGGGCTCTTCGCTGCATCTCCTGGTTCATTCCTACGATGTTGAGCAGTTCTGCTAACTTTTTTGCAGACAAATGACATCGGGCCACCGGCTTCGGGCCCACTCCTAGTTTCGCCATACGTTCCCCCCAGAACTGTTGATCAGCCAGATGTGGAACGATGATCGTGGGTACCCCGGCTCTCAAGCTCGCTGCTGTTGTTCCTGCTCCCCCATGATGAACAATCGCTTGCATGTGTGGAAAAAGCCACTCATGAGGTAAGCCTTTCGTGACATAGAGGCTGTCTGAACGTCTCTGATCGCTTCCCTGCGCCCTCTCTATCATGATCACCCCTCGTTGCTCTGCGAGTGACAGTGCTTCTGCTACCAGGTCAACGGTTTCATCTGGTCGATGTGCACTCATGCTTCCAAAACCAACATAGATCGGGGGAGGCCCCGACTGAAGAAACTCAAGCAGGGAAGGATCTGGTTGCCATCCCGCATGCGGACCAAGCGACCAGAAACCTGTGACCTTTGTCGTCTCATCCCAGTCTGCTGGCTTAGGTACCAGGAGTGGACTATAGGCATAAAGAATCAGATCAACAGCGTGAGGTAAGGAAGCAAAGAGCGACTTCTTCGGCAAAGGCGGAAGGTGATAGACGTTTTGTCGTGCCCTATTCACTGCTGGTGTAAACAGCCGCCAGAAAACCGCTCCACCAATGATATGGGATTGATAATTGAACATGTTCTCTATCAATGGGGGCCATTGGGGAAGATGGGACATCGCTGGTTCGGGAAGAAATTTCGTTGGGAGTAATGAAGGTTGGAGAAAGGTGGCAACCAGGGGTTTTCTCGCTTTCTCAGCGGTCGAGTATCCTATCAGAAAACTCAGAAACGTGACGAGAATGAGGTCTGCATCCCGGCAGGCTTCCCAACACCGTTCCATGTATCTCTGGACGAGAGGTTCAGTAAGGCGAGCCAGACGGTAGACGTAGAGAAGGGCAATTTCCCCTGCCTCAAGAGCCTTTCTACCTCTCTCCGATTGGAAGAATTCCTGCGTATCATCATCAAGCGGAAAAAATGGGAGAGCATAATTTCGTACAAGCGTTTCAAATGCGGCATGAGTCGCTAACCGAACAGCGTACCCAGCGTCAATCAGTCCCTTACTTAAGGCAAGATACGGCTGTATATCGCCGCGTGAACCAATGGCAATAATGGTGACAAGCATCGGTATCACCTCAAAGAGCAAAAGTTTTGTTGTCTTGTACCAATTATACGTCAGTGAAGCAGACCTTGAGGCAGAATCCCTCAATTCCAGGGTAGTGGTACGGTCACTGGTATGGTTCCTCCCGGGCCTTTGGATAGCAATTCCGTTGTCGGAACACTTTAGACACTAATTACCATAAACCGTGACAGACAGTGGTACATCGTGCTCCTTCAAAACACCTGCCTCAGCTCTTTAGTTGATCTGAGTTCATCCAGCAGATGACGCAAGAGCTTCGGCAAGGGCTCACAGGAGTTCGCTCTTGCGTCTCCTGACCGTTTAGATGCCGCCACATGACAGCAAATTCCAGCCAAAGCAGAGCGTGTGTGAGCAGGCTTATCCCGCAAGGCTAAGCCCATGGAAACGCTCTGGAGAGTGTACCACAGAACCAGCATACTGCTGCAAAGCTCGATCGGTATGTCTCAAACATGATACTGTTCCGAATGCTTCTTTCAAACGCTCACCTCTCTTTCTGGTAGGACGAGGACCTGTGTAACAAATCGCTTTGTGATCGATTTGTTCTCGTACTTACTGAAAAGTCTTGACCCTCGTTTCATGCATGAAAGAAGACCTACATCGTCGGGGTCGTCGTTTCCATCTGTTAGCTGCTGCTCCTAGTGCGCCTCTGAATCCGGTGCCATACCAAGGTTGCTCCTGCTTTCAGGAGGAGATCTGGCCGAAGCAATGCGCTCTTGCCGTCTGCGACTGAGAGCCGCTTGGGAGTGGTACCGTAGGCCACCCGTTTCACGTTAAGCAGATGGCTGTAGGTGACATTATCGGTGGTGGAGGTGCCTCCAAAGGTGCCACATCCAAGTGTGAGTGAGGGCATCAAGCCGCTGGTCATACCAATCCCAGCTTGCGTACCCGGAGCATTGACGAGGATACGGCTCGCTGGCATCCTGGCCGCAAACGTTTCAACGAGTGCCGTACTGCGCGTGTGAATGATGGCGGTATGGCCCAGTCCATCAAGTGCCAGTAACTTCTGGCACACGTGCATGCCAACCTGCTCATCTGCGACCGTCAAGAGGCTGAGGATGGGGGCGAGTTTCTCGCGGGCCAGCGGGTTGTTTTCACTTACGGCTTCGGTCGGGACCACGAGAAGCTGGATCGGATAGGAGCGCTGGATGCCCACCTGTGCTGCCAGATCGGCAGCGCACTGGCCGAGGACGTGTGGTCTGAGTCGGTGGCTGGCAGGATCGACCATGAGCCTGAGAAAGGCAGCAGTTTCTTCTGCTGAGAGCACCGCAGCTCCTTGCTGTTCTAAGGCTGCTCTGAATGCGTGAGCACAGGACTGGACCACGACCAGATTGTGCTCGGAACAACAGATGATGCCATTGTCAAAGGACTTGCTCCTCACGACGCAGGCGGCTGCCTGCTTCAGGTTGGCGTCTGCACAGATCAGTGCTGGCGCATTCCCTGCTCCGACGCCTATGGCAGGGGTACCTGAGCGATAAGCCGCTTTGACCAGTGCAGGGCCGCCCGTTGCCAGAATGAGGGCAATGTCCGGATGCTCCATAAACGGGAGCGTGGTGGTGCGGCTGTTCTTCGAACGGATCCACTGGACCAGGTCGGGCGGTGCTCCCTGTTCACGCAGCACGGCCTGGATGAGTTCCCCCAGTTGGTTGGAGACGCCCAGCGCTCGTTGGCTGGGACTGAGAATGACGGCATTGCGCCCCTTGAGGCATACGAGCACTTTGAAGATGAAGGTGGAGGTGGGATTGGTCGCCGGTACCAGGCCGAACACCACGCCGACAGGACTTGCAAAGGTCGTGATCTTCTTTCGCTTATCCCACCGGAGACGCCCATGGCCGACCTGCCCAACCAGACTACGACACACATCCAGGCTGGCGAAGCGATTTTTGGCGGTTTTATCTGCGACATTGCCGAGCCGGGTTTCCTGCACTGCAGCCAGGGCCAGTTCCTCAGCATGCCTACTGACTCGCTCAGCCAGGGCTTGCAAGAGCTGGTCAATCCGTGCTTCGGGCCAGCCTTGGAAATCATGTTGGGCCTGGACAGCACGCTGAACCATCGTGTCTACCGAAAGAGGCTCTGGATCCGCACGGAGGATCGCTGATGGTTCGAGCGTCTGATGCACTGATAGGAATGCCTGCTGCTCGAGAGATGGACGACCAACGGGATGCACGTTTTCGCAACGAGCCTCCGGGAGAGCAGGATAGTCTAGAGCAACGTGCTCCTCTGTGCAAAGGGGAGCAAGGGCTTTGAGTTCAGTTTTTAGCATGAAGACACCTCCTTCAAAGGAAACTCATGGAGAGTCTCCAATACGTATGTTCAAGCAGAGTGGGAACGTACGTCCCAATAAACCTTCCGATGGACCATCATGCTAGAAATGCGGCTCCCAAACGTGGCGAACTGCGAGCACTCAATTGAAATCAACAAGGATGCGTTCAGGGAGTGCAGCTTCCAGAGGGATTCCTCTCATGCTCTTTCGAGAGGGAACGCTGCTGAGATACGGGATCCGCGTTCTGGTCAACGTTTGAGGCATCGTTCCGTAGGTCCGGTGCAGGTCCAGGCGAGCTTTCCTCTTCTGTGCTCGCCTGGTGATCACCAAGCGGGCGGCAAAGATCACACAGGGACCGACAAGGGCGAAAACACCTCCCATCCAGAGGAAGAAGAAGAGAGCGAGGAGCCCGACGACAATGGAGCCAATCGTGAGGTACCACGGCTCATCTGCATCTGCCGAGGGCGCTGGAACGCAAGCATGATCTGTTTGGGCCACTCCATGCCGCAAGAAAAAGCCTCCGTTGGTCACAGGTATTCTGTACATCGCTCTTCTCCTCTCAAGAGACTGCCTAACCCACGCCTCGTCGTGTTCCTGTTGCTAGTCTAGCTTGAGATGAGCTGCTAGGTATCCGACAAATGACGTATTCGCTCACGTATTTCATCTTGTGAGGGCAGGAACGAAGACTACGTATATCACGCAGTGCATGAGGACTGTATCAACGCAAGCAACCCGGAGAGTGTTTGCTCACTGTAGCAGTACCAGGAAGGCACGTGCCTGGATGCCAGACAGCAGAGCAGAGTGGTTCAACACGTGGGGTAGCGAACTCGGTGACTCAAGGTTTGATGTCCCCTGGAGGGTGTGAACTCGTGAATGTTAGACGAGATGGTGTTCTACGGCGAAGCGCGTGGCGGCGCTACGCGAATTGACGCCCAGCTTGTTGTAGATCGAAGTGAGATGCGTACTCACGGTACGCGGGCTGACAACGAGCTGCTCCGCTACCTGAGCATCGGTCAGCCCTTGAGCAACCAAGCGTAGCACTTCGACCTCACGGGCGGTCAGGCCAGCAGGATAGGTGGGCAGCGTCTTCGCAATAGTTGTTGCTGGTTGCTCCGAAGGGGCCGTGGCGGGCAGCGCCACTCGTCCTGACTCGGTGAGCACTTGCTCAAGCGTCATCGTTCGTCCCTCGGCCCACGCCGCGTCAAAGGCCTGCTCTCCCAACTGGGTGCGTGCTGTTTGCACTGCTTGCACATAGAGAGCAGCCGGCAAGGAGATATCATTACCTTCCTGCAACTTTTCTGCTGCTCCCCAGAGCCGTGCTGCCCATACTGGCTCTCCCTGGGCTGCAAAGACTCTTCCCAAGCCAGCCAGGGAGGCAGCTATTAACTCCAGTCGACTCAAGGCTTTTGCAGTACTCAGGCTTTCTTCATAGAAAGCGCGAGCTCCCACGTAATCCCCTTGAGAAGTGATCACACGCGCTAAGAGCAGGAGTGAGTGAGCCGCGTTTCGCTGATCACCCATCTCTCGGTTCAGTTGCACGCTCTCTGTAAGAAGTGAGTTGGCTGTACTCAGGTCGTCCTGCTGAAGAGCCAATTCTCCCAAGAGCCTGAGTGCGTATGCCATCCCCCATTTCATGGCAGTTTCTCGGCAAAGCCCCAAGCTCTCCTCCAGCAACAAGCGGGCTCTCGCATACTCCTGGTGTTTCATCAGGTCACGTGCCAAGTAAATGAGTGACCATGCTTCATCCGACTTGTTGCCTATCTCTCGAAAAATGGCTATGCTCTCCTTCAAAAGCCTGGGCGTCCTACCGTCATCCCCTTGAGATAGGGCGGGATGTGCTAGACTTACGAGAATATATCCGCTCAACCATTCGTTTCCTCCCTTCCTGGAGCGCATCAGGGCTTCTTCGAGCAGCTTATGGGCATCTGCATAATTGTTTCTGGCTAAAGCTACTCGTCCTTGCATCCAGAGGCACATGGCCATACTCCATTGATCTCCAATTTGCCGAAACAAAGCCAGCCCTTCCTTGAGTAGCTCCTCTGCCCGATCAAAATCACCCTGAAATAAGACCAGCATTGCTGCCCCGATGATCGCTTTTCCTCGTATCGATGCCTCAACGCTCGAACGTATCCCTAATGCTTTTTCTAATAAGTCCCTCCCCTGGCTCCAATATCCGCGGATGGTCCAGAACCGCGAGAGCGCCCCTCCTAATCGCAAGGCCATTGCTACCCCCTGATCGCTTGCTTGCCCAACAAACCAGTCAAATGCTGCCCGTATGTTAGCCGATTCCGGCTCCAACCGTTGAAACCAGATATCTTGCTCTGAACCGAACTCATGCGGCCATGCCTCCTCAGCCACATGCAGATAGTAGGATGCGTGTGCCTGTTGTGCTGCTGCCAACTCTCCCGCTGCCTGCAAGCGCTCGCGTCCATATTCGCGGATGGTCTCCAGCAGTTGGAGGCGTGGCTCCTCCTGCTGCTGCTCGGTTTGTTGGACCAGGCTCTTGTCCAAGAGCGAGGTCACTCCTTCCAATATATCCATCCCCGGTTCACCTTGACCCTGGTAGACTGCTTCGGCTGCTTCAAGTGTGCAACCTCCTACAAAGACCGAGAGCCAGCGGAAGAGGTGCTGCTCCTCGTGGGTGAGTAAATCATAGCTCCACTGTAAAGTGTTATGCAGCGTTTGCTGCCGAGCCGGCAGGTTCTGTGCTCCTCGGGTGAGCACTTCGAAGCGCTTCGATAGCCGCTTGAGCAGAGCCTGAGGCGGCAACAGTTTGATGCGGGCAGCGGCCAGTTCAAGGGCAAGCGGCAAGCCATCCAGGCGCACACAGATCGAAGCTATGGCCGGGGCGTTCGCATTCGTCACCTGGAACCCGGGACTGGTTGCCCGGACGCGCTGGATAAAGAGGGCTACCGCCTCATACTGTGAAAGCATTACCGGGTCGGGCAGGTGCCTGGGATCGGGCACGGATAGCGGAGGGACGGCAAGCTCCTGCTCCCCTCGCACATGCAGCACTTCCCGACTGGTCACGATGACCTTGAGCTTGGGACAGGCAGCGAGCAGCTCTGCCACCTGCACGCCAGCGCCGACCACCTGCTCAAAGTTGTCGAGCACGAGCAAGATGTGCTTGTCATGGAGAGAGGCTTTCAGCAGATCCAGACCCGATTGCGATCCGCTCTCTTTGATCTGGAGAGTCTGAGCTATGGTGGACAGAACGAAGGTGGGCTCACTGATGGGAGCCAGGTTCACGAAGTACACCCCATCGGGGAACACATCGCTCAGGTCTGCCGCTACCTGCAAGCCCAGTCGGGTTTTGCCGCTGCCGCCAGGTCCAGTCAAGGTCAACAGATGCACGTCCTCGCGTTGCAGAAGGCTCTGCACGGTCGCGACTTCCTGTGCTCGCCCGATGAAGGGGGTCAATTGGATAGGGAGGTTCTGAGGGTGGCTTTCGAGGGTTTTGAGCGGGGGGAAATCGGCAGGTAAACCCTCAATAACAAGCTGGTAGAGATGGCTGGGGCGCTGTAAATCCTTGAGACGGTGCTCTCCCAGATCGCGCAGGCCTACTCCATCCGGGAGGTCATACTCCACCAGATCATGTGTGGTCCGTGAGAGCAGCACCTGCCCCCCGTGCCCGGCACTCATGATGCGTGCAGCGTGATGCACGTCCAGGTAGTGGCATAAGTGAGAAGGATATGGTAGACTATGAAGACTATTTCGAGATGAAAAAAAGGAGCGTTCAATGATCACCATCATCCTTCACTGCCCTCACTGTGGAAGCGAGACCTTGGTGCGCGACGGGCATGCTCCCAATGGCAAACAGAAGTATCGCTGTCACGGCTGTGGGCGTCGCAGCCGCGAGAATCCGACCCCCAATGCCTATCCCGAAGCGCGCCGCGATGAGATTCTGCACGCTTACCAAGAACGCAGCAGTCTGCGTGGTCTCACTCGCACCTTTGGCGTCTCTCGCGCCACGGTGTCCAGTTGGATCAAAAAAAAGTAGAACAGCTTCCTCCTTTGCGGACCACCCTGCTCGCCCCAGACCGAGAGGATCCCTCTTCCACGACACTGGAATTGGACGAACTGTGGTCGTTTGTACTCAAAAAGGCGCACAACTCTTGGATCTGGATCGCTTTGTGCCGTCAGACACGTCAAGTGGTGGCGTATGCCGTTGGGGATCGAAGCAAAAAAACATGCCTGCGGTTGTGGGAGGCCATTCCGCAGGAGTATCGTCAGGGCCAGTGCTTTACGGACTTTTTGAATGTCTATGCTTCCGTCATCCCTGAGGAGCAGCACACGGCCGTGGGCAAGGAGACAGGAGAGACTGCTCATGTGGAGCGCTGGAATAACACGTTGCGTCAACGCCTTGCACGTTTTGTGCGCATGACGTTGTCCTTTTCCAAGTCTGAGATCATGCACCAGGCCTGTTTGCTCCTCTTTCTTCACCGCTATAATAGAGAGCGAGTCATCCTTCTCAAATGAGCCATTACCGAGCGAGTCATCCTTCTCAAATGAGCCATTACCCTCGGTTGGTCCGCTCTAACAGCGAGGTGGTACGCATCAGTTCGCGTGCCACCTCGCCCAACGCTGAGTTCGCAATCGTCTGCTCAAGATCACGCTCGAACGTCGCCACGCCTTTTGGGGTGCGTGCTCGCCACGTCTGGGCAAAGACCGCTAAGCGTCCTCTGGCTTCCTCGGCACTCTGCCCCTGGTAGACAGCACTGGCCTGCTCCATCAACTGCTTCCTCGTTTCCTTGTGCGCCTCGCCTTTGAGTTCCTCTCGACACTTGTCGGCGACATTGCGCAGTTTGTGAAAAATGCAGCGTTGCTCGATCACGCTGGTTCCATAGACCCACGCTATGGCCTCTCCTAGCTCGCCACACCCATCGCGCATCACCGCCTGCAAGCCCCTTTCAGGACGCAGACCACGTTCCCACAAGCGATGCACAAACGGCTCCCACGCCGCTTTGCTTTCCCCATCGGCGACTTGCCAATCCAGGATCTCCCGTTTGCCACTGCCATCGGTCCACAGTCCCAGCGCGACGAGCAGCACCACCTTCTTTCCCTTTCGCTTTTTCCGCTTGCGCTGGCGTTTGTCCACCTTGACGGTTTCCGTTTGTGTTTGCAGGCGCAGCCAAATGCCATCGAATTGCACCACGGCTGGAACATCACTGATCGGCTCACTGCGGGCGAGCTTTCGTAGCGGCTCAATCTGATTGATGCGCTCGTTGATGGTGCGTAAGCCCACACTGCTCCGAAGCCTCGCACTCCACTGCTGGCTCAGATGGCGCAGACTTTGGCAGAGGCCACTGCCAAACAACACCTGTTGATCCATATCCAGCCAAAAGCGCCGATACTTCTCCAGGATCGTCTACGTGCACACGACATCGTGCCCACAGCATTGGCACTCGACCATCGGAACCCGCAGTCCCTCGATATGTCCCCAGCCCGTCTCTAACGCGCGGCGATAATGCCCATCTCGCGTGAAGTGGTTGGCATCTCGACAGCCACACTTTCCACACTGCCACTCAATCTCGCGGGCTTGTCCGCCCACCCGTCGGGACTCCCGTTTCCCCCGGCCCAGTTTGACCGTCAGTTCTTCTTCACAAAACTCCGGAAGCCTCGGCTTAATCGCTCCAAGGGCTACCTCTTGCATTTGTTGTTGCACTCCTTGGATGATCGCCTTGCGCTCTTCTCCCTTCAGTTTCCCGGCCACAAATTGTATACTCATCGTGCTGATTGCTCCTCGTCGTAGATGTGATGGATATCAATTACTCTACCACTTGGAAGCGCTTCAGCTTTCTTTTTTCTCCTTCTCTCCCCCTTTTTTCTCAACCCTTAGCAAGGGATACACTACCGGATCCCTCAAAGAGTGAAGCAAGAGATGAAAGATGATAGGCTCTCCATACACTCAAGGGCATCGGTGCTCCAGGCCGCTTTGATCTCAGTATGAACTGATTTCCTTGCTCTTAACCTGACAAGCAGCCAATACCGCAAGACATTTGTGCAAACATGTGTACCCCATCACATGTTTTACTGGATGTCAACCCAGGCAGCATAGTAGCCCCTCTGAAGCTCTTTGACGATATGCCATACTCTGGCATAGAAAGGACTTCAAAAAGAGCGGCCTTCGCGCCCTTTTTGAGTCTTTTGCTGCTGATCGAGAA
>WNGQ01008435.1_pt1 | contig 13688 bp, 16 predicted proteins | sample 5407661 | NCBI WGS metagenome assembly WNGQ01 (sample SAMN13153382, study PRJNA577476) | soil metagenome | isolation source: 60 cm soil or saprolite under Garry oak tree replicate 2 | place: USA:California | collected 2016-06-15
GACCCGCTGATGACGTGGGTGGAGGTAACGGGATTGCAATCGGACGATCTAGCACGCTACGAACTGCACCAGCGTCGTGTGCGCCTCGTCGTGCCTGAGCGACTGCGTACGCCGCTACAGGCTCATAGACATGACGTGCTGCTACCGACGCTGGAGCGTGTGACATAGGCGCTCATTCCTGGGGTTGCACCGGGGCCGGAGCCTTATGCCTTTTTTCCTTCTTCTGATACATCATCTTTAACGCTTTCTCATGTACCCTTCTGGCGGGAGCGTAGTCCATATCGAATTGTACAGCGCGCTCGGCGATGCTCACCGCCTCGCGATAGCGTTCCAGGCGATAGAGCGTATCGGCTTTGAAGGTCCAGAATTGGATGTTCGAGGGATCGAGTTCCAATAGGCGGTCAAATGCCTGGTTGGCATCGTTGTACATACCCATACCGCGGCAGGAACGCATGTAGTGCTCCCACGCGAAAACGCTATTGGGTGTTTGCTTGATGAGTTCTTTGGCCACGAGTTGCAAACCATCGTACATCTCCAGCGAACGTAGGGCCTGAGCTGCCTGGGTGAGTATCATAACATCGTTAGGCTGGGTTTGGAGTGCCTGTCGCGCATTGGCAATAACTTCCTGCATACGCCCCAGGCTACAGAGCGCCTCACCCCTCATTTGTAAGGAGAAGTAAAATTGTGGGTCACATTGCAGGCTCTTATCAAAATCGGCCAGAGCTTCCGTGAGACGTTGGAAATTGAGTAGGGCGATACCACGGTTGGCCCAGGCTCGCGCATCTTCCGGGGCAAGCTCGGCCGCCCGCTGTGCGCTGCGTAGTGCCTCGGGAAACTTCTGTTGCAGTAGTTGGAGTCCACTGCGGTTAATCCACGAGAGGGGGAGTTGATTATCAAGCAACAGCGCCTGGTCATTGGCGATCGTAGCCTCGGAGATACGTTCCAGCTTTTGTAGAGCGCGAGCTTTAAAAGCCAACGCGCGCGCCGAGTTAGGATAAAGGTTAAGTATATTGTCCGCCAGGGGCAAGAGAGAGTCATAGCGACCCAGCCCATCAAGCGATTGCGCAATACCATAGAGTGCATCTTCGTCATCTGATGTCTGCTCTACAATCTTTAGAAAGGCGTCTCCGGCCTGTTCCCAATGCCGTGCCTGCAAATGCTCGTGTGCCAGTCGTCGTATATCCTCGATTTCTGCCTCCGATAATGACCGCGTGTCCTGTTCATTCAAAGCGATAATTCCTCTAAATCACATTAAGCTTGCTGTTATGTAATAGTTGGGAAGTGGGATGTATAATACAATCTCTGCCAGCTACTTACTCTTCCACGTAATGGCTTGCCCGCTCGCCCCGAACGTGCATGCCTCATTATCGCATTATATGCCTGTATGAGCAACCCCTAAAAAAGCTTGGAGTAGTAGAGTGCAAGTTCATACAAACTCTTTACAATTCCATCAAAGATTCCTCAAAATCTTGCGATACAGTATACTTAGTCATTAAGAAAACGTGAGTACACATTGGGTGATAAGATTTTATACAGGATAGTATTGGACATACATGGCCAGGAGGACGCGCATGCTTTACCGCGATGTAAACGATAAAAATAATGAACCGACAATACCATATCAGACAGGGCAATCAGCATATTATTCTCAGCATCCCTATACTGCCTATCCCCCTGTGCCTCCACGGACCCCGACGGGGAATAACAATACGCCGAACAGGAAGCCATCGAGAGGGATGCGCACCGGCGCGATCATTGCTCTGGCTATCGTACTCGCGGTGGTGTTTGGCACTGGCCTCTTCGCGGGCTGGCAGTTTGGTCGTACAAATAGCGCCGTCGCAGACCAATCGACCACAACGGGTGCTCTTCAGACGGGCAACAATGCTCAGTCGACTGTACCAGCCTTGAATGGCAATAACACTGAAGCGGTACGCGAGGCCGTTATTGCAAAGATGCGCCCCTCCGTTGTGCAGATTAACGTAGCGACGGCACGCGGCTCCGGCATCGGGTCAGGTGTCATCATCGACAAGCGTGGATACGTCGTCACAAATAATCACGTGGTGCAGGGCGCTCAAACAATTCAGGTTGTGCTCTCTAATAGCGCGAAGCTGCCGGGGCAACTGGTCGGCACCGATCCCGCCGATGATCTGGCCGTAGTGAAGATCAATCCTCCTGCAAATATGGTCGTTGCCACCATCGGCGACTCGTCAAAATTGCGGGTTGGGCAGGAAGTATTGGCGATTGGTAACCCGCTGGGCATCACCCAGACCGTCACGAACGGTATCGTGAGCGCGCTCGGACGAACAGTAAGTGAGGGCAATGGTCCATCCATCCCGAACACCATTCAGACCGACGCTCCCATCAATCCTGGCAACAGTGGTGGTGCGCTGGTAGATATGCAGGGAAACCTGGTCGGTATCCCAACGCTGTCCGCTGTCGATCCTGAGTTCAACACGCCAGCAAACGGTGTAGGATTTGCCATCCCGTCTAATAGTGTGAAGCTGGTCGTGCCACAGATTATCAGCAATGGTAAGGTCACACATACTGGCCGTGCTGCTTTGAATGTACAGGTAGGTGATGTGGACCCGAACATGGCCGCGCAAGATAACCTGGCTGTGGATCATGGCGCAGTTATTGGTACTGTGCAGGCAAATGGAGCCGCGGCGCGTGCGGGTTTGCAAACAGGTGATGTCATTGTGCAGGTAGGCAATAAGACGGTCGAAGACACATCGACGCTAGGTGATGCTCTGGCCAGCTACAATCCTGGCGAGCAGGTCCCTGTCAAAGTCTACCGTGGCAATCAGCAGTTGACTGTCAATGTGACACTGGGTGAGTTACAGGCTGGGAGCTAATACACCATTCCTTCCCTTGTTCCTTTCTCGCAATTCTCCCCCTCGTGGTACTGCTGCCAGGGGGTGAATTGTTTGTGCTAGGATGATGTTGCTTGTTTCTCTTGCCTGGCTACCTCCGGTGATGATGCGGGCTGTACTTCGGCGGATTTCTTGCTTGCGGAGCGCCGTCCGGTTAGCATTACACCACCGAAAAAAACAATCCACCCTACCGCCATGACTAGCCAGAAAGTACTCTGTAGCCCCAGAAAACGCGCCAGGCTACCCGCTGCTGCATCCAATAGGGCACCTATCAGAATGAGCACATTGCCCCATAGGAGATTCAGGGTTTGCATGCCTGCTACGCTGGCCTGGCGTCGTATCAGCTTCCAGGCGGAGTAGATAGCAACAGCCACAATGGCGACGACGCCCAGACTATTGAGGATGATGGTGGTGCCAAGCCACACGTCGGGCTGAAGGATACCCGTGCCAGGTGTGCCGACGATATGACTGAGCTTCCGGGTGTTCACCACGGCCGCGAAGATAAAGGCCGCGTCCAGCAGGCTTAAAAAGCATAGCAGTATCAGACACACCCGCTTCAAACGCTCCTTGCCAACCAGGGCGATACTACCCAGCCCGAGCCACGCTGGCATGAGTGCCGCGCCAAGAATGTAGTATATGCGGAAGAAAACAATACCAGCACCGCTTGCAGGCTGAACCACAATCATCAAAACATAGGCCAGCGTAGCCAGAAAGGCCATGCTCAACGCGATCGACCAGTAAAGCTGGTAAACGCGGTGGCGGCGCAGGTACTGTCGCAGTATCGTCCCCGTGAATAGTCCTGTGACGATCACATTGATGGTCGGTGAAACGAGCAAAATAGCATTATTCATCAATATATACCTGTCTATTGAGTACGATCTCTATTAAATGATACACTGCTCATTCAACTATACAAAACTCGTACCCTCATTGCAACAACGCATATCCTTGATCACAGGGTCTGTGAATTATTGCTACCCTGCTTCTTGTGGCCCACTTCGCGGGCCACTTGGGGAGTCATATGGTGCGTGTTTTGCGGGCGCGCCCCGCAAAACACGCACCATATGACTCCCTCCGAGCGCCGCAGGCGCGAGCTTGCGGATAATTCACGGACCCTGTCATTGCTTCTGCGAAAGGCTACTTTTGCGTTGCTTGAAGACGATAAAGCCCATTACCCCAAGCAGGACAAGCAGCATGCCCAGTCCCACCCGTGCAGATGGCACATTGATGTCAAAAAAGAGCAGATCTGGCAAGATAGAAGGTGTTGTGGGCAGTACCTTCCTTATCTCTGCGGTCGGAGCGGGCTTTACCTGGGGGGTCATTTGATTGGCCGCAAGCGTTGAAGCAGGCTCTTTGTTAGTATTGCCTACCTGAGGTGTTATATCGGCGTTAGTGGCCTGGGGAGCGCTCGCAGGGGCAGGTTGAGCTGCCCGACTTTGCGCTGCACTGCTATTGGCAGCGCCACTGCTAGCGGTACTCATGCCTGTCTCGCCTGGTAGTGCGGTAATCAGGCCCGACAGAAACAGCAGAAGGCCAGCAACTGCGGCGATGGCGCTCAATGCACGCAGTGTGCCTCGCAGATACGTAACCCCTCGCCCGCGTTGTTTGGTGACCGGGTCAGTCTGTCGCGCTGCTCTATGTGATTCAAGGGAGATAGGTGCTACTCCTTCATCCTGGGCCTGGGGTACGCTCTGTGCGTATTGCATTGTTGGAGTAAGGGATAGCACAAACGATCGCGGCAGGGCAGGTTGTGGCAGGGCATGCAGCAGCGCCACCGTTTGCCGTAGGCTGGCCAGCCCTTGCCTGCACTGTTCACAGGTTTGCAGGTGACTATCCCATTGGGTTCGCTCTTCGGAAGAGACCTGTCCATCGAGATAGGCCGAAAGCTGTTCAGTTGTTAGATGTCGATCATCTTGTGCCACAAGTAAGCTCCGTCACAATGATACACATTCCCTATTCTTTATTTAGACGATAATTCCCCGGTAAAAGTTCCTTATACTGGTAAAGGTAGCCGCGCAGCCTGGCCCTGGCTCGTGAGATACGTGAGCGCACTGTACCCATCGTGGCCTGCGTGGTTGCGGCTATCTCCTCGTAGGAAAGCCCTTCGATATCGCAAAGAACTATGGCTACACGCTGGTCCAGGGGAAGTTGTTGAATACCTTGCTGGATAAGTTCTTGTAGCTCCTGTGTGAGCACGCTCTCTTCAGGATTACCCTCGATTCCGACCGTTGCCAGGGCAGCAAGTGCGCTGACCGATTGTGCTTCATCGTCCTCTGTAAGCGACTCAAGAGACTCAGCGGGGCGACGTTGCACGCGACGCCAGTGGTCACAGGCGGCGTTCGAGCCTATACGTAGCAGCCATGCACGAAACGAGGAGCCACCGCGATACGATTGAATGCCACGGAAAGCAGAGATGAATGCATCCTGCGTTACATCGGCGGCGGCATCGTAATCGCCGAGCGTGCGGTAGATGACTGCAAACATTGTTTGTTGATAGCGCAAAACAAGCTGGTTGAAGGCATCCACATCTCCGCGCTGGCTACGGGCGATCAACTCGTCGTCGTCGTCACGTGTCAGCCTATCCATACGTCGCCTCGTTTCATATGCTATTTGCGCTAGTATATCATACATTGTATCAACCCGCGCCTAGAGCTAGTTAAGGATCGCTTGCAAGACCGGTTGACAGCAATCTCCGAACAAATCGGTTTCTCCCTACACCGAAAGGACTAAAGCTGCCTCTAGTGTCTTCATGGCCTCGCGTTGCAGGGAAGGTAACACATGTGAGTAGGTGTTGAGCGTGATGCTAATATCGCTGTGCCCCGAGAATTTCTTGGACGATCTTTGGGTGAACGCCCGTTGCGAGCATCATGGTTGCCGCGCTATGCCTCAAATCGTGGAAGCGCATGCTTGGCAATCCTACCTCCCGCAATATCCTTCTGAGTTCAGTGGAGAGGCGCAGAGGACCATAATAGCTTCCATACTTCGTGCAAAACACCAGGTCCTGATCATCCCACCTCTTTGCTCGAAGTCGTGCTTCTACCTGATGGGTACGATGACGTTTCAGCACCTCGATAACACATGCGGGAAGGGCGACTGATCGGCGGCCAGATGCTGTTTTCGGCTCGGTCTCCACATAGACATAGGCTCCGCCTGGTGTCTGGATATACGACAACGTCCGTTTGACGTGGAGCATCGCGTTCTCCATGTCACTATCATCCCAGCGCAACCCCAACAACTCTCCTCTTCTCATGCCTGTGGCAAGGGCAAGCGTGATCAGCATTTCTAAGGGATGTCCTTTGATCGCGAGCAGGAGTCGCTGGGCCTGCTCAGGCGTGAGTACGCGGATTTCGGAGGCTTGGACTCGTGGCACCGCAGCGTGCTTGCATGGATGAGACACAAGCACTTTTCGCTGCACACCATCGTTAAACGCTGACGACAGAATGCGATGGATACTACGGATGTAACTTTCTCTCATCCCAGCTTTCTGAAGGCGAGCATAGTAGGCGTGTAACACCTCGCTGGTTACTTTCTTGAGCTGCATCTGTCCCAGGTGGGGAAACACATGCGTATGAATAGCTCTCCAATAGCCGCTGTAAGTGACCAACTTCAGCGTGAATGACTTTCTCTCCAACCACTGCTCTAATCCTAGAGTTGTAGATCATATTGATAATTTGATAGCCACAAGACGGAACGATGAGAAGAGCCCTTCGTGTCTGTTCAGCCGTGCTCACCTTCTTTCACGAAGCGATGAGAGGTGTTTTCAGCACGCTCAAGTTGTAGATCAATGAGATGAGCAGCGATCGTTGTCAGTTGATGCGCCGGGGAAGCCTCCCCGAAGAGTGGGGCGGAAGCAAGCGCTCCATTGACGACCAGCAGGAGTTGATCTGCCAGTTGTTCAGGATCGCGCGCACCTGCCTGGCGGCAGAGCTGAGCCAGGCGGTCTCGTAGGGCCCGCTCGTGCCTGGCAGCAGATTGATAGGCGGGATGCTCAGTATCAGCAATTTCTGCCATCGCATTCAAAAATGGACACCCGCGAAAACCTGGTTCCTGGATACGCTGCTCGCAATCATCCAGCCAGGCCAACAACAGTTCCTTTGGCGGACGTTCAGATCCCGTAACATCGTCAAACCACTGGAGATGAGCGCGGTCCTCTTCTTCGATATACGCAGCAATCAAATCATCTTTGGTGGGAAAATGTCGATAGAGTGTGGCCTTTCCTACCCCCGATCGCTCGACAATGGTATCAACTCCAATCGCGCGAATCCCTTCGTGATAAAACAGCTCGCGCGCTGTCTCCAGAAGGCGTTGGCGCGCCGATGAGTGTCCTGTCGTCATTTCTTCCCACCTTTCGTTATTGAACAGAACAGTTCTGTATTTTATTATAGCATGAAGAACCGTCCTCAGCAAGAGAGAGACGCCAGAGAATCCATCGAAGAGCGCTTCAGCACGATGTTTCGCTCCCTCTTGACACGATACAGAACTGTATTGTATACTTGGTGAGTACAGAACAGTTCTGTATCGTGTCAAGGCATGAGAGGAGAATAGATATGTTACTTACGAACAAGAACGCGGTAATCTACGGTGCGGGAGGAGCCATTGGCGGCGCGATTGCTCGTGCTTTCGCGCGCGAGGGGGCAAAGGTTTTCTTGACCGGTCGTGCGCTTACTTCAGTTGATGCGGTGGCCCGCGACATCCTTGCGGCAGGAGGAATCGCGGAGACAGCGCAAGTCGATGCTCTCGATGAGCTGGCCGTGGAGAAGCACCTGAGTGCTGTCGTTGAGAAGGCTGGAAGCATTGCCATCTCGGTCAACGCCATTTCACTTCCTCAGCGAGGGGTTCAGGGAATCCCGCTCGTCGAGCTGTCGCTGGAGGGCTTCACCCTCCCGATCATGACCTACATGAGGACCCACTTCTTGACGACCAGGGCTGCGGCACAGCACATGGTCGAGCAAAAATCTGGCGTGATCCTGACACTCACTGCCACTCCTGCCCGCATCGCGGCCTCTCGCGTGGGAGGTATGGCACCTTCGTGGGCTGCGATTGAAGCGCTCACCCGAAGCCTGGCAGCGGAATACGGGCAGCAGGGGGTCCGCGCCATCTGTTTACGGTCTGATGCCATCCCAGAGACGGCAACAATTGCGGAGGTCTATAGTCTTCACGCTGATGCTCTGGGTATAACGCGCGAGCAGTTCCAGGCTTTCAGCTCAGATATGAACCCTCTGAAGCGACTACCTACACTTGCAGAGGTCGCGAATGTAGCGGCCTTTATGGCTTCCGATCAATCCAGTGCCATGACGGCGGCTGTTGCCAATTTGAGTTGCGGCTTAATCGCTGATTAGCATCTGTTGCACAGAAAGAAGAGCGTATGGACAAAACGGTCAACCCACAGCGCTTACACGGCAAGAATGTGGTTGTCATCGGGGGCAGTAAAGGTGTGGGGCGTGCCATTGTTGCTGCGACCCACGCACAAGGCGCGCAGGTGCTTGCCGTCGCGAGGCAGGAAGAGCCACTCAACAAGCTCGTCGATACATTCCCAGGTGTTCGCGTACTCGCGCTTGACGCCAGCGACGAACGCGCTCCTGCGACGGTATTTGCCACGCTTGCGCCCGATGTGCTGGTGGTCTGCGCGGGTGCCATCCCCCATGCTGCGCCACTGGCGGAGCAAAGCTTCGAGCAGTTTTCGCGCAACTGGAATAGCGATGTCAGGATGTCGTTGCTTTTCTCTCAGGCCGCGCTGACCACCCCACTTCCGAGAGGGGCGGCCATCATCCTGATTTCCAGTGGTGCAGCCATCGGTGGCTCATCGCTTTCAGGCGGCTACTCTGGCTCAAAGCGTACACAGATGTTCATCGCAGATTATGCCCAGCAAGAAGCGGAACGCCTCCATCTCGATCTGCGTTTCCTCGCGCTTGCACCGGGGGGCTTGATGCCAGAAACAGACCTGGGAAGAACCGCGGTCGAAGCTTATGCCTCTGCTGCTGGCCTTTCCGCCACGGATTTCATGAAGAGAAGAGGATCGGCGCAAACACCGGAAAAGGTTGCAAACGCGGTCGTCGAGTTTGCAAGTCAGCCCAGGAGTCGGGAAGGAAACGTCTTCTTGATTTCTGAAAAAGGTATTGAGGCTTTGCCGTAAGTCTGCTGATGGATGAACAGCAAAGAACCTCTCAGGAAAAGCTCGGGCCTTCTCCGATGATCTTTGAGAAAAGGCTTATCGGTTCACAGGATAGTATGATGACTTGTCTTAAGGAGAAGATGATGACAGCTACTTCTATTCCTACCCGGACAGAACTGGTGCGCCGTGCATCAGAAATTGTCCCCATCCTTCAGGAACACGCCTCCTGGAACGAACAACACCGGCGCTTGCATGACGACTCACTTCAGGCACTGGAGCGGGCGGGCGTGTTCCGATTACGGGCGCCCAAACGCTATGGCGGCTACGAGGCGGACGCCCGCACCCTGGTCGAGGTACTGGCCGAGCTTGGGCAAGGGGACGGCTCAACTGCGTGGGTCGCCTGGGTGCTGGCCTCCAACACGTGGCTGGTGGGCCTGTTTCCCGACGCTGTTCAGGATGAGGTATTTGCCAATCCTGACGCCCGGGTAAGCGGGACCCTGGCTCCGACAGGCAAGATAGAACCGCAGGATGGCGGCTTCGTCTTGAACGGCCAGTGGCACTTCCGCTCCGGTTCGTTGCACAGCCAATGGAGCGTGATGTCGGCCATGTCCATGACCCCAGAAAGAGAACCGGCTCCGGTCGCCGTCCTTGTTCCAACAAAAAAGCTTGAGGTCATTGATGACTGGGATACCACGGGCCTTCGCGGGACCGGCAGTGTCAGCAGCGTGGCGAAGGAGATTTTCGTTCCGGCAGCATACGTCGTCTCGGTGCTTTCCTTCACTGGACCCGCCTATGCTGCTCATTTGTGTGAAGAAGACCTCGCACACGCGAGAGGCTCTTGAATGCCGCGTCACTGCGGAAGTGCCGGGCGCGACGCATTCGATCTTTCTTGCCGAGGTCCACAGCGCCCTGGCGAACGAGGGGATGCCGCTGACCTCCTTCCGAGGGAAGATGGGCCGTTTTGCGTTCATGAGCACTGATGCGGGAACAGCTCTCTGGCAAGAGATGCGGTGGGACTATGCCGCTTGAGCGAAAACAAAGAAGGAGTATTCTCTCATGAATTCAGCGCAGCCGTCTCGTGAGCATCTGGTCTCTCACCAGGGGTTCAACATCTACGTGCGCCATTACGCGGGAACGGGTCCTACATTCGTCTTGATGCACGGCTTTCCCGACAACTTGCACATCTACGATCGCCTCATTCCAGCCCTGCGTGGCCACCAGGTCATCACCTTCGACTTTCTCGGTTGGGGAGCATCCGACAAACCGGTGGATCACGCCTATACCTCGCAGCAGCAAGAGGTGGAACTGCACGCGGTACTCACAGCCTTACAGATTGAGCAGGTGGTCCCCGTCGCTCATGACGCGTCTGGCCCTGTGGCGATCAACTGGGCGCTGGATCACCCGGAGCGCGTGTCCGCGCTGGTTTTACTCAATACGTACTACGGATACACCCCAACGCTGCGCTTTCCAGAATGGGTCAGCCTCTTCGCTGATCCAGCCTATGCTGCCCTGGCCCGCGCTATCACCAAGGATCTTACCGTGGCTGAGTGGCTTTTCAGGTGGCAGGGGCGCCAGTTCACTCACGGCTCCGCAGGAGTGCCGGAGGGATTCTTGCAAATGATCTGGCCGCAATTTGCTGCAACACCAGGGACTTTCCCGGCGGTGCTCGGTCTGACGAGCAACCTGCATGCAACCTTGCAGACCAATACGCAACGCATGCCTGATCTCAAGAGGTTTGAGCGCCCCGTGCGGATCATTTTCGGGGCAGAGGACCCCTATCTGAACACGGGCGTCGCGCAATCCTTGCACGAGGCGTTGCCAACTTCAAACCTCTTGCTTCTGCCTGAAAAGGGGCATTGGCCCCAACTGGATGGAGCTTCCGCAGTGGCCCAAGCCTTGCTTTCTTTGCCTGAAACGTCGCTTCCAGAAGGAGAACAAAACATGACGACGGCACACATCGTCACTGGTGAGAGCAAACAGCGGAGGAAAATGAACAATGAATAGAGTAGCAGATGACACACTTTTGTTAAAAAAACAAGCATGTCATCATTTTTGGAGCAAGTGGCGCTGTTGGGACAGCGATGGCGAAAGAGTTTGCTGCTCAGGGAGCCACAGTCTTGCTTTCAGATCGCACGCTAGATGCAATTGAACAGCTAGCTGAGGAGATTCGCACAGATGGTGGCCTGGCTCACGCGGGCTCCTGGCCCGATTTGGTGAATGCTGAGCTTTGCAGTTTCAACCTGAGAATTTGCTTTATATACAATCACAGGCGGTGATTCTCTGCCAGAGGAGAAAGAGGTAAAGAAACATGTCTCTCAAATATAGTGTCTACCTTTCCACGGGCTTTGTGGGAGAACTGGCAAGCTTCAAGGATCCCATAAAAGCCTATGAAACACTGACCCATGTGGCCCAAACGGCTGATGAGCTTGGATTTGAGACGGTGACCGCAGCGTTTCGCCTCTTCTGGACCGATGATGAGGAGAGCGGGCAGCAGTATAGAGCACACCTGGTCGAACACCCGCCTATCTCGTACCGTTTCAAGTGCGAAAAAGTGATCGAATTTTGGGGATTACAACGATTGCTGAAAAATTGGGCCATATGGCGAACCCTGCAACCAGCCATTGCCCCACCGACCTGCGCTCCAGCAACGACACGCCATAGGCCACCAGTGCATAGACAAAGAGCGCATCTGGAATTGCCGTGGGAAACGGCTTGTTGATGCCCACCAGTGTGCCATACACACCAGTCAACACAGCAGCACCGACAGCTGTCGCGTAGAGCGGCAGGGCAAAGCGCAGCAACTTCTTCTCTTGAAGAGAAAATCTCGGTACAGAAAACTTGAGACACCCAATACCAACGCCGATAGCCGCTCCAGCCAGGGCCACCATTGGCGAACGATAGAGATCCCCCACTTGAGCAGAAGAGTACACTGACCAGATGGCGAAGCATGGCGCGATCCACATCCACGCTGGCTCGTTCTCCACGACGCCAACGAGGTAGATGAACACGGCAAAGATCAAGAGTGCCCCTGTTGCAGCGGCAACCTGTCCCTGATGGTGGGCGGCGATACCAGCCATGCCCTCTGCCAGTATCGCGGCGACGAAGAGAGGAATGGCCCAATCTCTACCAGCAAGCCGCTTGAGAGCAAAGCCCGCCACAGCAAGCACTGGGGCCAGCCATGCCAGCACCCAGAAGGAGTTACCCGGCATCAACAGAGCGGCGGCGGCAAAACCAGTAGCCACAAGAACCCACCGTGTGACGCGCGCCAGGGCAGCCGAAACATACCACACGAGCGCGATCGTTGCTATCTCCAACGCAACGGGGAACACGATGTGGAACCACTGCTCTAGAGTGCTTGCTGGACTGACGATATCATGCCAGGAGATGATGAGACCAGAACAGAGCGCAATGACCAGCAGAGGCCACTCCCAGACAAGCGCACATTTTGCCCTCGGCTGTGCTGCATCTTGCGTATGCCCAACATTCCACCTCTCTGTCATGAAACGATGCACCAGCACTGCCACCACTGGCAAGAGGACACTGATCGTCAGCAGGACACGCGGATGTTGTAACAGTGGCAAGAACGCAAGCAAGGCAAAGGTGAGCGGCAAGAAAAGCCCATGTTCGCGGCGCTGGTAAAGCACGATACAGTACGAAAGCGCAGCAAAGAAGAGCAGGAGGGAAATGAGAAGATCCGGGTTGCGGCTCTGAAGCAATCCTAGCAGCAACGTCTCTACAACCCAGCACAACACGACCACATCCAGAGGATTCGCCCACGCAGCGCTCACCCGGCGGCGCACCACCATGGTACTCATATACACCCCCTTTGCATGCGCCACTTTAAAAAGCTGGACACCTATCAGACGAAACAGATGAGGCATGCGTCTTGATAAAAACATGAGTAATAATCTGTTACCAGTCTACGCTGCAATAGCGCTGTGAATGAGTGTCAAATGCCCCATTTATTTCATTATTTGCAGCACAGCCAGAGATGTAGTATGCCTGATGGCGACAAAGACGGCAATGATGGAGCCTGAAGTGGTGTTTCAGCGCGCTTCTCACGCCCGAAAAGCCTGGAGCTTGAAAAATGGCAGCGATGAACCTATTTCTCTATCTGGAAAAGATGCAGTTGTAAAATAGGTTTACAACTCTTGGCAGAAAGGCAGCTTTCTGCTGGAATGGAAACACGCGCTGCTGACGCAGAAGAGACGCACTCGCGTTCGGTTGCAGAGAGTATAACTTGCTCGCCTAGCATGGAGGCTTTTGCTTACACAGGAAATGGTGAAAATTTCACCAAGTTCTTCAGCAGGAAATCGTATCATGCAGCAAGAAATAGGGAAAGAAAGAGGATGATTACCCATCTGGGCCTCTCTCTTGTCTTGCTTCCTTGTGCCACCGGAGTGCGTGTGTCATGCCCTGCGACGAGTGCTCAAAGTCATGGGATAAACGATGTCTTCTTACCCTCGGAGTTCATGCGTCATGCCCTACGACGATGGTCTGCTGTTCCACTGTGTCAAGGAACCACGGTGGAAGAAAGCCAGGCTCTGTGACGACGGCTTATGGTCCAAGCAGGACGATAGCCAACGCCACGGACGAGCCCAACATGACCATGCCAAAGAACAGCAACAGGACCAGTGCCAGAGGCGAGAGCCCCGCCTGCTTGTTGAGAGTCCTCCTCAGACGCCTCCATCGTGCAGGTGCGTTCT
>WNGQ01015224.1_pt1 | contig 13688 bp, 12 predicted proteins | sample 5407661 | NCBI WGS metagenome assembly WNGQ01 (sample SAMN13153382, study PRJNA577476) | soil metagenome | isolation source: 60 cm soil or saprolite under Garry oak tree replicate 2 | place: USA:California | collected 2016-06-15
CTCCGGGCGCAACGCGCCGCGAACGCTTGCGCGCTGCGTTCGAGCAATTGCACGAGCGCGGCGACGCATTAGTAACGCAGCTTTGGAATGGGTTGCGCGAAATAGAACGCGTCCGTCTTTACGGCCCATCGCCTGGCACGACGCGCACACCGACAATCGCCTTCACCGTGGACGGCCTGCCGTCGATTGAGGTGGCGAAGAAATTGGCGGAGCACGGGATTTTTCTATCACACGGCGACTTCTATGCGATGACAGTGATCGAGCGATTGGGCCAAACCTCGCACGGTTTGGTCCGTGCCGGTTGTGCCTGCTACACCACGTCACAAGAAGTGGATCGTCTTCTAGCCTGTATGCATGGATTACCACGCTCCGAGGGCGCGGACGCTTGCCGTTAAATTTTCCAATCCAAAAAGCACCTCGAACACGATTTCAAAGAGAGGAAAGGTCCTTTCGCGAGGCGCGAACGACCAATCTGCTAACTAAAGAAAGGTATTATGGAAGAAGAACGTAAGCCGAATGAACCGATCAAACCTGCGGCCCCAGGACAGCAAGGCGGCCAAGAGGGCGATCGTGATAAAGAGAAAGAGCGCGAGAAACAGGGCGGCGGCCAACAGGGTGGCGGAGGCCAAGAAGGCGGTCAGCAAAGCGGACGATAAGAGCCTTGTGCCTTGAATTAACGAGCGGCGGGAGGCAACTCCCGCCGTTTTTCTTTGTCGATTTGCAGCGTCTCAGGCTCGGCATTTTGTGGCCGGTCCTCTGATCTTTTACCCTCCGACTTCCTTGCACGCCGTCTTGTCACGCCGAAGTGGAACGGAGGTGGAAGCGTTATGCGGAGGCGGCTCGCTTCTCTTCATGACTTGCTGCTGACTCTCTCCTTTGTCAGGATTGCAGCATGAAGCATGTTCTTCTGGCCTTGCTTTTCCCTACGATGTTAACAGCTCAGACCACGCAACAGCTCCGAATGCTTTCGGAGTTAGGCAAAACTGTCCTTTACGGCGACGTTGCTCTTTCTCCTGACGGTGCGCATGTCGCATGGGTGCAATCGACCGCCGCGTCAACATCAAAGCAGACCTACATTCGTGAAACATCGAAAGACGCGCCTGCGACGCTGGTGAAAATTCCGATCACGCGCGAGAGGACGGATTTCGATCCAGTCTGGTCTTCGGATTCTAAGACGCTCGCAGTTTTTTCAAGCACCGGCGAGAAAGAGCAGCGGCAACTCTGGTTAGTGAATGCCGATGGGTCTAATCCTAAAAAAATTACAGATCTAAAAGGATACGCGGCGCGTCCGCGATGGTCGCACGATGGGAAGCAGATTGCGTTTCTCTACATTGAAGGCGCGGGTGGCGGTGGCCCGTTAATGGCCGCGCCCGAAACTACCGGCGTAATCGACACCGCCATTCACAATCAGCGCATTGCTGTTCTCGACGTTACCACTCGCCAGTTGCGCCAGGTTTCTCCGGCGAATCTCCACATTTACGACTACGATTGGTCGCCGGATGACAAGACGTTCGTGGCGACGGGCGCTCCGGGACCGGGCGACAACAATTGGTGGATCGCGCAGATTTACACGATCGACATCGCGAAGCATAACGCCATATCCATCTACAAACCCTCGCTCCAAGTCGCAGTTCCGCGCTGGTCGCCTGATGGCAAATCAATCGCATTCATTGAAGGCTTGATGAGCGACGAAGGATTTCACGCTGGTGACATCTTCACAATCACGGCCGACGGACGCGATGTCATGAATCGCACGCCCTCGCGAAAAACGTCCGTTAACTCATTCTTTTGGGAGGCGCCCGATCGTATTCTCCTGATCACGTATGTCGGCGGCGGCAGCGCTATTTCCGAGTGGAGCCTGACGAACAATTCCGCGCGGACGATTTGGGACGGCCCGGAGGGTATTCATGCATTTGGGAATTTTCCAAACTTCGCGTTGTCGAAGGACGGCAAGTTCGCAGCGGCTGTTCGGAGCACCTACAATTCGCCGCCGGAAGTTTTCGCCGGGCCGCTCGGCGACTGGCGCCAGCTGACCAACAGCAACGCGGCGTTGTCGGCGAACTGGGGCAAAGCCGAAAGTATCGAATGGACGAACGAAGGATTTAATATTCAGGGCTGGCAGGTTCCGCCGGCGAAAATCGAGCCCGGTAAAAAATATCCGATGGTCGTGCTCATCCATGGCGGACCATCCGGCGTGACTACATCAGAGTGGCCGGCGTCGTTCGGAATGTCTCGCGCGATCATCGCCGCGCTGTCTGCTCGCGGTTATTACGTTCTCCTACCCAATCCGCGCGGGAGTTACGGTCAGGGAGAAGATTTCACACGCGCTAACGTGAAAGATTTTGGCGGCGGGGATCTCCGCGACATCCTCGCTGGAGTCGATGCAGCAATAAAAAAATATCCAATCGATGCTAATCGTCTCGGTGTGACCGGCTGGAGTTATGGCGGCTTCATGACCATGTGGACTGTCACGCAAACAAATCGTTTTCGCGCCGCAGTCGCCGGCGCCGGCATCGCAAACTGGCAAAGCTATTATGGCCAGAACCTGATCGATCAATGGATGATCCCGTTCTTCGGCGCGTCAGTTTATGATGATCCTGCCGTTTACGAGAAAAGCTCTCCCATTCGGTTCATCAAAAACGTGAAGACCCCCACCCTCGTCATCGCGGGAGAGCGCGATGCCGAATGTCCCTCATCGCAGTCTTATGAATTCTGGCATGCTTTAAAGACACTCGGTGTGCCAACTCAGCTCATCGTTTATCCGGGCGAAGGCCATCTCTTCATCAAGCCTGAGTACCAGGTTGATCGAATGGATCAGACAGTCGGATGGTTCGACAAATATTTGAAGTATTAATGCCAAAGCACCTTGTCATCAGCACCAGCGGCAATCCCGACAGCAACAGTCGGCGCATGGGACGCACCGCCTTTGCGCATCTGCAAAAGCAGAAAGTCGATTGCGATTGGATCGACATCCGCGAAATGGACCTGCCGCTCTGTGACGCTGACAAATGTTATGGTATGCCCGCCTCAAAAAAATTAAGCGCGGCCATTGAAAACGCTGACGGCATTCTCATTGCTGCGCCGGTTTATAATTACGACGTCGCCGCCGCGGCCAAGAACATGATCGAGTTGACCGGGAGCGCGTGGGAAGACAAAATCGTCGGTTTCCTTTGCGCGGCCGGGGGCCACGCGAGTTACATGTCGGTGATGGCCTACGCCAACAGTCTGATGCTCGATTTTCGCTGCGTCATTATTCCGCGGTTCGCCTTTGCCACGTCCGACGCTTTCGACCGCGAACGCATCACCGACAAGAAAATCGGCCAGCGAATCGAACGGGTCGCCGACGAACTGGTTCGCTTTACCAAAGCGCTCCGCAGCTAGCGCGCATTTCAGCGTTTTGCGTTTTCGCTTCAGCTTCTCGTGGATGATTGGCCACGTTTACGTCCCGGAGAGAAATTTCAAAAAAACTTGACATTCTTTTCGCGGATTTAGTAAAAGCGGAAGGCGGCTAAGAACTGCAAACACAAAACTACCAACCTCAGAACTACCATGAAAACGAAATCCGCTTCACAAACAGCACCAACACCTTCTTGGAAGAACGCAATTCTGCTCGCCATAACCGCCTTAGCGCTTTCCGCCTCCCCTACCGTTGCTCTGGCCGCGGACTGTTTCGGGGTGACATCTTGGGCCGACACGACCGGCAGTTGGTTTGTCGCAGCGAATTGGCTTAACGGCCAACCCCCGACCGTGGCTATCGGCGCTCAGATCAACAATGGAGGCACGGCCCAAGTCAATGGCCCGGAGGCGCGGGCGAAAGTTTCCCATAGAACACTGACGTTCATAGAGCGCGTGGCCTATCAGCGAGCGATTGAGGAAGTCTATTGGCGACACCGGATCTGGCCGAAGGAACGCCCCGATCCGAAGCCATCGCTAGAGGCGGTGATGTCTCAGGCGCAATTGGAAAAGAAAGTGAAAGATTATCTGCGCAAGTCACAGGCGCTGGAGGATTACTGGCAACGGCCGCTTACTGCCGAGCAGTTACAGGCTGAAATGGATCGCATGGCGCAGCACACCAAACAGCCAGAGGTGCTGAAGGAACTTTTTGATGCGCTTGGCAACGATCCGTTTGTTATCGCTGAGTGCCTGGCCAGGCCAGCGCTAGCGAATCGTTTACTGACGAGCTGGTATGCACACGATGAGAGAATTCACGGTGCACTGAAACAGCGTATCGAGGCTGAGCTGCAGGCTCATCCCAGCGTCGAGCAGATGACACAGCTCAGCGGGAAGTACAGCGAAATCGAGTTAGCCAAAAGCGATAGTGCGCGTGATGCAGATGATCGGGGTGCTCCGCACAGTGCTAAGCTCAACAGCCGCGAGTGGGATGAAACCGTGCAAAATCTTGCCGTGATATTTGGCACTGCAAAAAATAGTACAACGCGAACGGAAGTATTTAGCAGTGCCGCGCTGTTAGGACGCGACACGCCTGCCTCTACAGCGATAACACAAATCAAGACCGGCTTGCTGAGTCCATTGCGCGAAGCGCAGACGCATTACTATGTGACGGCAGTGCTCAGCAAAACCGCTGACCGCATAAAGCTGGCTACCGTGGCATGGCGCAAAGAGCCGCTGCAGTCGTGGCTAGCCACAAAAGAAAACCAAATCGTGGCACTACCGACAACAGCGTCCGATCACTATAGGCTCCCTGCGATAACAGGTGCCGGATGCATTAACGATACTTGGACCGATACGTCTGTCGGACCGGACGGCCGTATCTGGTACACGGCGGTATGGACGGGCAGTGAGATGATCGTATGGGGCGGCACCAGTGGTGGTTTCGATGTCGCTACGGGGTGGAGGTATAACCCCAGCACCGATACATGGGCGGCAACCAGCATGACGAACGCCCCCACGGAACGAGAGTTTCACTCGGCGGTGTGGACCGGCGAGGAAATGATCGTATGGGGCGGGAGGCTTTTTACTTTTGGCGGCTACCAGTATTGGAACACTGGCGGGAGATACAATCCGGGCACGGATAGTTGGACAGCCACGAGCACGGCCAACGCGCCTAGCCCGCGAATAGTGCATACAGCCGTGTGGACCGGCAGCGAAATGATCGTGTGGGGCGGGGCCTACTGCCCCACCGGTTGCATTTATTTCAATACCGGCGGCAGATACAATCCCAGCACCGACACTTGGACAGCCACAAGCACCACTAACGCGCCTACCGCTCGAGACTATCACACGGCGGTGTGGACGGGCAGTGAAATGATTGTCTGGGGTGGAACCAGTCAGTCAGGTGTTACTAACACCGGAGGCAGATACAATCCCAGCACCGATAGTTGGACAGCTACCAGCATCACCAACACGCCCACTGCCCGCTACACTCACACGGCGGTGTGGAGTGGCAGCGCAATGATCGTCTGGGGCGGAACCCCTGATGGCATCAACGATTTGAACACCGGCGGCAGATACGATCCGACCAGCGACAGTTGGGTAGCCACCAGCACGAGCAACGCCCCGTCTGCACGAGACTCACACACCTCAGTGTGGACCGGCAGTGAAATGATCATCTGGGGTGGCAGTGGCGATTTGAACACCGGCGGCAGATACAACCCGAGCACCGACAGTTGGACGGCTACAAATACGACAAGCGCACCTTCGGGCCGAGACCAGCACACGGCAGTGTGGACCGGTAACGAGATGATAGTATGGGGTGGATTCAATTTCTCCGAGGGTGGTCAGTTAAACACAGGCGGTAGATATGATCCCATCAGCGATAGCTGGACACACACGGCGGCCTGGCCCTCACAAAGAAGTTTCCACACCGCAGTGTGGACGGGCAATGAAATGATTATCTGGGGCGGCATTTTCGATTTTGCATTCTTTCCGAGCACCGGCAGCAGATATGATCCAATCACGGATAATTGGCGCGCCACCAGCACAACCAACGCACCCATTGCACGATGGCTTCACACGGCAGTGTGGACTGGTAGCGAAATGATTGTATGGGGCGGCCTTGATAATCAAGCTAACTATTTGAACACTGGCGGGAGGTACAATCCTAGCATGGACAGTTGGATACCTACCAGTGTCGCCAACGCGCCCATCGGCAGACAAGGTCAGGCGAAAGTATGGAGTGGTAGCGAAATGATCGTCTGGGGCGGCTACATTCAAGGCGGCACCACTAACACGGGCGGACGATATAACCCTGGCACAGACAGTTGGACAGCCACCAGCAGTACTAACGCTCCCTCCGCGCGAGCTACGCGTGGTGCCGTATGGACTGGTAATGAGATGATCGTCTGGGGCGGGTACAACCTAAGCGTCGTGTTGAACACCGGCGGCAGATACAATCCCAACACGGATAGTTGGACAGCAACCAGCACGACCAATGCGCCTGATGCCCGAACGACCGTAGCTGCAGTGTGGACTGGCAGTGAGATGATCGTCTGGGGTGGCTATAACCTAAGCGTCGTGTTCAACACGGGCGGCAGATACAATCCCAGCACAGACAGTTGGACTGCAACCAGCACGACCAACGCACCAGATGGTCGATATCGTCACCTTGGCGTATGGACAGGCAGCGAAATGATCATATGGGGCGGCGAGACCAGCGGCGGCACCGCGTTCAACACTGGCGGCAGATACAACCCTATCACGGATAATTGGACACCTACTAGCACCGTTAACGCTCCAGATGCCCGATACAATCACACCGCCGTCTGGGCTGACCCGACAGCTACGGCAACCGCGACGCCTAGGCCGACACCGACGCCGAGGACTGAGCCAACGCCCAGGGGTCGCCCTACTCCGCCGCCGCGCCCGTAGAGCCTAAATCCCAGCGATCAGTGAACGGCTACACCACCCACACGCCGAACTTTTCAGGGTGTCGGTCGGTCAGCTACCCGCAGCACAATCTTGCCGCGCGTGTGACGCGTCTCTATCTGCTGATGCGCCTTGGCAGCATCCGCCAATGGGAAAGTCTGCGACACGATTGGCGTGATCTTGTTCGCCTCGATCAACTTCGTCAGCTCATCCAGCACGTTTGCATCGGGATGCGCCATCACTCCGGAACAGCGAATTGCGCGTTTCTCGCATTCGGCCGGATCAGGGTCGCCCGTAATCGAAACGATCGCGCCGCCTTTCTTCACCACGCCGTACGACGCCGGGAGTGTATCCGCACGAACACAGTTCAGAACAACATCGACATCCTTTACCACGTCCTCGAACTTCGTCGTCGTGTAATCGATGGGTTGATCGACGCCAAGTTGCTTCAGCACATTCTGGTTCGCAGTTGAAGCGGTCGCGATCACTTTCGCGCCGCGCGCTTTCGCGATCTGGATCGCAAAATGCCCCACCCCGCCTGAGCCACCATGAATCAGCACGGTCTGTCCCTTGTCGATCTTCGCCTGATCGATGAGCGCTTGCCACGCTGTCGTCGCGGCCAACGGCACGGCGGCGGCTTTTTCAGAATCAATGTTCTTCGGCTTAAGCGCCATCTCGCCCTCTTTCGCAATCGCCAACTCCGCATAACCGCCGCCGCGCATGATCGGCAGATAAGCGTAAACCGCATCGCCGGCTTTGAACTTCGTGATCTTGGCCCCGATTTTTTCAACGACGCCTGCAATATCATACCCGATGATCATTGGCCGTTTGTCAAAGCCGCGCTCTGACAGCCTTCCTTGCCGCACGTACGCATCGACCGGATTCACTCCAGCCGCGATCACACGGAAAAGGACCTCGTCGTCTTTCGGCTCCGGCCGCGACACCTCTTGCAATTTCAATACTTCCGGCCCGCCGTACTGCTGCAACACCGCCGCTTTCATCAGTGGCCCAGTTGCCGCGCGCACGGACGAAACAGCGACGACCGTTACGCCAATTACCGTTAGCGCTCGTAAAATTCGCATGCGTTTAGCGTCTTCTCCGATAAGGCTGCACGCCAGCGAAAAAATTTCCTGCGCTTTCGCTACCGACGATTCAACCGCAGACAGCGCAGAGCCATTCTCTTGAGTTTTCCTCTGTGACCTCCTTGATCTCTGTGGTAAAACAACTGCCAGTCCGGCTCGGACTATTTGCCGATGAGAATAAAGATGCCAGCGGCCAGCGCTACGATGTAGAGAAGGAAGATGGCCGGCCCGAGATTCAAGCCGAATCCTAAAAGGCCATCGAGGATCAAATAGACCCCGAGCAAAAGCATGCCGACGTTCTATGTGATTTTCATGATCTGCAGTTCACCACGAAGGACACGAAGATCACAAAGTAATTTTTTTGGTTTGCCTCCGTGCTCTCTGTGCGCTCTGTGGTGAAGTTGTCTTGAGAATCGAAGCACAAGAAGAAGTCTGGCTGCTCAAAGAACCGTTTCGGATTTCGCGCGGTAGTCGCACTGAAGCGCGAGTTGTCGTCGTGACGGTGAGCGATGGTCAATATACCGGACGCGGCGAAGGTGTCCCGATCAGGCGTTACAATCAGACCTGCGCTTCGGTCATCGCGCAGATCGAGTCCATCCAAAGTGTGCGCGATTTGGATCGAGATAAACTGCAACCCCGAAAGCGTTCGGGGCTAACGCCGGGTGCGGCGCGCAACGCGTTGGACTGCGCGCTTTGGGACTTGGAAGCGAAACGCTCTGGCAAACGGGTCTGGGAATTGGCGAACATTCCAATCGTTCCCGAAGTCGAGACGTCGTTCACGATCAGTCTCGATACGCCGGAGAAAATGGCCGCCTCCGCGAAAGCGAATTCGAATCGTCCAATTCTCAAACTGAAACTTGGAGGTGACAAGCTCGACCTCCAACGCGTTGAAGCAGTGCGTGAGGCGGCGCCGGCGGCGCGTCTGCTCATTGACGCGAACGAATCATGGTCTCCCGAGCATTACCGCAAAATTGTTCCGACGCTGAAAGAACTGGGCGTCGAACTGATCGAACAACCGTTTCCAGCCGATGCTGACGAAGTTCTCGAAACTCTCGATCATCAGGTCCCGGTCTGTGCCGATGAAAGTTGCCACACGACTGTCGATCTTCCGCGGCTGAACAATCGCTACGAAGCGATCAACGTGAAGCTCGACAAAACCGGCGGACTAACTGAAGCACTCAGCTTATGCGAGCGCGCACGCGAAAGTGGATTCAAATTACTGATCGGTTGCATGGTCGGCACGTCTTTGGGAATGGCTCCCGCTCGATTGCTCGCCAGCGCCGCTGATTACGTGGACCTCGATGGCCCCTTACTCCTAGCCCGCGATCGTGATCACGGACTTTCTTATCAGAATGGAAAAATCGGAATGCCAGCTAGAGACCTCTGGGGTTAACTCTCCTCCGCTGTTTATTTCTGAGTGTACGATGACACCCGAAGTACATGAACCGTCAACGGCCTGCCGTCGCGGCGAATGTTCCGCTTTTCAATGTTGAACTCGATGATGGACGCTGTTGTGAGCGTCCCGCCTCCGTTTTCCTGATACTCGACCTTGTAATGATTACCTTTGGACTCGAGCACCCGATACCGCATGAATCCGTCGGTATCGGGCACTGGACATCTTAGCCATTCGCCGTCCTGCGTCAGACCATCGTCATTGAATTGGTTCCCATTTTTCTCCACTGCATCGAGATTGATTTCTGTCACCACCGGGCTCTCCGAATCAGAGATCCAGGAACTAATCATGTTGAAGACTTTCGGATGAATTTTAGGCACGGAAGGTTGCTCTGCGGCCGGCGTGGCGGAGCCAGCGGCGCTCTCAGAGCCGACAGGGTGAAGTGATTTAATTATCTTCACAAATTCTGCGAGCGTAATTCCAGCCGCAGAAAACCCGTGATATCTGCCGAGCACAGGATGGCTCTCCGCACCTTTCGCTTTTTCGTCGTTCATGTTCGCGTCGCTCACCCAATTCGCGATGATCTCGATCTTGCGGCCCTCTTTTCCTTTTGGCCGGTAGATCAAATACATCGGCCCGAAAGGCGACTGGATTTCAGTCTCTTCCGTGTCCGCCTCATCGGGCATGATGTTCCGGTCGCCGATCCCTTCGCGTGCCGACTCGATCGAGAATGTCGCGTTCCATCCATTTCCATATTCCACCGAGTAAAGTGGCAACGGATGATTCATGTCGTCGAACTCTTCGTGCAGTTCGTCGTAGGTGATCTCGACTCTCTTTAAGTGGAAACCTTGGGGCAAATGCGAAGGAACAAAGCAAATGATCTCCAGGTTCTTCAGATCATCCAGAGTCGCAGCGGAAGAACGGAGGGCCAGGAACGGAAACAACAATGCGCCGACGGCAAACCAAGGCGTTGTTCGTTTGATTCGATCGCGACTCATCATTCTCTTAGTCTGACCGAACCAATTAGATTGTCGAGATTGTAGCCACCGGTTCGCCGCGGGACGAATCCGTCCGGTGTGCGGACCTGTGGCCAGTCAACGAAGGCGCTGAATAACTCGTTATTACTTGAACGGCCCTCAGGGCCGCGGCTACAGCTTTATTTAACTTGTTTTCAGACGCCGTCGGGTCCGCTTTCCTGCGGGGTTGATTCGGATGCAGAATGTTGATTATCGCTCGAGGCGGTTTTCGCGCCCGCCTCAGCAACTCTCTTGGCGGCCCACCTGGCCTTCATCGCGGCCGCAAGTTGCGCGCGACGTTCCGGCGAAAGATTAAGTTTTCGCTTCGCTTTCTTAACGCGGCTCGATTTCTTCGCGCCGGTCGGTTGCGCTGAAGACTTCTTTTCAACTGACGGAGAAGGCTTGGGAGCTCGGCGAGCCGCAGCAGCGCGGGCGGCCGATTTCCTTGCGGCTTTCATTGCCTTCGCCGCCTCAGCCGCGTGCAGTTTTTGTCTCAGCTTGGCCAACTTCTTTGGACCTTCTTGCAGACGCTTCTCGAGTCGTCGGATCTTTTTCTTTACATTCTTAAGCTTCATAATTGTGGTCCAGCTCGCGACGAATGCGAATTAATGATTGGATTCAGAGTTAATGACAGAATCTCGCAGATGTCACGCTCTTATCACAACGAAAACTCTGCGTCCGTCCGTTCGTCGAATGCGTTACGCACAGCCGAGCTCGGAGTCGCGCGCTCCTTCGCTTACCAATCAGTCGGGATCGACGCAGTCAGAACCTCAGGCCCGTTCTCAGTTACGAGTACATTATCTTCGATGCGAACGCCGCCGCAGCCGAGGCAGTTATCGACCCGATGCCAGTTCACGCTCTGTCGATATTGTCTGCGTCGTTTAGGGTCGTTGAGGATGGCAGGAATGAAATACAAGCCCGGCTCGACTGTTGTGACGTAGCCGGCAGCAAGCGGTAAGTCCATCCGCAGATTTCGCAGTGCCGGGGTTTCATCCTTCGGGCGTCCGGGATACCGGCCGCTCGCATCGCGGACGCCAAGCCCGACGAGATGACCGAGCCCATGTGGAAAAAACAACGTGTGCGCGCCCTGCTCGACGAGCGACTCGGCATTGCCATTCATTAACTTGAGTTCAATCAATCCATCGGTCATTTCTATCGCTGCTTTCAAATGAAGGTCTTTCCATTCGGCGCCCGGCACACAACGGGATATTGCATTCCGCTCGGCTTCTAAGACGAGACTGAACAACTCACGTTGAAAATTCGTGGGTTTGCGTCCCGCAACAAACGTGCGTGTGACATCTATCACGTAGCGATCAACGCGGGCACCCGCGTCGATCAACACAAACTCCCCGCGCCGAATTTTACGTCGCGACGGCGAAAAATGCATTACCGCTGCGTTCGGTCCTGAACCTACAATCGTTGAATAACCAACGCCGTCGGCTCCATTGCGGAAAAATTCAGCTTCGAGTTCAGTCTGCAACGCTCGTTCGCTGACACCTGCTCGAAGGTGTCGTCGAACTGCGGAAAAGCCCTTCGCAGTCGCGGTTGCCGCGCGCCGGAGCAGACTTAGCTCAACCCCATCCTTTGCGCGTCGCACATGCGTAAATTGTTCGCGCGTGCGCGCTACGTCGCTTTCGTCACATCGCACCCCGCGCAACGATGCACCTAGATTGATAATCGGACGCCCACGACGAGCTCCCAGCCAAGGCTCCAATCGTGGAAGTGGTGTGCCGGTCAGCTGGGTTCGCCCCTCCCATGTTTTTTCTGCCTCGGTCACATCCGGAACGAAATTGACCCAGCGCTTCGACGAGCGTTGTCGTGGATCGAACGCTAGAACTCCGCCCGGCGAATCGATTCCGGTCAGATAATAGTACTCCGGATGTGCACAAAATGGGTATGTCTGGTCAGAGCCCTCGGGAAGCGGCATGGGTTCCCCCGCGCCTATCAAAAGGATTTCATCGCGAAGTCCTATGGCTTCCGCAACGCGTTTCCGGCGTTCGGCGAGATGTTTCAATTGTCTGGTATTGTTAATTGTCATTGCTGAAATGGACACCTTTACGCTTTGGTTGGCAGAATTTCGCGGTTCAGAAACTAATATTCTTTGTCTGATGAGCGAACGACCTCGGTGACACGATTACCGAGAAGGTGCGAAACCCGTGCCATTTAACACTCGTGATTTCCTTCGCAATCGAGTCGAGACTTCTTCAAAATTTCCGAATCTCTTCGACTTGAATCTGCGCGAACCCGTCGCGTGCAGTTTTCTTTCCTCTGACTGTGACAATCTTCGCGGCGTAATCAGCCAGCTCGTCGTTCACGTGGGCCTCCTTACCCGTCAATAAATAAACTTTTCCGTCCTCAGTCTTTATCCCGACCGGCAAGCCGCTTTTGATGCAGTCCATCGCGCACGAAGCGTGTTTCGGACCGCTCCAATTGTAGGCGACGTAACAGGTCAGATCGAGTACCTCGCCTTTCACTACGATTTCCCGCCCCTGCATGAGCCGATGCCCGTCGCGCTGCCACAATGTCATTGCAACAGCGGTTATACCGGCCGAAAGAATTATCGCTGCAGCAAGCTTCAGCATTTGCGTCCAGTCCCTGCGGAATGGAATGGGCTGATTCCTGACAATCTTCTCAGCAAGATCGCTTCGCGGCTCAACTTCACGAAGTTTCGACCGGATCGCGTCGTAACAATTCATCTGCTCGCGCAACCATTCTGCGAGTTCTGGATCGCGCCGGACCTGCGCGAGGGCTTCTTGGAATCGCGGATCGGCGTCATCGATTCGCTCGCGATAAAGCAACAACTTTTCTTTGGCTTCGTTCGTGTTCATTTTCTATGCGGCGGTGCGGGGTTTGGTTTCACTTAAGAGTTGAAGAAGCTTGATCTTCGCGCGCGCAATTCGCGACTGCACCGTCCCAAGCGGGATTGCCAACACGTCGCCAATCTGCTTGTAAGACAAATCTTCGAGGTAGTACAGCACGAGCGGGGCACGATAACCTTCGTCAATCTGGCCAAGAACATTTAACAATGTTTGTGCGTCTATTCGATTGACCACGTCGGCAGTTACGTGCGGAAAATTTTGTGCGCCCTCATCGATTGGTTCATGCGCAACCCGTTTCCGATGACGGCAGATTTTGAGAAACTCCCGATGCAATGTTGTGAAAAGCCAGCTCTTAACGCTCGTGGGATTTCTAAGCTGATGTCTTTTGCGCGCCCAGATATAAAAGGTCTCCTGAGTAAGATCGATAGCATCGACCTCGCTTCCGGTGAGACTGAAGCCGAATCGGTAAAGATCGCGGTAATAAAGTTTTACTAAGTTTTCGAATTCCGGGTCCGCGGACATGGCGCAGTTATCCCAAAATAAGAGTCCTCAG
>WNGQ01004586.1_pt1 | contig 13685 bp, 8 predicted proteins | sample 5407661 | NCBI WGS metagenome assembly WNGQ01 (sample SAMN13153382, study PRJNA577476) | soil metagenome | isolation source: 60 cm soil or saprolite under Garry oak tree replicate 2 | place: USA:California | collected 2016-06-15
TCGGCGATTATTTCCGGCACTGGATCGATACCGGGAAACGCTTAACGAATCCGCCGCTGATTTTTAACGTGAACTGGTTCCGCAAAGGCACGGACGGAAAGTTTCTCTGGCCAGGGTTCGGTGAAAACATGCGCGTGCTCAAATGGATCATCGATCGCTGCGAAGAAACCGGCGGCGCAGTTAAATCGCCCATCGGCTGGCTGCCCGGCCCGGGCGATCTCGATCTTAAAGAACTCGACGTGCAGCACAAATGCATCATCGAACTTCTCGGCGTCGATCACGAAGAATGGCAAAAGGAGATCGCTGCGCATGAGGAATTTTTCGAGTCGTTAGGCGACGTTGCCCCTGAGGAGTTGCAGAAGCAGCGCGAACAACTCGCCGCGCGGTTCAAACTGTAGCCATCGCCCTGCGGGCGACTCAACGGTGTGTGCAAGGTTAGCACCGGCGGCCTGCGCTTCGCACAGCGGACCGGCTCCAGAAATTTGCGCACCACCCGCGTATCTGGAATCGTCTCCAGTGGGTTCGAAGGTTATTGAAAAAAAACGTGGTGCGGCGTCCGCCGCGACGGAGTGCGTTGAAATTCGCGGTGCTCGGCAGAACAATCTCAAGGGAATCGATGTCGATCTTCCACTCGGCAAACTGACGGTTGTTACGGGCCCGAGCGGCAGTGGCAAATCGAGTCTGGCGTTTGAAACCATTTACGCCGAAGGCCAGCGGCGGTACGTCGAAACCTTCAGTCCCTACATGCGGCAATTCCTCGATCGCATGGACAAACCGCGCGTTGACGACGTCCGCGGCATTCCCCCGGCGATCGCGATCGAGCAATCGAACCCGGTCAAGTCATCGCGCTCGACCGTCGGGACGATGACCGAGATCAACGATTATTTGAAATTGCTCTGGTCAAAGATCGCGCAGGCCTTTTGTCCGAGCTGCCGCCGCGAAATCCGACCGGAAACCGCGCAGTCAATTGCGGAGCAGCTTTTAGGCGACTGCAACGGCAAAAATGTGCTGATCACCTTTTGGATTGCAGTCTCTGCAAGAACTCAGCCGCGCGAATTTTTCGATTTTCTTCAGCAGCAGGGATATCTGCGCATTTGGATCAACAAGAAGATTGAGCGCGTGGATGCCGAGCCAAAAATCAAGAGGCTAGGGACCCGAGTGCAGGTCATTCAGGATCGCATCGCGATTAATTCCGAAAATCGGGCGCGCCTGGTCGAAGCAATCGAGATTGCGCTGCGCTTCGGAAAAGGAAAAATCAACGTCATACCGACGACGGAGAGCATCGAGCATCGAAGCAATCCGCAATCCGCAACCCGCAACCCGAAATCGGCAATCGAAGAGCTTCCGTTCTCCACCGGCTGGCACTGCGCGCATTGCGATCTCGATATTCGTCCGCCGACGGCCGGCCTCTTCAGTTTCAATAACCCCCTTGGGGCGTGTCCGGAGTGCCGCGGATTCGGCCGCACCATCGGGATCGATTTAAACAAAGCGATTCCAGATCGTAGTTTGACTATCAAGCAAGGTGTGGTGCGCGTTTTCCGCGGCGCAGAGTTTGGCGAATCGCAGAAGGATTTGCTCCGCGCCTGCGCACGCGAAGAAATCGACATCAATGTTCCATTCGAGGAATTGCCAAAAGAGGATCAGGAATTTGTCATCGAAGGCGAGAAGCGATCAGCCGATTACAGCGACGAGGACTATGAAAACGATCGTTGGTACGGCGTGCGCGGATTTTTTCGCTGGCTCGAGAGCAAGACTTACAAAATGCACGTGCGGGTTTTGCTCAGTCGTTATCGCGCTTACACCAGGTGCCCCAGATGCAACGGCGGCCGTTTTCAGCCCGAGACACTGAATTACAAAATCCTTTCGGCAAGGAACTTCTTGACGCTTCCCGAATTCGCCGCGCTTCCGATTTCCGATGCACGCAATTTCCTGAGCAAAATCGGAGTCGCGCCTAACGATTCAGCTGCGGAAATGTTGCGCAACGAGATTTGCGCGCGACTCAACTATCTTTGCGAAGTCGGAGTCGGTTACCTCACGCTCGACCGTTCGACGCGCACATTGAGCGGTGGTGAAGTCCAGCGAGTCAATTTAACAACATGTCTCGGCGCATCGTTGGTCAACGCACTGTTTGTCATGGATGAGCCGAGCGTTGGACTCCATCCGCGCGATGTCGGCCGGCTCGTCCGTGTAATGTATAACTTGCGCGACAAGGGTAACACGCTCCTTGTGGTCGAGCACGAGGAACAGATCATCCGCGCTGCCGATAACTTGATCGACATCGGGCCTGGGCGCGGCGAGCGCGGCGGCCAATTGGTTTTCACTGGAACTCTCAGCGAGATGCTGGGTGATATGAGTCGCTCCGCGGCTTTAGGTTTAGCATCGGGCGCGGAGCTGACGATCCACCAGTCACTCACGCGCGATTACCTAAACGGTCAAAAATCCATTCCGGTGCCGAAATCGCGCCGAAGGTCGACATCGTCGATCAGGATTCGCGGCGCGCGCCAGCACAACCTCAAGAACATCGACGTCGATCTTCCACTCGGCGTCTTCACATGCATCACCGGCGTTTCCGGCTCTGGAAAGTCCACCCTCATTTACGACGTGCTCTATCGGAATCTTTTGTGCGCGAAAGGTCAGCCATCCGATCAGGAACCGGGCGCGTGTAAATCCGTGATCGGCACACATCGCATCAATGAAGTAGTGATGGTCGATCAGGCGCCCCTCGCGCGCACGCCGCGCTCGACACCGATACTTTATCTTGGCCTTTATGATCGGGTCCGCGAATTGTTTGCCGCGCAGCCGGAAGCGATGTCGCAAGGTCTGACCGCGAGCGCGTTTTCTTTTAACTCCGGAAGTGGGCGGTGCGAGCGATGTTCTGGCACAGGTTACGAAAAGATCGAGATGCAATTTTTGAGTGATCTTTACGTGCCCTGCGCCGAATGCGAAGGCCGGCGGTTTCAACCGCACGTGCTAAAAGTCCGACTGCACGGCAAATCGATTCATGATTTGCTCGGGCTGACCGTGAGCGAAGCGATTCAGTTCTTCGGACAGATCGGCGAACAAGAGACACTGTCGGAGCCGCTCGGCGTCCTGGAGGAAGTCGGAGTCGGTTATCTGCGGCTTGGCCAGCCGCTCAACACGTTGTCCGGCGGTGAATCGCAGCGATTGAAGGTGGTCCGTCATCTTAGCGAATCGGAAAAACTCCGCCATCCCACGAATAACGATTCTGTAATCGAGGATCCACAATTCCCGATTGGAAATCTTTTCATCTTCGACGAGCCCACGACCGGATTGCACTTCGACGATGTTGCAATGCTTTTGCGATTATTTCAGCGGCTGGTCGATCGCGGTCATTCGATCGTTGTGATCGAGCATAACCTTGAAGTGATCAAGTGCGCCGATTGGATTATCGATCTTGGTCCGGAAGCAGGCGATGAAGGCGGGTACGTAGTCGCCGCCGGAACGCCGGAAGAGATCGCGCAAGTCGAGAAGTCGCACACGGGAAGATTTCTTGTGCAGATTCTGGGGAGCGCAAGCGGCTCGCGTGCCGTTTTCGGCCGCTGGCCGAAGACCGCCCCACAACGCAGCACGTATTTTGATGACGAAGAAGAATTTGCGCTTCGCGTCGCAGAAGATCCGTTCGGCGGGCCGCCGACCGGTGCACGCCAGCGCCCCAATCCAACCATAAATGGTGCGATCGTGGTCCACGGCGCACGCGAGCACAATCTCAAAAACATCGACATCAGGATTCCACGCGATCAGATGGTCGTGATCACCGGTTTGAGCGGTTCAGGCAAATCGACGCTCGCGTTCGACATTCTGTTTGCGGAAGGGCAGAGAAGATTCCTCGACAGCATGTCGCCCTACGCGCGGCAGTTCGTTGAGCAACTTGAAAAACCCGATGTCGATCTTGTCGAAGGCTTGCCTCCGAGTGTCGCCATTGAGCAACGGGTCACGCGTGGCGGCGGCAAATCGACAGTCGCGACGGTGACAGAAGTTTATCATTTCCTGCGGCTGCTCTTCGCCAAAACCGGAAGGCAATTTTGCCCGGACTGCGATTTGCCAGTGGAAAAACAGAGCCTCTCCGAGATTGTCAAGCAGGTTGAAGCGGCGGCGAAGCGCCAGCGGCTCAAAGTGCTCGCCCCGCTCGTCAAAGCGCGAAAAGGATTTCATACCGACGTCGCGCGCTGGGCGGAACGACAGGGCTTCGACACACTGTATGTCGATGGAAAACTGATTCCGGTTTCAGATTTTAGGAAACTCGAGCGGTTTAAAGAGCACACCATTGATGTGGTGGTTGGTTTGATTGATGCGAAGCGAATTCTAAAAGCGCGCAATCTTACGCAACGTGCGCTCGAGATCGGTCACGGCACGGCACATCTGCTCAACTCGAAGAATCGGTTCACCGTTATGAGCACGGAAATGAGTTGCCCGAATTGTGGCCGCGCGTTTGAGGAGCTTGACCCGCGCTTGTTCTCATTCAATTCGCCTCACGGGGCCTGCGAAGAATGCGGCGGATTCGGTGAAATTTGGAACCGCGATCTGCAAACTGGAGCGAGCGAAGATGGCGAGTCGGTTCTGGAGAACGAATTGGCAGCCGAACGCGAATCTGAATGGATCGACGAAGGTGAAGCGCACGAATGCCCAAACTGTCACGGCTCGCGTTTGAACCCTGTGGCGCGTCATGTGCGTATGCAAGGCTACACAATCGATCAGTTCATGAGCCTTTCAGCCAGCGCAGCTGCGGGTTTGATCGACCGGCTGCGGTTTCGCGGCATGCACCAAACGATCGCCGCCGATCTTGTTCCCGAAATTCGGCAACGTTTGCGTTTCATGGAGAAGGTCGGGCTCGGTTATCTTGCCCTCGGGCGCTCCGCGAAAACATTGAGTGGCGGCGAAGCACAGCGGATTCGACTAGCCGCGCAGCTGGGCTCGAATTTGCGCGGCGTGCTTTACGTGCTCGATGAGCCGACCATCGGTTTGCATCCCCGAGATAATTTGCGCTTGCTCGACACCCTCACCGCACTTCGAAGAAAGGGAAACTCGCTTGTGATTGTCGAGCACGATGAGGAAACCATGCGCCACGCCGATCACATTGTCGATCTGGGGCCGCGCGCGGGTGCCAGTGGCGGTGAAGTAATCGCAACCGGGAGGTTGCGCGACATTGAACGGGCCAAGAACTCGGAAACGGGCCGCTGTCTAAAAACCCCGCTTTGTCATCCCATCCGAAAATCGCGTCGATCGCTGCGCGATGTTCAGAACTGGATCGAAGTCCGGCGCGCGCGGGCAAACAATTTGAAAGACGTCGATGTTCGCTTTCCGATTGGCAGACTTTCGGTGATCACCGGCATTTCCGGTTCAGGAAAATCGACCTTGATGCACGATATCCTCTGGCCAGCTGTGCGAGACGCGTTGGAAGAGAGAAAACGCGCAGGGAACGGTGATCTGTTCAAACTGGTTAGCGGTGCCGATGAAATCGAGGCGGTTTACGAAGTGGACCAATCGCCGATTGGCAAAACGTCACGTTCGACGCCGGGCACTTACCTCAAAGTCTTCGACGAAATCCGGTGTCTTTACGCGCAACTGCCTGTGTCACGTGTGCGCGGGTATTCGGCCAGCCGATTTTCATTTAACACGGCAGGCGGTCGTTGCGAGACTTGCAAAGGTCAGGGCGTGATCAAATTGGAAATGAATTTTCTGCCGAGCAGTTATGTGCCGTGCGAAGACTGCCGCGGCCGCCGTTACAATCCGCAAACGCTCGAGGTCCTCTACAACAACAAGTCCATCGGGGACGTGATGGAGATGACGATCGAAGAAGCTGCGCAGTTCTTTTCGGCGCATCCAAAAATTGCGCGCACGCTTTCATTGCTGGTTGATACTGGACTCGGCTATCTCAAACTTGGACAGCCCAGCCCAACATTGAGCGGCGGCGAAGCGCAGCGGCTTAAACTCGTCACGCAGTTGAAACGCGGCGTTAATCGCGCAGCGAACGAGCGGATTCGAAAAATGCGCAGACCAGGATCGACACTGTATCTGCTCGAGGAACCAACCATTGGTCTGCATATGGCGGATGTTGAGCTGCTGCTCAACGTGCTTCATCGCCTGGTGGACGAAGGTAACACCGTGATCGTGATAGAACACAATCTCGACATTATCGCAGAAGCAGATTACATCGTCGATCTTGGCCCGGAAGCCGGCGCGGAGGGAGGCCGGGTCGTAGCTGTTGGTACGCCGGAAGCAGTCGCTAAGCATCGCATCAGTCGCACCGCTCCGTTTTTGCGCGACACGCTAAGGCGTAACAAATTGACGCGCACGAACCACATACATTAGAATCATACATCATGGTGCGGACTCAGATTTATCTGACAGAGCGAGAACATCGCTCTCTCGATTCTTTGGCCAAGGCAAATAGCTGCAGCAAAAGCGAAATAATTCGCAAGGCTGTAGATGAATTTGTGTCCAAGTCGAGCCGTCCCGGCCGCCTGGAGGCTTTGCGTAAGGCGCGCGGAATTTGGAAAGGCCGAAAAGACTTGCCTGATATTCGCGCGATGCGGCGCGCTTGGAGGCGGCGGTCGTGGTCCTAATCGACACGGACGTGCTGGTCGATTACCTGCGAGATTACCTACCTGCTATCCGCTTCATCGAAGCGATCACCGACGCAATTGCTGTTTCAGTGATCACTCTGGCCGAGCTGTACGTTGTTGCTGCTCACGGCGAGGAAGAACACGCCATCGAATTGCTGGTCGGCGTATGCACAGTTTTCGACGTTGATCGCGAGATCGCCCGGCGCGCGGGAGCTCTCCGGCGAAAATATCTGGGCAGTCATTCGGTGGAACTGCCAGATGCACTGATTGCTGCAACGAGCGAATTGCGTAGCGCACGTCTGGTGACCTTGAACCGCAGGCATTACCCGATGCTCGCTGATGTTCTGGTTCCCTACCGCAAACGCGAGTAGCAATTCCAAATGCTAGCCTATTATTTGCACAATCTCGATCCGATCATTTTTCGGATCTACGATAATGTCGGGCCGCGCTGGTACGGACTGGCTTATGTGCTGGCGTTCATTTGCAGTTACGTTCTTCTGCGCGCCCTGGCGAAGACTGGTTATGCGGATCTGCCCGTGGAAAAGGTTGGAGACTTTGTCACAGGCTGCGCGCTTTTCGGTGTCATCATTGGTGGTCGGTTCGGCTACGTTTTGTTCTACAAACCGGAGATGCTGCGCGAGCCATTGTCGATTTTGCGCGTGTGGGAAGGCGGAATGTCGAGCCACGGCGGGATGATCGGGCTGTTGCTTTTCACTTTTTACTATGCCCATCGGCACAAAATCTCGTGGATGAACCTGGGCGACAATCTGGTCGTAACCGCACCGCTCGGTCTCTTCTTTGGCCGGTGCGCTAATTTCATCAACGGAGAACTATATGGCCGTATCACAAATCTTCCGTGGGCGATCCAATTCCCAAAGGAGTTGCTCGATCATCCCGCAGAAGCAGATCGCGCGATCGCCATGTGTACGCACATCGATCCATCGTTAACCACGCCGGACGCGATTATCGGCGCGGTGCATGGTCAACCACAGGTCGCGACCGCGTTGCGCTCGATTCTGACCCCGCGCCATCCATCGCAGCTCTACGAGGCATTTTTCGAAGGAACCGTTTTATTCGCGATTTTGTGGCTCGTGCGTACCCGCGTACGCCAGCCGAATGGAGTATTAACGGGGCTTTTTTTTATTTTGTACGCGGTGTTTCGTATCATAATCGAATATTTCCGCGAACCCGATGCGACCCTGATAGGTTCTTTTACCCGCGGCCAGTTCTTTTCGTTCTTTTTGATCATCATCGGCGTCGCGTTCATAGCCGCGGCGAAAATGAGACCGAGGTTTCCGAGAGGAACATAGGCATTTTGCCTGTGTGCCCAGCGGGTTTGCAACTCGCTGAACCCAAGCAGCGGAATAAAATTCCGCTGGCCGCACAGACTAGAAGTCTATGTTCCGATCCTTTGCTCGATCAAAATGACAAGTGGCGTTTCGTCAAAACGGCGCTATTACTTGGGCAGTGACGCGGAGATGCTCATTGCGACATTGCTAGCAGCAGGCGGTCTCCTTTTTGCGTTCGATCACGCGACGATCGCAGGCAAGCTCGTCCTCTCTCTTCTCGCCGTCGCTTCAATCTTCAGTTGGTCGATCATGATCACCAAGTTGCGCGTCATCCGCTTTGCACGGCGACAAAATGCCCGCTTCCTTGCGGCGTTTCGGAAAGATCGGCAACCGCTGCGGTTGTTTGAGAAGAACGCACGATTCCCAGGGTCGCCGGTGTTTAATGTGTATCGCGCCGGATGCGAGGAAATGACATTTCATCTTCTCGGTTCGCCGGAAGTGGATGACACTTTTCGCGCGCGACTCGAGATTGCCGATAAAATTTCGCCAGCCCAAATGGGCGCAGTGAACGCAGCGATGGAGCGAGCCGTGGGCGAAACGGCGCTTGCGCTTGAATCGCAAATGATTTTGCTCGCCACCGCGGTAAGCGGTTCGCCGTTTCTCGGATTGCTTGGCACAGTCTGGGGCGTGATGGATGCTTTCACCGGTGTAGCCGAAGCCGGCTCGCCTAGCCTCGTGTCCATGGCGCCCGGTGTCTCCGGCGCACTTATCACCACGGTAACCGCGCTTTGCGTCGCGATTCCGGCCATGTTCGGTTACAATTTTCTCGTCACCAGCATTCGTGGCGTCATCGTCGAAATGGACAATTTTGCCGCCGAACTCGCGTCGGAGTTCGAGCACAAATACGTCGATCACAACGTGCGTGAATCAGTGTTTCGCAAATGAGGCGTTATTCGCAGCGCAATAGCTTGACGACACTAAGCGAGATCAACGTCACGCCGCTGCTCGATCTCGCGTTCGTGCTGCTCATCATTTTCATGATCACGACGCCGTTGCTCGAAAGCAGCATGAACCTGGTAATCCCGTCCAGCGGCGCGACCAATCCGACGGCCAATTCATCGCAAGTGCAAACGGTCTCGATCGACCGCACCGAAACGATCCGGTTCAACAATCAAGTCGTCGACTTGGAAACTCTAACGACGCAACTCACTCAGTTGAAGCATGCCAATCCAGATGTGGCGATCGTGATTCGACCCGATCGTGAATTGCCCGTGCAAAAATTGATTACGCTGATGGACGCGTTACGACGCGCGCAAATTACGAAGGTTGGCATCGCAACCAGAGCAGAAACCAAATAGCGAAATTAACCCCGAATAGGGAGAAGATTTACCGCGAATGACGCGAACTAACGCGAATCATTTTCTTTGCCGGAATTTTTGGCGTCTATTCGCGTGATTGGCGGGCAGCCTCTTTATGAATTCGTGTTCATTCGCCTGCCACGCCGTAGCCGCGCGAAGGCGGGTGTCCATTCGTGGTTAGAATGACGATGTCGAAAGACAGCCGCTTTTGGCGAAACGTCACACTGATAGCGCTCGCGCACGTCGCAGTCATCGCAGGACTAATTCGCTGGAGTGTCGAAGCCAGAAGCTCGTCAAATGCGCAAAGCATCGTTTGGTTAGGCGATGTTGGCGGAGCCGGTGCAGCGGCGGAACCGACGACTGGCGAATCGCCGCGGCCTGCAAGATTCTCTCCTCCGCCAGAACCGAAACTGTTGAGCCCAGATGAGCCGGAAAAGAACGAGCCTCTCGTAGCCGCAGCAAAGAGCGAAATCGAATTGCCGACACCGAAACCGACGGCAACATCGACACCTACTCCGAAGCCCGCGACAAGTCCCACGCCAAAGCCGAAGGCGACGCCAAGGTCCACTCCAAAATCAGCGCCCAAACCGACTGCTAAAAAAACCGTGCTCGCAAAAGCTTCACCGAAACCAGCGCCAAAGGTGAAGCCGAGTCCGACGAAATTCGCTAAAAAGGTAGAGGAAACCGATGCAAACGCAGAGAAAAAGAAGATCGCGAAAAATGCTCCAGCCAAAGAGGGATCTTCATCTCAGATCAGCCCCGGGAAAACAGGTTCAGCGGGCAAAGATGGACACGCTGGAGGCGGCAACAGCACATCCGAATTCGGGTGGTATGGCAATATGCTGCATGATCGTTTTTACAGCGCATGGATTCAGCCGACGACCAACGTCGTTTCCGGCACCAAGATTTCGACGCTGGTGAAAGTTCGAATCGAGAAAGATGGTAGCGTTTCCAATTTCGAAATCATCAAGCCATCGGAGAATCTGGTGGTGAATGAATCAGTTGCGGCGATTGCCAAACGAGTCACGCAAGTTGACCCGCCGCCAGCCGGCCTCGGCAACGGCGATCATTACGATGTAAAGATCAACTTTGAGCTGAATGCCAATCAACCAACTGCGCAATGATGAGTGCCGTTCCGCGCAGTGACGTACGTTGAGCCAATGTGACGATGAGAGTCGCCCACCGAAACAATTGCGGCTTCAATTCGCAACTATTTCTTCGCGAATTTCTCTTCGATCAACCGATGCAAATCCGCCGCGATCACGGGATGATCAAGTCGCTGGATAACCTCGTTCAAGAAACCGGTGACAATGAGACGTTGCGCGACTGGAACAGGAATGCCGCGCGAGCGGAGGTAAAACAATTGGTCTTCTTCGACCTGCCCGGAAGTGGCGCCGTGGGTACAACGGACGTTGTCGGCAAGGATTTCGAGCCCGGGCATTGAATTGGCTTCAGCATCATCACTCAACAGAAGGTTGCGCACTTTTTGATAGGCATCGGCGAAATGGGCATGCGGTTCCACCCGAATGAGGCCGCCGAAAATGCTGCGGGCGCGATCGTCCAGGGCGTTTTTGTAAAGGAGATCGCTCGCGGTATGTGGCGAGATGTGGTCCTGCAATGTGCGGGCGTCGAATTCCTGCTGGGCTTTGGCGACCGAGACAGCGAGAAGATCGCTGCGCCCGCCTTCGCCGATGAGGCGGCTAAGACTTTCAAAGCGCGAATATCGGGAACCGACATTCAAATTGAGACTCATGGCCGAGGCATCGTGATCGACAATTGTCGAATTCATTTGCAGCGCGACGACATTGCCTCCCCAGTTTTGCGTGCACACGTAGGTAACTTTTGCACCGGGGCCGGTGATCAAGTCGTTCACTCCGCAGGCTAACCCGGGCGATTGTCGATCTAACGAGCGGAAATGCTCGATGACGGTCACTTTCGCGAGCTCGTCAGTTACCAAAAGCAAATGCGGAAACACGCAAGCGTTCTCACCATTAAGCCAATGGAAAATTTCGATCGGCAATTCGATTTCCACGCCACGGGGAACGTAAAGAAATGTTCCCGACGAAACCAGCGCCTGGTGTAGCGCGGCGAACTTGGCCGAACCGAGCGTGGCCGGTTGCGACATGAAGTGCTTTCGAAACAACTCGGCGTGCTCGATCATTGCACGCTCGAGCGATTGAAAGATAACGCCACGCTTTTTCAGTTGATCCGAAATCACGTCGCGCTCAATGAGCTGGTCGCCTGCGAAGATCATGCGGCCCGAGACCTCATCGAGCCCGCGAGATTTCTCCAGAATCGCGGCGCGCTCCTCATCGGCTAAAGTGCCGCCGTAATTGAACGCCGTAAGATCGAGAAGATCGACGTTGGCAAACCGCCAGGCCTGATCTTTTCGCGTCGGCTTCGGCAGGGCCTCGAATTGTTTCCACGCGGCGCGCTGTTGATCGCGGAACCAATCCGGAAAATCCGACAGATCGGCCGGGCCGGAAAGAATTGGTGCGGCCGGCTGCAGTTCTTCGTGTGTGACGAGCGACATATCGATCTTAGACAAGAACGGCGGTCATAGACCGCCGCTACAGTTGGAATTGTCGGCCGAAGTTTATCCGACCGAGCCTTCCATCTCGAGCTCGATCAGGCGTTTGAGCTCGACGCTGTATTCCATCGGGAATTGGCGGACGAGATCGTTTACGAAACCGTTGACGCTTAAGCTCATGGCCTGCGCCTCGGTTAGACCGCGCTGTTGCATGTAGAAAATCTGATCGGCGCTCACCTGACTCACGCTGGCTTCGTGTTGCACGGCGTTGCCGGTGCCGCGCACAGTGATGGCAGGATACGTATCCGTCCGTGAGGTCGCATTGATAAGCAGTGCGTCGCACTCGGTGTTGTTCTTGCAATGTTTCAGGTGCTTCGGCACGTGCACCAAGCCGCGGTAAGTGGCGCGGCCTTTCCCGATAGAGATCGATTTTGAAACAATATTGCTGGTCGTTTCATCAGCAGCGTGAATCATCTTCGCGCCGGTGTCCTGATGCTGGCCATCGTTGGCCAGAGCGATGGAGAGTACCTCGCCGCGCGCTTTCCGGCCTTTCATGATCACGCTCGGGTATTTCATCGTGAGGCGCGAGCCGATGTTGCAATCGATCCATTTCACTTCGGCATTTTCCTGGGCCAGGCCGCGTTTCGTCACCAGGTTGAAAACATTCGACGCCCAATTCTGTACAGTGATGTACTGAATCTTGGCGCCCTTTAGCGCGACCAGCTCGACCACCGCGCTGTGCAACGTGGGGGTGTTAAATTTTGGCGCCGTGCAACCCTCCATGTAGGTCACTTCCGAGCCTTCATCGGCGATGATGAGCGTGCGCTCGAACTGCCCAAAATTCTCGGCGTTGATGCGAAAGTAAGCCTGGAGTGGATGCTTGACCTTCACGCCGGGCGGAACGTAAATGAATGAGCCACCGCTGAAGACGGCAGAATTCAGCGCGCTGAATTTGTTATCGGCGATCGGGATTACCTTCCCGAACCACTTCCGGAAAATTTCCGGGTACTTTTTCAGCCCTTCGGTTGAGCCAACGAAAATGACGCCTTGTTCGCCGACGGCCTTCTTGATGTTTGAGTAAACGGCTTCGCTGTCGAACTGCGCTTCCACTCCTGCGAGGAATTTGCGTTCCTGCTCGGGAATGCCTAAACGCTCGAATGTGCGCTTAATGTCCTCCGGCACTTCATCCCAACTGCGTTTCGTGACGGTCCCCGGCGAGAGATAGTAACGGATTTTATCGAAGTCGATCGCTTCGAGATCTTTGCTCGCCCAGTGTGTCGGCAACGGTTTTTCTAGAAATGTCTTCAGACCCCTGAGGCGAAACTCGCGCACCCAGTCCGGGTCCTCTTTCACGTCCGAGATGTAACGAACCGTTCGTTCGCTCAGGCCCGTGCCTGCGTCGCGCACGTGAGCTTCTGGATAAAAGAAGTCCCCGATGTTTCGATTAATATCGACGGCTTTGGTTTCAGTTTTCATTTTCAGTGTTACCTCGTAAACGCTGGTTCAGCGGCTCCCTCACGCGCCCAATCGTAACCTCGTTCTTCGAGCTCAAGCGCGAGCTCTTTCCGCCCACTCCTAACAATTCGACCCGCTACCATTACATGGACGTAGTCCGGGATGACATAGTTCAGGAGGCGCTGATAGTGCGTGATTAACAGTATGCCAAGATCGGGACCGCGCAATGAGTTTACGCCGTGCGCGACCGTTTTTAGTGCATCGATGTCAAGGCCGCTGTCAGTCTCATCGAGAACGGCATATTTGGGCTCAAGCATGGCCAGTTGCAGGATTTCGGTGCGCTTCTTTTCCCCACCGGAAAAACCCTCGTTGACCGCCCGCGAGGTGAAGGAGCGATCCATCCCGAGCAACTCCATTTTTTCGTAAAGCTTTGCGTAATAATCGGTTGCCTCGAGCTCTTCGCCCTCCG
>WNGQ01004588.1_pt1 | contig 13684 bp, 12 predicted proteins | sample 5407661 | NCBI WGS metagenome assembly WNGQ01 (sample SAMN13153382, study PRJNA577476) | soil metagenome | isolation source: 60 cm soil or saprolite under Garry oak tree replicate 2 | place: USA:California | collected 2016-06-15
AATCGTTACTTTCTCGTCATACGCTTGTAACAATCGGCTTTTAGTTTCGTTCGCGTTCGATTAGGCAGCTGCTGACCGAGCTGGCTCTTGCCTCTCGATCCAACCATCAAAAACCAAGGAGAAACTTATGTTCATTAAGAAATTCGTCTTACGGGCAGCGGGCGCAAGCCTGGCTGTTATTTTACTAACCGCGCAGCCGCTTCGCGCGGAGTCATCGTCTGAGACTGCGCGAATCGAAAAACTCGAGCGCGCAGTGGAGCTGCTGGAGAAACGCAACGCTGATCTGCAAGCAGAAGTCAACAACTTGAAAACCAGACAAGCTGCGTATCCGCCGGAGGGGAAATTGAAAAAGAAAGTCACTTACGACGGAAAAACGTATGTCGAGAAAGCCGTTGTCGAAGAAGAGAAACCGCCGGTTTACGTGCAGCAGCGTGGGCCGGAACTGAAGCTGGTGCTGGGCGGATTCATCCAGGCGAATTTTGAAGACGGCGACGTGTCCGCGTTCGAAGGGCGCTTCGGTCAAACAGCGTTGAAAGATCGTTTCCGCCTGCGCCGGGCACGGATCAGCCTGACCGGCGAATTTGCCGAGCAATTCGATTTCAAAATGGAAGGCGATTTCGAGAATAGCGATGGCACTTCTCCATCCAACCGCACCGACTTTTCGGGAACCGACATTTGGCTCAACTGGCATCGGTTTCCTGCGGCGCAAATTAAGATCGGCCAATACAAAGCGCCATTCGGTTTGGAGCAGCTGACTCCTGACACAGCCCTTTTCATTATCGAGCGTAGTCTGCCAACCGGCGCAATCACCCCAGAGCGCCAGATTGGTGTTGAACTCTGGGGCAAGCCGTTCACGACCCTTTGGCCTGCGCAGAAGGATTTGCTGACCTATTACGCCGGCATCTTTAATGGGAACGGACGCAACATTAACAATAACGACAACAACAATTTCATGTATGTCGGCCGGCTGGAGTTAATGCCGTTCAAAGGCAAAATCTTCGGTCAGACTTCCAGTCTGAAACTTGGCGGCGACGTGCTCAACAGCCGCGACGATCAGGGAACAAATATCTCACCATCGGGGAACCTGTTGGTAAACTCCGATGGCTCCCTCTCGTCGTTCGTCCTGCCGGGTGCGGATGAAAGGACGGCATGGAGCGTGGACGCCTGGTTAAACATCGGGCCGTTTGATCTGATTGGTGAATACCTGGAGGAATATGTCAACGGCCGCACAGTGAACGGGGTCCCACCCGGGTTCGCCAACTTCACGACGAACGGATTTCAGATAACGGCCGGTTATTTCCTGATCCCGAAGAAACTTCAAGCTGCAGTTCAGTGGCAGGACTTGAATCCTGGGCAAAAAGGCAACGACGGCATCTACTCCATCACGGGTGGCCTCAACTACTACATCCACGGCGACGATCTCAAGCTGATGGTCAACTACATTCATACCTGGTCGGATTTCCGCCAAGCCGATCCTGAGTTTGGTCAGGACCAATTCAATGAAGTCATCGGTCGCGTGCAGGTGATGTTCTAAAGCGCACTTTCAACTGAATGAGGACGACGCGGTTAGGTTAGCGAAGGCCCGCCGGGAGAGCGCCTCGGCGGGCTTTGCGCCAAATAATGGCCTCGCGAAAGCGCTGATTTTTTAAACGCACAATGCCGATCTTCACCGCACCTCGATTTTCCATTGAGCGACCGTTCGGGCGGGAATCAGATTTCGTCCGTCGTGTTCGGGCGGTGTGGATCTCGGACGTGCATCTGGGCACGCGTGGCGCGAACGCGGGCGCGCTGCTCGATTTTCTGCGCGAGTACGAATTTGAGACTCTTTATGTGGTGGGCGACTTGATCGACATCTGGCAGTTGCGCCGCGGGATTTACTGGCCGCAACAGCATAACGATGTCATTCAAAAGATTCTCAGGAAATCGCGCAAAGGCACGCGGACCGTCTATATCCCGGGCAATCACGATGATCTGCTCGCCAAATTTTACGGCGCCTATGGTAACATCACGGTGCAGAAGCATGCCATTCATCGCCTGGCCGATGGCCGCCGGATGCTCGTAATTCATGGGCACGAACTCGATACAGTAGTGCAAAACGTGAAGTGGCTCGCGTTCGCAGGTGACGTTGGTTACCAGTTCTTGCTCTCGCTTAATCCGGCGATCAATTTCGTGCGCCGTCGATTCGGTCTCGGCTATTGGTCGCTGGCCGCCTACGCGAAAAAACGAGTCAAGGACGCGGTCAGTTTTATCGGTCGGTTCGAGGAAGAGATCGTTCGTTATGCAAAGAAATTTTCGGTCGACGCTGTCCTCTGTGGCCACATCCACAGCCCAGCGATCCGACAGTTCGGTGCCGTCACCTATTACAACTGCGGTGATTGGGTGGAAAGCTGTTCCGCGCTGATCGAAGGTGAGGACGGCGTCATCGGGATAATCAATTACCATCCGTTTTCTACGGTCTGCAGACGACAACATCAGCCGCAGACGTGTGCTAAGGTCCGTGCAAGGAATGCTGTTTCAAAGCAAGGAAGCCATTACTTATGAGATCGCAGTTCTCGGTTCAGGCATGGTTGGCAACGCCATGGCCACCAAACGCGGCGGGTCGTGTCCAGCTTATGTTCTGAGGAGTTGTTCCGCTCCGATAAGCGCGCGCGGTTCCGTTAACGCAAGCCCGGCCGGCGAGCGATTCGGCGGGCTTTGCACCGCCATTCGCGGTGGCTCTTGTTGACACATATACGCTCGTCCGTATATGTATGGAATGAAACGATGCCAAACGAGCGAGCCGGCTTTTGTCTTCAAGACGTTGTCCGATCCAACGCGGCTGCGCCTGTTGAATCTCCTCGCCGAGGGCGAAACGTGCGTTTGCGAGCTGACTGACACGCTCCGTGTGGTCCAGCCGAAAGTCTCCCGGCATCTCGCGCGCCTGAAGCGAGCCGGTTTGGTCGATGCACGTCGCGACGGCAAATGGATGCATTATCGCTGGGCGCAGCCTGGCGATCCGCTGGTCCGCCACGTGCTCGGTGGATTGCGCGAGTGGATGGGCAAAGACGATCGAATGAATGGCGAACGACAGCGGCGACGGAAAGTTTGCTGCCGAGTTAGCCGACGAAAAAAATGAAAACGAATGAATTCATCTTAGCGCTCCGTGCCGCGCCGCAAAATCAGTTGGTCTTCACCGACATGGACGGCCAGGCAGTGCCCGGTGGCTATCATCTCACTGAGCTAAAAGCTACATCGTTCGACACGGTAGATTGCGCCGGTCAAATGAACCGGTGGCAGGAAACGATCGTCCAGCTCTGGGTGCCGCCTGACCCTGCGGACGATTACATGACAGCTGCGAAGTTTCTAAAAATCTTCGACCAAGTGCGCGGCATGATCCCGATTAATTTCGATACCGAAATTCGCGTCGAGTACGGCGACCAGAATTTTTTCCCATCGATATATCACGTGCGTTCAGTCACGGGTGATGGAAATGTGATGCGTGTGTTGCTGGAACCGCCAGCAACTACCTGCAAAGCCCGCGATCGCCGTGCTGCGAACCGGCAAACGGCCGGTTCCTGTTGTGCTGCGAAAACGCAATCGTGTTGCGTGGCCTAAGCGAGAATAAGACGCGGCATGTCTGCGCAGTGAAGCGCATCAGCGCACGTTGCGTGCGCCGATGCGTTAACCAAGCGCCTGTCGCAAATCAGTACCGATAGTTAGCGAACGTACAACTACGCGGCTGCCGAAAGCAGGCTAGTAGCCGTAATAGTAGTTATGCGGGTAATAGTAATAGCTCCTGTACGGGTAATAGCCGTAGTAGGAAGGCGTATAATACGCAGTCGGATAATAATAACCGGTGTCATACGCGGTTACGTAAGGAGTCTCTGCACATCCGCCCAAAAAAGTTGCGACGACGCCTGCGCAGAGCAATGAGAGCAAAAGCCCTCGTTTGCGATGTTTTGTTTTTGTTTTCATCAGATAATACCCTTTCATTTCCTTCTGATTTCCCTGCTTTGCCAGGACCGCGCTCTGTCTTCAGCTGAAAGTCAGCCACGGAAAAGGCAGATCGCGTTGACCCCGCACTTCCCGCCTTCACGACTTCCAGCCGGAACATCCTCTTGCCGCCTGCTGGCATAGAACAGGTTCTCACTAATAAGAATCGCTTTGCGTCACTCTTTCGGTCGTGGGGATTGCCCGATTTAGCGCTGGCGTCCCAGGATGCGAATGGCGCACTGCAGCTCTGCACGCAAAAGGGCGCATGTTATTATGCGGCGACGCAATCATTGCGCGATCTAGCGTTGTGCGTCTGCTAAGAATAAGACGCGACCAATAGCGACGCACTTGAGCGCATCAGCACACTCGTGCGCGCGCCGATGCGTTAACCAAGCCTGCGTCGTAACCCTATATCAGTGACCCGCGTACGGGGGGTAGGGGTACGGCTCGTAAACGTGCTCGCCGTCGATTATACGGTAGCGCGGGCCGTTGTACGTATCCGAATAGGGGTAGGATTGGTAGTAGCCCCAGTAATCACGCACGGGATTCCCCGTCGGATAATAGTAAGCGCTGTCATATGCGGTGACGGGAGGAGCCTCTGCACATCCGCTCATAAAAGTTGCGACGACGCCTGCGCAGAGCAATGAGAGCAGAAGCCCTCGCTTGGGATGTTTAATTTTTGTTTTCATCAGCAATACCCTTTCGTGGAATCTTATATTTAACAATCGCGCCAGGCAAATGTTTCGGTGGTAAAAACTGCCGTAGAGGGCCGGGTGAGGTTTTGACCGTGGAAGTGTCCTTCGGTAGGCTCGTCGCTTAATTTATGGTCTTCCCAACTCAAGTCCTCACTTTAGCGGTTACCATTTTGTCGATGCTTTCCTCTGCGCTCGCTACAGAGCCTTCGACGCGATCGCCGAAATCTGCCGGCTTCGACGTCATCATCAAAGGCGGCACGGTTTACGACGGGACCGGCGCTCAACCGCGACATGTCGATCTTGCAATCCGCGGTGATCGAATCGCAGGTGTCGGGGATTTCAAAACAGCGAAGGCGAAAACAATCATCGACGCGACCGATCTCGCCGTCGCGCCCGGTTTCATCAATATGCTTTCCTGGTCCAACGAATCGTTGATTCAGGATGGCCGGTCGCAAAGCGAGATTCGGCAGGGCGTCACGACTGAGATCATGGGCGAAGGCGAATCGATGGGCCCGGTGAACGATCGCGTGCGCGAACACATGCTGCGCGAACAGAGCGACATCAAATACGAGATCAAATGGAACACGCTCGCGGAATATCTGCATTATCTCGAAACGCGCGGCATTTCGTGCAACGTCGCGTCGTTCATCGGCGCGGCCACGCTTCGCGAATACGTGATTGGGTTCGAAGACAAAGCGCCAACGCGGCAACAGCTCGATCAAATGCGCGAGCTCGTGCGGAAAGAAATGGAAGTCGGCGCGCTCGGCATCGGCACAGCGTTGATGTATCCGCCGGCTTTTTTTGCGAAAACCGAGGAGCTGACCGAGCTGTGCAAAGTTGCGGCAAAATATCAGGGCAAATACATCTCGCACATCCGCAGCGAAGGAAATCGATTACTCGAATCGCTCGATGAACTGATTCGCATCAGTCGCGAAGCAGGAATTCCAGCGGAACTCTATCACATCAAAGCGGCGGGCCAGCAAAATTGGTCGAAGACGGATCAGCTTCTTTCGCACATCGAGGTCGCCCAGAAGGAGGGACTCAAAATCAGGGCGAACATGTATACGTACACCGCCTCCGGCACCGGACTGGATGCGTGTTTGCCGCCCTGGACGGAGGACGGCGGTTATCCGGCGTTGTTCAAAAGATTGCGCGATCCGGCGATGCGCGAAAAGATCGCGGCGCAGGTGAAAACGCCAACTGACGAATGGGAAAATGTTTATATCGCAGCCGGCGGTCCGGACCGAATTTTACTGGTCGGTTTTAAATCCGAAAAATTGAAACCGCTCACGGGAAAGACGCTCGCCGCAGTGGCGGAAATGCGCGGCAAAGATCCAATCAGCACGATCATGGACTTGATTTCGGAAGACGAGTCGCGCATCGGCACGATTTATTTTGAAATGTCGGAAGAGAACATTAAAAAAGAACTGGCCAAGCCGTGGATTTCGTTCGGCTCCGATGAAGCGTCGCAAGCGCCCGAGGGAGTGTTCCTAAAATCGAATCCGCATCCGCGCGCCTACGGGAATTTTGCGCGCGTTCTCGGCAAATATGTGCGTGACGAGAAAGTAATCCCTATGACTGAGGCGATCCGACGATTGAGCGGGTTGCCCGCCACCAATCTCGGTCTTGATCACCGCGGTTTCATTAAAGAAGGAATGTTCGCTGATGTCGTTCTCTTCGATCCGGCGACCATCGCCGATCGGGCGACGTTCGAGAAACCGCACCAATACGCCGTCGGTGTAAAACACGTTTTCGTGAACGGCGTGCAGGTTCTTAGAGACGGCGAGCATACCGGTGCCAAGCCTGGCCGTGCATTGTGGGGCCCTGGGAAAAAGCTGTAGCGCTTGGATTCAGACCAACGCTAGGGCTCGCAACGTCTGTAGATTCATCACGTCTTCGCGCAGGTCTTTCCCTTTTGGCGTTTCCAGGACTTTCGGGATTTTATTCAAACGCCGGTCGCGCATGATGAAGCGGAAAGCATCGAGTCCTATTTTGCCCTTGCCAATGTGCTCGTGTCGGTCCACTCGCGAGCCGCGCCCAGTTTTGGAATCGTTGAGATGAATCGCAACGAGACGATCCAGTCCGATTTTCCGATCGAATTCGCGAAATGTTTTTCGAATGCCGGATTCGGTGCCGATGTCGTAACCCGCCGCGAAAAGGTGCGCAGTATCCAGACAAATGCAGAGGCGCTCCGGTTCACGGACGTTGTCGATGATGTGCGCGAGATGCTCGACGCGATGACCGACGCATGAACCTTGTCCGGCGGTTGTCTCGAGCGCGATCTTCGTTTTCACCTTCGGAATTTTGCGAAACACCTTGTTGATTGAAGCGATAATTTTCGCCAAAGCGGCTTCCTCGCCGGCGCCGCGGTGCGCCCCGGGATGCAAAACGAGAAAGGGCAATTCGAGTTGGTTCGCGCTCGCGAGTTCCTTTGAGAGCGCCCGTATCGAATTGGCATGAAATAGCGGATTCGTGGCGGCGAGATTGATCAGGTAATTCGCGTGGGCAAAGATCGACAATAGCTCGGCGCGTTGTCGATGTTCCACAAAAGCGCGGACTTGGTCGCGAGTTAGCGGCCGCGCGAACCATTGCATGTTGTTCTTCACAAACATTTGCATCGCGGTGCAGTCGATCGAACGCGCGCGTTCGATGGCTATGTGGACACCGCCGCTGATCGACATGTGTGCGCCGAGCAGGATTTTCGACTGGCGATTTTCAATTTCCGATCGGGAAAAGGTGCGGGAAAACGACGCAGGCGTCGCTGGGTTCATTCAATCGAAAATCTAAAATCGCTTCGGATGCCAGTCCGGTTTCTTTAAACTTCCTTCGGCTTTGTATTCAAAAAGTTTATAAACCGGCGCGAGCACGATCCCGGGGCCTTTGGCATTGATGCGCACGTCGAGATCGAGTTTATCGTCGAGAAAATAAATGTCGCCATTTCCCAGGATGCTGAAAAGTTGTCCGGACACATTGAAATTGTCACTGTGAATGATTCCATCCTTGATCGTAAATTTCGCGCCGGCGTCGCGCGCAATGCTGTAACCAGCGCCGGGCAGGATGTGATTGAGGATTTCTGAAATCGGCCCGAAAACGGGAATGGCGAAGACATCGCCGTTGGTGACTCCGACCTTTCCCGTGCCATACATCTGGCGTGTATCCGTTGCGAAGCCATCGAAATCATATGTGCCGCTGAGCTGCCCACGCACATTCCGGTAGTGATAGTAGCTGAAATAAAGGTTTGTTAGACGAGGAAAGTCGACGCCCGTCAGGGCCAGGTTGGCGTGATAACGCGGATTGCCTTTCGCCAGGGAGATGTTGGCGTTGCCGCTCACGATTCCAGAAAAAAGCGCGCCGCGAAGATCGACGATTTGCAAGCGGTCATTGGTAAGGAGCAATCGGCCGGAGATCCGGTCGAACGGCAGCGTCTTTCCGAGAAACTCATAATCCATGCCGTTGCCGCCATCGACTTTAATCTCGAGACGGGTATTCTTGCCGCCGCGAAATTGATAGAGGCCGTTGGCCGTGAGGATGGGCGGGCGCCGAAATTTGTAAGGCGAAACGGTTTTCCAAAGCTTCGGCTCGATCCAAAAGATGGCCTCCGCCGGATGCAACGAGCTTTTGATGTTCGAGACACGGACTTCGTGTTTCTTAAAATCATAAGTAAAAGTGCCGGTGCCGACGCCCTCGTCCCGCGCCACGTGAAAATCTTCGAAAGTCAGTGCGCCGTCGGCGAAATGGATTCTGCTGGTGGCGCTATTCATCCAGACGCCGCGGAACCGCGCCCGATCAAAGGCGACTGTGCCATTGCCTCGCCAATTCTCCGGGTGGCGATCCGGGCCCCGAATCGCCAGACGAACCGTGGGCGAATGTTGCCAGTCCCATTGTCGCAGAAATTCAGCCAGGTCCGGAGACGCCAGCGCGCGCGCTGCGCGTGGAGCCATTGTGCTCTCGATATTTAGGCGAAAGTCGCCCGGTGCATCGAAAAGCTCGGCGCCGAGTTGGCCCGTTTGGTTTCGAATCTGAACACCTCGAAGAAATGTTCGCTCGCCGTCCCAGGAAAAATCCGCAGTGAAATCGGAGAACGGCACGCCCCTGTAAGTGAACGGGCCAAAAGCGGCGTGGCCGATGATCTGCGGCCGAAATGGATTCGCTCCAAGGTTTGCCGACCCGGAGATTTCGACCGAAGGCGCCGATTGAAATGTGGTGTCCGCGAGCGAGCCGCCCCAGCCGAAGGTATCCAGAAATTTTTTGAGATCGAGGCTGCTACGCATTTGAAAACTGGCGCGGTTCCGCTGCCGATCCCACTCGGCGTGACCGACGAAACTGCCCATGCCGTCGCTCCATTCGCAGTGGGCGACGTCGAGGCGCTGGTTGTTCCACTCCGCGACGGCGGACAGATTCTTCATCTCGTAATTGCCTCGTTGTAACCGCTCGCCGTGCAACGTCGCTTCCACTCGCGCGTCCTCGAGTTCGGCAACGTCTCCGGCGAATTTTACCTGCAACGAAGGAGGCGCCCCAGGGAAATTGAACTTTTGCAGCTCGCTCACGATGCGTTGCACCATCGACAACCGCTCTTGCCACTCCTCTTGTGACAACGGCGGGGACGGCTTGTAATTCGCGCGTTTGATGAGCTGACCGGACGCCGAAATCCGAACACCGCAAAAAATTCCTTCTGCCTGACTGACGTAAATTCGCTCCGGCGGAAAATAAACATGGGCGCGGAAATCGGTGAGCTGCGCTTTCTCGGTCTGTCCGGCGGCTGCTTTGAATGGGAGAGTGATCTCCGCGTCGCGCACATCGAGCGCGTTAAGAAACGGCTCGTGGTGAATCAGCGCCGCGTAATTGACGTCCAGCGAGACTTCACTAATGAGGGCGAGCGTCTTTTCCCGGTTCTTGTAGTCGAAAATCCGCACATTGTTCGCGACCAGGCCGCGAAACGGCTTCAGTGTCACCCGGCCGATGGAAGCTTCCACGCCGCGCTTGTGCAATTCCTCGACCACCCGATACCGCCATTGGCGGCCGAACCCTCTTTTCGCGAGATACCAGCCGCCGCCGAGAGCGACCAGGATTCCCGCAAGAATTACGAGCCGCGCGACGTTTACCGCCACGCGGCGTACCCAAGTCGATCGTGAACCCCGCCGCGGCGCAGATGCTAACGTTGTTGGTTCCTGGAGAACGGCAGGCATTGGTTTCGCTAGTGAGCCGAATTAGAATCTCTTCGCTTTACGCTAGGAACTTTCACCTGATTCGCTTCGGTCGGCAACAGGCGCATCAGCCGCAGAGCTCTATTAAAATCGTAAGCGACGGTGCCGTAAAACCCGCGCTGGCCTTCGACGCTGGCAATGAGCGGTTGTGACCTTTCCCGCAGATCTGCGCTCGGCTTGCAAACAATTCGCGAGGCACTCAGCTTTTCCGAAATAGGCGCGCGGAGTTTAGAATGAACGCCAATTCCGAGCCAACATGGATGAGCGCGGCGGTGATCGGGGCGAGCATTCCAAAAAAGGCGAGCACGATGCCCACTGTGTCCACACCAATCGTGCCCCAGAAGTTGAACATGATCACGCGATAGCAGCGTTTGCTGATCGCGAGCACTTCCACTAGGCGCGAGAGCTCGTTGGTCATCAGGGTCACATCCGCGGTTTCGAGCGCCACGTCGGTTCCCTGACCCATTGCAATACCGACTGTTGCTTCGGCCAGCGCCGGCGCGTCGTTCACGCCATCGCCAACCATCGCCACTTTCCGATCTACGTGGAGCAACTCGCGAATTTTTTCCAGTTTCTGCTCGGGCAAAAGATCGCCGATCGATTCATCGACGCCCAGTTCACGACCGATCGTTTTTGCCGTGTCGGAGCTGTCACCCGTTAGCAAGATGACACGATAGCCTTGCACTTTGAGATCGTTCACCGCTCGCTTCGCCTCAGTCCGAAGCTGGTCGGCCAGCGTGACGGCGCCGAGAACGCGGCGGTCGCGCCCGACCAGCACAACGGTTTTGCCCGCGCCGTTACCACCGTCAACTTCGGAAAGTGCGTCTGCAGGAACTGGCACGCCATTCTCTTCAAAAAGCGCGCGCGTTCCGACGAAGATTCGTGTGCTCGACTCTTCACAAACGATCCCTTTTCCCGGCAAGTAATGCAGTTGCGAATACTCGCGCAGCGGCAAATTGCGCTCGTGGGCGCAACGGACGATCGCTTCTCCGAGCGGGTGCTCGGAATGTTGCTCGGCGATGGCAGCGGCCTGGAGCACGTCATTCTCTGTCGCGTTATTGATCGCTCGGACAGCGGTCACTTCGGGAATTCCGAGCGTGAGCGTGCCGGTTTTGTCCAGAACGATAGTGTCGATGCGGCTCAGCTGCTCAAGGTAAAGCCCACCCTTCGTGATAATGCCGCGCCGCGCAGCGCTTCCGATTCCCGCAAGGATGGCGAGCGGCGTACCAGCCGCTACTCCGCACGCGCCAGCGACGATGATCACCGCGATAGTCGAAGTGAAATTGCGCGTGACAATAAGTGTGAACGCCGCCGCGCCGAACGCGAAGTAGACCAGTCCCGCCGCGAGCCGGTCGGCAACCCGCTGCACCGGCGCGCGAGACTTTTCCGCCTGCTCGACGATTTCGATGATTTTTCCAAACGTGGTGTCACGCCCGATCTTCTCGACGGTCACTTCGAGCACGCCGTCCTTGTTAATCGTGCCGGCGAATACCTTGCTCTGTTCGACTTTCTCAACCGGCAACGACTCGCCCGTAATCGAAGATTGATCTACAAAACTGTGGCCTTTGATCACCAGGCCATCGGCCGGAATGCGTTCGCCAGGCCGAATGATGATGGTCTCGCCTGCGACAACTTCGTTCGTACCCAACTCACGTTCCTCACCGCCACGCCGCACTCTCACTTGACGCGGCAGGGCGTCGATCAAGGTTTGGATCGCGCGCCGCCCACTGCCAACCGTGTAACCTTCGACCATCTCAGCGAAGAGCACGAAAAACGTGATGACGAGCGCGGTGAGAAACTGGCCGATGCAAAGCGCGGCGACGAGCGCCAGCGTCATCGACAGCTCCATCGTCATGCGCCGCTTACACAGGTTCTGCCACGCCTCTTTGAAAATGGAGAATCCACCGACAAGTGTGGCCGTAAATGCAAGCCAGTCGCGCAACATCCAATGCCGCCACCATCCGGTCAGGCTGGCTACGATGACGAGACCCATCAGCCCGATTCGGACGTATTCGGCTGCGGGGGCAGGAGACTCGGAATGATCTAAGGGCTCCATTCCGAAAAAGATAGCAGGTCTCGAAAGATCAGGCCAAGAACGTCGGCGGCCGGACAAAGCAAACCAGGTCGCAACTCCGTTCCTTAACGCCGACGTGCACGTAGTTCTTCCGGACCGACGAAGATCCAACGGCGAGGAATGCGACCATTCTGCGGCAACTCAGCATCTAACAAGAGTTATAGGAATATTCGTTACGTATAGCGAAACCCTTCGACTGGGAAGTTGTCAGTTCTTAAAAGTCGTACGCGACGGTGCCGTAAAAGCCGCGGCGCTGGCTGAATTGCGGTGCGACACATACTGTTATTGTGAATCCCGCGCCCCGACAGAAGAGACTCGGCGATGGTGCCACAACGCAAAAAGTGAAATGAGTATTAGCAGCGCGCCAAACGTGCAGACGATCGCTGCGCCTGACGGCAAGTCCCACCAGAAGGAGAGAAACAGACCAGCGATTCCGCCGACCCACGCGATTACCCACCCGATGAGCAAGCGGTGACTGATTCTCGTCGCCAGGTTGATTCCGCAAACCGCCGGAACAATCAGATAACTAAAAACGAGCAAAACTCCGGCGATGCGAACGAAGCTTGTCACCACCAGGCCGAAAACGGCGTAGAAGAGAAAATCCCACCAGCGCACGCGCAAACCTTTTTGGTAAGCCCCATCACGATCGAACGAGACCAGCAGAAAATTTCGGCGCAAAATGAAATGGAAGACACCGACGACGACAAAAAGGGCAAAGCATTTCCAAACTTCCAGCGGCGTCACGAGCAGAATATTGCCGACAAGCATTTGCTTGATTTGCTCGTCTCCTTCCGCAGCGCGACTCAGCAATAAAACCGCGGCCGCCGCCGCCACGACATAAGAAATTCCGATGACCGCTTCCTGCGGAATTTGGCTCGAACGTTTTCCGGTTACAGAAAAAATGGCCCCTCCGACCAAAGTAAATCCCAGCGCGATGCCGAAAGTTGTCCAGCTTTGAAGATCGACATGAACTAGAACCGCGAGACAAATTCCGAGCGACGCCATTTGCGCCATGGCAATGTCAATGAAGATGATGCCGCGCTGCACAACATGCAGGCCGAGATAAACCAGCAACCACGGCAAAAGAACGCAGGCCACGATCGGCCAAAACATTACCTCCCACATGATTATTTCATCGCCGCGGCGATTCGTGAGACGAGTGCGTCGATTAGGGCTACGTAACTGTCGGTGGCCGGCAGTGCGCCAGGAAATTGCGCTACGTCTACAACCTTCGCTCCGGTCGATGCGGCAACTTTCTCGGCGATTTTGCGGTTGTGATACGGCTCGACCAGAACCGCTTTCACGTGCGCCGCTTTCATTTTTTCGATGACCTCGACGAGATGGGAAGGCGACGGCGGAATGCCCGGCTTCGGTTCGAGGAAGATGTCGATGTTAAATCCGAAACGGTGCGCGAAGTAGACCCACGATTCGTGATAGGCGGCGACCGGCTGGCCTTTGAACGGCAGCAAGGTTGTGCCCCACTGCTGGAGCTTCGAATTGATCGTCGCTTCAAATTTCTTGTAGTTCGCGTCGTAGGTCGCTGCGTTCGTTGAATCGACCGCAGAAAATGCTTGCGCGATATGTTGAGCGACCGCTTTGGCGATGATCGGGTCAATCATGAAATGCGGATTGCCGAGAGCGTGAACGTCGCCCGCGGCGCGCGTGAGCGTCGTCGGCACTCCCATCAACCTGATGCCTTGTGATGCCTGCACGCGACCGGGCTTACCTACTTCGATCTT
>WNGQ01005904.1_pt1 | contig 13684 bp, 13 predicted proteins | sample 5407661 | NCBI WGS metagenome assembly WNGQ01 (sample SAMN13153382, study PRJNA577476) | soil metagenome | isolation source: 60 cm soil or saprolite under Garry oak tree replicate 2 | place: USA:California | collected 2016-06-15
TGCGCGTCCGGGAGGGAGATCCGAGGCTCCGAACCGCCGCGTTCGCCGTGATGGCCAGGTACGCCGACCTGCGGCTCTCGTACGCGGATTGCGTCGGTGCCGCGGTGGCCCGAGAGATCCGGGCCGACGCCCTCTTCGGTCTGGACGAGGACTTTCGAATCATGGGATTCGCCCTGGAGCCCTCGTAGAGCTCGCGCGGGGTGAGCTGGTCGAGAGGCCCGGCCCTCGGTTCGCGCCGGACCCCGCGCATCGGCCGGGCCGCCACGCCCGACTCGAGGAACGTCTCGCCCCGGGCGGCCGCCCTGACCGATCCGAGCACGTCCTCGACGCCGGCGGTCTTCACCAGATAGGAACGGGCGCCCGCCCCCACGGCCGCGACGACGTGGTCCTCGTCGGGCGACGATCGGGGCGGTGGCGGGCCTGTATCCGGCGATGCGAGCGGCTCGCCTCTCACCCACGGAGGCACTGTGCAGGGGGTGACGGTCCCTCGTTTCGGCGAACGAGAAGGCTTCAGCGGACCTCGATGGGCGTGCCCACCGGCAGGAGGCGAGCCAGTCGCTCCATCTCCTCGTTCGGAAGGCGGATGCACCCGTGCGTCACCGCCCTGCCGATGGAGGACGGGTCGTTCGTCCCGTGAAGCCCCACGATGCCACCGAACCTCCACCACGTCAGCACCTCGGAGTGCGCCGAGAGGCTGTAGGCGTAGGGCCCGAGGGCCGAGTTCGGGGCCGGCCTGAACAGGCCCGTGAGGTAGAAGTCGCCGCGAGGGGTGGGGGTCGACGGCTTCCCCACGGCCACCCGGTACTGGCCGATCCGGCTGCAGTGCCGATACACGGTGAGCGTCAGTCCGTGGCGGTCGACCACCAGGTGATACGGAGAGGTGCTGAGCCGGACGGCGCTCGTCGGGATGAATCCCATCGAGCCGTTGGGCGGGACCGGAAGGGCCGCCCGATACCACGTTCGGCCGTCCGATCCCGCCACCTGGCTCAGGAGGGCGAAGACCTGGGGGACGTCGTAGGGCGCCATCTTCCGGAACGTCTGGATGGCTCGAGCCGACGGGTCGGGGTCGGTCCTGGCGGTGACGTTTCCCACCGAAACGGTTCCGACCAGCGCGTCATCCGCGCAGCCGGGCCCGGCTCCCGCCGTCGAGGGCACCATCGTCCGCCGGTTCCTCCATCGGACCGACCCGCTCAGCCGGTGAGCGGAGGTGGCGTGGACAGGGCGCCCGGGACGTTCTCCTGGCCGCCGGGGTTCGAGCCTCCGCCACCGGTGGGAGCCGACAGGCCACACATGGCTCGCTGCGTGGCCTTGTCGCTCGCCGCCGGGACGTTCGAGGTGATGATCAGATCGCCGTCGTGATGCTCGTGATGAGCGATGATCGCATCGTCATCGGTGACGATGGTCACCACCGGGTTGTCCGAGGACCCCGTGTGGTGGCAGATCAGGACCGGCGTGTGCGGATGGGTCCCGTGCCCGCTGCTCCGGCCGTTCGACCCTCCGGACTGGCCGTGTGCCGAAGAGGCGGTCCCCGATCCTCTCCCGTTGCCTCCGCCGGCGGCGAGGGCGATACCCAGGAACCCCACCATGAGGCCGGCCGCCAACGCGGCGGCCACCCACTTTCCCCTTCTCATCTTCAACACCCCCCGGTGGCCGTCACCCCGCCGTGGGGGCTCAGTGTGACAAGGCCGCCACCGTTCTGGCAAGAGTGTGCTTCATCACCGCTCACCCCGAACCGGACCTCGCGTCGATGGGCGGATCGGTTTTCGTGCTCCTCGAATGGATCCCTACCGCACATGCTCTAGGACAATCGCCCTACCCACCAAAGCGGTGCGAGCAGCGAGAACGGGCTGGTGCGTCTGGGCGCCTCGGGGTGAACCGCGTCGACTCGCTCTTTCGAGGATCGGGAGCGCGGCGGCCCCTCACCGTGTGTCCGAGACCTTACGTAGAACGACGTACGCGTCCTTCGCACTAGTGGGGATACCCCCCGTCCCCCCATGGACCTAGCCTTCGAACCCTGGACTTAGGACGAGCGGCCTAGGCCAGACGGCCGTGGCCGCTCCCGGGGATGGCGAAAGGGGGTGAACGCTAGGTGCTTCTTGGCATGTGGGTACGGCTCGGGACCAGACTGCGCGACCTGCGCGGCAGGATCTCGGAGGAGCGTGGAGCCACCGCGGTGGAGTACGGGATGATCGTCGCCCTCATCGCCGCGGTGATCGTCACCGTCGTGGCGACGCTGGGCACGCAGATCCAGGCCGCGTTCCAGAAGATCGTCGACAACCTTCCCTAGAGGGTGAGCGGCCTCGCCGGCCGCTCGCTCCCGACGTCCGCGGGGAGCGAGGGGCCGGCGAACCGAGTGGCCCACCCGATCAACGAACAGGAGCCCAGGTGGTTGCACGGCCACACCCGGACGAAGAGCAGGGAGCGGCGGCGGTGGAGTTCGCCCTCATCGCCGGCATCCTGTTCACGGTGGTCTTCGGGATCATCCTGTTCGGCCAGTTCTACAGCCAGTACCAGGTGTTCCTTGGCGGGGCCCGCGAGGGAGCCCGCACGGCGGCGGTCCGGGGGGACATGGCCGCGATCCAGCAGCGCGTCGATGCGTCGGTCGATCCCTACACGCGCAACGGGTCGATCTCGGTGACCGTGGACGGCTCGACGGCCGGCGACCCGCCCTGCGACGGCAGCGACACCGTCGGCAGGGAGGTCTCCGTGAGCTGGCTCCAGACCTTCTCCCTGTCCGTGCCCCTGCTTCCTCCGATCGACGAGACCGTGACCATCAAGGGGGTCTTCGAGTGCGAGTGAAGCCCGGACCGAGGCGCCTCCGCGACGAGGACGGCGCCGTCCTGATCGTGGTGATCCTGCTGATGGTCGCGCTCCTCGGGATGGTCGTGCTCACGGTCGACGTGGGGGGCCTGCTCTCGTTCCGGCGGCACCTCGTCACCGCCGCGGACGCCGCGTCGCTCGCCGCGGCCATCGACTGCGCCGGGACCGGGTCGAACCCCACGGGCCGAGCCGACACCCTGGCCGCGGCGAACGTCCCCACGGCGCAGCGGGTCGGGGCGCTCCAGTTCACACCGGCCGGGTCGTGCGGCACCCCCTCGGGCCAGGTCACCGTGAGCTACAAGGGAACCCGAGACCTCGTGTTCGCCCCCGTCCTCGGGATCGACACCGCCGACGTCGCCTCCACCGCCAGCGCCCTGTGGGGGCCGGCCGGCACGGGCAACGGCGTTCCGATCATGACGAAGACCGACTGGCTGCATGCTTGCGGGGTCCCCAACGCCCCGGTCGGCACGGAGTGCAGCTTCTGGCTCAACGACCACGACGACCTCGGGGGGGCCCAGTGGTCCTGGATGAACCTGGAGGCCTGGGACGTCGCGGCCGACCACAACTGCCCGGCAGGCGGCGCCCACGACCGGGGCGACTGGATCCGGAACGGCTACCCGGACCCGCTCCCCCTGAACTACCCCGACCCGACCTACGTGTGCACCGACACCGGCCACGCCGCGGCGAACTTCTCCGACTTCGTGGCGATCGAGGGGAAGATGCGGATCTTCCCCGTGAACGACCCCGCCGGGCAGGTGGACAAGAACGGGAACCCCTGCCCCGACCCGTGCACCCCGGACAAGTACGACATCCTGGGGTGGATCCCGCTGCAGGTCACCGACGTCCTGCATGGGAACGACCCCGCGGCGGTGGGAACCGCCGGCGGGAGCGGGGACTGCGCGAAGAACCACAACTTCAAGCGGAACGACCAACTGGACCTGGACGGCCTGACCGGGGCCGGTTGCCCGAGCCCGCTGGTCCCGGACACCATCACCCCGAACCCGCCGGGGCTGCTGTCGAAGAAGGGCGTCCCGTTCACCCTGAACGTCGACTACCGCTACGACTCGCTGACCCACGTGGCGACCTGGCTGCGCGCCAACACCAGCGGCGTCGACATCAAGTTCCACTGGGTGAAGGCCTCGGTGCCGGGCAAGTGCGGACTGCACGCTCCTGACGCCAACGGGATCTGCCTCGTCACCACGTGGGAGGGCCCCCAGGAGGGCGGCCACGATCCGGGCGGCGGCGAGGACTTCGGCCTGCGAGGGGTTCGGCTGTCCGGATGAGAGAGGCTCGATGGACCACGAACAACGAAATGAGGAGGAGCTGATATGAAATCTCGAGGCCCCATCCTGGCGGTGGCGCTGGTGCTGGCCCTCGGGGCGACCGGAGCGGTGGCCCTGTACGTGCGAGGGGCCCGGGCCGACGCGCCGGGGGGCGGCCAGACGCTCTCGGTGATCGTGTCGAAGCAGGACATCGATCCGGGTACGCGCCTGGATCCGCTCCTGTCGGAGGGCACCTTCTCGACGCTCTCGATCCCCCGGGCGGCCCTGGTCCGCGATTCGGTCACCGACCTGTCGCAGCTGCGGGGCCGCACCACCAGCTCGTCGATCCTGGCGGGCGAACAGATCAGCCTGCTCCGGCTGGGCGAGTCGAGCGAGCTGGGTGGGGGGCGCCTGGGACTGCGCGCGGGGTTCGAGGCGCTCACGCTCAAGCTCGACGCGGCCAGCGCGGGGGCCGGGCTGCTGCGCCCGAACGACCACGTGACCGTGTTCGCCGGGTTCCACACCGCCGGGAACAACGGCACCGCCTCGGTGGCTGGCGGGGACAAGGTCGCCGTCCCCGGCCTCACGGTGGCGCTCGTCCCGGACGCCCGGGTTCTGCGGGTCACGGCAACGGAAACGACCAAGCCGGACTCCGACGCCTTGATCACCCTGGAGGTCTCCCCGGCCGACGCCGCTCGCGTGCTCTTCTCCCAGCAGCAGGGGACGGTGTGGCTCGTCCTGCTCGCGCCCAACCAGACGGGCACGGCCCAACCGGCCACCGGCTTCCAGCAGGTCGTGGAGAGGTGAGGAGGTCGAATGGCTGAACACTCCGTGCTTGCCGTCGGCCTTCCCCCCACCTTCCGGGTCCAGGTGGCCCGGGCCATGGGATCGCAGCCCGACAAGATCGAATGGGTCTCCGCGGTCGCCGCCGCCCGGGAGCTCGTCCACGATGGGCAGACGCCGCTGCAGCTCATCGTGCTCTCGCCGGAGGTGGGCGATCTCGAGGCGCTGGATCTGGCGGGCTTGATCCGCCGGAAGGCTCCCGCCACGGCCATGGTGGTGGTCAGGGACTCGGCCGGGAACGGCTTCCTCCCGGCGGCGATGCGCGCCGGGATCCGGGACGTGGTCGACCTGTCCCGAGGGGGCAACGAGCTCCCCGACGCGCTGGCCCTGGCCATCCAGTGGTCCGAGAGCCTTCGGGCCCAGCAGCCCGGGATCCCGCCGGGCGGCGCGGACCGACGGGGCCGCGTGGTCACGGTGTTCTCCTCCAAGGGCGGCACCGGGAAGACGTTCCTGGCCACGAACCTGGCGGCGGCCATCGCCGCGAAGTCCGGCCAGGACACGGCGCTGGTGGACCTGGACCTCGACTCGGGCGACGTGATGTCGATGTTCGGCAAGGAGGCCACTCGGTCCATCCGGGACCTGGTCGCGCTGGGCGACCAGGTGGACCGGAAGAGCGTGCTGGCCCACGGCCTCCCCGTCGGCGAGCACCTGTGGGCGTTCGCCGCTCCTCCGAGCCTGGCCGGGGAGCCCATCCAGGGAGAGGCCATGGCGAGGTCCGTGGAGGCGCTCCGGAGCGCGTTCGACGCGGTGGTGCTGGACGGGACGGACGACTACACCGACCACGTGCTCTCGGCGTTCGAGGTGTCCGACGTGATCTGTCTGATCACCGGCCTGGACGTGATCGGGGTGAAGCATCTCTCAGCGGCGCTGGACACGCTGCTCTCGCTCGGGCTCCCCCGGGAGCGCTTCCGCATCGTGCTGAACCGGGCCGACAGCAAGGTGGGGCTGGAGGTCGCGGACGTGGAGCAGGTCCTGAAGCTGACCGTGGACGCGATGATCCCGTCGAGCCGACTCGTGCCGACCTCGATCAACCAGGGCACGCCGGTGTTCTGGTCGGAGCCCCGCTCCGACGTGTCCAAGAGCGTGGCGCTGCTGGCCGAGAAGCTGCTGACCGAGCCGGCAGCCCGGAAGCGTCGGCTGTTCACGAGAGCATAGGAGGGAGACGCCGTGTCGTTGGCGGAGCGATTGGCGAAGGTCGAGCGGTCCGACCGTGTGGCCGAGGTCCAGGCCCGCCTCCAGGGCCACCTGGTGGAGTCCCTGGGGCCCCGGCTCTACGACACCACCCTCGCCGACCACGAGGTGCAGGAGCTGGTGCACCAGCGCCTCCGCGAGCTGCTCGAGGGCGAGGACGCCACGCTGTCCCTGAAGGAGAAAGCCGAGGTCATCAGGAAGATCGGCGACAGCGTCCTGGGGCTGGGGCCCTTGGAGCCGTTCCTGCGCGACCCCGAGATCACCGAGATCATGGTCAACAACGCCCACACGATCTTCGTCGAGCGGGGCGGCAAGCTGCACTCGACCGGCGCCAGGTTCCTGGACGAGGAACAGCTCCGCCGGACCATCGAGAAGGTCGTGGCGAAGGTGGGCCGGCGCATCGACGAGGCCTCTCCGTTCGTCGACGCGAGGCTCCCCGATGGTTCGCGGGTGAACGCCATCATCCCGCCGCTGGCCCTCGATGGCCCGGCCCTCACCGTGCGGAAGTTCTCGGCCGATCCCTACGTGGCGGAGGACCTCCTGTCGTTCGGGACGCTCACCTCCCCGGTGGCCCGGTTCCTGGAGGCCTGCGTGCGCGGCCGCGTCAACATCCTGGTGTCCGGAGGGACCGGCGCCGGCAAGACCACCACGCTGAACGTGCTGTCCTCGTTCATCCCGGACGACGAACGGATCATCACGATCGAGGACGCCGCCGAGCTGAAGCTGCAACAGCCCCACGTGGTCCGGGTCGAGTCTCGGCCGCCGAACATCGAGGGCAAGGGCGAGGTCACCATCCGCGATCTGGTCCGCAACGCCCTGCGGATGCGCCCCGACCGCATCGTGGTCGGCGAGGTCCGGGGGGGCGAGGCCCTCGACATGCTTCAGGCCATGAACACCGGCCACGACGGTTCGATCTCCACGGTCCACGCGAACTCGCCCCGGGACGTGCTGTCCCGGCTGGAGACGATGGTGCTGATGGCGGGCGTGGACCTCACCGTTCGGGCGATCCGCGAGCAGATCGCCTCCGCCATCGATCTGGTCATCCACCAGGAGCGCCTGAAGGACGGGACCCGCCGGATCACCCACGTCACCGAGATCGGCTCACTGGAGAGCGACGTCATCACGTTGCAGGAGATCTTCCGGTTCGACTTTCGGGCCGGGACGGATCCCACCGGCCGGTTCCTTGGCGAGCTGAGCGCCACCGGCCTGCGGCCGCGGTTCCTCGACGGTCTTCGCGACCGCGGGATCGAGGTCCCCCCGGACGTGTTCTGGTCGATCACCCCGGGCCGGGTTCGATGAGACGCTCGGCCGTCGTCGCGCTCCTGTCCGGGCTGGCCCTGGTGCTGGCCGGCGGCGCGGCCGCCGCGTCGAGCGGCCCCGGGGACAGCGCCGTCATCATCCGAAAGGTCGACGTCTCCTCGTTCCCCACGGTCGCCATCACGGTGGCCGCGGGGAGCGCGGCCACCCTGGGCCGGTCGGACTTCCGCCTGTCCGAGAGCGACGGACAGGTATCCGCGTTCACCGTGAGGACGCTGGCCGACACGGGGCAGGCCGTGGACGTCGTGCTGGCCGTCGACACCTCGAGGAGCATGCGGGGCGCACCCCTGCGCTCGGCCCTGGCGGCGGCCCGGACCTTCGTGGGGTCATTGCCCCCCTCCGCGAGCGTGGGCGTGGTCATGTTCGCCCACGAGCCGGTGGTGGCCGAGCCGATCACGGCCGACCACGACGCGGCCCTCCGGCAACTGGAACGCACCCACGCCACCACCGGGACGGCGATGTATGACGCCGTGTCCGCGGCCACCTCCCTGTTCAGCGGGGACGGCCAGCGCACGATCATCCTGCTCTCCGATGGGGCGGACACGGGGAGCCACCTGACCCTCGAGCAGGCTGCGGCCACGGCGGGTCGCGCGGGTGCGGCCGTGTTCACGGTGGGGCTCGCCGGGAGCAACAGCGATTTCGCGGCGCTGGAGAGGCTGGCGACGCTGACCGGCGGCAGGTACGCGCCGTCCGCATCGGCGGACCTCCAGGGCCTCTACGGGGACCTGGCCACCCTGCTGTCCCACCAGTACGTCCTGACGTACCGATCGCACGCCATCGCGGGAACGACGCTCAGCGTGTCGGTCGAGACGACCGGAGGCGGCGACGGGGCCGTGGTGCTGGTCCCGCGATCCACCCGACCGCCACAGCTGCTGCCCGAGCTAGCCCCCGTGGGCCGTCCCTTCCTCCACGGCTCCGCGCTCCTGGCCGTGGGCCTGGTCATGGCGTTCGGGGCCAGCTTCCTCCTCCTGGTCGCGCTGTTCGGGTCCGGGGCGAGCCGTCGGCGCCGTCGCGAGCTGGCGAGGCGGCTGGGCGTTCGGCCCGAAGAGGAGACCGCTCGACCGTCCCTCGGCATGGTGGCCTGGCTTCCCCGCCCGGTCGTGTCAGCGGGAGAACGGGTGGCCGAGGCGGGAGGCTTCTCGAGATCGATCGACGCGAAGCTGGAGCGGGCGGGCCTTCCGCTGCGGGCGGGGGAATTCGTCGCCGGCACGGGCTTCGCTGCGCTCCTGGGCGGGCTGGTCGGAGTGACGCTGTTGAGGAACGTCCCGTTCGCCCTGATCCTGGCCGTGTTGGCTGGTTCGGTGCCGTACTTCCTCGTCACCGTGGCCGTCACCCACCGCACCGACCGGCTGCACGGTCAGCTATCCGACATCCTGATGATCCTGGCCAGCTCGCTCCGTGCGGGCCACAGCTTCCTGCAGGCCCTCGACATGGCGGCGAGGGAGATCGGCGAACCGGCGGCCTCGGAGTTCGGCCGGGCGGTCGCCGAGATCCGGCTGGGGCGTCCGGTGGAGGAGGCCCTCAACACGATGGCCGAACGGATGGCGAGCGACGACTTCGCCTGGGCCGTGATGGCGGTCAACATCCAGCGCGAGGTCGGCGGCAACCTGGCGGAGGTCCTGGACACGCTGGCCGAGGTGGTCCGGGAACGAAACACCATCCGTCGCCAGGTGAAGGTGCTCTCCGCGGAGGGGCGGCTGTCCATCGGGATCCTGGTGGTGCTGCCGATCCTCATCGGCCTGTACATGGCGGTGGTCAATCCCACCTATCTGGGCCTGCTGTTCACCACCCAGCTCGGCCTGGTGATGGTCGTGGTGGCCGGGGCCCTGATGGTGCTGGGGATCATCTGGATGCGAAAGGTCGTGAGGATCCGTGTCTGAGCTCCTGCTCGCGTTCGGCCTGCTGGCGACGTTCTCCTCCGTGGGCCTGGTCGCTCTGGCCGCCCAGCGCTCCGCGTTCGAACGCCGCCGAACCGTCGGTCTCCTGGAGGCTCAGGCCGGCCGGATCACGAACCTGCGCCAGCAAGAGCTCTCCCGAGGCTTCATCGACCGGGCTCTGGTGCCGATGCTCTCCGGGCTGCGCGCGTTGGGGCTTCGGATCACACCCGTCGGGATGCGCAGGCGCATCGCGCACAAGCTCGTCCTGGCGGGAAGCCCGCCGCAATGGGACGCGGCGCGCGTTGGAGCGGCGAAGGTCGTGGGCGGGATCGCCCTCGCCGCGTGGGGGGCGTTCCTGGCCTGGCGCATCCACGGGTCGGGGATCAATCTGCCAGTGATCGTGGGTGTCTTCGGGGTGATCGGGTTCCTGGGGCCCGACTGGCCCTCGCCGACACCATCGACCTGCTGAACATCAGCGTCGAGGCCGGGCTGGGCTTCGACGCCGCCCTGGCCCAGTCCGTCCGGAACATCCCCGGGCCGCTGTCGCAGGAGGTCAGCCGGATGCTCCAGGAGATCCAGCTGGGCGTCTCCCGGGCGACGGCCTTCCGGAACCTGGCCGAACGAACCGACGTGGAGGAGCTCAACGCCTTCGTGCTGTCGATGGTGCAGGCCGACGTGTTCGGGGTGAGCGTGTCGAACGTCCTTCGGGCCCAGGCGAAGGAGCTGCGGACCAAGCGCCGCCAGCGCGCCGAGCACCAGGCCATGCAGGTGCCGGTCAAGATCCTGTTCCCGCTGGTGCTCTGCATCATGCCGTCGCTGTTCGTGGTGGTCCTCGGCCCGGGCGCCATCCGGATCTTCCACGGCCTGTTCCGGTAGGGTGGTTCGAAAGCGAGGAGCCGCTGGCGCGGCCCTCAGGACGAAACGCCGGCCGCCCGATCGCCGCCGCGACCTCCCTACTCAACGGACCGCTCGCTGACCAGGGTTTTTTGGCACTTTCGAACCGCGGGCCCGCGGTCTATCGCAGCCGCGAGAGGTACACCTGCTCGAGGGGGTGGGCCCACAAGGCCGCCGCGATCGCCCCGGCGGCGAGGAACGGCCCGTATGGGATCTGGCTCTTCCGCGACTGCCCCAGCGCCAGAGCGACCCCCGCACCGACCCCGCCCAACAGCACACCCAGCCCCGCGGCCACAGCAACCGCCCCGAGTCCCCGGCTGCCCAGCACCAGGCCGGCCAGGGCGGCCAGCTTCACGTCTCCCATGCCCATCCCCCTCGGGGCGATGAGAGCCACCACGAACAGCCCACCACCGTAGGCCAGCAGGCCCAACCCCGCCGCTTCGAGGTCGACCGGCCGGTCCGCCACGGCTGCCCCGGCCAGGGCCGCCGCGGAGACGACGAGGCTGGGATAGGTGATCGCGTTGGGGATCACCCGGTGGTGCCAGTCGCTCTCGGCCAGGGCGAGGGCCACCCCGGTGAAGGCCGCCGTGATGGCCGCGACCCAGAGGTCGCCGCCGAGCTCGGACACCCCCACGAACAGGCCCCCGGTGGCCATGGCCGAGAGCGAGCGCTCCAGGCGGCTGGGCCTGGGGGCCGTCGCCCGGACCGTTCGGTGCACCACCCCCACCAGGAACCAGCCGAATGCCAGGCCGGCAAGGGCGAACGGGAGATCCCTGAGCTTCACTCCCACTCGATGGTGCCGGGAGGCTTGCTGGTGATGTCGTAGGCCACCCGGTTCACCCCGCGGACCTCCGCCACGATCCTGCCGGCGATCCGGTCGAGGACCTCGTGGGGCAGCCGGGCCCAGTCCGCCGTCATGGCGTCCTCGCTGGTGACGGCCCGGATCACCACGGGGTTCTGGTAGGTGCGGCCGTCGCCCATCACTCCCACGCTTCGCACCCCCGCGAGCAACACGGCGAAGGCCTGCCACAGCTCGCCGGCCAGGCCCGCCCTTCGAACCTCCTCCTGGACGATCCGATCGGCGCCGCGCAGCGCGTCGAGACGCTCCGGGGTGACCTCCCCCACGATCCGCACGGCCAGGCCCGGCCCCGGGAAGGGCTGCCGCCGGACGATCTCCTCGGGGAGCCCGAGCTCCTCTCCCACCGTTCGGACCTCGTCCTTGAACAGGTCCCGCAGCGGTTCGACCAGCTCGAAGTCCATGTCCTCGGGGAGGCCGCCCACGTTGTGGTGGCTCTTGATCTTCGCCGCGGTGCGCGACCCGCTCTCGATGACATCGGGATAGAGGGTGCCCTGGACCAGGAAGCGCGGGGCCGGGTCGAGGTCGCGGGCGGTCTCCTCGAAGGACCGGATGAACAGCTCGCCGATGGCCCTTCGCTTCTCCTCGGGGTCGGTGATGCCCGAGAGCCGGGCCAGGAACTGGGAGGACCGGTCCGCGTGGATCAGGGGGACCTGGAAGTGTTCGCCGAACGTCTCCACCACCTGCGAGGCCTCCCCTTCGCGCAGCAACCCGTGATCGACGAACACGCACGTGAGGTTCTTCCCGATGGCCTTGTGCACCAGCAGCGCCGCCACGGCGGAGTCCACACCCCCGGAGAGCGCGCACAGCGCGTGGGCCTCGCCGACCTGGAGCCGGACCCGTTCGACCGCCCGTTCGATCACGTTCGCCGGCGTCCAGTCCGGCAGGAGGCCGCACGCGTCGTACAGGAACCGCTTGAGCACGTCCTGGCCCCGAGGGGTGTGGGCCACCTCGGGGTGGAACTGGACCCCGTACAGGCCCCGGCCCGGGTCCTCCATCGCCGCCACCGGCGTCGAGTCGGTGGACGCGGTCACCGCGAACCCCTCGGGCCCGGTCGTCACCGTGTCCCCGTGGCTCATCCAGACCGTCTCCTCGGGCGGAAGGTCGGCCAGCAGCGCGCCGGGACCGCCCACCCGAAGCGTGGTCCGCCCGTACTCCCGAAGCCCCGTCGGTTCGACCGTGCCTCCCAGCGCTCGGGCCATGGCCTGATGCCCGTAGCAGATCCCCAACACGGGCGCCCCGAGGTCGAACAGGGCCGGGTCCACCGAGGGTGCGCCGGGCGCGTAGACCGAGGCCGGCCCGCCCGAGAGGATCAGCCCGGCCGGCCGCCTGGCCGCAAGCTCCGAAACGGGGGAGTCGAACGGAACGATCTCGGAATAGACGTGACATTCGCGGACCCGCCGCGCGATGAGCTGAGCGTACTGTGCCCCGAAGTCCACCACCAGGACGGGCCGCGGATCGGTCACGCCGGTAGCCACTCCGCTCTCTCCGGCATGGCGCGCGAGATGGGCATCGATCCGCAGGCTCTGGGCGTCGATGCGGGCGCTCTGCGCGTCGATGCGATCGCCAAGGGCGTCGATCCTGGCACCCAGCTCCCGCCCCTGGGCGCCGATCCTGGCACCCAGCTCCTGTGCCATCCCGTCGATCCGAGAGTTCACGTCCCGGCCCACGCCCTCGATCCGGCCGCCCAGCTGAAAGATGGCCCCCACGAGGGCGGCAAGCGTGGCGGCCAGCAGGCCGATCGCGGTCCACGCCACGGTAACCATCGCGAACGCAGCCTAGCATCCCCCACCGACAGGCCGGCCCAGGCCGGTGGGCGATCGCCCGAGAAATCACGCTATTTCTTTATCGACGCGACTCGCGCGGATCTGAGGTCAGCTCGCCCCGACGCCCTGGGCTCGCTGGAGCGACTTGCCTTCGGTCTTCAGGGCCGGGGCCACGATCACCTCGGCCTTCTGGAACTCCTTGATGGTGGCGTAGCCGGTGGTGGCCATGGACGTCCTGAGCGCGCCGAACAGGTTCAGCGTGCCGTCGTTCTCGTGGGCCGGGCCGACCAGGATCTCCCGGAGTGAGCCGATCTGCCTCGTCCTCACCCGGGTGCCCCTGGGGAGGTCGGGGTGGAAGGTGGCCATCCCCCAGTGGTGCCCTCGCCCGGGGGCCTCGTACGCCTTGGCCAGGGGCGACCCGATCATCACGGCGTCGGCGCCGCACGCGATGGCCTTGGCGATGTCGCCGCCGGTGCGCATCCCGCCGTCGGCGATCACCTGGACGTACCGGCCCGTCTCCCGAAGGTGCTCCATCCGCGCCCCCGCCGCGTCGGCGATGGCCGTGGCCTGCGGAACGCCGATCCCCAGCACGCCCCGGGTGGTGCAGGCCGCCCCGGGCCCCACCCCGACCAGGACGCCCACCGCGCCGGTTCGCATCAGGTGCAGCGCTGTCTGGTAGGAGGCGCACCCGCCCACGATCACCGGGAGGTCGAACCGGGCGATGAACTCCTTGAGATTGAGCGGTTCGGACCTGGTGGACACGTGCTCGGCCGAGACCACCGTGCCCTGGATCACCAGCACGTCGAGCTCGGCCTCGAGGATCTGCGAGGCGTACCTCCGGACCTTCTGCGGGGTGAG
>WNGQ01005150.1_pt1 | contig 13683 bp, 12 predicted proteins | sample 5407661 | NCBI WGS metagenome assembly WNGQ01 (sample SAMN13153382, study PRJNA577476) | soil metagenome | isolation source: 60 cm soil or saprolite under Garry oak tree replicate 2 | place: USA:California | collected 2016-06-15
AACTGTTCACGTAGCCGCCGACGTCGTATCTGTTTAGCGGAGCGCGGACATTCTTGTCCGCAGCAACTTCCGAACGCTGGCGCGCCGATTCTTGGCCGGGTTTTGCGAAGCTCATTTCTGCGGACAGGAATGTCCGCGCTCCGCGCTAAACGCATACCCGACGTCAGTCGGCGCCATTATGCACTGGGAGCCAGATCAGCGCCGACTGACGTCGGCGGCTACGCCATCGCGGTTTAACATGCTCAAGCAACTCAAGAAACAGGTCTGCGCCGCGAACCTGGAACTTGCGTCCGAGGGTTTGGCGATTCAAACCTGGGGCAACGCCAGCGCCGTGGACCGCGCAACCGGCTGCGTCGTGATCAAACCTTCAGGCGTGCCCTATGACAAAATGAAGCCCGACCAGATGGTCGTGGTCGCGCTCGACACTGGCCGGATGGTAGAAGGCCGCCTTAAACCGAGTTCAGACACGCCGACGCATTTGGCGCTCTACCGGGCCTTCGACGGCATCGGCGGCATCGTCCATACGCACAGCCTCTTTGCCACTGCCTGGGCGCAGACTTGCCGCCAGCTCCCCGCCCTGGGCACTACCCACGCAGATTATTTCCACGGGCCGGTGCCCTGCACGCGGCCACTGACCGCTCGCGAAATCCGAAACGATTACGAGGCCAGCACCGGCCAGGTGATCGTTGAGGCCCTCGCCGGGCGCGACCCGCTAGCTTGTCCTGCAGTCCTGGTCGCCAGCCACGGCCCATTTGCCTGGGGCAAATCGGTGTCCGAAGCGGTGCACAACGCCGTAGTCCTTGAACATCTGGTCCGGCTGGCGGGTGAGACCTTGCGTCTTTTTCCTTCCGCCAAACCGATGCAACAGGTATTGCTCGATAAGCATTTTTTTCGCAAGCACGGCCCCAAGGCTTATTATGGCCAAACACCACACGCGAAAACTGCTCGGCAGCGGGTCAAGAAACATTAAACTCAACCACAACCAAACCATGATGAAAAACAGCTACGAATGGCTCACGTTCCTCTCGGCAAGTTGGTGCGCGGTTTGCCTCATGGGCTGCGCAGCCGTTTCCTCCTCAGCTCCGGGGCGAATCACCAAAGAGGCTTTCGGCAAAACCCCCGACGGCAAGCCGGTGGACCTCTACACCTTGCGCAACGACAAGGGCGCCGAAGCCCGCATCTCCAACTACGGCGGCATAGTCGTCTCGATCAAAGTCCCGGACCGCAGCGGCCAGTTTGGCGACGTGGTCCTCGGTTATGATAACCTGGACGACTACGTCAAAAATAATCCTTTCTTCGGCGCCATGGTCGGGCGCTACGGAAATCGGATAGCCAAAGGCAAATTCACCCTTGACGGAAAGCAATACACACTGGCGACAAACAACTATCCCAATGCCCTTCACGGCGGCCTGAAAGGGTTCGATAAGGTGGTGTGGGAAGCAAGCGGTGCAACCACGCCCGCAGGCCCGTCGCTGGAACTGCGTTACCTGAGCAAAGACGGCGAAGAAGGCTATCCGGGCAATCTCTCGGTCAAAGCGGTCTATACTCTGACCGACGATAACGGCTTGAAGCTAGAATACACCGCCACGACCGACAAGGCCACCGTGATCAACCTCACCCACCACTCCTACTTCAATTTGGCCGGCAAAGGCGACATCCTCAATCATCAGGTGATGATCCAGGCCGACAGGTTCACACCTGTGGACAGCACCTTGATTCCAACCGGCGAACTGCGGCCGGTGGACGCAACGCCTTTTGATTTCCGGATGCCTACGGCCATCGGCGCGCGCATTAACCAGGACGACGAGCAGCTTAAGTTCGGCAATGGCTACGACCATAATTGGGTCATCAACAAGCCGGCGGGACAGTTGGGCCTGATGGCCCGCGTTTATGAGCCGGCCACCGGCAGAGTGCTGGATGTTCTTTCCACTGAGCCGGGCCTGCAATTCTATACCGGCAACTTCCTCGACGCCACAATCACGGGCAAGGGCGGCTGGGTGTATAAGTTCCGCAACGCGTTCTGCATGGAGCCGCAGCATTATCCGGATTCTCCAAACCATCCCAGCTTCCCGCCGGTGGTGCTCAAGCCGGGCGAGACTTACAAAAACACGATCATCTATCGTTTCTCCACCCGCCCATGACACGCAGCCAGGGAAAGGATCGGGCATGAAAAGTTCTTTGGGTTCGTCTGAAAAATCCCCTCCCTCTCCTCCTCCCCTCTCCTTTCTTCCATCTTCCATCTCCTTTCTGAGAGGGGAGAGGAGGCCATTTTTACAAACACACTCGCCGTTCCTTGCCGATTTTCAGACGCGCTCTTTGGCGCTTTTGCTTCTGGCTGCGGCGTGCAGCGGTTTGCTGATCAACGGCTGCGCCAAAAAGGAAGCCGACCAGGGGGCGGGCCAGGCCAAGGGAAAGGCAAAAGTCTTCGTGATGGTGCCTAAAGGCGTGCATCCATACTACGAGCCGTGCTATGAGGGCTTCAAGGATGCCGCCGCCAAGTACGGCGTGAAGGCCGAATACCGCGCGGCCAAGGCCTTCGAAGTCCCGCAACAGGTCGAGGTCATAGAAAACCTTATCGCCCGCCACGTGGATGGCCTTGCTATTTCAGCCCTCGACGATCAAGGCCTGGTGCCGGTCATCGAGGAAGCGACGCAGGCGGGGATCAAGGTCATTACCTTCGATGCTCCCGCGCCATCGTCCAGAGCGCTGAGTTACATCGGCACGATGAACGAAGCGGCCGGTTACGCTGGCGCCGAGCAGCTCATTAAGGTCGTTCATGGCGAAGGCGAAGTCGCCGTGCTTCAAGGCGGTTTGGGAGCGCCCAATCTGAATGACCGCTACAAGGGCTTCGAGCGGTGCCTCAAGGAGAAGGCCCCGAACCTCAGAATCGTCGCTCGCGAGGATGAACAGGGAAAGATCGATCTGACGGTGAACAAGACCGAAGCGCTCTTGCAGGCCCATCCTAATCTTAAAGCGATCTTCGGCGTGTCCGCTGAAGTATGCCCGGGGGCTGCGGCGGCGTTGAAGCAACAAGGCAAGGCCGGCGCGATTGTCCTGGCTGGATTTGACGATCTGCCGGACACTCTTGCGGCCATCCGCAGCGGCGTGGTCAACTTCTGCATCGCGCAGCGCACTTACAAGATGGGCTGGCTCTCGGTGGAGAAACTCCTTGACGCCATTGATGGCAAACCTTTGTCAAAGGAGATCGACACCGGGGTGTTGATTATTTCCAAGGACAACGTTGATACCTACATGCAGGACATGAAGAAGGAGTTCGCGAAGTAGTCCGGCGCGCCACACCATGCTCGAACGCCGCAGCCTCCGTGCGTCCTAACATTTTCAACCGACTCCTGCACCGACGAGAATCCGGCATCTTCCTGGCGTTGGTGGGGTTGATGGCGTTCATCACCTTCTTCCAGCCCAACTTTGCCATGGCCAACAACCTTTACCTGGTCAGCCGCCAGATCGCGTTGACCGCTATCATCGCGCTGGGTGTCTTTTTCGTCATCCTGACCGGCGGCATCGATCTCTCGGTGGGTTCTACCGTGGGCTTGAGCGGCTTCATGTGCGGGTTGGCTATGGCCGCCGGGCTTCATCCGCTGTTGGCCGTGGCTGCGGGCTTGCTCACCGGCGCGGCGGTCGGCGCCGTCAACGGCGTCATTGTCGCCTTCGTCGGCGTGACGCCGTTCATCGTCACGCTCGGCATGTTGGGAGTGGCCCGGGGGATGGTGCTGGTGATCAAACATGGCGATTCGGTTCGTGAAATCTCAAAGTCCTTCATCGAAGTCGGCAATGGGAGCGTTTTGGGTTTCTCGGTGCCGGTGCTCATCCTGCTGCTCCTGGCAGGCGCCGCCCATTTCGTCTTGAAGTTCACCGCCTTCGGGCGCCGGGTCTATGCCATTGGCGGCAACGAAGAAGCCACCGCCCTTTCCGGCATCAACACCCGCAAGGTGAAGTTCTTCACCTACATCATCTGCGGCGCGCTTTCGGCCGTGACCGGGATGCTGTTCGTGGCCCGGTTCCAATCGGCCCAGGCCGATGCGGGCAAGGGAATGGAACTGGACGCCATCGCCGCGACGGTCATCGGCGGTACCTCGCTGATGGGCGGCGAAGGCAGCGTCGTCGGCGTGCTCATCGGCGCTGTGATCATGGGCGTGATTCGCAACGGCCTGGTGTTGATGGAGGTGTCCTCCTATTGGCAGGAGCTGATCATCGGCAGCATCATTGTGCTGGCGGCAATCCTGGACATCGTCCGCAGCCGCCGTCGGAGGTGATATGGGTGACCTGCTGCTGGAGATGCGGGCCATTTCCAAGAGCTTTCCCGGCGTCCACGCGCTTGGGGAGGTCAATTTTTCCGTGCGCAAAGGCGAGATCCTGTGTTTGCTCGGGGAAAACGGCGCTGGCAAATCCACGCTGATGAAGATCCTCACCGGCGTGTACCAACCGGATTCAGGCGCCATTCTGTTTGAGGGCAAGGAAGTCCGCTTCAAGAACACCAGCGAGGCCTTCGCCTTGGGCATTAGCGTTGTTTTCCAGGAGTTCAATCTCTGCCCGAACTTGTCGGCAATGGAAAACCTTTTCCTGGGCAACGAGGTGCGCAACCGGTGTGGATTGCTCTCCTACCGCCAAATGCGCGACAAAGCCAAAACCGCGTTTGGCCATCTGCGGATCGGCATCGAACCTGAGGCGCTGGTCAAGCAACTCGGCATTGCCCAGCAACAGATGATCGAAGTCGCCAAGGCGCTCTCGCATCAGACGAAAATCCTCATCATGGACGAGCCGACCTCGGCGTTGGCCGGCCAGGAGATTCGCAGCCTGTTCGACATCATGCGCGACCTGAAAAGCCGCGGCATCTCCATCGTCTTCATCTCCCACAAATTGAATGAAGTCCTGGAAATTACCGACCGCGTCATTTGCCTCCGAGATGGCCGAAACTCCGGCGAGGTGGAAACCCGATCGGTGAACGAAGACGCGCTGGTCGGCATGATGGTCGGGCGCGAGTTGGACCGCATGTACACTCGCCGAAAAGGCAAACCTTCTGCTGAGGTGGTGCTGGAGGTGCGCGATCTTGCCGGGCCGCCAAAGTTCCATGGCGTCTCCTTCAAACTGCGCAAAGGCGAGATTACCGGCCTGGCGGGCCTGATTGGCGCCGGGCGCACCGAACTGGCCAGGTTGATCATGGGCGCGGAACGCAGGACTTCAGGGGCCATTCTGATCAATGGCCAGGAGGTGGACGTCCGTCATCCCGCCCAGGCGGTCGCCCACGGCGTTGCTTACGCCTCTGAAGACCGAAAGCGGTTTGGCCTGGTCCTGCCCATGACTGTGCGCGAAAACACCACGATGAGCGCGCAGCGGAAGATTCTCAACCGGCTCGGTTTCATCAGCCCGCGCAAGGAGAACGCCATCGCCGACCATTACATCGGCACGTTGCGGATCAAGGTCGCCAGCCGTGAACAGGTGACTCGCGATTTGTCCGGCGGCAACCAGCAAAAGGTCGTGCTCGCCAAATGGCTGGCCATCCGCCCCGCCGTTCTGATTCTGGACGAGCCGACGCGCGGCATTGATGTCGGCGCCAAGGCCGAGATTCACAAGATCATTGCCGACCTGGCCGATGAAGGCGTTGCCATCCTGATGATCTCATCCGAGCTGCCGGAGATTCTTCATGTCTGCGAGCGGATTCTAGTCATGCACGAAGGCACGCTCACCGCGGATTTGCCACGAGAGCACGCCACCGAAGCCACCATCATGAAAGCGGCTGTCGGCTGACCGTTGCGTTTGGAGAATACTTTAAGCACAGGAGATAACAGAGATAACAGAGAAGGGAATCCGAATCTCTGTTCTCTCTGTTCTCTCCTGTTCAAATCCGAAGCCGATTTCCTCTTCGTGGCCCGCGACACCACCCCTGCCCTGCCCGGGTCAGACGGAGGCGGGTGGCCCTGCATCTACAACCGCCTGTCCTCCATAGCTTCTGCGGCGAAGGGCCCCCTGCTCGTCGCCACCAAACCCGAACTGCACGAATACAAATGCGTGCATGTCCAGAACGATGCCGAGATTGGCTTGTTCAGCGATGAGGTCGTCGTGAATTGTGCGCCGTGACGATTCCGTGTTTCTCGGCTAATATCCACATAGGCCGAAAACTCTCGGCTCACATGAATTATTAATCGTCAGTATCGCACAGTTGGCTTTTATGAAGACAACACACATCCTCTCACTAGCCATCGCGGGGGCTTTGCTCTCGGGTTGCGCCAACATGCCCTCGGCCGTAACACCAATGATGGCAACGGCAGAATATTCAGCCAAAGAGCCAATCGCCACGTCCCTCTTTCCGTCAGACCTAGCGATTTTGGGAGAGGAAGCGGTGGCGCGGATACTTTCGAGCAAGCTCGAGCTTCCGGCGAAGGCGAAGCTGGCACTCATGAAATTTCCAGACGTTGCAGGATCAAGGAATTACGGCAGGTATTACTGGCGAGACGAGGAGTATTTAAAGGTGCAGCAAGAGCAGGTAGACACACTGTCGAAGGCTCTTCTGTCCTCAGACCAGATTGCCGAAGTGAGCCCACTGCCTTCCCTCATGACGCCGAGTCGGGCGTCAATCCCGATCCTCAGGGAGGCAGCCGTGAGGATGCAGGCGGACTTGTTGCTTGTGTTTCGAGTCGGGAGCGATACTTATTGGCAATATCGGGCGTTCGCTAAAGATAAGGCGAAGGCGTACAGTACATGCGAGTTGGTGCTGTTGGACGTGCGGACGGGCCTCGTCCCATTCACGCGCGTCGTCAGCCGCGAACGGCTGGAGCTTAAGCAGTCGGCCGACCTCGATCTTTCAGAGACGATGCGACGAGCCGAGCAGGCGTCTGCTGCCGAGGCTTTGAAAGTTGCCGCGGATGATTTGGTCGATTTTGTGAAGCTAGTGCCTAGAAAGGGAAACTAACGAACCGGATGTAGCGAAACGCGCGTTTGGCATTGGATGAAGCATGCCAAAATTAGGAGTTGTTGCTCGAACGCTATGCGCCGTGATGTGAACCCGCGATCAGAAGCGTCGTCGACCGATGGCGTGCGCTGGGCCTGCGCGGCGTGCGGGACGTGACTAAAGCTGCACCAGCCCGCGCCGGCTGGCGGCGGTAACGGCTTCGATGCGGCTGAGGACATTCAGCTTGGTGAAGATGCTGGGCTGGAGTCTAAGTAATTACTATGGGATTGCGCTGGTTTGGCTGCCGGCCATAATGAGCCCCTCACACCGGTACTGATTGAGCTTGATGACTGAGTGGAACATTCAATCTCGCGCCCAGGCTTGCGCGGCTTGCGCCAAAGCTTTTGCCGATAAACAGACCTACCACACTTTGCTTTTCGACGAGAAAGCCGATTTCCGGCGCTCCGATATTTGTGTGGCCTGCTGGCAGAGTCAATACAGCCAGGGGGCGCGCGAGCGCAAAGGATTCGTTTCCTACTGGCAGGGCATTTATGAGGCCCCGCCGTCCCGTCCCGAGCCGATTCAAAAGGAAACCGCCGAGTCATTGCTGCGGAAGCTTATCGAGGTGAACGACCCGAAATACATTCCGGCCGGGTACATTCTGGCGGTCATGCTTGAACGCAAACGGCTGCTCAAGGTCAAGGAGCAGCTTGTGCGCGACGGGCGACGCATTTTCATTTATGAACAGCCGGCAACCGGCGACCTGTTTACCATTACCGATCCCAATCTGCAGCTCAGCCAACTTGAGGCGGTTCAGCGCGACGTCGCCGCCCTGCTCGAGCACGGCTTGGACCCGCCGGCGCCGCAGCCCGCCGGCCCTCTCCCTGGCCCTCTCCCATCGGATGGGGGAGGGAAGGGAAGAGGGCCGGCGCCAGTCGAGATTCAATGAAAAGTGCCCTCTCCCTGGCCCTCTCCCACTGGACTCGCCGCGCTGACGCGCCGTCGCAGCAGGTGGGAGAGGGAAGTGTCGTCTCCATGATCGCGTTCAGATAACCCTCTCCCTGACCCTCTCCCATCGGATGGGAGAGGGAAGGGGGCAAACCAGCCCAGCCGTGTTCGCATACGAGGAACTGCAAAACCACTTGGGCTACCCCTTCCGCGATCTGGCCTTGCTCAGGTTGGCGCTGACCCATCCCTCAGTAGCGCACGAGAAGGGTGCGCCCCTCCAAACCAACCAGCGGCTCGAATTCCTTGGCGACGCCGTACTGCAACTTGTCCTGACCCGCGAGCTTTACGAGGCCTTTCCCGATGTTGGCGAAGGTCCGTTGACCAAGGCCCGCGCCAAACTGGTCAATCGCCGCACCCTGGTTGAGCATGGGCGGCAGCTTGGGTTGGGCAAGAACTTGATCCTGAGTCGGGGCGAGGACCTTCATGGTGGCCGGGAGCGCCCTTCGGCGCTGGCCGACGCATTCGAGGCGCTACTGGGCGCTATTTTTCTCGATGGTGGGTTCGAGGCCGCGCGCGAGTTTATCCTGCGCCAGTTTCGAGGCGCTTTTGGCCAGTTGTCGGTGATTCCCATACTCGAAAACCCCAAAGGCGAGTTGCAGGAATTGCTGCAATCAGTTTCTTCCGAGGCGCCCCAGTACCGCGTCGTTTCGGCTACCGGCCCCGATCACGACCGCGTGTTTGAATGTACGGTGCTTCACGAGGGTGTCGAACTGGCCCGTGGTCATGGCAAAAGCAAAAAAGCCGCCGAAAGCGAAGCCGCCCTGGCAGCGCTGACCCGGTTGCGTGAAGAGAAAAACTCCAAGCTTCAAGGCCCAAGCTTCAGGGAAACTCCAAGCTCCAAGGTTCGAGCGGGGTCGGGTCTGAAGCATGAAGCATGAAGCTTGAACCTTCCCTGGAGCTTGGTGATTGGAGTTTGAAGCTTGGCGAGTGGGAGGTTGGCCAGCCTTTGAGGCTCCGACACTCGCCAAGGCGGCACGAATTTTTCTGTGCTTCGTCGATCGTTTCATCTCAAATTAAGACATGTCTGCGTCGGCGCCTCTGCTGAAGCTGAGCAACGTGACCAAGCGCTACGATTCGCCGGACCGATCAGGCTCGCTTACTGTGCTTGACGACGTCTCGTTCGAGCTGGCGCGCGGCCAATCGCTGGCCATCGTCGGCCCGTCCGGGTCGGGCAAGAGCACTTTGCTCCACATCATCGGCACTCTGGATCGCCCGACTCGCGGGGTGGTGGCGCTCGATGGCCAGGACTTGAACCAACTAGACGAGCTCCGCCTGGCGTCGGTGCGCAATCGCCAGCTCGGTTTCGTTTTCCAGGCGCACTACCTCCTGCCGCAATGCAGCGTCTTCGAAAATGTTTTGGTGCCGACGCTCGCGACCCTCTCCCATCGGATGGGAGAGGGAAAGGGAGAGGGCCGCCTGACCCCGCCTGACCGCGCATCTGAACCTGAATCTGCTGAAAGCCGCGCCACCCGTCTGCTTAAGCGCGTCGGTCTTGCCGAGCGCCTCTCGCATCATCCGGGCCAACTCTCCGGCGGCGAACGCCAACGCGTCGCGGTAGTCCGCGCGCTCATCAACCAACCGCAGCTCCTCCTGGCCGATGAACCGACCGGCTCACTTGACTACGCCTCCGCGCAGCAACTTGGAGAATTGCTGGTCGAGTTGAACCGCGAAGAAGGCGTGACGCTGCTGGTGGTGACTCACGCGCGCGAGTTGGCGAAAAGAATGGGGCTAGTGATGGAATTGAAGGACGGCCGCTTGAGCACTATGGGCGAATGGAAACCTAGCGAATGAAGAAGGCGGTGGTGCATGAAGCTTCAAACTCCAAAGGCCAAAAGCTGAAACTCTGAAACTCTGAAATGCTGAAACTTGATATGTATGGACTTTGAAACCTTTCAGCGTTTTAGCCTTTCAGCTTTTCAGTGTTTTGGGTTTGTGGCTTGTGGCTTCCCTGGTGCTTGGAGTTTACCTTTATCTGCCTCATGACTTGCTGGACGCTCATCCGCCGCAGCTTGCGGTTCCACGCCCGAGCACATTTGGGCGCCGGGCTGGGGGCTGCCATCGGCAGCGCGGCGTTGACCGGGGCGCTGCTGGTCGGCGATTCGGTTCGAGAGACTTTGCGCCAGCGGGCCCTTCAACGGCTCGCGAATGCTTCCTTTGCCCTGGCGCCCGTGGACCGCCTGTTCACTCTGGACCTGGAGCACTACTCCCTTAGTCATCCAAGCGGAGCCGGCCTCTTGAGCCCGGGAGCAACGCCGGCGGCGAGGATGTATCCTCAGGGTCCACCATTTGGCGCGGCACTCCTGGCGTTGCCAGGGACCGTTTCCCGGCCTTCCGGCGGTGCCCGCGCAAACCACGTTCAAGTCTTTGGGGTTGGCGATAGCTTTTGGAGCTTCGTCCGCGCTGGCCCTCTCCCTGGCCCTCTCCCATCGGATGGGAGAGGGGCGGCAAGAGGCACTGTCTTCCTGAACCAATCATTGGCCGCCCAACTTGGCGTGCATGAGGGTGATGAGGTAATCCTCCGGGTTCAACGGCCGGCGGCTCTGTCCTTGGAAGCGGCGGTGACCCAACGCAGGAATCAGAGCGTGGCTCTGCGCCTGAAGATGAGGGGCGTAGTCCCGCCGGAGTGGGGCGGAGATCTCAACTTGAACGCCGGCGCCGCGGCCCCATTGAACGCCTTTGTCGGTTTGGACGAGCTGTCAACTCACACGGGTCTGGCTGGGAAGGCGAACCTGTTCCTGTCGGGTGCCATTCGCCTAAGAAACCATGCCAGGGCCAAAGGATTGGCGGGGCTTTTACTGGCTGCACGGCAACGCTGGGACTGGTTCGTCTTCCACCGCGCGTATTGGCCGCCACCTCAGTTTCAGTTTGCCTCGACCTATGTCTCGCTCAAATTCCTTACAGCCCAGGTCCAACACAACTGGACTTTACAAGACGCCGATCTGAAGCTTGATTACGCGTCGGCTCCCTGGGGCATTGAGCTTCGCTCCCCACGAGTTTTCCTGGAGCCGCCCGTGGTGGCCGCCGCAACCCGGATCGAAAACACCAACGCCACTTTCATCCTGACCTACCTGGCCAACCTGATCGCGGCGGGTTCCAACGCGACACCTTACTCGATGGTCACCGCCGCGGGCCCGCCCTTCACGCCAGCGGGGATGGGCGACGACGAAATAGTCGTCAACCAATGGCTGGCGGACGATTTGCAAATCAGGCCGGGCGACACAGTGGACCTGAGTTACTTCTTGCCCGAGTCCGGCGTGAAATTGACGGAAACGACCAACCACTTCCACGTTCATAGCATCGTGCCGCTGGAGCCGCCGTGGGCCGACCGCACCCTGATGCCGGACTTTCCAGGGATCGAGAAGGCCGAAAGCACGCGCGATTGGGATGCGGGCTTTCCGCTCATGTACAAGATTCGTCCTAAAGATGAACAGTATTGGAAGGAGCGTCGAGGCACGCCGAAGGCCTTTGTAACTTTGGCTGCAGGACAAAAAATGTGGGCGAACCGGTTCGGCCAGTTCACCGCCGTCCGCTTTGCCGACCCGCCGGGCATGCCGACTGCAGAGCATTGGGGCAGGTTCAAAGACAAATTCCTCGCCACGCTCAAACCTGAAGAAATCGGTCTTCGCTTCGAGCCTGTTCGGGAACAGGCGCTTAAGGCAGCGGAGCAATCCCAGGATTTCGGCCAACTGTTTCTTGGCTTCAGCATTTTTCTGGTCGTCGCCGCGTTGCTGCTGATGGCCCTGCTGTTTCAATTCGGACTGGAGCAGCGAGCGGCCGAAGTCGGCACTTTGCTGGCGTTGGGTTTCACGGCCAGGCAGGTGAGGCGATTGTTTTTGGGAGAAGGCGCCGCCCTGGCGCTGGCAGGGGGCATCCTCGGCACGCTCGGCGGCCTGGGTTACGCCAGAGCGATGTTGTGGGGACTTGCCACTGTGTGGCGCGGCGCTGTAGGCAGTTCAACTCTGCGCTTCCACGCCACAGAACTCACCTTGATTACCGGGCTCGGCGCCGGCTCGGTAGTGGGCTTGGTCACCGTGTGGCTGACGTTGCGCGCCCAGGCAGCCCGGCCCGCGCGGGAGTTGCTCGCGGGAGAAGTCCATAGCCCAGTACCGGCAGAGCGGAAAGGGCAGAGCGGAGAGGGCAGTCGGAGGCGCTGCTGGGTCTCTGCCTCTTCCCTCTTCCGGCCCGGGTGGGTCGCGCTGGTGGCGGGCTTGGGCGCGGCGGCAATCCTCGCCTGGGCCTTGCTCAGGGGCGACAGTTCAAACGCTGGCGCGTTTTTCGGCGCAGGGGTTTTGTTGCTGTTGGCGGGCCTGGGCTTGGCGGGCTGCTGGCTGGGTGCGCTGGCGCGCAAAACGGCTCCTACTGGATTGACTTTGGCCGGCTTGGGAGTGCGCGGTTGTGCGCGGCGGCGCAAACGAAGTCTCGCCACGGCGGCCCTGCTGGCGTGCGGGTGCTTCGTCATTGTCGCCATTGGCGTGTTCCGCCTCGACGCAAATCGGGACGCCACGGAACGCGCTTCCGGCACTGGCGGGTTCGCATTGGTGGGCGATTGCACGATTCCGGTCGTGCAGGACCTTAACACCAGGGCCGGCCGCGAGTTTTTCGGCTTGGGCGCGGGGGACCTTCCCGGGGTGCGCGTGGTGCCCTTTCGGGTCCTCGATGGTGATGAGGCCAGTTGCCTGAATCTGTATCGTGCGCAGAAGCCGCGATTGATTGGAGTCCAGCCCGGTTTACTCGCAGGAAGGTTCACTTTCACCAGAGTCGCTAATGGCCTCGATAGGAAAAGTGGGTGGGAACTGCTGACCCCTCTCCCTTCCCTCTCCCATCCGATGGGAGAGGGCCAGGGTGAGGGCTTCTCTCCGCTTCTCCCTCTCCCATCGGATGGGAGAGGGCCGGGGAGAGGGCGGCCGTTCTCGCCGCAAGAAGTCCCTGCCAGTTCTCGCCGCAAGAAGTCCCTGCCATTGGCGATGCCAACTCCATCCAATGGGCGCTCGGCAAGAAAGTCGGCGACACGATAGATTACACCGATGAATACGGCCACACGTTCAAGCTGCGCTTGGTCGGGGCGGTGGCCAATTCCATCTTGCAGGGCAACCTGATTGTTGATGAAGCGGAATTGCTCAAGCGCTTTCCGAGCCAAAGCGGGCACCGCCTGTTCTTAATTGATGCGCCACCTCTCCCTGGCCCTCTCCCATCGGATGGGAGAGGGGAACGGGAGAGGGTGGCCCAGGTTGAGGCTACCCTATCGCGGGCAATGCAGGATGTCGGCTTGGAACTCACGCCCGCCGTGGAAAAGCTCAAGGCATTCAATGCGGTGCAAAACACTTACCTCGGCACCTTCCAAGTGCTCGGCGGTCTGGGTCTGCTGCTGGGCAGCGCGGGCCTTGGAGTCGTCGTACTGCGCAACGTTTTGGAGCGTCGCGGCGAACTCGGCCTGCTGTTGGCAGTCGGTTTTCGCCGGCGCGCGCTGCAGGTACTCGTGCTCAGCGAGCACGGCGCGCTCGGGGATCGGGATTATTGCCGCTGCCGTGGCAGTCCTCCCGGCGTTGCTTTCACCGGCGACGCGTTTGCCTTATACTTCCCTGGCGCTGACGCTCAGCGCAGTGTTGATCAATGGCGCTGTCTGGACAGGGTTGGCCACGCGACGTGCGCTGCGCGGCGATTTGCTTGAGGCGCTGAGGAACGAATGAGACGTAGTCAAAAGTTGAAAAGCTGAAAAGCTGAAACTGTTGGGAGTGATTCAGCTTTTCAGCTTTTCAGCTTTTAGAATA
>WNGQ01009597.1_pt1 | contig 13683 bp, 17 predicted proteins | sample 5407661 | NCBI WGS metagenome assembly WNGQ01 (sample SAMN13153382, study PRJNA577476) | soil metagenome | isolation source: 60 cm soil or saprolite under Garry oak tree replicate 2 | place: USA:California | collected 2016-06-15
GACCGGAGGGCCTGGTCCTCGGAATAGACATCAAAAAGATCGAACCCCTACCCTATCCGAACGTGAGGCTGATAGAGGCGGACATATACTCTGAAGACTTACCGCGGAGAATAGTTTCTGAGCTGAAGGGACCTGCTGACGTGGTTCTGTCAGACTTGGCACCAACAATCATTGGAGCATGGGATGTGGATCACGCTAGACAGGTAGATCTTGCAAGAGCGGCACTTAGAATAGTGCAGGAGGTTCTCAAGCAAGGGGGAAACGCGTTCATCAAACTCTTCCACGGACCCGAACTCAGACGGTTTCAAGACGAAGCTGACGAGTTCTTCGAGAAAAGCAGGTTGTTGAAACCGAAAGCGAGCCGCCCAGAAGCTTCGGAAGTATACTACCTTGGTCTTAATTTCAAAATGAGGTGGATTCCTCCTGAACCAAAACCGTGAACATCCTAGAACAGTGTTCGTGACAGGCGCTCCGGGAGTTGGAAAGACGACCCTCATGCGGCAAATCCACGATCATTACAAGAACAAAGGGCTCACAGTTGATGGCATGCTTACACAAGAGGTGAGAAAAGGCGACGAGCGCATCGGGTTCAGGATAACCGACCTCTCTTCAGGCGCTGAAGGTTGGCTCGCCAGAATGGGAGACGGCGTTGGCCCAAGAATAGGCAAGTACAACGTCGATTCAAAAGAGCTTGAAGAGATCGGTGTTAGTGCGTTGAAAAGAGCCGCAGAACGGTCCGCTGATCTCATTCTCGTTGACGAGATCGGTCCCATGGAAATGACTAGTAGCGTTTTCAGAGGCACTTTAGCCAAACTCTTGTCAGCTGGGCGAAATGTGATTGCAACGGTCAAGTATGGATCACATTACCCCGAGATTGAGAGGTCGCCAGGGTTCGCTGAGGCAGAGAGCCTCGAAATCTCGCGTGACAACCGCGAGGAAATAATACAGAGGATACTGTCGATCGTCGACGCGTGGACGGAACGGAGCTAGCGTTTCTTGCGGGTTTGCGGCGTGGATGATGCTGGTCGGGGTCCAGTGATCGGCCCTCTAGTCATTGCGGGGATCAGGATCGAGGAGGAGAAACTCGACCAGCTTCGATCGCTTGGCGTTAAGGATTCGAAGAAACTGTCGCCGGAAGCCAGAATGGAACTTTCTACCAAGATACCGAAGATTGTCGATGAGTATCACATTGTCGAGTTGGAAGCGGGTCATCTGGACCTGGTGGTAAACCGTTCTCCAAAATTCCAAGGACTCAACTTGCTAGAAGCGAAAGCGATGGCGGATGTGATCGAGAAACTGAAACCCCACATTGCATATGTCGATGCCTCGGATACTCGACCCGAGCGATTCAAGAACAACATTCTGGAACGCCTCAGCTTCAAACCCCAACTGGTCTCCGAACATCACGCGGACGAAAAATATCCGCCTGTCTCCGCCGCGAGCATCCTCGCGAAGGTCCGAAGAGATTCTAGAATCGAAGAGCTAAAGAAAGAATACGGCGAAATCGGATCAGGATACGCGCACGATCCTATAACCATCCGGTATCTTAGCGAGTACTATTTGGCAAATCGAGATTTTCCACCCATCGTAAGGAGATCATGGAAAACGCTCAGAAACCTTGTCCGAGAAATCTCCCAGTCAAAACTAGGCTGACCCATGGACTGGTTTTCGACGGCTCAGGCAAATGCCTTCTCGCTCATCTATGGTCCGAGTAACTTTGACCAATCATCGCCGTCTGACACTAGAATTACTCACGTCCGGTATAAGGCCGTTGATTACGATCAAAGTGAACAGCCTATCCGCGATTGTTTCCTCTCGCGGAATTCCCAGTATGGTGACCAGCCTTGAAGGCAACAGTCGATGCTTGGATCAAAACTGACCCAAAGATACTCGAATGGCTCGAAGCCATCTGGAAGAAGGCAAAAAAACAGTTAGCCGATAAGAAGCTTGAGTCTATTCAAGCGATGTAACTTGGAGGAACTGTATGAAAGAGCCGCAAGAGCGGCTTATGATAACTCTAAATCACTACTCTACGAAGGGAAGCTTCTTGCAAGAAGCTGGAAGTTTGCTCGCGCTTATGCACTATGTGTGCTTTCGAGCGAAGAATTCTGCAAGGCGGTCTTGTACAAGTGCGTATCTGCGAAATTAGTGGGGAAGCATAAGGTCCGAGAGATTGCAAGAATCCACTCAGAGAAAATCGAACGGTTCATCCACATCGTCGTTTCTCCGTATATTATTGCGCATCATCCCGAATATCTCGAAGCACTCCATCAAGATAGCAAAGAACCGGATCACGCGAAGCATGTATTTCCTGACGTGGCTTCGAAAATCGCCTTGGACACTCCAAGACTCATTGGAAGAATGATGGCAATCTTTCGCCATGCTGAAGAGCGAAAGCTGGATGCGTTATACGTTGAAGTTCGAGGAGGCAGACTGGTCATTCCCAAAGACGCGATTGGCGAAAGACAGTACCGCGAAATTGAGGACTTTGTACGGCGGTCTATCTTTGGCTTTGAGATATTTCTTGGAGCGAACAGGAATCAGCGATTTCGAAAAGTAATGGAGAATCTTGACCCTGGACTCATGAACATCTTAGCACCGAAGACGAGAAGAACACGCGTTTGACTATTCGTAGAAGCGTTTTCTCGAAAGGTTGAGTAGTACAAAACCCATTCCAGCAGCCATCAGACCCGCCAGTATGTTCGCCTGCGCGAGGAAATAGCCGTAGGAGCCGAAACCGCCAGGAGTTATCATTAGAGTATACGACGACCAAAAGCCGTAAGCAAGGAATCCTAGCCCCGCCACGATCATTAGTAGGGTGAGCGAAATTGTCCCTCTGTCCTCAGTTCGAAGTAGGGAGAATGCTCCAACACCTAGCAACACAACCGCGGTCAAAGTCAACAGTGCAAGAACATCTAACCAACCGGGGAACAGAAGGGAAAGGATTTGAAAGAAGATGGCCGTAACGAAGACACCGAGAACTTTCTGCGCTGATTTTGTTACCATAGTTCCCAATTCTCATCACAGCGCGAAGATTCAGATTAATCTTTCGTGAGTGATAGTCGCCCGGTGACATCTCGAACTTAAATGACTCAGAGAACACATCTCCCTGGTTAGTATTGTCGAAGAAAAAGAAACGCGGTTGGGGTCTAAAACGAGTGAGTCTTGAATTCAACGTGCTCATCGCGAAGGTGGGAGCGGTGTTCGAGAAAAAGGACGTCCCAAAGAAATCCACGCGAATGCAAAGAACAAGGATCAAGAGAGAGGTAAGAAGCGAACTTGTCCGTATTGCTGAAAAGGAGAAGCAACCTGCAAACATTGTCGCGAGTACGATAACCCAAATTGCCGATAGGGAGCGAAGGAGAGCGATTCGTAATGGAGACTATGGTGATGCAGTAATTGCCGCTATAGTGCAATATTACGTTGACCAAGCTGCAAAAAATCCTCCAGCCCCAGAGGTTAGATGGTCGTCATAATTTCGAGAAACGCAAAGAGATGGATTCGACGGAGAACGTCAAACGAAAGGTTACTAGGCTCACACACCCTGCCCCAAGATTTCAACATGTAGTCGGCGCTCCTTTTGTCTCGTCTGAGTGTGGCTCGTCCTTCGACTTTTGTTTTCTCTTCTTGCGCAAACCAATGAAGGCAGAGATGATTAGGAACACATAGAGGGGAAGACCAAAAACCCAACCCAAGTTCAATCCGGACACGTTGAACCTGTAGATTGCGATTGAGATCGTAATCAACTCGATAACCGAGAGAACCGTCCCGAGCACAACTCGCCTCGTCTTAATTGATCCGGTTGTAGGATGTCCAAGAAGTCTTGTCAGAGCGTGCACTAGGGACTCAGCGATGATCTTTGTTCCTTCGCGTCCAAATTCGATTAACCTGTCCACAGGCTTGTTGAAGATGCTCCGCTTTCCGAAAATTCTCTTCCCGGTGAAAGCCTCGAAAGTCGAAACTAAGAAAACCCCGAGAAGATAGGCCAAGAGGATCGCGTTAGGAGTTTGTAGCCAATCAGGGAGATAAGCCGCCCCGAGTCCTAACAGAAGATACAATCCCACTGAAAAAGGATAGAATGCGAGAAGAAAATGTCCTACAACTCGAAGCTTTCGTCTGGCTATTGTTGCTTGTCGCCCTGGAAAGAAATCTTCAGAGAAATAGGTTGCAATGCAGATGGCGTAGCCGAGCCAGAAGTAGATCAGACGGTCAAGAAAAGGAACCGCATAGAGTGTTATGTGGGCGCAGGGGGAATCACAGAACGCGTTGTAAAACTTCGCGTTGAAAACTTCAGGCTTGTCGTTATTACGGAGCCAAACATCGAGAGCAACAATTATCGCAAGAATGCCAAGCCAGATAACCGCTCTCCGCTCTTCGCTCTTGAGTTCAGCCCGGTATTCGTCTTGCTCTGCCTGTGAGAGTGTACCTACGTACATAGGAATCCTTGAACTCCAATGTATGCGACGCTGGACGTGGAGCACTTCGAATCGTAAAACAACGCCAGACATTCGTACTTGATCGTTAGCGTTCCACCTTTTATCGAGTGAAAGGAAGAAATCTGACTTCCACCATGACCGCCGATGTAGTTCTGTGTCTTGTTAGTGTACGTGAGGAAGTCTGATCCAGACTGGAGAACCTGATTCTCCGTGGAGATTTCGAACCGTATTGTGTGATTACCCCACCTGTTTGGCAACAGGTTCCAGGCTCTGACACCTACCTAATGAGGTATCTTTCTCTGAGATGTGGTGCTAAGTCTATTTTTAAAGGAATGAGGACTAAGGACTCTGAAGAATGCCAGAGCCGAAAGAGAAGGAACTTTACGGTCAAGCCAAATCAGAGTTTGAGAGACTGTTCAACCACGAATTTGGAACTTGTCACTTGGAGATTACTGCTAACGGTAACTTTTCTGAAAAGTTGAAGTCCAGAGTCAAGGAGGACATTGTTTTCGCGTTCATCAAAAGAATGAGAGGGAGCGAAAGCCGCTCTCCCGATATTACGGGATTCGTCAAAGGTAACTTTGGGACTGAGAGTCTGAGTACAATCGAGGTAAAGAATGAGACGATCTCCCTCTGGGACGTTTACCAAGCCAAGATGTATGCTGAACTCTTCGACGCAAGGTATGGGTTCCTCGTGTCAACTGACCCAATCCCCACTGAACTCAAAAAGCTCCACAAAGTCCATTCCATACTAAACCGTTTCAGGTATGGCACGTATCTGGGCTTGGTTGAGTTTGATACCGGAAGTCGCAGTATCGTTCACGAAAGCTGGTTTCCTGATCCGCCTTTCAAGTATGACTCCAAAGACTTGTCCAAGAAGGCAGAAACGTTTGAGGATTCGCTCAAACGATCCTTCGGAACTTAGAGTCGCACCTGAGGTAAGAGCGAGTCACAACTAAGGTAGTTCGACGCTCAAACCAGAATTCGGTCCTGAAGGTAGTCCAAGAGCTGGGTCAACCCCGTTACTTGTACGAAGGTCTTCAAGTAGTTTCTGAGCTGGGACTAGGGTTCCAATCTTCGCCTCTGAATCAGGGCGGGAAACAGCTACTTCCTTAGCGCGATAAATAACGAGATTAGGAATTTTGTCCTCAATGGCTCTTCTACTTAGTCCCCGAGAATAAAACCTGTTGAACTCTCCTTCCGCGAGGGTTTCAGCCGCGTTCTTAGGAACGGCAGAAGTAAAGCCTCGTCCTTTACTGCTGGTCTTGGACTCTGTTGACACTAACATTCCTGGAACGTCCAATTTTGACGCAAGTGACGTATCGGTTCCATTTTGTATCGCTTCTCGAAGAATAGTTGGGTAGTCCTTCTTGCCGCTTGCGGTTAAGCGCGAGCTGATGTACAGTTTTCCTGCGGCATTATCTTCCTCAAGTTCTTTGAGCATGAATCCTCGCGTACGTTCATCAAGATTCGAGAGTGTCAGAGCCAACAAGTCGCACCTACTACTACAGGCAATGAAACTACTGTAAATACTTACGGATAGCTACCGTGTAGTGAATTTCTATATGAGAGTGAAAGAACCGCGAAGAAAAGATGAATGACTGAGAGCCTAAGCTTCTGGCTTATTTTGCGAGTCTACGTTGAAGGGTTAGATATCCAAGATATCCAACTATAAGACCAAAAAGCCCTCCCAAGATAATTCCGGCGTACTCCGTGAAAAGGCTGACAAAGCTCTGTTGCAGAATGACAGAGAACAAAAAGACTGTGAAAAATGTCACTCCGAATCCAAAGACGAGAGACCAAGAATTAGGGCGAGGCATTATGCATATTCGCTCGCCATCACGGATACCTTTTCAACTCCTTTTTGCTTAGCTCCACCTTCACGGTGAAAGGTGAAACGAAACCGTCGAGATTTCTATAGCTTCAACCCTTAGGACTATTGCGATTAGGGTACTTTGGGGGGCTGTCACGTACCCCCTCGCCCATACCGGTCTGTGTGGAAACAGAGGAAACACGTCAATTATGTCGTTTGCAGGCTCGGCTCTTCCTGCACCTCCTGAATTTTCCACAATTACGCGATTTAGCTTGGTCTCTGGAACCCCCTCGCCTCTAACCAGCACCTCACATGAACTCTCCTTCACTCCGCCTTCGTTCGATATGTTGGCTTCAATGATCCACCTGTTAGGAGTATTAGCAACCGGGTCAAAGAGAATCTTGAGGAATACCGGCTGGGTGCTGAGCCTATCTCGGAGATATAGGAAGAGAGATAGTCCTCCAGCCAACCAACCAGTCACACCAATAGTGAAGTCAAGGGGTTTGCTAAGCACGGTTAGCAGAATCGCACCGATTGCAAAGAGCGCTACAAAGACGATGGTGATTGCACCAGAAACTCTCCATCTTGGGCTTACCAAGGTTTCCGGGAAAGGATTGTCTCAGGCAGTATTAAGATTGGAGACTGCTCCCTCAAACGATGTCTATTAGGAGGGAGGTGAGTTGAAGCATCTGACTTAAATCGTGGAGGAGTAACGCCAACTTCAAAGCCCTACTCACGCACAAGGTTCGGAACCATTCCCACTCGAAAGCTCTGATTATGTCGGCTCCTCATCAGCATAAGTTGGGGCTCGCCATTCAAGCATCAGTTTTGGGTCTATGACATTAGAGTATGCCGAAAAGAGTCTGTTGAGGATCGGTACCGCTCCGTATGAGCCAGCAATTTGACCATTGCCCGTTGCATACCGCACTATCGAGTTGATTTGGTCTTTCGTAAAATCAATGTCTGATTCCAAAAGCTCAGAGTTCAATGTCGCGTCGGCATAAGAATGGCTGTTGGAGAACCTTAGAATCAAATCCTCGACCGTTAAGAGTGCCTTGTCCAGTAGGACCTTAACCAGTTTCTTGAAGCTCAGTTCTTCATCGTCAATATCCCACTTCAATGCCTGGATTTTTCCGATGAATCCGTATGGGTCATCCTGAATCTTGATAGGAACAATGACCTTGCGAAGGGCAATTGCTATGCCTGTCTCTTGATCAGTCCAGTCGGACGCAGCGAAACTCTCCGTCAGAAGAGGAATGAACGCGTCGCATTCTCTTAGGCTCTTGAGAATAGCTTCCTGCCAGTCCTGCGACGGATTGATGTCCTCGTGAGCAACGAAGACCTCGCACCCAAGACCTTCAAGCTCGTCCTTTAGTGTCCCGGCAAGTTCCTTGTCATGATGAGAGTGGCTCAGGAATATCTTCGTCGGTGTTCTTACGCCCGAGCTCCTAATTGAAACGGTAGTCAATTTGGTTCCTTAACAATTCTTGGAGTCGCAGAGAAGATGGAGGCTCGTTGATACGATAGGTGCGGGCAGGCTCCTCTATCACCGAGACACCCTCACGCCTTAGCGCTGCAAGTGCCTTTTCAAACTGTTTGGCTCGAAAGGAAGTGTTGAGACTCTGATTCACGTATTGAACAAGCTCAGAGATACTCATCGGTTTCTCGCTCAGTACCGTTACTATCGATTCGTAGACGCGTGCGGCTGTGCCAACCACAGGTTTCCTCTTTGGGGGTGTCATGAGACTCTGAACCTCCCTTTGGGAACCCGCTCGACATTTGGAGTTTCTGGTAAGGATTAGGATCGTTGATTGATGGTGGAGCGGTCGCAGAGCGTATCTATTGCACACATATCGAGAAGTAGTTCAGACGGCAACAAGGCACAGGCACATAGGAGACTAGGGTAGAAGAAGCATATTCGAGGTCAAGGGTTTGTTTGACCAATGTGCGGCTGACAACGTAGGTAGTTTATGATAACAAGATTACAACGCGGTGCCTCATTGCCGTCAAGAATCCCCAGGAGGTGAGAGAAAAATATGGGACATCAAGATTGCGACCCTGACAAGACGAAAGAAGAGTTTGACGACGACAATCGTTCCGATCAACTAAACCCGAACAACGACGAATACGCGGGCGACGAGTAACGAGATTCGATAGCTTACATTCCAACCCCTTGTTTTCTTTCAGCCTCCGGAGCGTAGGGCAAAGCTGTCTGCCTCAAGTGGCGTTTGGTTCGCGAGAGTGTTCGAGCAATTGCTCAAGCCTCTCTTGATCTTTCTTGAGGTCTTCAAACTCTGCCGATTGGGTATCATAAAACGCAACGACAATCCATGGTTCAACCTGGGTAAGGACGTGGATTATCGAGTAATCGAAAGCCAGTTGGTTTCCATCGCTAAGGGCTGAAAGTCTATCGAGGCGTCCCGGCTCCAACAACAACACATGGCACACAATTGTTGGCTTCTTGAAAGACCGTGTATCTATATGCAGAATGACATCCTTCTTCTTCCGTCGGTACGAAGAGGTTCCCTCCATGAGTTGACGTGGAATTCCGAACACGAGAAGGAAATTCAATCCTTTAACTGCGTTCAAAGGCGTCCGGTTCTTGTATGGAACCTTTCTTCCACCCATCTCCCAATGTGTACGCCCATCTTTATGATAGGAGAAGTGGAAGCCCACCCCTTTGAGGCTCCATCCCGCGTACAATCCGTTTGGGGTTCGCGCAATCCAAAGTATCCTTTTTGTATCTGATCCGTTTGTGGCTAAGACTTCGATTTCTGAACGCTTTGGAGGAGGCTTAGATGTCAACAGGAAGGAACCAGCGATTGAAGAAAAACACCCATAACAGAAAGAATCGTCCCAATCACGATGAGACGGGCATCAGTCAGTGCCATCATTGAACATATTGTCTACATCCACTCTCGCTTGAGAGTTTACCGAGAAATCCTCTGTGTAAGTTTCGCGGTCTTGTTCTTTGAGGTTTGGATTTCGGTTCGTCTTGGCTAATTCGGCTATCTGGTTGTCTCGGTACTTTTGGTTTGCTTTTCTTTGTCTTACGTTTTGAGGACGAAGACCAACATAGGAAAGAGTCAGTATGCCAACTACGGAGAGGGCAACAAAGGTGATTGTAATCAAGCGAAACAGGATGCCAACTGTGTTAACATCCCATCGATGTAGCCACGCTTATAGACTTCGATGGGGATGCAGAGGTTAGCGGACTTGGATTCGGAATAGTTGCGCTCGCGGTCCTCAGCAATCTTGAGAAGAAGAAATCTTCACGATCTCGACTGGAAGAAATGGGCACGCTGGATGGTTTCCACTCGAAACGGTGTACTCACACTTGTAATGATCCTTGGCTCCGTGCTGTTGGGACTCGCTATTTCTCTCAACTTTCCACCAATGTGGTTTTACCTTCCGCAATCACAAAGGAACGCGGGCTCTTGTACTGCGTTAGGAGACTGCACAAATCCTGACGTAGTTAGGGGTTTGATGTTCTTCCTACCTTTTTCTCCGCTTCTCTTCATGAGGTTTGATGATGCAGGGTGGACGTACAACCTTAGAGGAAGCGAAAAACAATTCAGCTTCGTTTTGAAACTGATTGGATTTATGGGTGTCAGTTCCTCTGGAGGAGAACTTCTTTCTGCTCTTGCCCAGCTAAATTTCCAGTTTCTCACAGCGGGATTACTCTCGCTTCTTTCTTTACCATTGCTCGGTTGGATGATGAAACACTCACGTTATGTTCATCAAAGAGAGTTCGGCTCCCTCGGCGCAACGGATTTTGTTTTTCTGGGATTTCTCTATACTACACTTCTGCCTTTGTCAACGATCTTCTTCCTTCCGTCTATCTTCTATGTTGGCCTAACGGATTTTAGCTTACTTCTCGTTGGCAGTCCTGTTTTCTCACATTTCCGGATGAAGTTCATCTCAATGAAATTATTGGAAGAGTCTCGCTACGGATTGTGACGGAGCGCGATTCGTGTCAAGAAGTAGCAAACTCATGTGAGCGAAAACCAGATCGCCGTTTTGGTTTTGCGAGCGGCACTATGTTGAGCATAAGAAAACATGCTCGTTCAAGTGATTCACGTTGGCTAAAGCTCGTAGCTGTTGAGTGTCCAAGATGTGGCAGTCACGCATTGCAACTGGGCTTAAGGACGTGGATGCTGGCGAACTTGTGAGTTTTGGGTGTCCCAGATGCGTGCATAGGCTTCTTGAACATTCTTAGCAATCTTCCCATACCGCTTGAGATAGACCCCTTCCAGAAACCGAGGGTTAACCGACATGGTAGGTTCCAACTTGCATTGAAGAGGGAAGGGCTATAACTCGCAACCCAGAGTGAGAATTCGGATCGACCAAGATGGGAGCCTCGAGAGTTGTCATTGAGAATGAAATCTCGCAATATCCTTGGATTCAAGCGTCTACAAAAACCTGTATCGACTGGTTGAAGGGTCTACAAAACCAATAATGAGCTGCCTGGGTTGGGTGATCAGCGTGTTGGTAGGGTTTTGTTTGTGAGGCGGGGTTGTTCTAGTTCTTTAAGTCGTTTTTCCCAGTCTTTGAGTTGTAGGTCTCGTAGTATTGTGTTGAGTACTTGTGCTGTGTAGGTGTGTACTTGTGTCCAGTGATGGCGTTCTGCAAGGGATAATTCTGGGTCGTTCATTTTTCCTGTGAGGCCCGGAGGCTTTCGCGTAGCTGGTAGACGAGTTCGTGTCGGAGCCTTTCCTGGCTCGGCAGCCTCATACGGTTCTTGGTCGAGCTCGGCCAGCTCAACGAACGAGTGGGCTACTGGCACCCTCATCGAGCAGAAATGATCGAGTGTCGTTGAGCGCAGAATTCTGACGAACGGATACTAGTCGGGCGATGCGAGCTGCAGCTTTCGGGCGAAGTTGATGAGGTCGTGGAGATGGTTCTCGACGTTAAACCTGTAGGTCTGCGCGTTGCCTACCCTTCGTCCCTTCTTGACGAGTCCACGCTTCTGCAGTCTCTCCAGAGACTTCTGCACAGTCTTATAGTCCAGACTGGATGACTCGGCCAGCATGGCCACCGTCTGTTCCATGTTGCCTGCTATGACTGATTCGTCGAGCAGTCTTGCTATGGCTCGGCCCTGGGGGTTTCCGAAGAGGCTTGTCAAAGGTCCTTCTGGATGCTTCATTCTTCTTACCTACCTACCTTCCTACTTACTTACCTACCTACCCTTGCACGCTCCTGTTATATAAGTCAGTAGTACACGCCAAGGAGATTGGACTCCATTCCAAAGCTAAAGCCAGGCGATCCCAGGCACGTCCAAGGTTTCATCATTTACAAGCTATGGATGAAGCAATGTTGGGCGAGAGGAGGTCAGCACAACCGCTCCATCGACCTCGAGCACGACCTGCCTACCAGCTACCCCAGACAGCACGCAGCCGAAGTTCTCAAACAGGCTGAGGAACTCAAGAAGATAGGTCTGATTACTTACTGGCCAGCCGCTGGGGGACGGAAGGCCGTTGCCGCAGTCCCTTCGAAACCTGCGTTAGAGGCGGCTATTCCGATAGTCAACGACTACTTGGTCTCAGTCGGCGAGAACCCAATTGAAGGGGATATCCGTGAAGCTCTGACTGGGAAGCGGTCCGAAAAGAAGGAGCCTCTCACTCCAGAAGAACTGCGAAAGTTTGCAAGGCTTCACAAACGCCAAAGATAGGCAGATGACTTAGGCATGAGATTTGAAATTGGTCCATATCAGCATGAACAAAGCTGAGAGAAGACTGGACAAACGTTCAGTAGTGGGTTTAGCGTTGATTCTTCCATGCAGTGTCTATAAGCGTCTCGAGTATTGAAGTCGTATCGCGTAGATCCTGGAGCACTTTTGCGGAGTCCATCCAAAACATGGACTCACGGCCTAGTTCTTTGAACGCCGCGGCTATCTCAGATTTTGGTGAACCCTTTGCTGACATATCTTGAACCAGTCGGACCGCCTTCTTTGCAAAAATGCGACTCTGTCTCTCCTGGCGATTGGCTAAGTGAGCGACGAAATTCCCGTGTTCTTGGATTCTTCTGACGGCTCGCTCTTGACTGCCCGAAAGCATCCCGGTTTTCCGAATTGCCTCCGCAAGTTCGGCGAAATAGACTGTCCTCGCTTCTCCGTCAAGAGTCTTCGGAGTTTCGGATATCACGCGGTCTTTGTCCCATCTTCTCGTCAGAATCGAGTAGAAACCAGTTTCGAGGGTTGCTCTACAAAGTAGGTAGGCACCTTGGTAGACGGCAGAGTCGAAAGCTAGAGCGGCTTGCGCGAAGAGAACGTATGCTTCCCCGAGGATGTCGAACGTTTTGTCGATTCTATCCCCCAAGGAAGAGTGCAACTCTATCCAGAGGCGATTCCCCCAGCGGGGACTTTCTTCGACCTTAGCCAATTTGGACAGCTTTCGGCCTTCGTACATAGGCTAGCTTATCTGTCTGAGTGAAGACCTGCACCCATCTTCTAGATCCTCGTTGAGCTCATCCGACCCGATCTCGCTTTTTGGCGGAAGTCCCCACTCGTAGTTCGACCATCTGTTGGCATCGCGGTTGGTTTCATATGCTAGAATCGGCGATCCCTCGCTTGTTCTATTACCTTCAGTCGTTTTTCCCACTCTTGGAGTTGTTGGTCGCGTAGTATTGTGTTGTATACTTGTGCGGTGTACGTGTGCACTTGCGTCCAGCGTTGGCGTTCTGCGAGCGTCAGCTCTGGGTTTTTCATCTGTTCTTGTGATGATCGGAGGCTTTCGCGCAGCTGGTAGACGAGTTCGTTTCTCAGCCTTTCCTGGCTCGGCAGTCTCTTACGCTTCTTGACCGGACCTTTACCGACTAGACCGGTACTATCGATCGGTTGTCCTAGGTGTGGTTGCGCTTCCTGCTCCAATCCTATCCTATCCTTTTTTTTTCCAAGCTCTGGGCGTCATCTCCCGTAGGCGCGTCGATGCTACTCAGGGGAAGACTATGCGGTAGGATCCTGAGACCGACAAGACCTGCGGAAGAGGGACTGCTTTTCTCTACTGGACATACTGGCTCTCCGTCCACTTAAACGATGTCGTCCCGGGAGGCATGCTTGTCGACAACGACGTTAATCGTCGGACAAGGACGAAAAAATACGTCGACTCAATGGAAACACGATAACGGCGAGTATTGGTTAGCAGCGAGAATATTTGTTAGTGTGAAGAGTGTGTGATCCATTGTTTTGAAAGGATCTAAGAAGCCGGATTTGCACCGGGATGATGTGTATCCGTGGGATCGGACTAGAGGCCAGGTGAGCAAGTGCATTTACTGTAGGGCTGATTGTCTCTGGGCTGTGTGTACAGAGTGTAGAGATCTGATTGCACGGGGGAAGCCTCCTAGGACTCCGGTCTATAGACCGGCAAAGAAGGGTCTGTATCGTCGTCATACGTTCGGTGGCGAAGTTCGATGAGCATGCTCGTTTTCGTTTTTGGC
>WNGQ01013991.1_pt1 | contig 13683 bp, 10 predicted proteins | sample 5407661 | NCBI WGS metagenome assembly WNGQ01 (sample SAMN13153382, study PRJNA577476) | soil metagenome | isolation source: 60 cm soil or saprolite under Garry oak tree replicate 2 | place: USA:California | collected 2016-06-15
GCGTATTTGCGCTGGTTTTACGACGACTTTTTCGATGACCGCGGCATGTCGGCGAACATCCACGTGAGCTGGCTCGATCCCTGCAAGGTGCGCCGGGTCACCGCGGTCGGCAGTAAGAAGATGGCCGTCTACGACGACCTCAATGCCGAGGAGCGGATCCGCATTCTCGACAAGGGTGTCAACGTGCCGCAGGACGGCGGCAACCTCACCCAGCCACCGACGTCCTACCGCTACGGCGATATCGTCGTCCCCTTCATCGCCTCCGACGAGCCGCTGGCGGTGCAGGACCGGCACTTTATCGAGTGTATTGAACGTGGTGCGCAACCCCTGACCGATGGCGCGAACGGGCTCGCGGTGGTGGAAACGCTGGAAGCCGCAGAGTTGTCGCGGCGATTGGGCCGGCCGGTGCTGCTCGAGGAGGTCGGCACCGACAGCGAGCTCACCAGGTCGATCGGCGAGGGCAACGGCCATCGGGTCGCGTCCCAGCCGGCAGCCATGCTTCAGGAGGTGGGATGAGTCCCGTCGTTCCGTTCACCGACCTTTACGCGATGACCCGCGAGGTCCGCGACGACATCGAGCAAGGATGGGAGCGCTTGCTCGAGAATGGCCGGTTCATCGGCGGCGAGGTAGTGGAGGAGTTCGAGCAGGCCTGGGCCGCCTACTGTGGAACGGCGCACGCGGTCGGCGTGGCGAATGGCACTGATGCCCTGCAGCTCATCCTCATGGCGTCAGGGATTGGTCCTGGCGACGAGGTGATCGTGCCGACCAACTCGTTCGTGGCCTCGGCAGAGGCGGTCGTCCTCGCCGGGGCCACACCACGCTTCGCGGACGTGAGCCCAGGGACGTTGCTGCTCACGCCCGACGCCGTCGAGGAAGCCATCACGCCGCGGACTCGTGCGCTGATCGTGGTGCATCTCTACGGCCAGATGCCGGACATGGATGCGCTCTGCCGGACCGCGGAAAGGGCCGGTCTCTTGCTCATCGAAGATGCGGCGCAGGCTCACGGCGCGACCTGGCGCGGCAGGCGGGCCGGGTCGTTCGGCCGCGTGGGCAGCTTCAGCTTCTACCCGGGGAAGAACCTGGGGGCTTTCGGCGATGCTGGCGCCGTCGTGACGGCGGACGCTGAGCTGGCGAAGCAGATCAGGAGCCTGCGCGACCATGGCCGCGTCACTGGATCGCATTACCGCCACGACTTGATCGGCACCAACAGCCGGCTTGACGCGCTACAGGCGGTCGTCTTGTCAGCGAAGCTTCGCAGACTGGACGACTGGAACGAGGCGCGCCGGAGACTCGTCGCACAATACCGGGCCGCGTTCGAGTCCGGCCCCGTCCGCCTGGTCGAGGACGAGCCGGGAGCGCGGGGCGTCTACCATCTGGCGGTCGCACGGGTGCCGGAGCGGGCGCGGGTGCAGCAGCGGCTCACCGCGATGGGCATCCAGACCGGGATCCATTACCCGATTCCCTGCCATCAGCAGGTGGCGTACCGGCGTTTCGCCGCGTCACCCCTGCCGGTCAGCGAGGCGGCCGCCGAGGAAGTCCTGTCGCTTCCGATGTTTCCGCACCTGCGCGACGACCAGATTGCGCTCGTCTGCGACGCGGTTCACGAGGCGCTTGCGGTTGAAGAGGTGCACATTGCCTGACGTGCTGGCCGGCGAGGGATTGCAGCTCGACCCAAGCGCCATCCTCGGCTATCCGCTTTCGCGAGGCGCGCTCAGCGATCTGGTGCTGGGACGGGACGCGCGGATCCGCAGCAACAGCGTGGTTTACCTCGGATCGCGCATCGGCGCGCGATTCCAGACGGGTCACAACGTGGTGATTCGTGAAGAATGCCGCATCGGCGACGACGTGTCGGTGTGGAGCAACTCGGTCATCGACTACGGATGCCGCATCGGCGACCGGGTCAAGATCCATTCGAACTGTTATATCGCGCAATACACCGAGATCCAGGACGGCGCGTTCCTGGCCCCCGGGGTGACGATCGCCAATGACCTCTACCCGGGGCAGCCGGCCTCGGCCAGGTTGATGTCGGGACCGCTGATCGGGGCCGGGGCCCAGATCGGAGTCAATGTGACGATCCTTCCTTTCGTGCGCATCGGTGCCGGATCGCTCATCGGTGCGGGGTCTGTCGTTGTCCGTGATATTCCCGACGGGGCCGTGGCGTTCGGCAATCCGGCAGTGGTGCGCGGCGATGTCGGCCACCTGCAAGGCATCGAAGATCGGGTCGATCCGGTGCGCGACTCCGTCAGCCGCTACCGATTCACAGGACCTGCGAACGGCGCTCGTCCGGAAGCGGGGTCGACATCGCCATGATCCGCCGGGAGCCGCTGGGGCGGCCGCTCCTCGCGCCCGCGGCGGAAGCCGCCTCCGTTGCGAGGCCGCGCCTCGAGAAGCGCCTTTTCGACCTCTGCCTGGGATCGGTTTGCCTGGTCCTGACGAGCCCGCTGCTGGTGGTCGTGGCGCTGCTGGTCCGGCTCACCAGCCCCGGCCCCGCCCTGTTCCGGCAGGTCAGGGTCGGTCGCGGGGGCCGTCCCTTCATGCTCTACAAGTTCCGCACCATGTACGACGGTAGTCCGAGCGACGTTCATCGAGAGTACGTCTCCAGGCTGCTCGCAGATGATCAGCCTCCGGCCGGCGGGCGACGGGGCCTGTACAAGCTAGAGGATGACGCGCGGATCACGCCGCTCGGGCGGCTGCTGCGGCGGAGCAGCATCGACGAGCTGCCGCAGTTGTTCAACGTCATCCGCGGAGAGATGTCCCTGGTGGGCCCGCGTCCGGCGCTCCCCTGGGAAGCGGAAGTGATGGCGCGCACCCACGCCCATCGGTTTCATTGCCTGCCGGGTCTCACTGGACTGTGGCAGGTCAGCGGCAGAAGCCGTTTGACCATGAGGCAGGCCCTCGACCTCGACGTCGACTACGCACGCCGGCAGAGCATTCGTCTCGATCTCCTCATCCTGCTCAAGACCGTGCCGGCCGTGCTCGCCACCCATGATGCAAGCTGAGCCGGTCGCGGCCGCCCGCGACTCGATGACGGTTACCCCCTACCCGGCCCTCCCCCGCGAGTGGGGGAGGCAAGCCAGGTGGCTGCTTTCACTGTCGATCCTCCTCGCCGTGGCCGTCGGCGCGGGCACTGCCGTTAACCCGCTGCTGGCGCTGCTGGCGCTGTCGCTGCTGGTGGCGGTGGCCGCTGTGTGGAAGTGGCCGCCGCTTGCCGCCTATGCCCTTATCGGGCTGACGCCCTTGACCGCGGGCATCAGCCGTGGCACTGCCCTGCCCTTCGTTCGCGTGAACGAGGCGATTGCCCTGGTGGTCGGCGTCGCGCTGGTGACGCGTTTCATCGTCCAGCTGCGAACCGGCCAGCTGCCGAAGTTGCGGCTGGGTAGCGTCGAAGTATCCATGGTGCTGCTCGCTGTTTGCAGCTCGGTGGTGCCCCTGTGGTGGATGACGGTCCGCCAGCGAGTGATGACGGGGGACGACCTTTTGTATGGCCTGGTCCTCTGGAAGTACTTCGGTCTCTACGTGCTCATCCGGATGAGCGTGAGCACTGACCGACAGATTCTCCGATGCCTGCGGATCTCTGTCGTGGCCGCCTGCGTCGTGGCCGTGCTCGCGATCCTTCAGTCGCTGGGACTGTTCGGGGTTCCCCGGATTCTCGCGATCTGGTACCCCGCCTTCGGATTCAACGGAGCCACAAACACGTTTTCAGCCCGGGGAAGCTCCACGCTGGGGTTGCCGGCTGCAACCGCAGATCTGATGCTCTTCAACCTGGCGATCGTGAGCGGGGTGTGGATGCGATCCCGCCGGCATCGTGCCCTTCTCGTTCCCGCCGCGGCCCTGCTCGTCCTGGCCGCGCTGTCTGCCGGCGAGTTCTCCAGTGCGATCGGCCTGGGGGTGGCGGTCATTGCCATCGCCGTCGTGACGAACTCCGCGCGGCTGCTGGCGATCTTCGTTCCAGCCGGGCTGGTCTCGTCCCAGCTTTTGCAGCCGGTCTTTGCCGCGCGGCTCAGCGGTTTCCAGTCGGTGGCGGGGCTGCCGGTGAGCTGGATTGGACGGCTGCAAAACCTGCAGAGCTACTTCTGGCCGACGCTGTTCTCGCATTGGAATTTCCTGCTCGGGGTTCGCCCCTCCGCCCGCATCCCCGTCGCCAGCCAGGTGACTGGCTTCGTCTGGATCGAGAGCGGCTATACCTGGCTGCTCTGGGGCGGGGGCATCCCGCTCTTCGCCGCTTTCGTCTTCTTCGTCGTGGCGACGGCGAAGCGGGGCTGGGACGCCGCCCACAAGAACCTCGGCGCCGCCGGCGTGGCCGGAATCGCAAGCTTTGTCGCGATCATCGTGACCGCTGTCCTGATGGCGTTCGACCCGCATCTCACCTATCGGGGCTCGGCGGACCTGATGTTCGTCCTCATTGCCCTGGCAACACCGCGCGACAGGCGTGCGGCGACAGCGCGCGCCCAAATTACTGCCGCTCAGGTGGCAGAGGAGGTCTCAGTGTGATGAACGACGAGTGGACTCGCGAAATCAGCGAGGCAAGAAAGGGGATCGTCCGACGCGAGCTACGAGCGGGCAATGGTGTCCCGTCGCCTTCGCGATTCACCCTGGCAGGCCTGGGGCCGTGGCCACGGGTCATCCTGAAGCATTGGTCGTGGATCGTGCTGATGACGGTGGTGGTGACAGCGGCCGCGACGGCGCTGGCGGAAACGCAGCCCCGCGTGTACCGGGCGCAGGCTGAGGTTGCCGTCTACCCCGCGTCGTCCGGCAGCAGCGCCCTGCAGCCGTACGTCATGGGAACCGAGAAGGGGATCGCAGCCTCGGGCGATGTGCTTTCGATCGCTTCGCACTCATTGCTGATTTCGCAAACCACGTTGCAACGCGGCTTGTCGGTCACCGTCCCGGTCGATACCGATCTCCTGGTGATCTCGTTCACCGACCCCAATCCGCAGATGGCGCAAAGTGTGGCTCAGGGTGTTGCCCAGGCCTACGTCGCCTACCGGACCTGGGAAGCCTCGTCGGCCACCACCGGCAAGACGCCGCCGGCCCCTCCGGTGGGGGCATTACAGCCTTCGGTCGTCAGCGATGCGACGCTCCCCACCTCACCGGTGAGTCCGAACCGCCTCTTGATCGTAGGCGCGGCCCTGATCCTTGGCCTCGTCCTCGGGATTGGGCTGGCCCTGATCCGTGACATGATCGACGATAGCCTGCGCGGTCTGCAGGACCTCGAGACGCAGGCCGAGAGCACGGTCCTGGCGCAGATCCCCGCCTTCCAACGCAAGCGACGCAGCCCCGCCGATCGGCTGATCATGGTTCGCAATCCGGCGTCTCCGGTGGCCGAGGCCTATCGCAACCTGCGGACGCGCGTGCTGCAGGTGGCGGCGCGGCGCCGTGTCAACGTGCTCCTCGTCACCAGCCCGGGACGGGAGGATAAAACCACGGTCGCGGCAAACCTGGCGGCGGCGCTGGCGCAGTCGGGGCGGCGGGTCGTGCTTGTCTGCGCCGATCTCCGATGGGGAAGCACGCATGCCCTTTTTGGATTGCCCACGCGGCCGGGCCTCGCCAAGGTGATAGACGGGGATGCCGCGCTGGCGCACGCCCTGCGCTGGACCGAGGTTCCTCGGCTCCAGGTGCTCCCGGGCGGGCCAGCGCCTGCCGACCCGTCGAGCGCGTTGCAATCGCCTGCCTTTCGCACGTTGCTGATGGAGCTGCGGAGCGAGGCGGATTTCGTGGTGATCGAAGCGCCTCCCGTCCTGGCCAGCGCTGATACGCCGGCGCTTGCCGAGCTGGGCGGGATGATCGTGCTCGTGGCCGACGCCCGGACGTCCACGCGTGCCGAGGTACAGGCTGCGAGTCACGAGCTCGGGCACGTCCGCGATGGGCTGATCGGCTGTGTGCTCGACAACGTGGGCCGACCGCTCCGCATGCTTCAACCATTTAAGCCATCCGCGATGACAGACGTCGACGCGGCGCGAACCTGGTCACAGGCAGGTCCTCGCGACGAGTCGACCTTGATAACGGCGCTCGCCGCGAACGGCGGGGAGCTGAACCACGAACAGCAAACCACGGCAATTCATGGGGAGGTGTGAACGATGCTCGTTGAACCGCAGATCACTCAGACCGACCACGGGGAGGCGGAGGCCTGCCGGCTGTATCTCGTCCGGCACGGCACGACCACGCTGAACGTCCAGAATCGTTACCGCGGACGCCGCGATATCCCGCTCGATACGCAGGGTTATCAGGACGCGGTTGACGCGGCTCGACGACTATCCAGCGTGGGGCTGGCCGCTGTCTACACCGGGCCACTTCGCCGCGCGATGGCGACCGGCCAGATCATTGCGGATGCGTCAGGCGTGCCGGACCTGCGTATTCTCCATGGCCTCAACAACCTTGACTACGGCGCATGGGAGGGCATGACGGCAGACGAAGCGGCGGCCTACGACCCGGAGGCCCACGCGCTTTACCGTAGCTCGCCCAAGGAAGCCGCGTGCCCCCAGGGAGAGCGGCTGATCGACGCCCAGCGACGGATGATCGCGGCGCTGCAGCTGATCGGCTCCCGCCACCCCGGAGAGTCGGTCGCCGCGGTGACGCATGCGGTCATGATAAGGCTGATACTCGTGGCACTCAATGGAGTCCAGGGGGAGAACTGGCGTCATCCGATCGGGCGAGGCTCGGTCACCGAATTCCATGTCGACGGCACGATCCAGCTCGCGGCCCTGCCCGAGGAGCTTGGCTCGGTGCTGAGTTCGATGCCTCGCCTTACCGCAGGGACAGCGATGTCGGGATGACCTGGGCGGTCCTCACGCGGGCCCCCGCCGCGCCGGCGGCGGCGCTCAGCGGCCTGGCGAGCGCCGACGGCTCGGACGATGGAACTCGGGCGAATGCGAAAGGTGGTAGTGAAGGCCGCCGGATAGGGTCGGGGTCGAGTCGCGCCCGAAGTAGGCACCACCTTTCGAGCATTTGATCGCTTCGTGCGGAGGCGCCTCTCCCGGGTTGTGCTGCAGCCACCACTGTCGGGCCTCGGTGAGCGAGTTGAAGGTCAGGATGGCGCCAGTCTCGCGATCGCGCGCGGGGAAAAGATCCGGCGTCTTGTAAAGCCGCCATCGCCCGGTCTTCAGCTGACGTGCCTCAGCCATGGGCGTGTACTTCTCCTGCTTCTTCACAGCCCCGCCGGCAGGGTCCGCTTCGGCTCGAGTGGCTGTAGCGGGCCCCGATGGATCCGCCACCGGCCCGTCTTCAGCCGCTTGGCTTGCGCCATTGCATTAGGTGCAACGTCCCGATCGGGGGAATTTGACGGCCGGCGAGCCGCCCGGCGCGGAGGCCCGCTGCCCGGTGCCGGCTGTCCAGTCACGGAAGACTTGCCGGGAAGGGCTAGGCAGGGTATGATCCCTAGGCGCGATCTGGAGGAGGGAAACATGAGAGCGTCGCCGAGATCTGGCCAAACGCCCTTTCGCCGTTGACCGACGGCAGCGATCTGATGGGCGAGATCTGGCCGAACGCCGCCGTCCTCGGTGATGGCGTTGGCAGCCCGGATAGCGAGGACGCCCAGAACTGAGTCCCCGCCAGACACCGTAACGACTAAATCGAAGGAAGGAAGCAAGAGGTGGCGACGCGAAAAGGGACTCTATACCTTAGTCCTCGGACCCCCGATCAGCTGGGGCCGCGGATCAGGAAAGCTCGCATGGAGCTCGGGCTAAGCCTGGCGGCGGTCGTGCAGAAGGACTTCAGCCGCGCATTCCTTAACCAGATCGAGCTCGGGCGTGCTCGACCGTCGACCCGAACGCTGCAGATCATTGCCGAACGGCTCAAGCGACCGATCGAGTACTTCCTGCAGGAGCCAAACAGCTCGACAGCAGCGCTCGAGTTCCAGCTGGCCGAGGCGGCCACCCGCTTGCGTCGCGGCGACGGGGAGCGGGCGCGGGACCTGATGGTAGAACTGCTGGCACGGCCTCAGGTCGCGCCGGAAACGCGGGCGCGGGCCCAGCTCATCCTGGCGGAGGCCCTGCTGAAACTGCGAGATTTCCCGGCCGCGGTCGAGATCCTGAAGGCGGCGATTAGTGCGAGCGAGGCGTCCCGGTCGCCGGCGCGCAGTGTTGAGCTGTACGACCGTATGGGCACGGCCTTCTATCAGCAGCGGCAGCCGCACGAAGCCGGGCGCTGGTGGGACAAGGCGATCAATGCCTATGAAGATGCCGAGCTCACCGATCCACTGCTGAAGGCGCGTATCGTCGGGCATCGCGCCAATCTTCACTATGTCGCCGGCGAGCCGCGGGAGGCCATCGCCGGCTATCAGGCCGCGATCGCGGCTGCGGAGAATGTCCTCGACGTGCAGGTGCTGGGCGGGATCTATGAAGGACTGGCCATGTCGTTCCGGAAGACCGGCGACCTCACGCGCGCGCTCGATTATGCGCAGCGCAGCCTGCGGCTGTTCGAGACTCTGCAGGACGTTCGCATGAGTGCGCAACTTCGCAATAACATGGCCGAGATCCTGCTCAGCCAGGGGCGGACTCATGAGGCGGAGAATCTCTTCCTGTTCGGTGCCGAGCAGCTGTCGCGGGTCGGCGATCGCGACCTTCTGCCGCACCTGATCGCCGGCGCCGCTGAGGCGGCGCTGAATCGTGGCGATCAGCCGCTCGCCGCGAAGCGGATCGGCCAGGCGCTGGACGCCACCGAGGCGACTTCCGACGGCCTGGCTGAGCTGGCAGCGCGTCGCGTCGCCGGGAGAGTGGCCGCAGCCGCGGGCGATGCCGAAAAGGCACGCGAGCATTTCGAACGCGCCCTCGAGCTGGCCGAGAAGCTTGACAGTGCCACGGATGTCAGCCGGGTGGCGTTCGACTACGCCGAGGTCCTGGAGGAACTCGGCGACGAACGCGAGGCGCTGGCCCGCTACCGGCAAGCGTATCGGGCCCGGCAGGCGGCCCGGCCCTAGGTTCTAACCGCCGCCGGGGTCCTCTACCCCGCGCTCACCCGATAGAGGCGCCAGTCGGCACGGTCGCCAACGTTAGGGAAATCCTGAACCACGTGACCGACCCCTGCACCCGACCCGTACAGGCCGGGGTATGCTTGGTTGATGGCGTCCAGGCTTGCCAGTCCCCCCTCGCGAGGCACGAGGATGTACTGGACACCCGTCCCGCTGGGATCAGCGATTGCCTGCTTGAAATCCCGATCGGAGGTGATCACGAACTGTTCAGGGCGCTTTGAGCTGAGAACGATGACGAAGCCCATGAAGCTGTCGACCAGCACCGAGCCACGCGGCAGGTGCAACCCGTCAAGATAGGCCGCAATGGCGCGTTCGGTAACGAAGCGCCTCGCCGCCCGCTGCTGATCAGCCGTCGCCTGGCCCCCCGTGGTGAGATAGGCGAGTTCGTGCCCTTCCTCCGGGGCAACCGATGGATCGGTCATGGCCGCCGCGCTGGCGGCCACCGCCACAGCCACGCTCATCACCGCCCCTCGAAGTCCCAGCCGGCCGATAGTTTCGCCGAGATCTGCCTCGCCAACGCTAAATCCTGCCATCAGGACGGCTAACGGGATCACAACGATGAAATACCTCAACCACGGAGCGATCGTGCCGTTGCTGCGAGCCCAGCCGGCGAAGAGGAGGACCGGGACCAACACCGCGATGATGGCCAGGACGCGAAGATCCCGACGCCGTGCCGCGTGGAGGCCTCCGAAGGCGATTGCGACAATGAGCAAGGGTTGCAGGGCGAGCACCTGGACCAGCGCCCCAAGGACATCGGCCCCCGAATGCCCGAGGGAGAGCGTGCGCATTTGCGAGTCGTTGCCGTAGATCGACGCGAACTGCTCGAAGGGATGGCCGACGATGATGTAGCTGGCCACCGCCCATACCGCCACCGCCAGCGCGAATGGGGCGCCCACAATGGCGGCGTCGCAGAGAGCCGTCACCAGCCGCCGCTCGCGGTTTGCCTGACCTCGCATCCAGCTGACGATGGCGACGACAGCGAGCGCGCCGAGGCCCGCCGGCAGCGCTTCGTAACGGCACAGGTACGCGCCACCAAGCGCGAGGCCGGCGTAAACCTGCCACTCGAGTCGACCGGTGTGGAGCCAGGCCATCAGGAAACGGACGGAGAGGATCAGGAAGAAGAGGAAGAGGGCTTCGCTCATGCCGTTGGCACCGTAAAAAATGATCATCGGATGAAGGGCAAACAGCAGCGTCAGAATCAGACGCCAGGCTCGCGCGATCGCCAAATCGTTCAAGATGCGCCAGGTCAGGTAGACGGCGCCGCCCATGGAAACAGCGGAAACGATGTTGGCCGCGAAGCCCAGCTGCACCAGTTGCGGGAAAATCAGCTTGAACGGAAGCAGCGGCAGCATCAGAAGCGACGGCAAGGGGCTCCAGACGAAGCCGATCGCCGCGAGATGTGGATCTCGGCTGAACAGGACATACTCGGCATTGCCGACGCGGCTGAGCGCGTCGGCTTGAATGATGTTGGCGCCAAAAACCAGGAGAACCGCGACCGCGAGGTAGCCGGTCAATGCCAGCCAGAAGATAGCGGCGCCTTCGGTGACGGCCGGCAGGGTGAACCGAGGCGTCGCCATCGCGACACGGCCGGGCAGGGCGCTAGTCGACTGCAAGCCTGACCTCCGGACTCGGCTGGTGGTCAAGCCCATGCGTGGTCTTCTCCCAGAAGTTCGGGACGCGGATCAATTGGAAGAGGGCTTTGAGCGCCGCGATCGACATCATGATCCAGTAGATGGGTGCCAGTAGCACGGCGCCGAGGAGATCGGGATAGCCGCCCATTCGGGCGCCCAGGATGTTGGCGTAGATGATCATGAAGTTGCCGAAAACCATGCACAGCAGGCCTGGGTAATACAGCCATGGTGGAAACAGGATCTCGATGAACGGAAAATGCCCCACCGTCCACAGCACCGTTAGCAGCCAGAAGATGGGATTGATCAGCGGAACCAGCGGCGTCGCCCCGATGGTCAGATGGAACGACAGAAAACCGGTCGGACCGAGCTCCTGCCACAGCCGGCGTGGATGACGGCTGTGGACGAGCCAGGTCTGCATGTAGCCCTTGTACCAGCGTGACCGCTGCTTGATCCAGTTGACGAAATCGCTGGTGGCCTCCTCATAGGTGGTGGAGTCGAGCACGGCGGTTCGATAGCCCATTCGGTGGAGGCGGATGCCGAGGTCGGCGTCCTCGGTGACGTTGAAGGCGTCCCAACCTCCAATCGCTTCGAGAACGGTTCGCTTGAGATACATCGACGTTCCGCCCAGCGGGACGGGCAACCCCTGAGCCGCCAGCGCCGGCAGCAGCATCGAGAACCAGCTGGCATATTCGACCGTGAGCCACCGCGTGATCAGGTTCTGCCGAGCGTTGTAATAGGACAACTTGGCCTGGAGGCAAACCACCGAACGATCGACTCGGTGAAAAGCCGCGACGGCCCGCCGGATCTGCAGCGGGTCGGGCCGGTCTTCAACGTCGAAAATGGTCACCAGCTCGCCACGGGCGAACCGGAGCGCGTAGTTGCATGCCCTGGGCTTGGTCCGCGGCAGTCCAAGCGGGATCTCTAGCAGCTCAATGTGGGGCTCTGGACGAGCGCGGCGGGCGGCCTCGATCGTCACGTGGTCGTCTTCCTCGAGGAGAATCTTGATGTCAAGGCGGTCGCGGGGATACTCGAGCGACTCCAGGGAACGGATCACGCGAGCGATGACCTCCGGCTCTCGGTAGGCCGGGACGAGGATGGTGCAGATCGGAAGATCGGCGTCAGGCAGTGCCCGCGCCAGGGCATCGCCGACCCTGATCATGCCCGGCTGCGCCAGCGCCCGCTGGACCAGGTAGATGCCGTAGACAAAAGCCAGCACATATAACCCGGTGGCCAGGGCATTGAAGGCCAGTACGGTCTGGAGTGGTGCGGCGACCAACAAGCAGCCGACGATGATGGCGAGGACGGGCAGGCCTTTGGACTGGCCCCGATTCAGCAGGCGGTAGGCCACCAGGTCTGGCTCCACGTACGACAACCGTCGCGTGTGCCTCTCGCGGACGCGATTCGAAACCATCATGAATTGAGCTCCGGCGCCGTAGCGTTGGCCGGCGATGTGGCCGAGGCGACCACCTGCTGGGCAAACCCCACGAGGAAGTTGCGCCCCGTCGTCAGCCGGAGGCCGAGCGGCGCCTGTTGCGGGCTATCGAGAAGATCGCTGATACCGATCCCGACGGCGCTGGCCAGGCTGGGCGACAGCGGTGGAGCGGTCAGTTCAGTCTGACTGACGTCGACCATGTTCACGACGACCCGCTGGTACTGAAGACCATGGGGTGATTGAATCGGCCACTGCCAGTAGACCGCCACCCAGTCGGCGTGCCGCTTCGGGTTGTAGTAGACGAGACTGTGGGCGATCACGCCCGATCCGAGATCAAGCGTCCGGTCATCGAGGATCCGGTAGTTGTGAAAGTGGTAGCAGGCTTCCAAACCATAGGTCGCGAAGGCGTTCGGATCAGACGTCGAGATGACATCGAGAATTACCGGGGTTGCCGCATAGAAGGCTGACTGATTCGCGGCCCCGGGCTGCCAGCTGTACTGGTAGCGGATCCAGGTGCTGTCGTCGCCGAAGTACGGTCGTGCCCACGGATAGGTGGCGGTCTGGCCCAGTGACCAACCGGAGACGCTCGCCGAGACATCGGTCAATCCACCGACCCGCGGCGGTCCGAGGTCATAGAAGGTGGAGCCGAACCGTTCGAGGTTGGCATTGGCTCCGCCGGCGATGGTCGCGGCGACCAGGACCGCACAGACCGCAACCCGGGCCCCTGCCGGCGACCGTGATGGCCTTCGAAAGGCCGTCGCGACCTGCCGTGGGGCTGCCAGCAGCGTTCCATCAGCCGGTGGTTCGGAGAGCAGGCTAAGCCGAAACGCTGGCAGGACAAGGATCATCGCGAGAACACCCAGGCTAAAGGTGGCGAGGCCGATGAACGGATGGAGGCCGTCGATCGCCGCGGTTTCGCCCCAGGTCCGCCCCACGAAGAAGATGAGCAGGATGCGCACCAGGTTGAGCACCCAGATCAGCGCCATTCCTCCACCCAGCCACAGCAGTTTGCCCAGCAAGCGTCCCCGTACGATGGTGGCGAAGGCGGTGCCGACGACGACGAAGGCGGCCAGGCCATTCACGCCGGAACAGGCCGACGCCACACTCAGTACGAATGCCTGTCCGGAGTGGACCAGCGAAAACAGTGATCCATCAGACGATTCGACGGGAATTGCAACGGGGACGAGCCGGAGCGCCAGTCGAAGGGCGGCGAGCGTGCCATCCGTAAAGGCACCCATCCAATCCGTCATAAAACGGATATAGGGCAATGGCCACGCAACCAGCAGGTAGGCGACCGGGAATCGCAGGTGCCACAAGACGCGGACGCCGAACACCACGGCAATGGCCCCGGAGACGAAGAGGGGCAGCGACAGCAGGTCGAGGCGCCAGAGCCAGAAGTATTCGGAAGCGTGGACGGGAAGGACGAGCAGCATGGCGAGGGCGGTCCCGACCAGGGGAAGCCCGATGACGTAATCGACGAAGCGGTCCTGGATATCGGGCTCGCGATGTGGTGTGAGCGCGCGTACCGCCACCAGAACGAGCGTGATGATGGGGACGAGGCCAAGGTAGGCGAGCGGCGTCTGCAAGGAGAGCCCGCGCACGAGGGTCAGGAGGGAATAGTGGTAGGCGAATAGCGTCGCCCCACCGATGATCGC